>Ga0335085_10005405_pt1 | contig 20529 bp, 18 predicted proteins | sample Lox_Sample_45_FD_206712 | JGI IMG/M metagenome (GOLD analysis project Ga0335085, IMG submission 206712) | Soil microbial communities from Loxahatchee National Wildlife Refuge, Florida, United States - Lox_Sample_4.5 | ecosystem: Environmental > Terrestrial > Soil > Wetlands | place: USA...
GCGACTGGCGGAGACCCTGGGCCGTGCCTGAGCGAGTGCTGGTCGCCATGTCGGGCGGAGTCGACAGCTCGGTCGCCGCGGCGCACCTGGTCGAGCAGGGCTTCGAGGTGGTCGGCGCCACCATGAAGCTCTTCTGTTACGGCGACTCGGTCCCCGACCGTCCATGCTGCTCGCTGGACTCGATCCAGGATGCCCGCAACGTCGCCCACAAGCTGGGCATCCCGCACTACGTGTTGAATCTCGAGGACCGGTTCAATCTCCACGTGATCCAGAACTTCGTGAGCGAGTACAGCCAGGGGCGTACGCCGATTCCCTGCGTCCGCTGCAACTCGTTCACCAAGTTCAGGGATCTCCTGGCGCACGCGGACGCGCTCGATTGCGCCTACCTCGCCACCGGCCATTATGCCGTGAGTCGAGACGGAGGACTCTACCGCGGTGCCGACCCCGTGAAGGACCAGAGTTATTTCCTCTGGGGGATCGACCGGGCCGTGGTGGCGCGGATGCTGACCCCGGTGGGCAACCTGACCAAGCAGGAGACCCGGGCCTACGCCCGGCGACTCGGCCTCCCCACCGCCGACAAGCCGGAGTCGGTGGAGATCTGCTTCGTGCCCGATGACGATTACGTGGGAGTGTTGCAGCGGCACCTCCCCACCGACGCCCCCGCGCTCCGACCGGGTCCCCTGGTGACCAGCGCCGGCGCGGTGGTGGGTGAGCACCAGGGCTTCGCCCGCTTCACCATCGGACAGCGTCGCGGGCTGCCGGGAGGGTTCGCCGAGCCGATGTACGTGGTCGCGATCCGACCCGAGAGCCGCGAAGTGGTGCTGGGCACCGCGGACGAGCTGGCCGGTCATGCCGTGCGGCTCCGCGAGATCAACTGGCTGAGCGAGCCGCTCCAGACCGGCGACAGCTGCGAAGTGCAGGTTCGCTATCGCGCCAAGGCGGTCCCCGCGACGGTGGTCGGCCGCACCGACGACACCCTGAGCCTGGCCCTCGCCCTGCCGGCCCGGGCCATTACCCCGGGCCAGTCGGGAGTGCTCTACCAGTCGACCGGCCGAGTCCTGGGCGGCGGGGTCATCGAATGAGACCACCGTGCCCGTCTCCCGGTCGGGAGACGGGCCGCCGGGATCGAGGGACCATCGCCGCGCTCGCGGCCGTCGGCCTGCTCTGCCTGTCTTCCCCCCAACTGCTCGCCCAGCAGGTCAAGCATGCCTTGGGTATCGACGAATTTGTCATGCTCAAGACCATCGCCGAGCCGCAGATCTCCCCCGACGGTCAACTGGTGGCGTACACGATCGGCACTCCGTCCCTGACCGACGACCGGACCGTGACCAAGATCTGGCTGGCCCAGGTCAGTTCGGGAGACACCTGGCAGGCCACCAGCGGAGGCGGGAGCGACCGGGCCCCACGGTGGTCGCCCGACGGAAAGACGCTGGCATTCATTTCCACCCGGGACGGCGCGCCTCAGATCTGGCAGCTTCCGATCCGGGGCGGTGAGCCCCTGCGGGTCACTAGCTTCCCTTCGGGGGTCCTGGATTTTCAGTGGTCACCCGACGGAAAGAGCCTGTTCTTCATGTCGGACCTCAAGTGGCCCGACACCAGCGAAGTGGATCGCCGGACCGAGAAGTACCCGGTCAACGCACGGATCTGGACCTCGCTGCTTTATCGCCACTGGAATGAATGGAGAGTGGGCCGGCGCCAGCACATCTTTCGCCTGGTGCTCAAGGACGGGCAGATCACCGACATCACCCCGGCCGATCGGGACGTGCCCTCCCTCGCGCTGATCGGGCGGGGGTTCGCGGTCTCCCCGGTCGGCACCGAGATCGCGGTGGTGCTCAACCCGGATTCTTCGACCGCGACCAGCACCAACAACGACATCTTCGTGATGGGCCCCGATGGCACCGGACGTCAGCCGATCACCAACAGCCAGGCTAACGACCACAGTCCGGCCTACTCTCCGGACAGCCGCTACATCGCCTACCTGGCCACCGCAATTCCCGGGTACGCGGACGATCGCCAGCAGGTGATGCTCTACGAGCGGGCCACCGGCCGCCGGATCCCGCTGACCGCGACCTGGGACCAGAGCGTGACCGCCATGGCCTGGCTCCCCGACGCGAAGGGGCTGCTGGCGGTCGTGGAAGAACAAGGTGAGCAGAACTTCTATCGGATCGACGTCCCCACCGGAAAGCGGACCCGCGTCATTGGAGACGGATGGAATTCCTCGCTCCAGGTCGCGGCCAAGGGAGACCTGATCGCCTTTCTCCACGAGACCGCCAACCACCCGGCCGAGGTCTACGTCGCCACCGGCGACGGGCGCCAGGCTCGCCCCCTGACCAGGCTGTACGACGAGGCGTTCAAGGCCCTCGACATCGGTACCCTGGATCCCTACAAGTACGCCGGGGCGCTGGGAGACTCGGTCTCCGGCTGGCTCATGAAGCCGCCCGGATTTGATGAGAGCAAGAAGTACCCCCTGATCTACCTGATTCACGGCGGGCCCCACAGCGCCTGGCGGGACGAATGGCATCCGCGGTGGAACTACGCGGTATTTGCCGCGCGAGGGTACCTGGTGGCGGCGATCAACTTTCACGGCTCCACCGGCTACGGACAGAGCTTCACCAACAGCATAGTTCGCCACTGGGGCGACTACCCGTACGAAGACCTGATGAAGGGCGTGGACTTCCTGCTGACGCTCCCCTTCGTGGACAAGAATCGTCTGGCGGCGGCCGGGGCCAGCTATGGCGGCTACATGGTCTACTGGCTGGCCGGCCATACCGACCGATTCAAAACCCTGGTGGCGCACGACGGGATCTTCAATCCGCTCAGCTTCGCCGGAACCACCGATGAGCTATGGGGTCCCATCTATGAATTCGGCGGATCTCAACTCTCGCCTACGGCGCGCGCGATCATGGAGAAGTGGTCTCCGGCGAATTACGTCGCCAACTGGGCCACCCCGATGCTGATCGTCCACTCGGAGTCCGACTACCGGGTGGACCTCTCGGAGGGTCTTCAGGCGTTTACCGCGCTCAGGCTCCGGGGCGTGCGCGGCAAGTTCCTGACCTTCTCGGACGAAGACCACTGGGTCCTGCAGCCACGGGCGCGGCGCCTCTGGTGGGATACCGTGCTGGACTGGCTGGACGAATACCTCGGCGGCGCTCCTCCCGTCACTTCCCCCGCTCCCCGCAGGCCCTGAGTCGCCATGCGAGAGGGAGCCCTCCGCAACGTGGTGATTCGCTGGCTGATCAATACGCTGGCGCTGTTCCTCGTCGTGTCCTACCTGCCAGGGATCCACTTCGAGGGCGGACCCGCCGCGCTGCTGGTTGAAGCGGCGATCTTCGGCGTGGTGAATGCCCTGCTCCGCCCGCTGCTCACCATTCTCACCTGTCCCCTGGTCCTGGTAACGCTGGGCCTCTTCACGCTGGTCATCAACGCGCTCCTGCTCCTGGCCACAGCTTCGGTGTCCACCAAGCTGGGGATTCCCTTCCATATCGACGGCTTCTGGCCCGCCTTCTGGGGCGGCCTGGTGATCGGCGTGGTCAGTGTGTTCCTGAGCGTCCTGGTCGGAACCACCAAGGTGACGGTGCGGAAGCTCTAAGCCCGAAGGCCCGGCGCCGTTTCCGGCTCCGGGCCCTCGGTTCTCCCAGACTCCTGCCATCCCGCAAACAAACTCCCGTCAGGACTTCACCCGCTGCGGGTCTCCGCAACCGACGCCACCATCACCGGGGACGAAGGTGATGGTGATCGTGTAGCTCTGGTTGGTCTGGTTGTCTGTGACCACGACGTGCATGACGCCGGCATCGAACCGCGGAGCGGTATCGCACGAGGCGTTGTAGTGGAGTACCGGATTGGTGGTGACGTTGAACGCCCAGCTCTTGCTTCCACGGCTCCAGGTCGAGGTACCGGTCACATTCCAGGTGCCATCTGGGAGCGGCGCGTCGTTCTGGATCGATCCCGGCACGTCCGCGGTAAAGGTCGAGCTCCAGGTCCGCACGTGGGACGCCGTGCTCCCATTGTTGAAGGTGTAATCGGTGCGGAACCCGGTCACGCTGTGCTGCAGCGCGTTGGCGTCCCCGGTGATCACCCGGGTGCCGTTCCGTTTCTCACTGGTGGTCTTCCCCGAGACGATCCGGTCCCAGGTCTTGGTGAAGTCGGTGAACTTCACCTCCCGGCTGAAGTCGGTGACGGTCGGCGTGGGATCCAGCAGGTCTACGATCCCGCTCCGGGTAATGGTCTGGAGGGGCCGGGAGAGAATGCACGGCGGATCGAAGGTGAACCGGACCGAATCGGGCACCGGGTCGGCGTCGCCGTTGCTCGGGTCCGTGGGAGACTTGGCGGGAGCGGGCGTGCACTGCTGCCCAAACGCGGCCGCCACTGCCAGCGTGAGACCCGGGTTCACGGCTGGGCCGGCCATCAGATTGGCCGCTCCAGACCCGGAAACGGTCGAGAAGTCCGCCGCCTCGTCCACGTCGCTGATGACCACATCGGCCTGCATATCCGACATGGTCTCGGCACCGCTTGAGGGGGTGGTGCTTGCACTGCTACAGGCAGACAGGACCAGGGCGACCAACGCCGCCGGGCCGGCCCCGCCAAGGCATTTCCTGGGGAACGAAGGCATGGGGTGTCTCCTTAAAAGGCCGGAAACGGGCATTGAATGGGGGTCAGAAAGCGCCCAGTCAGACGCCACCCCTTCTGACCCGTTAAGCTCAGTGGCTGTGTGACTTACGTCACCTGCCCACGAAACTCTGTCTGTTTTCCGGCCGGCCAAAAGGGCTTTGCCCCTCGTGTGTAACATCTTGATTTCAAGTGCTTTCCGGCCCTTCCGGCCAATGCTATGATTACCCCGTGACCACCACCCAGCCGGCCATTACCCCTGTCGCCACGCCCGCCGTTCCGGCCCCCGCACCCGCGGAGCCGGACCTTCAGCAGGCGTCGCTCTACCTCAACCGGGAGCTCTCCTGGCTGGAGTTCAATCGCCGGGTACTGGTCGAGGCTCTGGATCCGCGAACTCCGCTGCTGGAACGGGTCAAGTTCCTCGGGATCTACAGCTCCAACCTCGATGAATTCTTCCAGATCCGGGTGGCGGGCCTCAAAGAGCAGGTGGGCGCCGGGTATAGCGAGCGCACCGCGGACGGCATGACCCCGGAGGAGCAGCTCAAGGCGATCGCCGCCGAAGTGCGGGTCATGCAGCGCCAGCACAGCGATTGCCTCCTCAACGACCTCCGACCCCGGCTGGCGGAACAGGGTTTGCACCTTTGCGATCTCCCGGAAGTTGGCGTGGCCGATCGCCGCTACCTGGACCGGTACTTCCAGGAGAACGTCTTCCCGGTGCTCACCCCGCTGGCGGTGGATCCCGCGCATCCCTTCCCCTACATCTCGAACCTCAGCCTCTCCTTGGCCGTGGTGCTCCGGGATGCCGACGGCGAGGAACGGTTCGCGCGGGTGAAGGTGCCCAAGCTCCTCCCCCGCTGGGTGCCGCTCGAGTCGCAGAATCATTTCGTGCCGCTGGAGCAGCTGATCGGCGCCAATCTCGAGGCGCTGTTCCCCGGGGTGGAGATCCTGGGCTGGTACTGCTTCCGGATCACCCGGAATACCGACTTCCAGGTCGATCACGACGAAGCCGAAGACCTGCTGAGCGCGATCCAGGAGGAGGTCCGCAACCGCCGGTTCGGCGAAGTGGTTCGCGTCGAGGTCACGCCCAACACTCCGGTCTCGATCCGCCAGGTCCTGCTGGCCGAGTTCAACGCCGAGCAGGGACCCGGCACCAGCTCCCTGACCCCCGAGGACTTCTACGAAGTGGCGGGGCCGCTGGACAGCGCGGACCTCATGACGCTGGCCGCGCTGGACCTCCCCGCGCTCAAGGACCCGCCGTTCCATCCGGCGGTGCCGCAGGCGCTGAGCAGCAACCGGAACATCTTCGACGTGATCCGGGAGGGAGACCTCCTGGTCCATCATCCGTACGACAGCTTCGCCGGCACCGTCGAGCGATTCCTGCAGGCGGCCGCCGACGACCCCGACGTGGTCGCCATCAAGCTGACGCTCTATCGCACCGGCGGAGACTCCAACCTGGCGCGGCTGCTGGTGCAGGCCGCCGAGCGGGGGAAACAGGTCGCGGTGCTGGTGGAGCTTCAGGCCCGCTTCGACGAGGAGAACAACATCAGCTGGGCCAAGCGGCTGGAGGATGCGGGCGTACACGTGAGCTACGGCGTCGCCGGGCTCAAGACCCACGCCAAGGTGGCGCTGGTGGTCCGCCGCGAGGGGGACACCATGCGGCGCTACGTGCACATCGGGACCGGGAACTACAACGCCAAGACGGCGAGGCTCTACACCGACTTCGGTCTCTTGAGCAGCAATCCCGCCCTGGGCGCGGACCTCACCGACCTCTTCAACGTCCTCACCGGGTTCGCCGCCCCGACCGGTTATCGCAAGCTGATCGTGGCCCCGCGCGGGATGCGCGAGCGCATTCTCGCCATGATCAACCGGGAGGCCGAGCAGGCCCGGGCCGGCCGGCCCGCCCGGATTCTCGCCAAGATGAACGCCATCGTGGATCCCGAGATCATCCGGGCCCTCTACCAGGCGTCACAGACCGGCGTCACCATCGACCTGATCGTCCGGGGCATCTGCTGCCTCCGGCCCGGCCTCCCCGGCATCAGCGACCGGATCCGGGTGCTCAGCATCATCGGGCGCTTCCTGGAGCATTCGCGCGCGTGGTACTTCCTGAACGGCGGATCGGAAGAGGTCTATATCGGCTCGGCCGACTGGATGCCGCGCAACCTGGATCGTCGCATCGAGGCAGTGACCCCGATCGATGATCCCGCGTCGCGGCTCCTGGTGAGACAACTGCTCGAGTTCATGCTGGAAGACAACCGTCAGGCGTGGGTCCTCATGCCCGATGGAGCCTACGTGCAGCGCCGCCCGCCGAGCCCGGCCCAGGAGCGCTCCACCCACAAGCTGCTGATCGAAAGCCATCGGGAAGCGGTCCGCCCCATCACCGGGGAACACCCGATTCCCACCCGCTGATCGCGTCGGCGCCTCAGTGCGCCAAGTTCGCGGACTCGGCGAATTTCTTGAGAAGCTCCTGCTGATCCGGGGTCAACTGCTCGGGGACCGTCACCTGGACTTCGACCAGTTGATCCCCGCGGCGGCCGCCCTTCTCCAGGCCCATCTCCTTGATCCGGAACTTCCGTCCCGACTGGGTGCCGGGAGGAATCCGGAGCACCACCTTCTTCCCCTCCACCGTCCGTACCCGCAGGCGACTGCCCAGGGCAGCCTGGGCGAAGTTGATGGGGACTTCGCAGATCAGATCGAGGCCGTCGCGCTGGAAGAACCGGTCGGGGGCCACCTGAAAGGTGACGACGAGGTCGCCCGGTGGCTGGCCCGGCGCTCCCGCCTGACCCTGGCCCTTGAGCCGGACCTTGGTTCCGCTCTCGGTCGCTGGGGGCACCGTGAGCATGACAGTGCGTTGGGTGTGAATCTCCCCACTGCCGTGACAGGTCGGGCAGGGCTCGGAGGGAATCTTCCCTCGGCCACGACACCGGGGGCAGGGACGACTCACCGTGAAGCTCCCCTGCCCGAAGGTCACGGTTCCCCGGCCATTGCACTCGGGGCAGGTGGAGACCTTGGATCCCGGCGCTCCACCACTCCCGTTGCAGGTGCGGCACGCCTCGGTGACCGGCAGGGTCACCGGTACCTTGCCGCCTAGCGCCGCGACCCGGAAGGGCACCTCGACGACGGTCTCCAGCGCCTCCCGGGGCTCCTCCCGCCGTGCCCGTCCGAAGATCGACGAGAAAATGTCGCCCAGTCCGAAGCCCGAGAAATCGCTGAAATCGAACCCCTCGGGGGCCGCTCCCGCGCCCGCCCCGCCCGACGGCCGCGGACCCCGAGCCGCGGAATCGAAGGCCCCGTACTTCCGCATCTGATCGTACTGCTTCCGCTTGTCGGCATCGGAGAGGGTGGAGTGCGCCTGCGAGATCTCCTTGAACCGCTCGGCCGCGGAGGGATTGTTGGGATTGGCGTCGGGGTGATACTGCTTCGCGAGCCGGCGGTAGGCCTTCTTGATCTCTTCCGCCGTGGCGGTGTCGGGGACTCCCAGCACCTGATAGAAGTCGCGTGCCACCGTCAGGCGTGCCCTTCGATCGAGTAGACCTGGACCCGGGCCGGCCGGATCAGCGAGCCCTTGAAGCGATAACCGGCTTGAAAGGTGGCGCTCACCGTGTGATCCAGCTTGTTGTCGCCGGTCGGCGCGACGGAGACCGCCTCATGCAGCGTGGGATCGAATGGGGCGCCCACCGGGTCGATCCGCTCGAGGCCGGCAGCGTCCAATTCCTTCCGGAGCTTCTTGTCAATCAGCACCATCGCCTGGTGGATCGGGCTCGAGGCCGCGGCCTGGTCCCCCGCCACCAGCCGGTCGAGATCGTCGAGCACGTCGAGCAACTTGATGGCGAGGCCGGCCTGCGAGCGATCGGCCAGCTCGAGGCGTTCCTTCGCGGCGCGCTTCCGGAAGTTGTCGAAGTCCGCCGCGAGCCGGAGATAGCGGTCGCGCAATTCGTCCCGCTCCGCCTCCAGGCGCTTGATCGCCTCGGAGGTCGGCTCCAACGGGACGCCGCTCACTCCCGCTGCCGACTGGGCCTCGTCTCCCACCGCCGTCTCGGCATTTGGCGCTACGATTTCCGGCTCCGGCCGGCGGCCGCTCTCGCCTCTTTGCACGTCTCTAACCCCTACTCCTTCAAGCACTTCGTTGGCTGGCGGTGGATTCGATCGTGGGCTTGAAGATAACAGCAACCCATGGGCCCGCGTGAGGGGCCAGAATGGCAGGAGTTCTCTCGCGGAGCTAGGTGGAGTGAAGCGCCCGGTAAAGGAGGTAGAGGGCGCTTTGGGCGGCCCGGGCCCGGATCTCGTTCCGGTCTCCCGGAAGCGCGACGCGGTTGGCCCCCACTCGGCGACCCACCCGCCAGGCGACGAACACCGTCCCCACCGGCTTCTCCGGAGAGCCGCCGTCGGGCCCCGCGATCCCGGTGACCGCCAACGCCAACTCGGCGCCGAAGCGCTGGGCCACTCCCTCCACCATGGCCCGGGCCACGGCCTCACTCACCGCACCGTGGGCGGCCAGAAGGTCGGTTGAAACATCCAACTCCCGCGTCTTCACCGCGTTGTCGTAGGCGATCACTCCGCCCACGAACACCTCGGAGCTTCCGGGGATGGCGGTCAGCCGCCCACCCAGCAACCCACCGGTGCAGGACTCGGCCACCGCGAGATGCCAGTGGCGCTGTCGGGCGAGACCCAGGATCACCTCGGCGAGATCGTCGTCGTCGGTCCCGTAGGCCCATTCGCCCGCCGACTGCCGGAGCCGGTGTTCAGCGGCATCCAGCCGCTCGCGGGCCTCATCCTCCGCGAGTCCCCAGGCGGTCACCCGGAGATCCACGCCGAACACACCCGGAAGGTAGGCCAGCGTAAGGGGCTTCAACTCGTCTTCCACCGGCCCGAGCGTTTCGGCCAGCTTGGATTCGGCGACGCCGGTCGTCCTGAGGGTGCGCGATCGAATGATTGCCGTGCCGGCGCGCGAAGCGAGGCGGGGCAGCACCTCGTGGCGCATCAACTCGCGCATCTCCCGGGGCACACCGGGCAGCATGATGGTGAGTCCCGGCGGTCCTTCCAGCCACAAGCCGGGGGCGGTGCCCCAGCGATTGGTGAGCACCGTGGCCCCGCGAGGCACTTCCGCCTGTGACCGATTGCTGGCGGGAGCCGTTCGGCCCAGTTTGGCGAACCGGTCGACCAGCGTGTCCCAGATCGTGGAGTCGAATTCGAGCGGCCACTGGTAGAGATCGGCGACGACCCGCTTGGTCACGTCGTCTCGAGTGGGACCCAGGCCGCCGGTGGTGAGCACCGCGCCGGTTCGCTTGAGCGCGTCGCCCACAGCCGAGCCGATGCTCGCCTCCTCGTCCGCGACCGAGGTACGACGCGTCACCCGCACGCCGCGTTCGGCCAGCATGCGGCCGATCTCCGCCCCGTTGCCGTCGAGGAGCTGACCCAGCAGGAGTTCGGTGCCGATGGTGACCAGCTCGAGGTCGATCATGCGGGGACCGACCGGGCCGAGCCGGTCAGGGGCGGGCGCTACCGCCCTGGAACAGCGCCCGGTAGCGGTAGATGTAAACGATGAACGAGTAGATGGTGAGCAGCGTGGCGAGCGCCAGGAGGACCGCGACAAACCCTCCGTGGAACTGATTCCAGTAATAGGCGTAGCGGTTGTGCTCCCAGCCCATCGGCTTGCGCGCGTCCCGGAAGGCGAACCAGACGATGGTGGCCCCGACGAAGATGTTCTGGATCACGGCCTTGAGCTTGCCCGCCCCGACCGCCGGGATGACGATGCCGCGGCGGTTGGCCCACCACCGAAAGCCGGTCATGGCGAATTCGCGGCCGATCAGGAGCAGGCAGACCCAGAGTGGAATGCTGCCCCAGATGGGGATGTCGTAAAGGTCGTGCCGGGTGCGGGAGATCCAGTAGATCGGGATCAGGGTGGAGAACAGCAGCAGCTTATCGGCCACCGGGTCCAGCAGCTTGCCGAGATCGGTGACCAGGTTCCGGCTCCGGGCCAGATAGCCGTCCCAGACGTCGGTGATGGCCGCGAAGAGGAAGACGACGAAGCAGATCAGCTTGGGCCAGTACCCGGCGATGAACGGCAGAAGGGCGATGACCGGGGTGAGGCAAATACGAACGATGGTCAGGACGTTGGGAAGCGTCCAGACCTTTACGACCCGAGGGTCTTGAGAACGAGCTTGCTCACCGCCCGCAGAGTATCGAATACGCCTTCTCCATTCATGGCGACCGCTTCGAAGTAGGTCGCCCGTTCAAACCACTGCCCGTCCTGCTGGACGACGAGATACTCGCCCTCGTGATAGGGATCCGGCGTCAGCTTCTGCTTCGCCGGGTCGCTGACCTCCCACCCCGGGTTGAGGGCCGTCTGCAGGTCACCGATCGGGGCCGCGTTGGGCAGGTCCCGCTTGTTGTACTGAATGATGAACGGGATGCTCGTAAGGTTGTACCCGTGCTGCGCCATGTTGTCATAGAGGTTCTGCATCGACTCGATGTTGGCCTCCATGCGCTCGACCTGGCTGTCGGCCACGAAGACCACGCCGTCCACCCCCTTGAGAATCAGCTTCCGGGACGCGTTGTAGTAGACCTGGCCCGGCACGGTGTAGAGGTGGAACCGGGTCTTGAACCCGCGGATGGTGCCCAGATCGACCGGCAGAAAGTCGAAGAAGAGCGTCCGCTCGGTTTCGGTGGCGAGGGAGATCAGTTTCCCGCGGGACCCGGGCGCGACCTTGTTGTAGACGAACTCGAGATTGGTGGTCTTCCCGCCCAGGCCTGGCCCATAGTAGACCAGCTTGCAGTTGATCTCCCGGGAGGCGTAGTTGATCATCGACATGGGTTCGTCTCCCGGCTACCCGAAGAGCTTGTCGATTTCATCTTCCGCCTCGCCCAGATACTCGGCTTCGAACCCTGACTGTCCACTCCCCTTTCGATCGAACATGTCCGCGAAGACCTTGGTGAGCTCCCCGACAGTAGTCCGCACGCGGAGCTTGACCAGGCCCAGGGTGGTCCGATTGTCGAACAGGACGACGAGGATCACCCGGCGGGCGATGTCCGCCAGGTACATCGACTCCTTTTCCCCCTGATGGAACAGGCTGCCGAACTCGGCCTCGCCGATCATCCGGGCCAGCTGGTCATTGGCGCTGAAGTCGGCCGCGGTGAGCGAGGCAAAGGCGACCGGGTCGAACTCGGGCGCCTCGCCGACCACGGCCACCATCTGGCCGGTCCGGTCGACGATCATCCCGGTGTTGGCATTGGACTCCCGGAGAAACCCGGCGAGAATGCCGTGGATGCGGGTGGAGTCCTCTTCGCGAAATGACCAGCTGGAAGCACCAGACATCGAATCCCCTGTACTAGGCCGAGGTCTCCACCCGCTCCACGCCCCCCTTCACGATCGCCATCGCGTACTCGGCTTCTCTACCAGCAAGAGCCAGACCGACTCGGGTCACCGCATCTCCTGGCGAGCCAGCAGTGCATGGGCGACCGTGGCCCCATCGACGAAGTCCAAGTCCCCACCCACCGGGAGCCCGCGGGCCAGCCGGCTCACCTTCACGCCGGTACCGGCCAGCATCTGTTGGACATAGGTCGCGGTGGCTTCCCCCTCCATCGAGGGGTTGGTGGCCAGGATGACCTCCCGGACCGCCCCTTCCCGGATCCGCTTGAGCAGCGGCTCGATACGGAGGGCCTCCGGACCGACCCCGTCGAGCGGGGACAACCGGCCGCCCAGCACGTGATACCGGCCCCGGAACTCGAGTGAGCGTTCGACGGTCTGGAGCCCGGAGGGCTCCTCGACCACGCAGATCACACCGGCATCGCGCCTGGGATCGGCGCAGATCGCGCACCGCTCGCCTTCAGCCGGGTTGCCGCACTCGCCACAGGGCCGCACCCGCTCCGCCAACGCGCTGACCGCGTTGGCCAGCACGCCCAGCCGTTCCCGGGGTTGCTGCAAGAGGTGATAGGTGAGCCGCTGGGCCGTCTTCCGGCCGATCCCCGGCAACCGCGACAGCTCGGTGATCAGGTCCTCGATGGCGCTCACGACTCAGAGGGAAAGCCCGAGGGCCGCCGAGGGGTGAACCTTCTTCATCTCGGACTGGAGGAGATCGGCGGCCCGACGCTGGGCCTCTCCGACTGCCGCCAGTACCAGGTCCGCCAGCAACTCCGCGTCTCGGCCCTCGAACGCGGCTGGGTCGATGAAGACCGACCGGATGTTGCCTCGACCATCGGCGGTGACCCGTACCATGCCACCTCCTGCCTGTGCCTCGATGGTTCGACCGGCCAAGTCCGCCTGCAACTGCTGTAACCGACCCTGGACCTGCTGGGTCAGCTGAAAGAGCTGTTGGAGATCAGCCATCGCGAGAATGCTAAGTCCCTGCAGAGTTTGAGGAAACTAGATACGGCCCGGTCCCGCCGCAAGCGAAGTTGGGAGTCCCGAGCACCCCTATTCCACGATCTCCAAATCTAGTTCCCCCGCCGCCAGACGGAGGGCGGGGTCCTTCCCCTGCACGGTCCGCAGCCGCTCGGCCCGCGCCTCCTCCTCATTGAGGCGGCGCGGCCTCGGGGCGCTCGGGGGTGCAGCGCCAGGCGAGCCAGCGTCCACGATCACCAGGCGGACCGGCGCCCCGACGCCGCGACTGATGATCTGGGCCACCGCGTCCTGCTGGCGGCGCAGGCCATCGCGGGCGTGATCATCCGAGAGGGACACCGCCACTTCCGGTGGCGACACCGAGACCGGTCGAGCCGCCTCGAGGGCCGGGCCCAGCACGCGGCTGTGCTCCCGCCCCGCAGCCGCGATCTCGGCCCAACGCGCCTGAAGGCCATCGAGGGTGAAGGGAATCGAACCGGGCGCGGCCGGGGGCACCGTGGGAACCGGGACCCCGCGCTCGGGAAGTGGCGCCGGACCCGGAGCGGGATTCGCCGACACGGGAGCCGCCGGGGATGAAGTTCGGGCCGGCGGCGCGGGACGGGACGGTTCTCCGGCCAGGACCTGCTCCAGCTGGACGATCCGATCCATCATGGCCCAGCGCAGGAGTATGGTCTCCGCCACCAGTCGAGGATTCCCGCTGCGTCGTAACCCCACTTCGGCGTCGGTGAGCAACTTGAGCATCCGGAGCAGGTCGCCCGGCTGGAGGCGATCCCGGTACTCGCTCAGCAGGCGCCGGTTGGCCTCGGTCAACTCGGGAGGCTCGGTCCCCAGCTGGACCATCAACAGTGCACGCAACAGCTCGGCGGCCCCGGTGAGGAATTCATTCAAGTCGACCCCATGATCGAGCAGCCGGTCCACCAGCGGGAAGACTGCCCCGGCACGCCGCTCGACGATCAGGCTCAACAGCTCGGCGTACCATTCGTCGTCGGCCAGACCCAGGATCTCCCGCACTCCTGCGGCGGTGATGGCGCCCTCGCCCAGGCTCAGGCACTGGTCGAGCAGCGAGAGCGCATCCCGCATTCCCCCGTCGGCGTGTCGAGCGATGAGACGCACCGCGTCCTCCTCGGCGGTGATCCCTTCGGCGGCCAGCACCTGGCGGAGCCGGTCCCGGATCGCGGCGGGCCCGATCCGGTGGAAGTCGAAGCGCTGCAACCGGGACATTACCGGGGCCGCGGTCTGGGCGATCTTCTGCGGTTCGGTGGTAGCGAAGACGAATACGACGCCCGGCGGCGGCTCCTCCAGGATCTTGAGCAGCGCGTTCCAGGCCTCGCGGGTCAGCATGTGGGCCTCGTCCACGATGTAGATCTTGTGGTGGCCCGCCTGCGAGGCCGCATACAAGGCCCGTTCGCGCAGGTCCCGCGCGTCTTCGACCCCGCGATTACTGGCGGCGTCGATCTCGACCACATCCAGGTTGGCCGCTCCGCCCCAGACCCGCTGGCAGCTGGGACATTCGCCGCAGGGCTCTCCGGCCGGATCGGCGGTCTCCTTGCGCTCGCAGTTGAGCGCCATCGCCAGGATACGGGCGGCGGTGGTCTTCCCTACTCCGCGCGGTCCGGTCAGCAGGTAACCGTGTCCGACCCGCCCGCGAGCGACCGCCCCGCGGAGTACCGCGGCCACATGATCCTGCACGATGAGATCGGAAAAACGTTTGGGACGGTAGCGGCGAGCAAGAGCAAGGGCCATGGATAGCGTTCGCGCGGCCAGGGGACGGGAGAAATGAGAATGCCCCAGGCTACCCGAAGCGACACCAGACATCGCTTAGCGCTGCTACCGGCAAGGTCCTGACGCGGTTCGCGCGCCGGCGCCCTCCGGACCTGGGGCACCGGAAATATAACGAGCGGGACGAGTGGGTGGGCTTAGTTCCTGAGGTACTGGACGGTGACCACGCGGAGACGAACCAGCTTTCCGGCCAGAGGCATCGGCCAGGGCGATCGGCATCCCGCGCATTCGATGGTCGCCAAGCGGATTTGGGAGATTTCTGATGGTCGCCGGACGTCGCGGGGGACGGGCATCCCGAGCTCCGCTCTCGCCGCTTGGATGGCGTTGGCGGGCTCCTGGGTCAGGACCGTGGCCTGGACTTGCAGAACGCCAGTTGCCTGAGCCTGGGCGCGCAGCGCGGGACAGAGTACTGCGCCGGCCAGGACGACCCAGAACGTGAGCTTCGAGGAGCGGCTTTTCATGGCTGGCCTCCTTGGTCCCAGGCCGAGAGGGATGGAGACCGATGGGTAAGGGTGGTTCGCGAGGGCTTCAAGGGCTAAGCCACACCATGCCATGCTGTTATGGTGGCAAGAAACGAGGTCCAGCGGCTGGTTTGCCGACTTGGAAGCTGACAGGTATTTAAACGAGGCTTACTCCCATACCCCGTGAGTCTTAGAACTCCCTATATGGAAAGGCTGTCAACAATCCAGACAGGGCGATGCTGCAAAAGGCCTTAGTTGGCATAGGGATTGCCCCTACCCCCGGTTGTCGGGGAGCTGCCACTCCCCAGAGCGGGTTTGCGACACAAACCATCACTCACACTCTCGGGAGAGGGGCAATGCACAATCTCACCAAGGTGGCTGCGCTCATGGGCCTGGCCCTCGGCGTCACCGCCACCGCCGCCGCACAGAACAACGCCACTATCAACGCCACCGCCGTGGTCCAGCAGCCGATCGTAGTATCGGCCGCTCGGGCCCTCGACTTCGGGAACGTCTTCCCGGGCGTCGCCGCGACCATCGGTGTCGCGGCCGCGAGCTCGGGCGAGTTCTCGGTGACCGGCCAGGCCAGTACGGCCGCCAACATGACGTTCGTGCTCCCCACGAACCTGGTGAACGGTGGTAACAACCTGCCGATCGGGACCTGGACCGGATACTGGAACCAGGCCAATAACGCCTCCGCCGGTGGGACCGCCTTTACCCCGTCCGCAGGTTCGACCGGAATGACCTTCAGCGGGACCGGGAACGCGTGGGTGTTCGTCGGCGCGACCGTGACCCCGGCCGTCGCCCAGGTCGCCGGAAACTATACCGGCACCGTGCAGATGACGGTGACCTACTAAGCAGTCGGCAACTGGAAAGGTTTCCCCGCGCCGGCTGGATCATATCTTCTGATGCGATCCAGCCGGCGCGTCGCCTTTTCCGGGAGGACCTCTCCGTTGCGTATACGTCTGTGCCTTCTCGCGCTTCTGGCCCTGGTGGGCCTGCCGACCCTGGCCGTGGCTCAACTGACGGTCCGGGCCGATCGCAACCTGCAGTTCGGGATCGTGATCAAGGGTGTCCAGAAATACGTCCCGCCCAACGATCCGGTGAACAGCGGAGAGTTCGAGTTCACCGCCACCCTGGGCAACATCGTGCGCTTTCAGTTCACTCTGCCGACCAATCTCAACGGGCCCGCGGGGGCGCGGATGCCGATCAGCTTCGGCACCACCGACGGCATTGCTCAGGGGACCGGTCCGACCAGCGTACCGGTGACCTTCAATCCGAACGGGACCCCCAGCTTTACGCTGGTCAGCAGCAACCGGATCCTGGTCTTCATCGGGGGGCGGGTAACGCCCGCAGCCAATCAGACCTCAGGCGCCTATACGGCGCCGATCACGTTTACGGTCACGATCATCGGATGAACCGGGCCCTCCGCTTCTCGTTGCTGCTCGCCTCCGCCGCGTCGGCCGGGGCCCTCTGGTCCGTCCCTGCTCACGCGCAGGGCGTGATGGTCGCCCCCCACGTGGTCTACATGGACCACCGGACCCGGAGCGGCTCGCTCACCCTCTACAATCCGGGGAACGACCCGGTCGAGGTCTCGATCGAGACCTTCTTCGCCTACCCGGTCACCGATTCCACCGGCGGTTTCGAGCTTCGCACGGTGGAGCACCCCGATTCCACCATGCCTTCTGCCGCAGGGTGGGTGCAGGCCTATCCCCGCCGGATGACGGTGCCGCCGCAACAGCGGCAGACCGTCCGGCTGCTGGGCCGGCCCCCCGCGAATCTGGCCGACGGCGAGTACTGGGCCCGGTTGATCGTCACTGCCAAGGGTGGCCAGGTGCCCGTCACCGGCGCCGGCGATTCGACCGGAATCACGGTCGGCCTCACCCTGGAGGTGCGGACCATCCTGCCGGTGCTCTATCGCAAGGGTCCCGTGACAGTCGGGGTCGCCGTGTCCGGACTGAGGGCCTCGGTGGTCGGCGATTCGCTCGTCGTCCGGGCCCACCTGGTCCGAACCGGAAGCGCGGCCTTCGTGGGTACGGTGCAAGGCGCCCTGATCGACGTATCGGGGAATGTGGTGGCCAGGTTCAAGGCTCCCCAGGCAGTGTATTTCGAGATGGAGCCACGGTTCGTCACCTCGGTGGCGGGCCTCCCTCGCGGCCAATACCGCCTGCGGTTCGAGGCGACCACCGAGCGTGAAGATCTGCCCGCCGAGGTGATTCTCCCCATGGCTCCGGTGCGCGACTCCCTCCAGGTCGCCCTCCCATGAACCCCCGGGCGGCGCTGGTGCTGGTCGGCCTGCTGGCCTTTTCGACGCGCGTCGAGGGCCAGGCGACGGCTGCCGACAGTACCGCCGAAGCCGCCCTGGTCGAGCTGACCCTGGGGCGTATCGCCTCCCGCACGATGACCGCGTACCCGACCAGGGACGGCGTGCTGCTCCCGATGGCCGATGTTTTCGACCTCTCGGAGGTCCGCTACCAGACCGGCGAACTGGGACGGGTCGAGATCACGCTGCAGCCCGGCAATCGCCAGGTCGAGCTGGATCCGGTGGCCCGCACCCTCAAAATCAAAGGGGACGAGGTTCCGCTCACGCCGCCCCAGATCATGGTCCGGGAAGACGGGATCTACCTGAGCGACAAGGTGCTCGGCTACCTCCTGGGGGTGGAGTTCCACGCCGATTGGCCGGAGCTCGAGGTGGTGGTGGCCGATCCCAGCAATCTTCCCATCGCACGGCGAATGGCCCGGGCGGCGGCGAGAGCGCAGATCTTCGGCAATCGGGCCGAAGAGCCCGACCTCATGCTGGGACTTCAGCGTGGTTCGGTGGACGGGGCGGTCCTCGACTACTCGCTGCTCACGCCTCTCACGACGGTCAACGGCAAGTATCCGGGCGTGGTGTTCTCCACCGGCCTGGGGCTCGACGTCGGCGGCGGGTCGCTCCAGGTCGGGGTCGCCACCGCGGCCGATCAGGGGTCGCCGAATGCGGTGCGGGTGGACGCCTCCTGGTCCGGGGTTTGGCGCGACCAGAAGTGGCTGACCCAGCTCCGTCTCGGTGATGGAGTCTCCACCGGGCCTCGGCCCCAGAGCGTGCGCGGTTTTTCCGCCTCCAACTCGCCCTACCTGCGACCGGCCGGTTTCGGCAGCACGACCTTCACGGGACAGCTGGGACCAGGCTGGGAAATTCAGGCCTTCCGCGGCGGGCGCCTGATCGGCCTCGACTCCGCCAACGCGCTGGGCCAGTTCTCGATGGACCTCCCGGTGCAATACGGTGAGAACGCGGTGGACTTCGTGGCCTACGGCCCCTTCGGCGAGGTGCGGGAGTTCAACCGCAATTACCGGGTGACCCAGGCGCTGCTGCCCCGGAACCGGTTCGAGTACGGGGTCTCGCTCGGGGCCTGCCGCACCTCCGAGTGCGACGCGAGCGGGAACCTCGACCTTCGATACGGCATCACCCGCCGCTGGACCGTCGGCGGCGGTGTCGAGCAGTTCTGGCGCAGCAACGATCCCAATCTCTTTCATCCCTACGCGGTGGTGTCAGGCAGCTTCACCAACGCGTTGAGCGCCCAGCTCCAGGCCATGGCAGGGGCCGTGGTGCAGGGCGCCCTCAGCCTCGAGCCGTCCAGCGATCTCCGGGTCACCGCGGAGTACAACCACTTCGCGACCGGCACCGTGAATCCGATCCTGACCCCACTCGGCCGGCTCAATCAGTTCACGATTGACGGGTTCGCTCGCCCGGTGCACACCGGGTCGGTGTTCCTGACCTACGGATTCGATCGGATCGAGTCGGTGACCGGGAATTCGGTGAGTGGGCGGCTGGGAGCGTCGGTCATGGCCGGCTCCTCGCAGCTGATGCCCACCATCCGGGTCCAGACCAACCAGCTGACCGGCTCGCCGGCGCTGACCAGCACCTTCCTCGGCATGAACGCCATCCTGATGCCGCAGCCGGCGCTGGGGCCCGTCCTGGGTAAGGTGACGGGTCGGGCGTTCATCGAAGCGGAAGCCGGAACGGGTTGGTCCACGGTCGCGGGATACCTCTCGCGTCCGGTGATTCCGGGCCTCCGGGCCGAGGTGGGCGCCGGCTGGAACCGGGGCAACGGGACCGCCTTCACGTTCACCCTCTCGACCGAATTGCCGACGGTTCGCGGCACCACGTCGGTGGCGGCCAACCCTGCCGGGACTTCGGCGTCGCAGTACGTTCAGGGCTCGATGCTCTACGATCCCGATTCCCGCCGGGTGGGCTTCTCCTGGGCGCCGGGGTCTACCCGCGCCGGTGTGGCGGGGCGGGTCTTCCTCGATCAGAACGGCAACGGAGTCTGGGACCAGGGTGAGCCCCTTCTGGCCGGGGTGAAGGTCCGTGCCGGGATCCACCAGGTGGCGACCGACTCGAGCGGGCGCTATCTGATCTGGGACCTCGAACCCTACGAGCCGGTGGACGTCGAGGTGGATTCGCTGAGTCTCCCTTCCCCGCTCTGGGCGCCGACCTTTGGGCTGGTGAGCGTCGAGCCGGGTCCCAACAGCTTCCGGAACCTCGATCTGGCGATCGCGCCGGGCGGGACCATTGACGGCCGGGTGCTGCGCGAGACGATCGAAGGGATGAAGGGGATGGGCGGCGTGCCGCTGGTGCTGACCGATCTCAAGACCGGACGCACCAGGTCGCTGACCACCTTCAGCGACGGCGCCTTCTACGCGATTGGGATCAAGCCGGGAGACTACCAGCTGACCGTCAGCCCCCAGATCCTGACCCGGCTGAGTATGGCGGCTCAGCCGATCCGCCTGAACATGCCGGCCGTGATGGACGGAGCCAGCGTGACCGGCCTCGACATCCAGCTCACGTCCATCCCCGCCCCAAAGCCCTAGAGATCCGGCGGCCGCCGGGTCCAGGTCTCCGCGATCACGCCGCCGTAGAGAAACACCAGCGCGGTATAGTAGATCCAGAGCACGAAGATGATCAGGGCCCCCACCGTGGCGTCGGTCGTGATGGCGCCGCGGGCCGCGACGTACTGCAGATAGACTCCGAACAGTCGCTTGGCCACTTCGACGGCCAGTGCCGCGAAGACTGCGGCCACCAGCGCCGACCGCCAGGGCAGCTTCCGGGCGGTCGCGCCTTTGTAGACCAGGAAGAAGAGGCTCACCCCGAAGCCGTACGCCAGCAGCACCGCCAGGAACCTCCCCACCGTGGTCACCAGGAAGTGGAGTGGCGCCGCACCGATCAGCAACGCTTCACTGCGGCTCTCCATGACCCCGAGCACCGCCGTCATCGCGGTGTTGGCGGCGAACAGGACCACGGTCGCGATCACCATTAGGCCATCCCGGAGCTTCCCGAGAAGAAACGCGATCAACGCATGCCGCCTCACCGGA
>Ga0335085_10005406_pt1 | contig 20527 bp, 34 predicted proteins | sample Lox_Sample_45_FD_206712 | JGI IMG/M metagenome (GOLD analysis project Ga0335085, IMG submission 206712) | Soil microbial communities from Loxahatchee National Wildlife Refuge, Florida, United States - Lox_Sample_4.5 | ecosystem: Environmental > Terrestrial > Soil > Wetlands | place: USA...
AAAGAGCAGCAACGGGTCGTGGCTCTGGCGCTTAATCCGCACAAGAGCAAGATAAAAATGCCGTGCAGGGTCATGCTGACGAGATTTGCGCCTCATGAGCTGGATCGTTTTGATAATTTGCCCATGAGCTTCAAGTACATAGTCGACGCAATATGCGCTATCATCACTGGAAACTACCGAGCAGGGCATGCGGATAGCGATGAGCGTATCTCCATCGCCTGTGATCAAATTGTGAGCAAAGCCTATGGCATTCGCATTGAAATAAATTTTTAGCCGTGGAAGGAATCGAACCTCCTACTTTCACCCGAAACCTAGAAATAACTATAGGCGATGGGACTTGAACCCACAGTGTTAAGTCTTAATTTCCCCTATGGAACACGGCCTTATATTTTCATGTCCGGCATATATTGCGCTCTATGATTTGCATGCGCTCATCGAGCTCGGTATATCTTCGCAAAAGATCATTATGCCTCGCGAATATAGATTTACGCACTTTGTCCGTGCTTTCTTTAATCACTTGCAAGTCGCTTTTTAAAAATTGTACATCAACTTTTTCAGTATCAAAAAATTCCAGCTGATTCACCATAATGATAACTCTCTCTCTATTGGCGAACGAGTATAATTTATTCTTGATTAAATTTGCAAGACTCATGTAAATATTCAGAAAAGCGAGTCAATCGCAGGAGACTAGAATATCATGCTGACGCCAATAGCAAAAAGAATTCTAATTAAACCCGTGGAACAAAAACACGGCGTTCTCATTCTTGCACATCAAAAGCCAACGCAATTTACCGTGATCGCAGTAGGTGATGAAGTTACCAAGGTAGCTCCTGGTAATGTCATATACCTCGAAAAGCATTATGGCGTCGAAATTGAATATCAGGATGATAAATATCTTGTTATCGATGAAGCAAGTATCCTAGCTAAGATAGTTGACTAAATAGTTTTTTATTCATCACGTTGAGATTATGAATGAACTCACCGTGATACTAAAAGACGAAGCGCGCACTTATAGGCAGAAGTTTCTGATCTATGAGGAATATGTTGTGTCTTGTGATTGTGCCTTGATACGTGATTGTATTGAGGCGGCAAAGAAGAACTTTGAAGGCGAGCCGGATAGTATTCAGGTGAAGATACACTTGGAGATACAATAATGCCCGCAGGAAGACCAAGAACTTCTGTGCCTGAGAAAGAGGAGCTTATTAAACTGGGTGAAGATCTATTGGAATGGGCTTCTACTAAGGCGAAAGGCGAATTACGCTGTCGGTGGTGTGAATGGTATGCAAAGAAGCATTTCTTCATCCGAAAGCAGTGGAAACGCATGCTTGATACTGAGGAATTTCGACCGTATTATGAGGCGGCGCAGGTATATTTAGGTGAAAAATGGATAGATGGAACGATACACCAGTCAATAGCACAAAGGTACTTGAGGATCTATGACCCAGAACTCACAGAACAAGAAGATAAAGACAAAGACGCAGATGAGCTTCGGAAAGCTTCCAGCCTTAAAGGGGAAGCGAGAGCCATTGAGCAAGAAAGGCAAAAAGTCTTAGAAGAAGTGCAAAGGAATAAGAGGAAGCTGAAATGAGATTCGATGGTCCTGTTTACGAGCATGAGAATGACTCAGAACGTTTAGGAAAGCAACACTTGCGCATCATGAATATCATGAAGGATAGTATGTGGAGAAGTCTTCCTGAAATATCTGAGCTTACCGGTGATCCTCCAGCATCTATCTCTGCTCAGCTGCGTCATCTTAGAAAAGAAAGATTCGGTCTTCATACTGTAAACAAACGCCATAGGACTCAAGGCTTATGGGAATATCAACTTATTTTAAACGAGGCCCTATATGGCAAAAGAGAAATGGATTCAGAAGGCAATAAAGAAGCCTGGAGCCCTTCACAAGGAAATGGGAGTTCCGAAAGGAAAGAAGATTCCTGCGAAGAAACTAGCTGCTGCTGCGAAGAAGGGTGGCAAACTGGGTAAGCGTGCTCGCTTGGCTGAAACTTTGGGAAAGTTACACAAATGATAAATATAATTAAACCTGCGCATGAAGAATTTGATTTTTTAAGAGATCGGCTTGAAAAAATTGCTTCTCTTCTAATCAAAGGTGAACCTCAAGATATAAAACAAGCATCATTTATGGTAGGTTGCCTTCATAACGTTTGTTGTATGAATGCTATGATTTATAAAACAGAAGAAAAGATGGATTTAAACTTTCGGCCTTAGGGTCGCTAAGCGACTGCATGTAATCCACATGCACCGATGGTACCAGTTTTGTCAATTTAAATCCAAGGGGAAAATGCAGTCGTTCAGTGAATATATCCCGACACAAGAAGAGCTTAATAATAAGCTTTGGCGGCTTACCAATCTTTACTACATTACGAACAAGGCTGGTGAGGAGATCCTCTTCAATCTTAACTGGGCTCAAAAAGAGTTATATGAGAAAGAGTGGCATCAAATGCTGGTTCTTAAAGCAAGACAGCTTGGTGTTACTACCTATTTTTCTATTAATTTCCTGGATGACTGCTTTTGGAATAGCAATACTCATGCGGGTATTATAGCCCATAGGAAAGAGGATGCTGAACAGATCTTTAAACAAAAGGTAAAGTATGCCTATGACAGAATGCCACAATGGACGAGAACCTTTAACAGCGCAACAAATGATAGAAGTGGGGAGCTTGCTTTTGAAAATGGTTCTAGCTATAGAGTTTCTACAGGATTTCGATCAGGAACTTACCAAAGACTGCTTGTCTCCGAATTTGGAAAGATTTGCTCTAAGTCACCTGATGTCGCTAAAGAAATCGTTACAGGAAGTCTTAATACTGTTTCTTCAGACCAGGTCATTGCTATCGAATCAACTGCGGAAGGAAGAGAAGGATACTTCTACGAATTCAGCAAACAAGCTGAATCATTGTCATTGTCCAACGTTAACTTGTCCCCTATGCAACAAAGGTTCTTTTTTTTCCCATGGTACGACGAACCCGGGTATAGAGAATCCAGTGAGAATATCACAGTGAGCAAAGAAACACAAGAATATCTCGACAAGATCGAGCTAGAAAGACAACGCAAGATTGACGAAGAGCAACGTCGCTGGTATGAGATGAAGCAGCGGATGCTCGGCGATGCGATGAAGCAAGAGTATCCGTCGACCCCAAAGGAGGCGTTTGAAAGTGCTAACGAAGGTCTTTACTATGGCATGCAACTTGCTAAGCTTCGTGCTTCTGGTGCTGTTACTCGGGTTCCTTATGATGATTCAATTTCTGTTCACACTGCCTGGGATATTGGTCTTGATGATTTTACTAGCATATTTTGTTTTCAAGTAGGCCGCGGTGGCCAAGTATCAATTATAAACTATTACGAATCTTGGGATGAAGGAGCAGCGCATTATTGTGATTGGCTTAACAAACAGAAGTACCGTTTTGGAAGACATATATTCCCTCATGATGCAAGAAAGAGGGACATGGGAGCTAAGACACAATATCTTGACCATGTTACGCCACTCTTGGAGGGAAAGTTCGTGGTATTGGAACTCAAAGAATGTGATAAGCTTGAAGGCATACAAACAGTCCGGTCTATGTTGGCTAGATGCGTTTTCGATGAAGAGCGGACAAATAAAGCGCTCAAGCACCTTGAGGCTTATAAGAAGGTGTGGGACGATAGACTTGGGTGCTATAAAAACACACCTCTTCATGACGAGCACTCGCACGCAGCGGATGCATTTAGGTATCTTGCAGTTGGCCTCAAAGCCATTGAAAGGAAGGACAACACTAGTGTAGATAATGACTTAAAAGCTGTCAGTAGGTATTACGGAATATGATTGAAAGATTCAGCGCCTGTTTAGCGCTCATTTGTCTAAAGTGCGCCAAGTTTTTTCGAGCTTTAGGAATTCCTGGATGGCGACTTTTTCTTTCGATTGGTGATTGGTTATATTACTGTTATCACGATAGGCCAGATAAAAATAAGGACATGTAGCTCAGTTGGTAGAGAGGAGATTTCATCATTCTCAGGTCGGTGGTTCGAGTCCATCCATGTCCTGTATAAGTAAATTAATTTAAGCAGGTATTATGGCATACGATTTCCCAAAATGCATACACAAAAACAATTCAGACGAAATAAACGAACAAATGCAGCAACTTATTGCTGATCAAAAACGTCTTGAAAGCATTATGACTTTAATTTTAAAGGCACTAGAGAGGTCAAATTAACCATGGACATGTGGAATTGGTTACATGATTGTTACAAAGAAGGCTCTCTTTCAATAGAAGATTTAGAAAGGGTTTTATTCGATGATGCTGCCGCTAAAATCTTCTGGGAAGAATGGAGTATTGATTCAAGAGACTTCATCGAATATGTAAGAAATGAGGTATATCCTTTCTTGCAATATGTGAAAAAAAGAGAGGCCAAAGCATGCAAGGCGTAGTTCTTTGTGAAGAATGTATAGCCTCAATTAATAATATACAAGCAGATCAAGAAAAATGCCTTTATATTTGCGCAAACTGCTCCATTCTAGCAGCTACTGAATACATTAACCAAAACAAAAGAAGGAAGCCTATGGAATTAGTTAAGAGCAAAAGAGTTTTATATGGATTGATTAAAGATATGTTGGATAGTGACATGCAAATGGAATTCCCTAAGGAAATAGAATTCTGTGAGAGCATAGGAGGACCAACATTTAAATTCACTATCGATAAGAAGGTACAAGACCATTTTATTGATGAGCGCGGTCAAAAATGGGTAAAAGCTGATTAGATGAACAAATGGGATACTCTAAAGCAACTTTGTCCCAAGCTATATCGACACGGCATTTACTTTGAGTGCGCTCTAGGCTGGTATGACATTCTTCAAGACTTGTCACTTAAAATAGAGCGCCTCATCGAGAAACATGAGGAAAAGTATCGCACATTAGAGGGTGAAGAAAACGAATATTTTGAAATGTTTGCTGTACAAGTAAAAGAAAAATATGGCACATTGCGATTTTATATGTCCTGCGAAACTGAAGAAATATCTAAGTTAATTGCAGATGCTGAAAGACTCTCTTACAAGACTTGCGAAAGCTGTGGTGCGTCCGGGACTATACGAGATAATGGATGGGTAACAGTAAGGTGCGATAGTTGTTATTCAAAGGAAGTATGCGAGACGAGTACGTGATTACGTTCTACTTTACCTCGGGACAAAAGCTGCTCGTCTCCTACACCAAAAAAGAGATGAAAGATTTTTGTGATAAGCTTTCTAAACAATGGTATATACAACCAAATTTCGGAATCAATTTTTCGCATGTAACCCATTATAAAGTCAATGATGAAGACTAAGGAGACAAAATGAGTGAAGAAAATATCGTGGACAATAAGCCTACTGAAGAGGCAGTTAAACCACAGCCAAGTTGTCGAAGAAAAAGAGACATCTTCCGGTTTAATGGACAAGAAGATATGTCAATTAATCTTGAGCACGTCCATAAGATGTCTAGGAAAGAGAAGCGAATTACTTTTCAATTCCCTGCTACCGCTGATTTCGTCGACTTTGAAGACGAAGAAGCAGCAAAAAAGGCTTATGATCAAATAATCAACGTATGGGCAAGTTATGTTTTGGCGGAATAAAACTAAGAAGTTTGACATGGAGTGCCGCATAAATCGAATGGAGGTTATGATAGAAGACATTCTCTGTTATATACAAGACCTTTCATTTGCTAAAGCGACATCCTTGAAGGAGAGAAAATCTCGAAAGGTGTTCAAAAAACCCAAGAAAGGATCTATTTCTTCTCGGGTTGCGAAGTGATAATCGGTTTTAACTCGATACTCGTGCTGTGATTTTCTTTATCCTTTTGGATAGTTAGGGAGCACCCCGATAATGGACACAGGATAAGGAAAATCACGAGGATTTTAATTCTTTCCAGTCCCATAAATCCTTATGGTCCTAATAGAACTGTCTAACAGTTGCACAAAAAGATTTCTGTAAAACATTATCTCTTCAAGTGTTTCACATTGTCCGAACATACAATTTATTGAAGCACTCATAAGAGCGCTCATAGCAAGGTTTAATTCGTTCTCGCTTAAAACATGGCCAATATAGGATTCAATTTTCTTTGTCATTTCCACAACATCAATAAAATCATCTTGTGGGATGTGTGGTTTTTCCATGATTTAGACCCTTGCCTATAATAAATTTTATCGTACAGCATAAAGTTAATAAATATCTACGGAGTATCACGTGCTTTTCGCAACGCATCCAAAGCTTCTTCCCTTGTTTCAAATTCTCCGACAAGAATGTTTGTATAGTCTCTCATATATCGGACGCGCCATTTACCACTTTCTTTGCGGAAGGAAATTCCTTTGTTTTTTCCTCGTGATCGGTTTAGTCGTCCTTTTTCCATCATGTCATGGGTATTCTCTTTTGGAGATCCCAGAAATAAATGATTCGGATTTACACACGATGGATTATCGCATTTATGACAAACCACCTTATCTTCCGGAACACTCTCATATACAATTTCATAAGCTACTCGATGAGCACGATAGTCCTTTCTTTTTAAAATATAATGACCGTATCCGTTTTGGAAAAAACATCCTTGCCAAATCCAACACGCGCCAATGTAAGTTTGTTTATATCTTTGCTCCTTTGTTAATGAACAAATACGAACTTTCATCCAAAACTTGGCAATATCAGTTTTTGTCATCGATTTCATGTGTTTATTGTACATCTAAACGAAATTTTGTCCTAGAAATAAGAGGAGAAACAGGATTTTGAGAAACAATTCACCGATTTTTTGGCCCGAAGATAGCTTAAACCTCTCCTTGCGCCAAGGCATGGAAAAGAACTACTCAGACAGCATCAATATCTTACAAACACAGTGGTACCAGGCAGACTTGAATCAGCGCTTTACGATGAATGACCAAGAAGTCTGGGGCCTTATTTTTCCTGGCGTAGCGACTTATCGAAGGAAAATATGGAATTTCAATATCATGAACCCGATAAGTGAAGCTATAAGCGGTCAGCAAAGGCAGACAAGAAAAAGTTCAGCTGTCATCCCTATCCACAATGGAATGCAAAAGACGGCAGATCAGCTTACTAAATGCCTCTATCATAACCATAAGCAAGGATTCCATCAAACATTTAGCGATTGCTTTCAGCAGGGAGCCGTTATTCAGGGCCTAGGCTTCATGTACATGTATGCCGATAGCACCAAAGACCCTGTGAGCCCGGACCCTCGCTGGCGTTATGTAGATATGAAGGCTACGCTATATGATCCCTATTGGCGTAAGGCTGATATGAGCGATTGCCGCTTCTGGTGGCTAAAAACATTCTTTGATCAGCAAGAAGCCGCTCTTATGTATCCTCAGTTCGGTGATGAAATTCTCTCTCTTCCAAAGGGTACTTATAGGGATGATAAATTTTATTATATGCCCGAGGTTTATCAAATCCAATTCCCCAATCTCATTGCATTTGATGAATACTGGTATCTCACAAGCAGAGAAGCTAAATTCCTTGTGGATAAGAAAACAGAAGAGTGCCAAGAGTTTCAAGGTACTGATGAACAACTAAAAGAAATAATGCAAGCCTTCAAGGGAAAGCTTGCTGTCATGAAGAAGCAAATCCCAACGGTAAGAAGAAGTATTATCCTAAATGACAGAGTAATAGTCGATGAACCTAACCCTTATGGCATGGATCGCTACCCTGTAGTCCCCATGATGAGTCTATGCAACATGGATTCTCCGTACTATGCCTACAAATTCAACAGTCCCATGACTATGCTTCGGGACTGCCAGTATCTTTTGAACCGCCTCAAGGTATCCAATTTGGAAATCCTTGATGCTCAGCAGCAGGGGCTTAAAATCAAAAAGGGCGCTCTCGTTACACCTACAGATGCATTAAACTCTGGTCATGGTAGAGTTCTCTCTATCGATCCGGAATTTGAGATGTCAGACGTTGAAGCTATGCCTATTGTTCCTCCGTCTCCGGTTATGCTGCAAATGGAAGATATGCTCAAGGGCATATTTTTCAATATCGCTGGTATCGATCCAAATGCCATGGGCATGGATATCGACGATAAAGCTGGCATCATAACCATGATGCGGCAGGCGGCAACCGCTAGGAATCTACAGAGACTCTTTGACCAAGCTGATGCAGCTCAGGTTCTTTGTTCTGATATTGAAATAGAGTATATTCAAAAGAATTGGACCTACGGTAAAGTAAGGCAAGTCATTGGTGAAGAGCCCACAGCTGAATTTGACAGCAAAATTTTCTTTAAATATGGTTGCAAAGTGGTTCAAGCCGCTCTTACAGAAACACAACAACAATTGGAATTAGCCCAAATTCTGCACTTCCAGCAACTTTATCCTGATTTAATACCTCCAGATGAAGTCTTGGAGCGTATGACAATCCAGAACAAAGACAGTCTCATTGAAAAGATTATGTCTAAGCAAAAAGCTGCCTCTGAACAACAACAGAAAGTAGAACAATTACAAATGCAGCAAATGCAAATCGATAATATGACGAAAGTTGCTTACGCTCATAGCCAAGAAGGTCTGGCACAAGAACGCGTCGCTAAAATCCAGACGGATACAGCTGTGGCTCAAGATAAACTGCGCCGAGCTCATCAAGAAGATACCGCTAGTTTGCTCAATATCGTTAAAGCGCTCAAGGAATTAAAGGGCATGGATCTTGATCATTTGATGCAGCAAGTCCAAATCCTTAATGAATTAAGTCCTGCTGCAAATCCTGAAAAGGAAGTTGTTGCCAATAACCAAAATGTTGCATGAGAATAAAGATTGTAAACAAACCCGTTTAAACAAGGTGTTTTTATGAAAGAAAAGATGTCAAAAAGGGGCTATGAACAAGGCGATATGAAGCCTACTGTTGAAAGCTACCAAAAGCCTGAGAAAGATTTTGCTGAAAGAGGTTTTAGCAAAACTGATGAATACATCGAAAGACAAGATATGCGTCAGTCAGCTATGTCTAAAGACCTCAATAAGCAGGCTTATAAAGGCCGTTATTCCTAATAGGAGGCCCCATGGCTAAAAAAGAAAGTCATTCTAAGCCCTATTCAATAGAGGTGCAGAAGGGTCCTGTGCGTATGGATGAGCAATACTCAAACAATTTTCGCAGAGAGCCTGAATATACTATGCGCGATATAGAAGATAATAGGATGCGTCACGATAAAATGACGCTTACCTTGCATACTCCTAAGCAATAGTCCACTTGAGGCATGTTAGCTCAGAATAGCAGAGCGCATTTAGAGTAAAATCCTAAATGAGGTCGTAAGCGCAAATCTTACACGTGCCTTTCTTTTCTTCAAAATATATTTGATCTATATGCCGCATCTATATATGTTATATATTTGACATATGCAAAACATATAGGAGATGTATGATCATAGTGGTAGGTGGCATTAAAGGGGGCAGTGGGAAAACGACGATTGCCACTAATCTCGCTGTTTTAAGGTCAATGAGTAAGAAAGTACTACTAGTTGATGCCGATGAACAAAAGAGTGCATGGGATTGGTCTCAGCAACGTGATGGTCTCGTGGGTGACAGTTTGAAGAGTTCATTCGCAACCGTCTGCATGTCGGGCAAATCTATCTATTCTAATTTGCAAAGATTAAAAGAAGACTACAATGACATTATCGTAGACACGGGCGGCAGAGATACTACCTCTCAGCGCTCTGCTTTATGCGTTGCCGATAAGCTTATCCTTCCTTTTAAACCAAGCTCTATAGATATCTGGACTCTCGTTCCAATCAAAGGCATTCTTTCTGAATGCGTTAATCCTAATTTGAAAGTCTATGCTGTGATAAGCCAAGCTGATTCTACGGGCAATGACAATAAAGAAGCCATGCAGATTCTTAAAGAATTCACTGAGATTCACACGTTCGAGGGAATTATCGGCAATAGAAAAGCGTTTAGAAATGCTGCTGCTGAAGGCATGGGTGTATGTGAAATGGGAGCCATTGATAAGAAGGCATGTCAAGAGATGCAAGCGCTTTACGACTTTATATATAGATAACATATCAAAAAAATATAGGAGATATATGGCGGTAAAGAAAAAAATAGACAATACTATTAAAAGTTTTATTGACAATGGTGCTGATGTTAAGGCAAGCAAAGATAAGGACTTTAAGAATGTCCTTATTAGGATTCCAACTAATGTTTTGAATCGACTCGATGAACGCATCGAGAAGAAGCCTTGGATGAATCGTACTCAATTTATTGTGGAAGCCATAGATGATAAGTTGGAGAGTAATTATTAATGAAGGAAAGCCATGAGTGGCGAGTGTGATGATTGCGGCGAACATACTTTAGAGTGCTCTTGTGAATCGCGAGGTAATTATACCCTTGCTCATGTTTGTGGATCTGGTTGTCCGTGCTGTCAAAATGGTCACAACAATCATTTGAATCTTGTAAGGAATTTCATGAAAGAAGAACCAATTACTGCTGATCAATTACCAGAAGTAAAATGGGTTAATGTCAGGGGTAGGGTTGAGCATGAAGCAATCATACGAGATGCCGAGTGGTGCAAAGATTTGGGGTTAGATCAGGCATACGAGATCATGATATACCTAAAGCGATGGGGTTCGTGGTTAGAACGTTAAAATACTTGGTATCTTTTCTACTTGTGGCGACCCCAATAAATGATCTCCGCTGTAAAGCTCGTTTTCGACCCAATTGCCTTCGGCATCCTTCTTAAAGCCGAAATACTCTAGCTGAATATTTTCCCAGCGTTTAATCATCTGTACGTATTCAGGATCGTAAAGACCTGGATTCATGAGTACGTTCATCATCTGCGTTCTATGAGGCAATTCCCAGCAGAAATAGACCGTTCCGCCTGGATAGACGTGAAAGACCATGCTGTCTTGTTCAGGATAGGGGCGATATTTAGTGATCTTTCTGATCCTCACGAGCCCTTTCTTAAGCATAAGATCATACTTTTCATATATGGCTAAATAGAACGGCTTTCCATTCATCTCTTTTTCGCCCTGTTCTATGGCTTCATTTATGTCTTGGACGAGGTCTTTCTTGATTTCATAGTTAACGTCTCCAATGACAACTCCCCGTTCTCCCGTAAGTTGAGCGTCTCTGTAGATAGATCCAACAGTTTGTCTTGTAGGATCGATTTTTGACTGGTGTTCCATTTGTGTCTTCCTTTTGATGTTGTGGAATCTTCACGACGAATCTTCCTAGTCCAATGGTTATTTAATTGTTTTTTGTGGCCTTGTTTTGCACATATTGGTGAGCAAAACACTGATCTTTGGCGTTTTTTTGTATTTTCTTGAGGCAATATCACGTTGCTACAGTGACGACATCGAGTTGTCTTCTTTGACTTCCTATTCCGCATGTTTTCAACTTTAATTCGATACATGCACTTGTAACAAATATTTTTGCTATTTATAAAATCACTAATAATTCTCTCAATTTTGCAATTAACACAAATCATAATGCTCACTTTTTATTAGACATATAATATTTTTATTACACAAAGTCAATTACAAGGCGTCCAAAAAGATGGAGTAGCCTTCCATCGCGGCGTAATTGTGGGCCTAGCCGACCACCAAACAGAGAGGAAATTCATGACTGAGAATGAAAACCAAAACAGCGAAACACAAGAGGTAGCACCTCAGGTAGAAAATCAAGTCCATGAAGTGAAAGAGACGAATCAAAGTCAAGAGCCTGTCACAAACAGTCACTTGAAGGCGATGCGTCTTAAAAATGCCGAACTCGAAAGAGAACTGAAGCAATTACGAGAAGCTCAGATGCAAATGATGCAAGCTCAGCTTGCTAATGCGCAACCTGTGCGTCAAGAGGTTGATGAGTTTGAAAAGATCGGTGATGAAGAGTTCATTCCTTTAGGTAAGGTGAAGAAGCTAGCTGAGAAATCTTCTCAGAAGGTGCTTAAAAACACCGAAGAACTCGTTCGTCAGGAAGTTGCGAAAGCACTTCAAAAACGAGATCAAGATCAATTTCTAGACCGCTTGAATCGTCAATACGCGGATTTCTCCGAGGTCGTTAATCCTGAAACTTTATCAATTTTGGAAGAAAAGGAACCTGAATTGGCGGCGACGATTGCGGACTTAAAAGACCCGTATAAAATCGGCGTCCAGAGCTACAAGTACATCAAAGCTATGGGACTTTCCAAAGCGGCGACAGAAAGTAGGAGGGAGAAGGAAGTGGATAAAGCTATCGCGAAGCAGGAAAAGGCGGTTCAGTCGCCTATGGCTTTTGATAAGCGTCCTATTGCCCAAGCTTTCAAACTAACTGATGCCATGAAGAAAGACTTGTATCGTGAAATGCATGGATATGCAGCTCTCGCCAGTTCGGTTCCCGAAATGAGCTAATGCTCAAGGGAACATAAACTATGTCAGTATCAATTGCTTCGTTGCCTCCGCAAATACAACAGCGGTACAACGCAAAATTGCTATCGACTCCAGAGCACAACTTGATTCACCAGTTATTTGCCACTCCGGTGGAACTCCCTGATAATCAAGGATTTATAGATAGACAGTCTCGTTATGACAGACTTGATCTATTTGAAGTACCTCTAGACGATGGCCAGAATAACCCGCCACCACAACAACTTAACCGAGTTGATGTGGACTGTCGTGTAAGGGTCTACGCCACTTACATCGTGCTTACCAGGCAGGTCACAATTACTAACGAAGACCCTAAAATGTATGGGGTCTATAAACCAGAGATAATCGACTTGGAACTCCTCGCCGCTTAAGCGGACGGAAGACAAGGCGCAAGTGAGTATAAGGATTTAACGGGATGATTACGAAATCGGGAATTAATAGATCGAAGTTCAAGATAGCACTGATAGCGAATGTCATGTGTTTCTTGAGAGATTTCTTTCTTTTGAAGCCTACGATGAGGAACGAAGGTGCTTCTCATTCTCATCATGATTTCGCATTGTCTTCGCTTAATCACCAAGTAAGGAAGAATTTTGGGAAGAAGAGCATCCAAAGTAGTTCCAGTAATCTGAGAACTATAACAACTGCGATTTACAAGAGATTTTCGTGTAGGTCGTTCTTGTTGAATATTGGTCGCTCCAGCTTTTTCACGAATCCAGTCTATGAGGGATTTCTCGTTATTAGAAATCTTGATATAGGTGTGATAGTTGAGAAGATTTTTGGTAGCTTTGGTTCTAAAGAGACCAATGAAAAAACAGCCTTCTCCATCAATAATTCCTGCAAGGTAAGCGAGTTCTGTATCAGTCATAACACCTCATTGTTAATGACTAAACAGTATGCAATAAATCCGAATATTTGTACAGCGTGAACGACTAAATTCACTGGCCCCGAAAGGGGATGCGATAGTCTGAACTCTATGGAGACATAGAGAGGTCGATCCGAAGAGGTTGGCCCGCCTAGAAATAGGTCATGAAAGTAACAGAAAGGTACTTAACTCTGCTGCGGCTCGTCTTGGTCAATCACTCCGTGAAACCCAAGATGCCCTACAGAGAGATAACTTGGAAAGCTCTGCTTCCATTATCAACTGCGTAGGCGGAAGTAACGGCGACATCCCAACAGAGATGACAATTTCTGACGTGGATGACGTTTTCACAGTTCTTCAAAACAATAGCGGTGAGTACATCACCAACATTGTTGAAGCCGAGCTACGCTTCGGTACATCACCAATCGGCGATGCCTACGGTTGCATGCTCACAACTCGAATGATTCCAGTTCTTTATAACATGACTGGTTTTATCAAGAAGTTCCAGTATCCGAACATATCTCAAACACTCAGCGTTGAGATTGGCGGAGCTAACAACGTACGTTTCTTTGCTTCTGAGCAAGGTTCTGTCACACCGAATGCTTCTATGCTCGGTAATGATATTGCCAACTGCTTCGTTAGCGCGAAAGAAGGTTACAAAGTCGTTTGGCAAGCTGGCGGAAAGGCAAGATTTATCTACCTTCCTCCTGGATATAACAACGACCCATGCATGCTCCGGCATACAGCAGGCTGTTCCTTCTATCAAGGGCAATGTATCACTAACGATTTGTGGGTGCAAAACCTACGATCAAGCGGAATTTAGGGAGGGCGCAATATGAGTTTACCATATTCATTTATTGGTCAATGGACTTATACAAATCCAGCGACCATTGTGTCTCAGCAAATTCCTATGACTGCAAAACCTGACTGGGTTTTCGTCAAGGATTTGACTAACTGGGGTGCACAAAGTACTGCTGCCAATCCGATCTATTCCGAATGGTTTAGTTCTATGGCTGCGGGTTCGTATTTAGCACTTGGACAACCAAGTTCTACTACTACTGGTGTCACTACTTATGCCTCTCAAGGCACAAGCGGTGGTTTCACTTTCATCGATCAAACTAATCCCCCAACTTTTTCAAAAGTTGCAATTACTGCGATCAATGGAACGACTTTCGTTGTTTCTACAGGAACAACCACTGGCATTAACGTAGGCGACTGGGTTCGTCTCATTAATGTCACTGGCGCTCTAGAAATCAGCGGCCCGAATCTTTATCAAGTTACAGCGGTATCAGCTAGTACAAGCATTACGCTTGGCTATGGTGCATCTGCGGCTTCTGCTGGTCTCGTGGTAGCCAACGGAACTACTGGATACTACCAGAAAGTATATCCAGGTCTGTTCTTACCGAACACATTGCCAGTTGCTTACATCACACAGGCAACACAGGCAGTTGTGTACTTCTTCAGACAGAACCCATATGTCGCTGGACAACTAGTAGATTTCCAAATCCCATCTGCTTACGGAATGACTCAATTGAGCAATCTAACAGGCAAATCGGGATCTGGACCTTTCTCTAGTAACCCAGCTGGAGCAGCAAGGGTCTTGAGTGTAACGAATTCCGCAACTGTCTCTTCGATCACCATCGATGTAGACACAACCGGATTTACTGCATTCCAGTATCCAACATCAGCAGCATTTGCTAGTGGTAGCTCTCCTGCGGTATGTATGCCTGCTGGCTCAGGTGTTGTGCCTCTTAGCGGAAGCGCAACTATTCCTGCATCGCCTCCAGGAACTGTTCTTTCTGATGCATTCGATAACAGATCGCAATACATCATGAACATTGGTACGTCTGCTGTTGGTGTCGCAAGCGCCAACATGGTCGTAATGGCGTTCAAAGCTGATTTCGTCAATGGAATCACTAACGCATAACTAAATTGAGGGGGCAACCCCCTCTTTTTTTAAACAAAGGATTTAATCATGGAAGTCAGAGAGTTAAATAAAAAGGCACCTAAGACGATGCCTGCTCAAGAAAGAGATGAGCTCGTCAAAAAGATGAGAAAAGAAGACGACAAAATGGTCACAGGAATGTTTGAATTCCTCGATGCTCAAGGTGGATGGCTAGATTTTACTTATAGAAAGTATCCAGGTGAGCCTATTCAAATGATCAAGATTGTTCATGGCGAGATTTGTGATTTGCCCATGGGCATCGTCAAGCATTTGAACAATACCAAGAAAAAAGTAAGGAAATATTCCATGGAATTACAAGAAGGCGGCAAAAGACCTCTTCGTAGTTATGAAGTGATTTCAAGAACAAGATTTACACCGACGAACGTTCTATGATGTCGAATTCGAGTCCTCATGTTGTTCCTGGAGGACCAAGTAACTATGGTCCTCCTTATGGAGCTAACTTCATTCCGAATTTGCAGTACATAATGAATATCACTAATGCGTTTCCTGCTGTTGTTACATTTGCTGATGATACGAATTTTACCGTGGCGGAGTGGATCAGTTTCAGAATACCTCCGCCTAACGGTATGATTCAGCTCAATAATCAAAAAGCGCAGATACTTTCTCTTACTGCAAATACTGTAACGATAGATATAGACACGACGAATTTTTATCCGTTTATATATGTACAAGATCCGCAGATTCCCTGTGTGGCCGTATCTGCTGGTTCTGGAATTATTCAGGGCACAACGACGGTTACACTAGAAGATGCATTTGATAACGAGCCGATAGCATGAATGAAATAATACATGATGATTGCCTAGAGGTCATGGCCAAGATGGAAACGAATTCTATTTCTTGCATCGTGACAGATCCTCCTTATGGACTTAAGTTCATGGGAAAAGATTGGGATCATGGCATACCTGGAATTGCATTTTGGAAAGAAGCATTACGCATTTGCAAGCCAGGAGCTCACTTATTGGCATTCGGAGGAACAAGAACTTATCATAGATTGACTTGCGCTATAGAAGATGCAGGCTGGGAGATTAGGGATTGTCTTCAATGGATTTATGGTTCAGGATTTCCTAAAAGCCACAATCATTTCGGGATCGAGGGTTATGGTACTGCTTTAAAGCCAGCCTACGAACCAATCATCATGGCCATGAAACCTTGTGATGGCACATTTAAGCAAAATGCTGAGAAATGGGAACAAGCGGGGATTAATATTGATGGATGTAGGATTGAAAGCAATGAATCGTGGAAGCGTGATTGCACAGGTCAAAATATGGTTGTTAATGCATTATGTGAAAGGAAGGGCATTGAAAAGCAATCAAATCAATTAGGCCGCTGGCCCGCAAACGTCCTCTTCGATGAAGAAGCGGCGAAAATGCTGGATGAGCAGAGTGGTGAACTAAAAACTGGCGAACTTAAACCATATAAACGGTCAACTAATAATCAATATTCTGGATCATTCCCTGATAACATAATTTCATTCCCATCCTCAAAGGGCGGCGCATCCCGTTTCTTCTATTGCGCCAAGGCTTCGCCGAGTGAAAGAAATGAGGGGCTAAACGGAATGCCAGAAAAAGAAAATCCTTATACTCCAATGGGTATCAATGATGATGAAGGAATAATCGCCAGAGGTAGAAATCCAGAAAAGCAAAATAGAAAACAGAAAAATTTCCATCCCACTGTCAAGCCTCTCAAGCTCATGGAATATCTCATCAAACTCGTCATGCCTCCAAAAGACGGCATCTTGCTCGATCCTTTTGCAGGCTCAGGAACTACAATTTTAGCAGCAAAGCGCCTTGGATTTAATGCAATCGGGATTGAGAAATGTGAAGAATATTGCGAGATTGCAAAAGCGAGGATTGCATGAGCACTTTTGTACCAACATATCCCTTGTATCCTACACTAGCAAACGCAATAACCAAAACGCGTAAACTGACGGGGTCAAGCAATGCTTTTCAGGTGACGGATTCTTATATCGTTCAGCAGATGCATAGCTTCTATGCTTATGATTTGCCAGCCAAGTTTCGTTCTCTAAAGCTTCAAGATGTCTATACCTTCACAACGAACGTAGGACAAGAAGTCTATCCTTTCAATAGCGAGCTCTATACGACTGTCGGACAACCTGCATCATGTGCAAAGAGAGAATTGCGCTGGTTCGATAGTCCTTGGTCTTTCTATGCCAATAATTATAATTGGCAGACTTTTACCAATTTTGCAACAGGTGATGGCACAACAGGTGCTCAAACAGCAGCCATATCCAATATCACCAATGCGACAAATGCTGTAGTTACCTCGGCTAATCATGGTCTCGTTTCAGGCATTACGGTCATAATCAATAACGTCGGTGGCATGACTGAAGTCAATGGAAATTCCTACATCATAACGGTCATAGATGCCAATTCGTTCTATTTAAACGTAGATTCGTCTACATTCAGTTCATATACCTCAGGAGGGTCTTGGTATTCCTCTCCTTATAATGGCTTCACTACGGCCTTCCCATTCGTTCCGTCTATAAATAATGATCCAGGAAGTCAGACAAATCGTAATCTTTACTTTCCCCAAGGTCGAGTTCAAAATATTCTTATTACTGCGAACGTCATAGGTGCCAATGGAGTAGGTGAAACGCAAAACGTGACCGATGATGGCCAAGGGAATCTAATTCAAATATTCCAGACGAGCAATAGTACCAATCAAGAGTATGGTTGGACTTATTACCGTCAGTATGCCTCAGCTACTCCTGACACTCCAGGAAATGCAACAATCAACTATGAGACGGGGGAAATAGTAGGACTTACCTTTGCTGAGCCTATTCCTGATGGAACAGCAATTCAAATACAATACAATCCCAAGCAGCTTTCTATTCCTCTTGCAATACTCTTTTATCAGAATCAATTTACTTTGGCTCCTGTGCCCGATGCTGGTTATACCATTGAAATGACCTGTTACCGACAACCTATTCAAGCTCTCATTGCTGCTGACATGACAGGAAATCCTGAACTCTCCGAATGGTGGGAAATTCTTGCAGTAGGCGCAGCTAAGAAGATATTCGAGGAAAGACTGGATAGCGATGGCGTCATGTTCATAGATAAGATGCTTAGAGAGCGCTATGACATCATTGAGACAAGAACATATGCCCAGATAGGTCAGGAAAGCATTCAAACCATTTATAGCGACCAGTTGAAGTATAACTATGGACTCGGTGGCATAAGCTCAACATTTGGATCATTATGAAGAAGGATGAGAAAGTGAAAAGAAACCGAGCAGCCGAGCTTTTAAAAAAGGATAACAAAAAGAAACTTAAATCATTGCCTAACAAGCCTGTTCCTCTAGGAGGAGGGCCTTTTGTTGGCAGACATACGACAGGATAGCCATGGCAGTCATTAAGGGAAAAGAAAAGATGTTAAAAAAGCCTCTCTCTCCAGCAAAAGCAAAGTTGAGTGAAAAGGCAAAGAAGAAATTACGTGACCCGAGGAGTGTACAACCAATTCCAACGGTCTGTGTTAGTTAAGGAGAAAATATGCCCATACCAACTTATACCCCAGGATATCCACCCGATGGCTCATCACTAGGTCAAACGAAGTCTACTATTCGCAATAATCTCGACGGAACATTTCAAACTTTAGCTATCGATCATATCGATAACAATGGTAGTCCGGGAGCTAAACCAGCGGGATATCACAAAATAATTCATGAAGTTACTCAAACAAGTGTTTCTACTGTCAGCGGATACAATCAAATCTTTTCTGGTGTACCTGGTACTCTGGTTGTAAATAGTGTCACAACACCAGCCATTCCCAATAATGGCGATACGCAACTTTATTCTTTAAGCTCTTCTGGCGTATTGTCTCAACTGACAGGCAAAAGCGCTTCTTCTAATGGCTATGTATGGGTAGGAGGCATTCTTCTTCAATGGGGATCAGCAACTTTTTCTGGAACGAATACAACCGTGGCAGTTTCATTTCCTGTTACTTTTCCAAATGCTGTGGCAAGTGTACAGTTGACGAGATTAGGTGGAAATACGAGTTCAAATCCGGAAGATATTTTTATAGCAAGTGGACCTAGCACTTCTTCATTTACTGCAAGGCGTATGTCAGCTTCTCCCAGTAGTGGACTCAATTTTTATTGGATGGCTGTAGGTTATTAAATGAGTGGGTTTCATCAAGTATTGATCGGTGGTTATCCTAGTGGCGGTCTTACTCAAGACAGGAAGCCAGCCCTTCTTGCTAATGAAGCATATTCCGATTTAGAAAATGCATATGTCTGGCGTGAAAGAACTAAGAAAAGAGATGGTGAAGTTCCCATGGGTCGTCTTTCTCGCGTTTTTACTACTGTTGCAATAGGGAATAGTTCTGCTTCTCCATGGACTTTCAATCTTTATACAAAACTTTCTATTACGCCTGAAGCTAATGCGGAAATCAAAGCTGGAAGTGTTACTATAACGATTGCCACTTTAGGAACTTCTTTCATAGATCAAGGCAATGGAACACTATCAAATGCGACCGCCGGCAACTCAGGAACAATTAACTATACGACAGGGTCCGTAACGCTCATAACAACAGTTGGAGCAACACACGCCACGACTGTTTCCATGACTTATTATCCCGCACTTCCTGTCATGGGGATTCTTAAAAGAGATGTGGCGACTTTTGGTATAGATGCGACAGTCTTTTTCGATACAAAGTATGCCTATCAGTATGTCAATGGATTTGAGGAATTAGTTACAGGTACAACATGGACAGGTACAAATACTGACTTTTTTTGGGGTGCAAACTATCAAGGTGCTACTTCAGATTTAAGATATTTCTTCGTGACAAATAATAATATCGATACTGTTGGTCTTACATATGATCCTATTCGGTATTACAATAACTCAGTATGGACTAATCTTCAACCCCTTGTGACTGCTACAACAACTCTTTGGCAGGCCCTCATTTTAATCCCTTACTATGGGCGATTACTCGCTTTAAACACATGGGAAGGATTGACAGCTTCTACGTATACCGGAGCTACAAACTTTTTCGCTAGATGTCGTTTTAGTCAAATTGGTGATCCTACTTCGGCTACTGCGTGGCGTTCTGACACATTTGGATTAGGTGGCTTTCTAGATGCTCCTACAAATGAAGCTATAGTGAGCGCAGCTTTCTTTAGAAACACGCTCCTAGTCTTTTTTGAATATTCTACATGGCAATTAAGATATATAGGTGAATATGGTTTACCGTTTATTTGGGAAAGGGTTTCTTCTGATTTTGGTGCTGTTTGTTCTTACAGTCCTATTGTTTTTGATCAAGGGGTCATGGCAGTCAGTGATAGAGGGATTATCCAAGCTGCCGCCAATGGAGTTACTCGATTAGATGAACAAATTCCAGAACAGGCT
>Ga0335085_10005407_pt1 | contig 20524 bp, 16 predicted proteins | sample Lox_Sample_45_FD_206712 | JGI IMG/M metagenome (GOLD analysis project Ga0335085, IMG submission 206712) | Soil microbial communities from Loxahatchee National Wildlife Refuge, Florida, United States - Lox_Sample_4.5 | ecosystem: Environmental > Terrestrial > Soil > Wetlands | place: USA...
CGGGAGTGGCGGGAGTTAGTCGACGCTGGAGAGCCCGTGGCGCACAGGCTACGTAAGAACGTAGGCGGGGGCACACAGGCACCCTGGGAAGGGGAGCCGAGGCACCTCGGGGAGGGGAGCCGAGGCGGAGGCGGGCTCAGTCGTCGGCGGGGGTGCCAGGGGTGGGGACGGGGTGAGGGGCCGGATCGCTGCCGGCGGGTGAGGGGGCGGCGGGTGAGGGGGCCGCGTCGGCAGGGAGGGGGGCGGCGGGTGAGGGGGCGGCGTCGGCAGGGAGGGGGGCGGCGGGTGGGGTGGCGTGGCGGCGGGCTAGCCAGATGCCGGTGAACCAGAGGGCGGCGAAGATGGCGCCGAGGGTGTACATGGCGGAGACGACCACGCCGGACGCGATGACCAGGAACTGGAGCACGGTGCCGGCCACCAGGGCCCAGGCCATCCGGGGGCGGCCGACTACGCCGCCGATCAGCACGGCGCAGACGGCCAGGGCGCCGCCGACGCCGCCGGCCAGGGCGCGGTTGGCGTGCTCGAGCACGATGGCGACCGGGATGGCCAGGCCGATGACGATCGCCTCGAAGACCAGGACGGTGCCGCAGAGCTGCCTGATGCCCTTGCCCTCGGTGGGGATATGGAACCGGTTCACGACAGCTCGGCGGCGGTGAACGAGTGGCGGGAGGGCTGGCTGGCGGCCGGCTCGGCCGGCAGCTCGCCGCCGCCGGGGCCGAGCAGCCTGCGGGCGTCGCCCGCGGTGATGACGGACCCGGTGATCAGCACGGCGCTGCTGCCGGGGCCGGTTTCCCCGGCGGCCTCGTCGGCCGCGTCGGCGAGCGCGACGGCGGCGTCGATCGCGTCGTCCAGCCTGGCCGCCTCGGTGACCCGGTCCTCGCCGAAGATCTCGGCGGCCAGCTCGGCGGTCTCGCCGGGCTCCATCGACCGGTCGGAGGAATTGCGGGTCACCACGATCTCGTCGAGCACCGGCTCGAGCTCGGCCAGGATCCCGGCCACGTCCTTGTCCCCGCTGGCCGCGAAGACGCCGGTCAGGTGGCCGAAGGTGAACGACTCCTGGAGCCCGGCCACGGTCGCGGCCATCCCGGCCGGGTTGTGCGCGGCGTCGATGATGACGGTCGGGCTGCGCCGGATGACCTCGAGCCGGCCGGGCGAGGTGACCTGGGCGAACGCCTCGCGGACGAGGTTGGGGTCGAGGCCGGACGGACCGTACACGTTCTCGTCCGACTCCCCCGCGAACGCCTCGACCGCGGCCAGCGCGCAGGCCGCGTTGCCCGCCTGGTGCGAGCCGAGCAGGGGCAGGAACACGTCCTCGTAGGTGCCGCGCAGGCCGCGCAGGGTGAGCTGCTGGCCGCCCACCGCCTGCTCGCGGCTCAGCACGCCGAACTCCACGCCTTCCCGCGCCACCGTGGCGCCGACCTCGACCGCGTGCCGGAGCAGGACCTCGGCGGCGGCCAGCGGCTGCTGGGCCAGGACCGCGGTCGCGCCCGGCTTGACGATGCCGGCCTTCTCCGCCGCGATCTCCTCCACCGTGCTGCCGAGCAGCCGGGTGTGGTCGATCGAGATCGGGGTGATGACCGCGACCACCCCGTCGGCGACGTTGGTGCAGTCGAGCCTGCCGCCCACCCCGACCTCGAGGATGACCACGTCCACGGGGGTGTCGGCGAAGATGGCGAAGGCCATCCCGGTGAGGACCTCGAAGAAGGACATGGCCACCGGGTGGCGTTCGTCCACCAGGTCCACGTACGGCTTGATCTCCTCGTAGGCCTCGACGAACTTCTCGGCGCTGACCCGGGCCCCGTCCACCACGATCCGCTCCCTGATCGAGACCAGGTGCGGGCTGGTGAACCGGCCGGTCCGCAGGCCGCGGCTGCGCAGCAGGGCGTCGGTCATCCGCGCGGTCGACGTCTTGCCGTTGGTCCCGGTGATGTGGATGACCGGGCAGGCGCGCTGCGGATCACCGAGCAGCCCGACCAGTTCGGCCATCCGGTCCAGGGCAAGGTCAACGGAGTGCTCGGGCCGCCGGGAGATGATCTCCCGCTCGACCTCGGCCATCCGCGCTTCGATATCCGCCACCTAGCCAGCCTACTGGCCGGCTGACCAGGCGTCAGATCGAGGACAGGCGCTGTTCCAGGCGGGCGATGTCGGACTGGGCGGTTTCCAGGCGCTGGCGGGTCTTGGCGACGATCGCCTCGGGGGCGCGGGCGGTGAAGTCGGTGTTGGCCAGCTTGCGCTGGGCCTGGTCGGCTTCGGCACGGGCGGCGGCGAGGTCCTTCTCCATCCGGCGGCGCTCGGCGGCGACGTCGATGACGCCGGCCACGTCGAGCTCGGTGGTGATGCCCTCGACCTCGATGGAGGCCGAGGGATTGAAGGAGTCCGCCGGCGGGTCGAGGCGTAGCAGCGAACGGATGCTGACCTCGTGCCCGGCCAGCGGCGTGGTCTCGATGCCGGCCAGCCGGGCGGCGACCCGCTGGCCCGGGCGCAGGCCCTGGTCCGAGCGGAACCGGCGGATCTCGGTGACCAGCCGCATCACCGAGGAGATCTCCGCCTCGGCCCGCGGTTCTGACAGCGAGAACGACGGCCAGGCCGCCACCATGACCGACTCCTCGCCGGTCAGCGCGGCGGTGTCATCTCCGGGGGGACGACCCTGCTGGCCGGCTTGGGGGGGCTCCGCCCCCCCAAGGACCCCCCTGGGGGACCCCCCGGCCGCCTGAAGCGCGGTCCAAAGCTCCTCGGTGACGAACGGCATGACCGGGTGCAGCAGCCGCAGCAGCTGGTCGAGCACGAACCCGAGCACCTGCCTGGTGGTCTCCGCCGCCGCCTGGTCGGCGCCGGCCAGCGGGACCTTGGCCAGCTCCAGGTACCAGTCGCAGACCTCGTTCCAGGCGAAGTGGTAGAGCGCGTCGCAGACCTTGGCGAACTCGAACGACTCGAACAGCTGGTCCGTCTCGGTGATCACCGTGGACAGCCGGGACAGGATCCACCGGTCCGGGACCGAGAGGGTGGCCGGGTCGAGCGCGGCGTCCGGCACGCGGGCGCCGTTGAGCAGGGCGAACCTGACCGCGTTCCACAGCTTGTTGGCGAAGTTGCGCGAGCCCGCGGCCCACTCCTCGCTGATGGCGATGTCGCCGCCGGGGTTGGCCCCGCGGGCCAGGGTGAACCTGGTGGCGTCGGCGCCGAACCGGTCCACCCAGTCCAGCGGGTCCACCGTGTTCCCGCGCGACTTCGACATCTTCTTGCCGAACTGGTCCCTGACCAGCCCGTGCAGCGCCACCACCCGGAACGGCACCGCGTCGGCGGGGGCTTGCCCACGCATCGCGTACAGGCCGAACAGCATCATCCGGGCGACCCAGAAGAACAAGATGTCGTACCCGGTCACCAGCACGCTGGTCGGGTAGAAGGTGCGCAGGTCAGCCGTGTCCTCAGGCCAGCCCAGGGTGGAGAACGGCCACAGCGCCGAGGAGAACCAGGTGTCGAGCACGTCGGAATCCTGGCGCCAGCCGTCCGGAGGCTGCTCGTCAGGACCGACGCAGACCACCTCGTCGTTCGGTCCGTAATAAACCGGGATCCGGTGGCCCCACCACAGCTGGCGGCTGATGCACCAGTCGTGCATGTCGTCGACCCAGCCGAAGTACCTGGCGTTCATCTCGGCCGGGTGCAGCCGGACCCGGCCGTCCCTGACCGCGTCGCCAGCCGCCTTGGCCAGCGGGCCGACGCGGACGAACCACTGGAGCGACTGGCGCGGCTCGACCGTGGTGCCGCAGCGGGAGCAGTGCCCGACCGAGTGCAGGTAGGGGCGCTTCTCGGCCACGATCCGGCCGTCCTCGCGCAGCGCGGCGACCACCGCGGGCCTGGCCTCGAACCGGTCCAGGCCCTGGAACGGGCCGTGCGCGGTGATCACGCCGTGCTCGTCCAGGATGACGATGCCGGGCAGGTCGTGACGGCGGCCGATCTCGAAGTCGTTCGGGTCGTGGGCCGGGGTCACCTTGACCGCGCCGGTGCCGAAGGCCGGGTCGACGTGCTCGTCGGCCACGATCGGGATGCGCCGGCCGGTCAGCGGCAGCTCCACCGTCTTGCCGACCAGGTGGGTGTAGCGCTCGTCGTCCGGGTGCACGGCCACCGCGGTGTCGCCGAGCATGGTCTCGGCCCGGGTGGTGGCGACCACGATGGAATCGTCCCCGTCGCCGTAGCGGATCGAGACGAGCTCGCCGTCGTCGTCGCTGTGGTCGACCTCGATGTCGGACAGCGCGGTCAGGCAGCGCGGGCACCAGTTGATGATCCGCTCGGCCCGGTAGATGAGCCCGTCGTCGAAGAGCCGCTTGAAGATCGTCTGCACGGCCCGGGACAGGCCCTCGTCCATGGTGAACCGCTCGCGGGACCAGTCCACGCTGTCGCCGAGCCGCCGCATCTGGCCCAGGATCTTGCCGCCGGACTCGGCCTTCCACTGCCAGACCCGCTCGACGAAGGCCTCCCGGCCCAGGTCGTGACGGCTCAGCCCCTCCTTGGCCAGCTCCCGCTCCACCACGTTCTGGGTGGCGATCCCGGCGTGGTCCATGCCGGGCAGCCACAGGGCGTTGTAGCCCTGCATCCGGCGCCGCCTGACCAGCGCGTCGATCAGCGTGTGGTCGAGCGCGTGGCCGATGTGCAGGGAGCCGGTGACGTTCGGCGGGGGGATGACGATGGTGTACGCCGGGGCGTCGGACGTCGCGTCCGCGGCGAAGTAACCTGCCTTCTCCCAGCGCTCGTAGCGCGGCCCCTCCACCTCGGAGGGAGCGTACTGGGACGGCAGCTCGATGGGCTCGGCGGTGCTCACGACAGGTGAGTCTACGGCCTGCGGAGCGCTGTCCTATCCGGATTGGCCTGGCCTGGTCAGCCCTTGACCTCGACCGCCTGGCGGACCTGGAGGGCGAGGGCGGAGGCGCCGGGCTGCTTGGCCGTCTTGCCGTCCTTGACGAACTCCACGACCCCGAAGGTGGTCTTGGTGACCCACACGCACTCGCTGGCGTCGTCGCCGGTCGTGGTGTTGTAACCGCACGCCATCTCGCCGCCGTGCGGGCCCGGGGCCACGATGCGCGAGGACTTCAGGTGGGAGCGCACGATCTTGATCACCGCGGCCGGATCGAAGGTGCCGTCGTAGCCGACGAAGACCAGGCCCTGGTAGGTGCCGGATTTGAAGTCGCTGCTCGTCCCGGTGTCGTAGATGGCGGTCACCGCCTTCCCCGGCACACCCGCCTTCTTGGCCTTCAGGGCGGTCGCGACCGTGCCCGTCTGCTCGCGCACGGCGGGCGCCGCCGCCTTGGTGGCCGCCTTGTTCAGCGGGAACGTGCCCACCTTGGGCGCCTGGGTCAGCACGTAAGCGCCGGTCCCGTTCGCGGCGGTGTTAGCCGTGCCCGGCGAGGAGGAACTGGCGCTCGGCGTGCCCTTGCCGCCCTTGTTGGTCAGGTAGACGGCCCCGAACACGATCGCCACCACGGCGACGGCCGCGGCCACTGGGATCAGGATCATCTTCGCCTTGCCGGGGCGCTGCCCCAGACGGCCGCCTGGCCGCTGCGGGCCGCCGCCCGAGCGCGACCGCGAGCCGCGGCCGGGCGCGGCCGGGCCGCCGTCGTCGTCGAAGCCGGGCGCACCGGGTGCGCCCGGTGCCTCGAAGGCCTGCTGGCCGTACCCGTCCTGGCCGCCGTAGCCGCCCGCGCCGTAGGCACCCTGGCCGTAGCCCGGCGGCTGCTGGTAGGCGTCCTGGCCGGCGCCGGGCGCGCCGTACCCGTTCTGGCCGTAGTCGTCCTGGCCGCCGTAGCCGCCCTGGTTCGGGGCATAGTCGTTCTGGTTCGGGGCGTACCCGTTCTGAGCGGGGGCGTAGCCGTTCTGGCCGTATCCGTTCTGGCCGTAGCCCGGCTGGGCGCCGTACCCCTGGGACTGAGTGGCCTCCGGGTCCTGGTCGAAACCGGTTGAACCGAAGCCGTTCTGCCCGAAGCCGCCGCCGAAGGCGCCCTGCGGGTAGTCGGAGGGCTCGGCGTCAGGCTGCTGATACGTCTCGCCCTGGAAGTCCTGCCCGGCGCGGGCCTGACCCGGCTGGCCCAGCTGACCCGGCTGGCTGGCGTGGGCGCCGCGCGCGGCCGGGCCGCCGAAACCGCTCGGCGGCGTGCTGCCCGAGCCGGTGTCCTGCCCGTACCCCGGCTGATCGCCGTAGGCCTGCTGGTCCCCGTAGCCAGGCGGATCGCCGTAGCCTTGCTGCTCGCCGTAGCCGTGCTGGCCGCCGTATCCGGCCTGGCCGTAGCCCGGCTGCTGCCCGTACCCGTTCTGACCGGCGCCCGGGCTCTGGGTCTGGCCGAAGCCGTTCTGGCCGTAGCCCGGCGGGGAGCCGTACCCCTGGTCCTGGCTCTCCTGGGCGTGCGGGGTGAAGGTGGGCTGCCCGTACTCCGGCGGCGGCGCGCCGTAGGCCGGCGCGCCCTGACCCGGTGCCCCCGGCCGGGCTCCGTAGCCCGCCTGATCACCGTAGCCCGGCTGGTCACCGTAGTCGGACCAGGCCGAACGGGTGGGCTCATCCGCCCCGTACTGCCGGTAAGCCGCGGTGCTGGCTTCGCCGTAGCCGGCCGCGTGCTGCGGTCCCGAGTTGAGTGGCCCGGAGCCGGGCAGCGCGGAACCGGACGAGCCGGACGGCTGCGCGGCGGACGGCCCCGGCGGCAGGGATCCCGCCACCCGGCGCGAGCCGGTACCGGACGAGCCGACCGGACGCTGGGGACCGGACGGGAGCCCGGGCTCGGGCGAACTGAACGGGCCGGGTGCGGTCAGCGGGTCGACCTCGCCCCGCCCCGAGCCGACCGGACGCTGGGGACCGGAAGAGTAGCCGCGCTGCGGACCGCCGCCGAAGCCGGGCGAGTCCGCGCCGTAACTGCCGGTAGAGCCGGAGCCGAACTTCGGCTGCGGGGCTGTCGACGGGCCGTAACCCGAGACCGGATCGTAGACCGGCTGCTGCCCGTAGCCTGACTGTCCGTAGCCAGATCCCTGCCCGTACCCCGCGCCCTGATCGTACCCGCCCGCTCCGGTGTCGGAATTCTGCGCCTGGTCGTAACCGGGCAGCGCTCTGCGCCCCGCACGCAGTCGGTCGTCCCCGCCGCGGGCGTGATGACCGCCGGCCGGCTCACCTTGCTGATAGCCCTGCTCGCCGGACCCGCCGGCGTCGTCGGGCTCCGGGCGCGAGTCCCAATTACCCGTGGGGGCATCCCAACTGCTCATCAGTGCTCAATTCCCCGTCGCTATGGAAGACGGCTGCCTTGTCAGCGTCCGAGATCCTGGCGTGAGCGGGAACCCCGCCAGATACGGCAATATGCAGTGAGGCTACATGCGAATAACGATGATCATGGGCAATACGCCCAAAGTTGACCACAGGTGGACGTCACCTTAACGGTGTGAATTCACAGGCCAACTGCCGGTACCCGAACACCTGTACTACTGACCGGCGTCACGGCCTGACGGGGGGTGGCCGATACGCCCGGTGACCGGATCCGGCGAGGACGACGGGGCCGGGCACCGCGTCAGGCCGACTTCTCCCGCGGGGTGCGCCGGGTGACGTCCCGGGGGACGATCGTCGGGTTGACGTTCTCGAGCACGGCCTCGCGCGTGATCACGACGCGCTCCACGTCCTTGCGGCTCGGCACCTCGTACATGACCGACTGGAGGACCTCTTCCAAGATCGCGCGCAGCCCGCGGGCACCGGTGCCGCGGAGGTTCGCCTGGTCGGCGATGGCCTCGAGCGAGTCGGGGGTGAATTCCAGGTCCACGCCGTCCAGCTCGAACAGCCGCCGGTACTGCTTCACCAGGGCGTTGCGCGGCTCGGTCAGGATCTGGATGAGCGCGTCCCGGTCCAGGTTATGGACGCTGGTGATGACCGGGAGCCGGCCGACGAACTCCGGGATCATCCCGAACTTGAGCAGGTCCTCCGGCATGACCTCGCCGAACTGATCGGTATTGTTCACGCTCCTGACGCGGAGTTTCGCGTTGAAGCCGATGCCGTTGTGGCCCGAGCGCTGCTCGATGATCTTCTCCAGGCCCGCGAAGGCGCCGCCGCAGATGAACAGCACGTTGGTGGTGTCGATCTGGATGAACTCCTGGTGCGGGTGCTTGCGCCCGCCCTGCGGCGGCACCGAGGCGGTGGTGCCCTCGAGGATCTTCAGCAGCGCCTGCTGCACGCCCTCGCCGGAGACGTCGCGGGTGATCGAGGGGTTCTCGCTCTTCCGTGCGATCTTGTCGATCTCGTCGATGTAGATGATGCCGGTCTCGGCCTTCTTGACGTCGTAATCCGCCGCCTGGATGAGCTTGAGCAGGATGTTCTCGACGTCCTCGCCGACGTAACCGGCCTCGGTCAGGGCGGTCGCGTCGGCGATGGCGAACGGCACGTTGAGCAGCCGGGCCAGCGTCTGGGCGAGCAGCGTCTTGCCCGAGCCAGTGGGGCCGAGCAGCAAGATGTTGGACTTGGCCAGCTCGACGCCCTCGTCGCCAGGCCGGTCGTCGCCCGACTGGACCCGCTTGTAGTGGTTGTAGACCGCCACCGACAGGGCCTTCTTGGCCTTGTCCTGGCCGATCACGTACGCGTCGAGGAACTCGTAGATCTCGCGCGGCTTGGGCAGGCTGTCCCACTTGAACTCGGCGGGCTCGGCGAGCTCTTCCTCGATGATCTCGTTACAGAGGTCGATGCACTCGTCGCATATGTACACGCCCGGGCCGGCGATGAGCTTCTTCACCTGCTTCTGGCTCTTACCGCAGAACGAGCACTTCAGCAGGTCCCCACCGTCACCGATGCGTGCCACCCAGATACTCCTTTACATGGTGCCGCCGCGGCGGCCGTTGCGGCCACCTCGACGGACATGTCCCGCGAGGCCGTCAAGCGCTTGCATATCGACGGTACCGCCTACTGGGTCCCGATGGACACCATCAAACCCCTTCAGCGGCCCAGGAGGGAAGAGCTAATTCCTCCCCTTTACGACGACACTACCTCCACGGCGGCCGGTTCCTGCCCCCGCTTGATCATGGTCAGGACCTCGTCGATGATCCCGTACTCCCTGGCTTCCTCGGCGGTGAGGAACTTGTCGCGCTCGATGTCGCGGCGGACCTTCTCCTCATCCTGGCCGGTGTGCCTGGCCAGGATGAGCTCCATGGCCGCGCGCATCCGCAGGATCTCCCTGGCCTGGATCTCCATGTCGCTGGACTGGCCGTAGCCGCCCTCGGTGGCCGGCTGGTGGATAAGGATCCTGGCGTTGGGCAGCGCCATCCGCTTGCCCTTGGTCCCCGCGGCCAGCAGCACCGCCGCGGCCGAGGCGGCCTGCCCGATGCAGCAAATCTGGATGTCGGGCTGGACGAACTGCATCGTGTCGTAGATCGCCATCATCGACGTCATCGACCCGCCGGGCGAGTTGATGTACATGGTGATGTCGCGGTCCGGGTCGATCGCCTCGAGCGTCAGCAACTGGGCCATGACGTCGTTGGCCGAGGCATCGTCGATCTGGACGCCGAGGAAGATGATGCGCTCCTCGAAGAGCTTGTTGTACGGGTTCATCTCCTTGATCCCGTACGAGGTGCGCTCGACGAAGGACGGCAGCACGTACCGGGACTGCGGGCTCCGCAAGCCGTGGTCGCTCACGTTCGGCTCCTTTGGGTTGATCATGACACGGCACCTGCGGTAGGCACCTCGACGGCGCTGCGGATCACCTTGTCGACGAAGCCGTACTCCTTGGCTTCCTCCGCGGTGAACCAGCGGTCGCGGTCCGCGTCCTTCTCGATCTGCTCGATCGGCTGCCCGGTGTGGTGGGCGGTGCGCTCGAACAGGGTCCGCTTGATGTACAGCATCTGCTCGGCCTGGATCCTGATGTCGGAGGCGGTGCCGCCGATGCCGCCTGACGGCTGGTGCATCAGGATCTGGGCGTGCGGGAGGGCGAACCGCTTGCCCGCGGCGCCCGCCGTCAGCAGGAACTGCCCCATCGACGCGGCCATTCCCATCGCGTACGTGGCCACGTCGTTCGGCACGTACTGCATCATGTCGTAGATGGCCATCCCCGCGTAGACCGAGCCGCCCGGGGAGTTGATGTAGAGGCTGATGTCGCGCTTGCTGTCCTCGGAGGCGAGCAGCGCGAGCTCGGCGCAGATGCGGTTGGCGATATCGTCGTCGACCTGCTGGCCGAGGAAGATGATGCGGTGCCGCAGCAGCCGCTGGAACAACGTGTCCCCGAACGGCAGGACGGGGGGCTCCGCGGCCGCGTCGATCGACGGCGGGGCCGGGGTCCACAGGGGCTGAGTCACGCGTATTCACCTGCTCCTTTTGGAGACAATTGCTGGTGCCATTGACAAGGACGATAACCCCGGCGGGGAACCCGATCGTCCCGCACCGGGCCCTGTTCGCTACTGGCGCACCGAGTTGCCATCCGGAACCGGTGCGCAACCGGTCCTGACGGTGGGGAGCGCAAGGCGGGTTTGGGCATGCCACAGGCCCCGCCGGCTCGGGAGCCGGGGGGCCTATGGGGATCGAGCAGGGGCGGTCAGGCCTTGGCGTCGGCTTCCTCGGCTTCGGCGTCCGCTTCGGCTTCGGTTACGGCGTCCGCGTCGCCGTCGCTCTCGGCCAGGACGTCGCCTTCGGTTTCGCCGGCCGGGCCGACCGGGGTGTTCAGGGCGGCCGCGATGTCGACCGGGTTACCGGACTTGTCGGTCACCTTGACCCGCTCGGCGATGATGTTCATGGCCTTGCCGCGCAGCACCTCGGCGGCCGCGAAGTTGAGCTGGCCGTTGTCGACGAGCTGCTGGGCCAGCTGGTCGGGCGACACGCCCATCTGCTCGGCCTGCCGCATCACGTAGGCGGACAGCTCAGCCTGGTCGACGCCGAGCTCCTCGTTCCTGGCCAGCTCGTCCAGGACGAACGTGACCTTGACCGAGCGACGGGCCCGCTCCTCGATGTCCGTCTCGAACTGCTCCTCGGTCTGGCCGGTCATCTCCAGGTAGCCGTCCAGGCTGGCGCCGGCCCGGTTGAGCTGGTCGAGGATGGCCTCGCGGTTGTGCTTGACCTCCTCGGCGACCACGTTCTCGGGCAGCGGCATGTCGACCTGGGCGAGCACGGCCTCCAGGGCGGAGTTGCGCGCCTGGATGACCTGCTGCATGGTCTTGTCCCGCTCCAGCTGGGCCCTGGTGTCGGCGCGCAGCTCGCCGAGCGTGTCGAACTCGCTGGCCAGCTGGGCGAAGTCGTCGTCGAGGTCGGGTACTTCCTTGGCCTTGACGCTGTGCACGGTCACCGTGACCTCGGCCTCGCGGCCCGCGAACTCGCCGCCGGCCAGCTCGGAGGTGAACGTGGCGGACTCCCCCGCCGTCATGCCGGTCAGCGTCTGGTCCAGGCCGTCCAGCATGGAGTCGCTGCCGACCGCGTAGGACAGGCCGCTGGCCTGGGCGTCCTCGACCGGCTGGCCGTCCACCGAGGCCGACAGGTCGATCGAGACGTGGTCGCCGTCCTCGACCGGGCGCTGCACGCCCTTCAGCGAGGCGAACCGGTCCTGGAGCATGGCCAGCCGCTCGGCGACCTCGTCCGGGGTCACCAGCGTGTCGTCAACGGTGACGGCCACCGTGGACAGGTCGGGCAGGTCGAACCGGGGCCGGATGTCGACCTCCGCGGTGAAGGTCAGCTCCTTGCCGTCGTCCAGGTTGGTGATCTCCACCTCGGGCTGGCCGAGCGCGACGACGTCGCTGTCGGTCACCGCCCTGGTGTACAGCTCGGGGATGGCGTCATTGACCGCCTGGGTGAGCACCACGTCCCGGCCGACCCGGCGGTCGATCACCGGCGGCGGGACGCGCCCCGGCCGGAAGCCAGGAATGCGGACCTGGCGGCCGACCTCGCGGTAGGCCTTGTCGAGGCTGGGCTTCAGCTCGTCGAACGGCACCTCGACACTCAGCCGGACTCGTGTTGGGCTCAGCTCTTCGACGTCAGTCTTCACGTCCGCGTCACTCCGGGTTCTCCGATGGTAACTCAGCGATGGATCGCAGAGAAGTCTAGGCCGTTAGTCTAGGGGCTAACGAACGTTGACGACGCGTACCGGCGGTGGCTCGTCGTCATGCTCGCGCTTGTCCCCGACGAGCAGGTTCAACGCCCAGCTCACCAGCCCGACGATGATCGCGCCCCAGAACGCGGCCCAGAATCCGGTTATGTGGAAGGGCAGCGACAGCTTGCCCGCGATCCAGCTGGTCAGCCACAGCAGCAGCCCGTTCACGACCAGCGCGACCAGGCCGAGCGTGAGCACGTAGAACGCGCAGCCGACGACCTTGATCAGCGGCTTGAGCGTGGCGTTGATGATGCCGAAGATCAGGGCCACCGCGAGCAGCGTGCCGACCTTCTCCCAGCCGCTGGCAGCGGGCAGCGTAATTCCGGACACCACCCAGGTGGCGACGGCCAGGGCGGCAGCGGAGACGAGCACCCGGATCAGGAACCTCATAGTTCAGATATTACTCGACTGAGCGGCCGATCGGTGGAGCCGGCGGTGCAAGCCGTGTGGAGATTCTATGGAGCCACGGGGTCGCCGCGGAACAGGCGGCGGTAGGCGTTCGGGGTGGTGCCCCGCCAGGCCCGGAAGTGATGCCGCAGGGCGGTCGCGTTGCCGAAGCCGGCCCGGTCCGCGATCAGGTCCACCGTCTTGTCGGTCTCCTCGAGCAACTGCTGGGCCAGCAAGATGCGCTGGCCGATGAGCCAGCGCTGCGGCGTGGTGCCGGTGTCGGCGACGAAGCGGCGGGCGAAGGTCCGCTCGGACATGTTGGCCCTGGCCGCCAGGTCCCGCACGCTCAGCGGCTGGTCGAGGTGCGCGCGCAGCCACTCGAGCAGGTCCCGCAGCGTCCCGTCGCAGGAGGGGGCGACCGGCTGGTCGACGTACTGCGCCTGGCCGCCGTCGCGGTGCGGCGGCACCACCATGCGCCGGGCGATGCCGTTGGCGACCCGCGAACCCTGTTCCTTCCTGACCAGGTAGAGGCAGGCGTCGATGCCGGCCGCGGTGCCCGCGCTGGTGATCACCGGGTCGTCGTCGACGTAGAGGACGTCCGGGTCGACCTTGGCCGCCGGGTACCGCCGGGCCAGTTCGGCCGCGCTGCGCCAGTGGGTGGTGCAGCGGCGCCCGTCGAGCAGGCCGGCCTCGCCCAGGATGAAGGCCCCGCTGCAGACGCTGAGGACCCGCGTGCCGCGGTCGACCGCGCGGCGCAGCGCCGCCAGCAGATCGGCCGGGAAGCCCGGGTCGTCGCCGAGCCGTTCGTCGCCCACCGCGGGCAGCGCGATCAGGTCCGCTTCCTCGAGCCGGTCCAGGCCGCGGGACGGCTGCATGGTGAAGTCGTTGTGCGAGCGCAGCGGCGGCGTCTCCCCCGCCACCACGGCGAAGTCGTAGGACGGCAGCCCGTCGTCGGAGCGGTCGATGCCGAAGACCTCGCAGATGGTGCCGAACTCGAACGGCAGGAAGCCGTTGAGGACCACCACGGCCACGTTGCGCAACACGACAACGAGTATGCCAAACGGGTTGGCAGGATGTCATCAACTAGTGCCATCACTGCCACTAGGCACTGCCACTAAGCTGGGGCACCCGGCTGGTGCGGCCAGCGGACGCCCGCGATGGCGAGGACCCGGTCCTGGAACAGCGCCCCGGCGGTCGTATAGGTGCTGAGCGCGGGCTGCGTCTTCCCGCCGATGCCGACGGAGACGACCCCGCAGCCGCCGTACTGCGCGGAGAACCGGGCCAGCACCCGACCGCCCCGGCGGTCAAGGAAGGCGAGCCGCATTACGCCGCCGAAGTCAGCCGGGCACGGGCGCACGCCGGGCGGATAGATGGTCAGGCCGTTGGCCAGCGCCACGATCCTGGCCACCTCGGCCGGATCGGTAACCGTGAACGCGTGGTCGAGCCGGTCGCGGCTGCGGTCCTGGTTGAGGCCGAAGTCCGGGGTCACGGTCACGGCCCCGACGCCGGACGGGATCCGCTCGGCCGCGGAACGGGCCGGCAGCCAGGCGACCTGGGCGTCGATCCGCAGCGCGGTCTGGCCCCGGTACGGCATGGCCGTCACCACCAGCTGGCGTTGCGGCAGCACGCCGGGCACCGGGGACAGCGCGAACACGTCGCCCTGCGACTCGACCAGCGCGCCCGAGGAGTTCCGGAAGGTCCCGGACCCGGAACCGTCCGGGGTGAACCCGGCCGGCAGGTGCGCGCGGACCCAGGACAGGGCGGCCCGCGGCTGGCCGGGCACCCGCCACCAGCGGGTCGCGGTCACGACATCCGAGGTCCCGATCTCGACCGCGGGGTTGTCCAGCGCCGCGATCGGCCCGCTGCGGACCGTCCCCGGCGGCCGGCGGAAGGCCGCGATGATGCGGGCCGCGTCGGCGGCCGCCCGCTGCCGCGGCGAGGCCGCGGGCGACGTGGTGCTGGCGGTCTGAGTGTGGCCGGTGGTTTGCCCGGCGACCTGGCTGCCGCAGCCGGCCAGCGTGATCGCGGCACAGGCGGCGGCCAGCACCAGCCGCGTGCCGGCCCGCGGGAGAGTGGCAAGGGGGCGCAGCGGCTGGGTGCGTAGGCGGTTCATGCCACTTCGACGCAGCCGGGGGGCGGCCGGTTGCGTGTCCCGGGTCTCAGCTTTTACTTGGTGACCACGGCCAGCAGGCGGCGCAGGTAATCGGCCCAGGCAGGATCGCCGTCGAGCCGTACGGCGTCATCGCCGGCCCGGCCCCACAGCCAGCGCAGCACGGCGCCCGGCGGCCCGCCGATCAGCACCCGGGGATCGTCGCGGGCGCCGTCCGCCACCACGATCTCGCGCGGCGACGGGAGGACGGTCCAGGACTGCTGGCCCACGGCGAGCACGATCGCGTCCCGGCCGCCGTCGCCGGCCAGGTGGCCGCCCTCCAGTTCCGCGAAGTCTTCCGGCCATTCCTGCGCGGTGTAGGCCAGCATCCGCTTGAGCACCTCGTCGGCCCCGTCGACGGCCAGGTCGGCCGGCACGGGCGTGACCGGCAGGCGGGCGGCGAGTTCGGCGTCGATCCGGTGGATCACCGTCTCCTGGGCCATCCGCCGGATCCAGAAGGCCACCGTCTGGTCAGGACCGAACCAGGTGGGCACCTCCTCGCCTGGCTCGTGCGCGCGGAACTGCGCCCGCAGCTCGCCGTAGGCCCGGCCGAGCAGGGGCAGCGCCGATTCGGCGGCCAGGCCGGGCGGCGGCCACGGGTCCGGCTCCTCCCCGGTTTGCATGATGGCGGCCTTGTGCAGGTAGACCTGGGCGACGTGGACGACCAGGTCGGCCACGGTCCAGCCGGGACAGCTCGGCACCGTCGCGCTGACCTCGACGGACGCGACCGCGTCGCGGAGGTCGCTGTAATCCTCGGCCAGGCACTCCAGGTACCGGGAAGCTTCCATGCGGAAAGCCTTCCATGGCTCGCGGGGGGACCGGGGCGAGGACGGGACCCCGTTCGTTAGAAAATAAAGCCCGTGCGGCGGGAGGCGATGAGCAGGACCGCGGCGGTGCGCGCCGCGGTGGTGCCCGGCTGGCTGGCCGAGGTCGTCAGGCCGCGGCCGGCGCCGGTGCCGTGGCCCGAGATGATCCGGGCGGCGCTGGCCATCTGCGTGCCGCTGGCGGCGGCGTTCGCGCTCGGCCACGGGCCGCTCGGCGTGCTGCCCGCCACCGGCGGCCTGCTGGGCACGCTGGCCGACACCGGCGGCCCCTACCTGAGCCGGATGAAGCGGGTCGCCATCGCGGCCGTGGGCGGCGCGGCCGGCCTGACCATCGGCGCGGTCACCCACGGGCACGGCTGGCTCGCGGTGGTGGCGCTGGTCGTGGTGGCCGGGGTATCCGGCGTGCTCAGCACGGCCGGGGATCTCGGCTCGGTGACCGGGCTCCAGCTGCTGGTGTACACCGCGCTCGGGGCCGGCCCGATCGGGGCGCTGCGGCCGGTCTGGCACACCGCGGCCGGGTTCGGAGTCGGCGTCCTGTGGGCGCTGATCCTGCTGGTGCCCGGCTGGCTGCGGGCGCCCTACGGCCGGGAGCAGCGCGACGTCGCCGCGGTCTACGACGCGCTGGCCGGCCAGCTGGCGGCGGTGGGCACCGCGGACTTCACGGTCCGGCGGCAGGCGGTCACCGGCGCGCTCGACACCGCCTACGACGAGCTGCTGACGGCCCGGGCCGCCGCGACCGGCCGGAACCGGCGCCGGGCGCGGCTGCTCGGGGCGCTGAACGCGAGCCTGCCGGTGGCCGAGGCGGCGATCGCGCTCGGCCTGGCCGGGACCAGGCCCCCGCCGCTGGTCGTCACCGTGGTGTCCCGGCTGGCCGACGCGATCAGGACCGAGTCCTGGCCGCCGATGATCCCGCCGCCCTGGGACGACAGCCCGGCCACGCTGGCCCTGCGCGACGCGCTGGCCGGGGTGTCCCGGGGGGTATGGGGGGGCGGGGAGCCCCCCCATGAGCAGGGCGGGTCTGGGGGGGCCGGGGGGAACGGGGGGCGGGAGTCCCCCGTGCCAGGAATGAGTCCCCCCGGGGTAACAGTGCGGGCGCGCCCGTGGCGGCCGGCCGGGCAGGTCCTTGTCGAGAAGCTCGGCGCGGGCACGCTCGGGCGGATCTTCACGCTGCGGCTGATGGTCTGCATGGGCGTGGCCGGTCTGGTCAGCGAGGTGATCCCGCTCCAGCGCTCGTACTGGGTGCCGCTGACGGTGGCGATCGTGCTGAAGCCCGACTTCGGTTCGGTCTTCGCCCGGGCGCTCCAGCGTGGCATCGGCACGGTGGTCGGGGCGGTCGCCGGGGCCGTGCTGCTCGTGCTCGTGCACGGGATGTGGCTGCTGATCCCGTTCGCCATCTTGGCGGCGCTGCTGCCGTACGGCCGGAGCCGGAACTACGGCCTGCTCTCCACCTTCCTGACCCCGCTGGTGGTGGTGCTCATCGACCTGCTCGCCCCGGCCGGCTGGCAGCTGGCCGAGGACCGGCTGATCGACACGCTGATCGGGTGCGCGATCGCGCTGCTGATCGGGTTCGCGCCCTGGCCGATGGTCTGGTACTCGCACCTGCCGCGGCAGTACGCGCAGACCGTGCGGGACATGGGCCGGTACCTGGAGGAGGTGCTGGGAGGTCAGGGCCCTGGCGCGGCGGCCGGCGTCTCCTCGCGGGCGCGGCTGCGGCGGCCGACGTACCGGGCCCTGGCCGACCTGCGCGCCGAGTTCCAGCGCACCATGTCCGAGCCGCCCTCGATCAGCCGCCGCGCGGCCGCCTGGTGGCCCGCGGTGATCGGCCTGGAGCAGGTCATGGACGCGATCACCTCGGCCGGGCTGGCCGCGAGCCAGGATCAGGGGCAGGCGGCCTCGCCTGATGGCGTCCGGCGGCTGGGCGACGCGCTGCGGGTGATCGAAGAGGCGGCGCGGACGGGCATGCCGCTGGCGGAGGTGCCCGGCCTGCCGGACGAGGAGGTCCTCAAGCCGGTCAGCGAGGCGATCAGGGCGCTGCTGGGCGTGCTCGGACCCGGCCAGCGGCTGACGCTGGAGGGATAGCTGGTCGGGCTGGCGGGACTCGAACCCGCGACCTCGTGCACCCAAAGCACGCGCGCTAGCCAAGCTGCGCTACAGCCCGTACCTGGCTGAGTCTAGCGGCTGACCGGGCAGGACGGGCCTCAAGAGGAGTGTGCGGCCAGGAACAGGCGGCACCAGGTGTCGGCCAGCCAGGCGGCGAGGCGGACCGGCGGCCAGCCGCGCTCGCGGACCAGCAGGGTGTAGTACTCGGCGGAGTTCAGGCTCCAGACCACGTCGGCGACCTCGTCGACGTCGAGGCCGGGCCGCAGTTCCCCGGTGGCCGCCAGGTCCTGCGCGAACAGGCGCATGTTCCCGGCCCGCCTGGTGGCGATCTCGGCCCAGAGTTCTCCCAGTTCCGGCGCCTGGGCGGCGGCGTCCCGCAGCACCAGGTGCAGCGGCGCGAGGCGGGAGTTCACCTCGGTCACCGCGGTGGCGTAGATGTGGATCTTCTCGCTGGCGGTGGCGGCCGCGCGTACCCGCTGGACGTAGTCGCGCTGCTCGGCCGGTACCGCCTGGTCGGTTCCGGAGATCGCGGTCTCCATCAGCAGCCGGGTCAGCACCGGCTTGGCGCCCACCGCGGCGTAGACCGTGTCGACGGCGACGCCGGCCTTGGCCGCGATCTGGGCGATGGTGGTGGCGGCGTAGCCCTGCTCGGTGAACAGCAGCCGGCCGGCGTCGAGGATGGCCAGCCGGGTCCGGCGGGCTTGCTCCTCTCGTACCGACGACCGGTAGGTCCGGGGCTTGACGGGCTCGCTCATACCGCATAGGTTACTCTTTATTGATCCGATAATGTATCGGATGAATTTACGGGAGGGGATGACGATGAGCGTGAGCGAGGCTGGCGGGCTGGCTGGGGTGGGCGGCAGCACGGGATCTGTGCTGGTCCGGGGGCCGGGCGAGGGACCGGCGACGTGGGCGCTCGGCTCGCTGTTCGAGCGGCTGGCGTCGGGCGAGGAGACCGGGGGCGGGTTCGCGCTGTCGCTGGTCACCCAGCCGGCCGGGACGGCTACTCCGGTACACGTCCACACGTTCGAGGACGAGGCCTTCTACCTGCTCGACGGGACCATGACCTACAGCGCGGACGGGGAGCTCCACCGGCTCGCCCGGGGTTCGTTCATCTACCTGCGACGCGGGCGGCCGCATGCGTTCCGGGTGACCGGCGACGCCCCGGTGCGGTTCCTGGCGATCGCCGCTCCGGGGGCGCTGATGAGCCTGTACGACGAGGTAGGGCGGCCGGCCGGGGGGCGCGAGCTGCCGCCGCCCGACCAGGACGCGCTGATGGCGGACGTGCACCGCTGGCTGGAGGCCTCGTCCCGGTACGGCTTGCAGGTCGTCGGCCCGCCGCTCCCGCCCGGCGCCTGACGCGCGCCCTGTGCACCGCCACTGTGTGGTGGTTGCTGCAATATCTACCCTAGGACGTGCATGTTGTGGCAATCATGCGCAGGCTAGGGGGTGGTGAAGTGGTAACCGGCGTCCAGGAGGCGGGGGAGGACGATCTTCAGGGCGGCTATGGTCTGGGAGCGGTTGCCGCCGCCGTCGTGCTCGAGGATGATCGAGCCGGTCCTGGTGTTGCGCATGATGTTGGCGACGATGGAGGACACGCCGGGGCGGGACCAGTCGCGAGGGTCGACGGACCAGTCGAGCGGGGTCATGCCGGACCGCACGCACTGCTCGACGACGGCCGGGGACCAGGCGCCGTAGGGGGCGCGGAACAGGGCGGGCTCCCGGCCGGTCACCGCGTGGATGGCGCCGGTGGCGCGGTCGACCTGGTCGGCCACCGTGACCGGGGGCAGGACGGCCAGGTCGAGGTGGGACCAGGTGTGGTTGGCGATCGTGTGGCCGGCCGCCGCCACCTCGCGGACCAGGCCGGGGTTGGCCGCCACCTCCAGGCCGATCATCGAGAAGGTCGCGGTCACCTTGTACTTCGCGAGCAGCCGCAGGACCTGCGGGGTGTACTCCGGGCTGGGGCCGTCGTCGATGGTCAGCGCGATGCCCTGGCGGCCGTCGTGGACGTGGTAGACGATTCCGCCCGGTTCGTCCCGGCGGGGGGCGCGTCGCCGACGGGGCGGCTTCGGAGGATCCGCGTGACGGGCGGGGTGCGTGGTCGGGCGGGGGTGAGTGGCGTCGGCCGGGGTCGTGCGGCCCGGTACGGTACCGGACGGTACCGGGGTGGGGGTGGCTGATGCTGGGGTGGGGGTGGCTGAGGTGGAGGGGTGGCGGGCGGGGTCTTGCCAGTAGCCGGCCAGGAGGGCTACTCCCCCGACGACGAGCACCGCCCGGCGGGTGGTGCCCGTGCGCGATTTCCCCGAACCCATCTGCCGGCCCCCAGATGCTCAACGCTGACTCGCCTGATTGCGTGCCAAACATGAAGACCGCCGGGCGATGCCTTCGGTTGCACCGAATACTCTGCGGATTCGGGGGCCTCAGGGCGGCGGTGGCCCTACCCTTAGGGGTGCTTCCGGCACGGGGGGTCCGTTCGCCGGAAGGCAGACTTCACCGGGACTACTTCACAGGGCGAGGCATCTGGTTATGGGCAAGCACATATCCGCGCGGGTGGCCCTGGCGGGCGTGGCGGCGATCACGCTGGCCGGGTGCGGTTCGGCCGCGAGCACGTCGGGAGCGGCGTCGGGCGGCAGCCCGGCGGCCAGCACGTCCGGGACGGCGAGCGCCACCACCAGCGCGGAGGCGACCGCGAGCCCGTCCGGTGCGACCGGCACCGGAGTCTCGGCTCCGTTCCCGGTGGCGGTCGGCAACACCTGGATCTACCAGGCCGTCACCAGCATCAACAACGCGCACGCGACCGACACCAAGAAGGTCCTGTCGGTGACCCCGACGACAGGCGGCCGCGAGGTCATGATGTCGGACACCGTCATCCCCGGTTCGAATACCGCGACGCAGAAGTACCTCTTCTACGACAACGGCCAGATCGGCTTCCCGATCAGTTCGGGCCACGGCATCACGCTGGTCTCTGGCAACGGGATCGTCTGGCCGAACGCCGC
>Ga0335085_10005409_pt1 | contig 20513 bp, 17 predicted proteins | sample Lox_Sample_45_FD_206712 | JGI IMG/M metagenome (GOLD analysis project Ga0335085, IMG submission 206712) | Soil microbial communities from Loxahatchee National Wildlife Refuge, Florida, United States - Lox_Sample_4.5 | ecosystem: Environmental > Terrestrial > Soil > Wetlands | place: USA...
CGCGAGGAGGCGGGCCTGGCGGCGACGCCGGCGTACTTCGCGCTACGCGCCCAGCGACTCCTGCGCGAGGCCGGACTCACGAAGACACACCTCGCCGACGTCGTCGTCAAGAACCGGCGCAACGGAGTGCACAACCCGAATGCGATGTTCCGCAAAGAGGTCACCGCGGACGAGGTGCTCGCGTCGCGCATCGTGTGCGAGCCACTGCACCTCTGGATGATGTGCTCGCCCAACGAAGGTGCGGCCGCCTTGGTCCTGCAGAAGGGCGACGGCGGCGTGCAGCTCGCCGCGGCGCGCCTGCGTTCGCACCTGCCCGGCAGCGTGTTGGGTGAGGCAACACCCCTCGCCGGCATCGACGACCGCGACATCACTCCCCCGTCGACGCTCGCCGCGCGCGACGCCTATGCGGAATCGGGAGTCGATCCGACGGAGCTCGACGTCATCGAATGCCAGGACACCGACGCCGCGCGCGAGTTGCTCGCATACCAGGAGCTCGACCTGTGCGCGCCGGGCGACCAGCCGAAGCTGCTCGCCGAGCGGGGCGCGGCGGTGAACCCGAGTGGCGGGTTGCTCTCGAAGGGCGAGCCGCTCGGCGCTTCGGCGGTCGCGCAGGTTGTCGAGCTGGTACACCAGCTCCGCGGTGAAGCGGGCGCCCGCCAGGTCGAGGATGCGCGGGTCGGACTCGCACACACCGTGGGCCGTGGTGCGAACGCAGCGTGCGTGATCGTGACCCGCTGACGCGCTGAGTCGCGCCCGAATCAGCGTGCCCGCAGGAACCAGCCGCGCGGATCCCAGCGCCGCAACGCGGCGATCTCCTCCTCGGCCGGTTCGATGAGTACGGTCACGTCGGCCGGCGAATCCAACTCCCACGCGCAGACCGCGCGGACGTCGTCGAGTGAGACGCCCGGCGCCAGCGCGGTCACCTGCAACACGCCGTCGCGCTTCTCGAACATCGCGAGATCGGTAACGAGAGACTGCACGGCGATCCCCGGCGAGGTCACATACTCGCATTCGGTGACCGTACGCAGCGCCGTGAGCGTGGCGACGACCACGTTCTCGGCGGCGGTGCTCGCGACGTCGTTCCCGCCGCCCGATCCGACCAGGAACGGACGCGGTGGGATCCACGTCGAGTTGATGTTGCCGTGCCGGTCGATCTGCGCGCCGCCGAGGCAACCGATCGTCGTCGTCGCCGGCCCGCCCACGAGCGCGCCGAGCACGAACTGCGCGTCGGCGAGCATCGTCGCGGTCGGGAAGTTCCGATGATTCAGAACGAAAGGATCACCGAGCGTCGCGTCGTAGTTCCACAAGCCGATCTCGGCAGTGAGGTTCACGTCCGCGCCTTGGGCGCGCGCGAGCTGCACGCCGAGCCACGCGGCGAGGTTCGCAACTCCGGCACCGGCCAGCACCGCGTTCGCGCCGGTCGCGATCACGCGCGCCGCGAGCTGACGGGCGCCCCAGACCGCGGCACGTTCCCACGCATTGACCGGCGCGCCGAGATCGGGCGGGTGCAGGTCGGCGTCGGCGCGCCACGATTCGGGCGCGGCCTTGGCGCGCAGCAACGCGATGCGAGGTGCGCCGAGCCTTTCGAGCCACCTTTCCTGCGAGTCGACGTCGAGGACCCAGTGCCGAATCCACGCGTCGTACTCCGCTTCGCCGGCGCGCGTCGCCGCGCGCGCGTCGACCCAGAAGTCGTAGTCCTCGCCGTAGCCGTCGACGGGGAGCTCGGCCGCGTAGAGGCCGCCCGGGTGCGCGCCCATCGGGCACTCGACGACTGCCAGCACGTGGTGCGCCGGAATGCGTACGAGGTGCGACCACGGCCTGATGTCCTCGATGATCCGCTCCGCGGTGACGATCACACCGCGTCGGGCCGCGAGCGCGCCCCACAACCCCTCCAGAAGGGGCGGGTGGACGGCAACGTTGCCGTCGCGGTCGGCGAGATGCGCGTGGAGAAAAGTGACATCGGGCACGAGCGGCGACAAGAGGCCGACCTCACCGAACGGAGTGTCCGCCCGGGCAAAGCCCGCGTTCTGTTCCATAGACGATCCCGCGATCGACCGCGTCACGATCGCCGGCAGCCCGCGCGCGGCGGCTTCGAGACGCTGGGAAAACGCCAAGAACGACCAGTGCTCGACCTCGACCTCACCGCGCTCGTACGCACCCGCGAACCAGGGGTTGGGGGTGAAGTTGGGGAATGTGTCTCCTGAGTAGCCAGTGATGACCTTGCCCACCAGCTTTCCGCGGAAGAACAATGCGCCGAGGCTGGAAAGCGAGAGCATCGCGAGCGTGAAGCCGGGATCCCGCCCCCACCATTGCCGGACGACCTCGCGCGTCGCCGCGGACCAACGGGTGTGCCCCACGATCGGATGGATCACGTCGCCCGCGCGCACGTGTTGCCCGATCGCGTCTGCGAGCGACGCGGTTTTGTCCGTCATGCCCGAAAACTAGCGAGCGGAATCGCCGGTAACCTCTTCGTCGTGGTCGCGCACGCACTTACCCCCGGTCCGCCGCACCCGGACATCGAAGACGTGCCGGCGCCCGAAGGCGGCCGGCGCTACCGGGGCCTGTCCGCGGAGGAGCGCCGCGTCGACCAGCGGCGGCGTCTTGTACGGGCGGCGATCGACGAGTTCGCGGCGCGCGGCTACCACCACACATCGGTCGAGGACATCGTGCGCAGCGCGCGCACGAGCCGGACGGCGTTCTACGTATTTTTCGACAACCGTGAAGACGCGATGTACGGCGCGCTGCAGACGTGCCTTCGCTGCCTGCTCGACACGATGCGAGGCAAGCTCGACTCGGCGCCGCCCGGCGCGAGCCTGACCGAAGTCGGCGTTCGCGCGTATGTCGACTGCCTCGTCGCCGATCCGGCCGCGGCCCGCATCATCTTGCTCGAAGGCGTCGGAACGTCGCCCGAGGTGAACGCGCTACGGAGTCGCATACGCCGCGAGGTCGCCGATCTCATTCGCGACCTCTGGTCGCGCGCCGACCCGCAGGCCGCGTCGAGCCCGCAGGCCACCGCTATCTCCGTCGGCGTGTTCGGCATCTTGTTCGAGTCGATGGTGCACCTCGCGGAGACGAACCGCCTCGACGAGGCGCCGTCACACATTCCCGCGCTCGTGACCGCGATCGATCGGGTCCTCGCGTAGCATCCGGCGCTTGAAGCTCGGCATCGTCAGTCCCGGACTCACGCTCCTTCCCCGCGCCCACGCGCAATGGGAGGAGACCGCAGGCTTTGCCGACATCGTTGCCATCGTGCGGGAAGCCGAGGCACTCGGCTACCACCACTGCACCTGCAGCGAGCACGTCGGTGTTCCCGTCGATGTCGCGGCGGTGCGCGGCGGGCGCTACTACGACCCGCTCGCGACCTTCGGTGCACTTGGTGCACACACGTCGACGATCAAGCTTGCCGCGCACGTGCTCGTGCTCGGGTATCACCATCCACTCGAGATTGCCAAGCGGTACGGCACGCTCGACGTCGTCACCGGCGGGCGGGTCATCCTCGGAGTCGGCGTCGGCTCGTTGCGCGAGGAATTCGAGCTCCTGAACGCACCCTTCGACGACCGCGGCGCGCGCGCCGACGACGCCATGCGCGCGCTGCGGGCGTCGCTCTCGCAACGCGAGCCCGAATACCACGGCCCGTACTACGACTTCGAAGGGTTCCTCGTCGAGCCGTGTGCCCTGCAGGCGCGCGTTCCGATCTGGGTCGGCGGTCGCACGTACCGGTCGCTGCGCCGCGCGTTCGAGCTCGGCGACGGCTGGACGCCGTTCGGGCTACGGACGGAAGAGCTCGCGACGATGTTGCAGCGCGCTCGCGACACCGAGGCGTGGGCTGATCGCGCGGAGCCGATCGACGTGATCGTGCAGAACGAGCACCCGCTCGACCCGCTGGCCGAGCCGGAACGGGTCGCGGAACAGGTCGCCCGCTTCGCCCGCATCGGTGCGACCGGTATCAACGTACGGTTCGTTCACCACAGCCCCGCGCACTACCGCGAGCAACTGGCCGCCCTCGCCGCCCTCCTCTAACCCATCAGTTTGGCGCGTGGTACTCGCCCACGAGGCCTGAGCGCTCAAACAGATGGCGGGGCGACAGTTGGCGGGGGTGGTTCGCCGGGGACGCGTAGTCTCGCCGGATGCGGATCGCCGCGCTGGTGAAGCAGATTCCGAAGTTCGAGGAGATGCAGCTGGGCGCCGACGGGCGCCTGCGCCGCGACGGCATCGAGCTCGAGCTCAATCCGTACTGTCGCCGCGCGGTGAGTCAGGCGGTCGATCTCGCGGCGGCCCGCCCGAGGTCCCAGGTCACGGTGATCACGCTCGGGCCGCCCGCGGCCGAGGACGCGCTGCGAGAGGCGATCGCCTGGGGAACGGAACGCGGCGTCGACATCGACGGCGTGCTCGTGACCGACGCCGCGTTCGCCGGCTCCGACACACTGGCGACGGCGCGGGCCCTCGCGGCGGTCCTGGCACGCGAAGGTCCCTTCGATGTCGTGCTCGCGGGCCGCAATTCCGTCGACGCCGACACCGGTCAGGTCGGACCCGAGCTCGCGGAACTGTGCGGCCTCCCGTTCCTGTGCGGGGTGCGTCACCTCGCGATCGACGGCACGCTCGTGTCGGCGCGCTGCGAGCACGACGACGGCTGGCTGCAGGCGGAGGTGCACCTGCCCGCGCTGCTGTCGTGCGCCGAACGGCTGATCGATCCGGCCAAGGTCGACTCGCCGGGCCGCGCGTCCGTAGCGGCCGAACGCGTTCGCCGGCTGGGCGCAGCCGATCTCGGTGCGGGTCCCTGGGGGCAGGCAGCCTCACCGACCTCCGTGGGTGACGTCAGGGTCATGGCCGTCGCGCGCGCTCGCGACCGCAACCCGGACGCGCCGGTCGCCGAGCAAGTGCACGCCGCAGTTCGCCGGTTGTACGAACTGGGCGCGCTTCACGGCGCCACCTCGGCCCCCGTGGCTTCGGTCCCGCCGCATCGGCCGGGTGAGCCGCGCACCATCGTCGTCGTCGAACCCGATCGCCGGCACGACACGCGGGAGTTGCTCGGCGCGGCTGCGCGCCTGACCGGCAACACGCTGGCGGTGACGTGCGAGCCTCCTGACGCCGACGCGCTGGCCGCGTGGGGTGCCGACGCCTTGGTGCACGTGGATGCCGAGAACATCGAGGAAGACGTCGCGCGCGCCGTCGCGGAGCTGGCCGAGGAATCCAGTCCCTGGGCAATCCTCTGTGGGTCCACCGCTTGGGGTCGCGAGGTCGCTTCCCGTGTCGCGGCGCGCCTGGGCGCCGGCCTCACCGGCGACGCGGTCGAGCTGGAACGCGTCGGTGATCGGCTCGTGGCTTGGAAGCCGGCGTTCGGCGGTCAGCTCGTCGCGGCTATCACCTGCGAGTCGCCGGTACAGATGGCGACGGTTCGCGCGGGCGTGCTGGCGACCCTCGCCGAACGCGCGACCAACGGCGACTCTGTCCCGGTCGAGACGCGCCACGTCACGCCCGGCGGGCGCGTGCGGGTGCTGGCCCGGACTCGCGAAGACGATCTCGACGTCCTCGCCGAAGCGCATACGGTCATCGGAGTGGGCCAGGGTGTCCCGCCGGACGCGTACGACGAACTCGAACCGTTGCGCGCGTTGCTCGACGCCCAGCTCGGCGCCACCCGCAAGGTCACCGACAAGGGGTGGCTACCGCGTTCGCGGCAGATCGGTATCACCGGGCGTTCGATCGCGCCCCGGCTGCTCGTGAGCATCGGCGCGAGCGGCAAGTTCAACCACACGGTCGGCATGCGTGCGGCCCGTAGCGTCCTCGCGATCAATGCCGACGCGAGCGCACCGATCTTCGACTCGGCCGACGTCGGGATCGTCGGCGACTGGCGCGAGGTGGTGCCCGCGCTCGTCGAGCAGCTACGCGCGGCCCGGGCCTAGGTCTCGGCCGGCGTCGGCGCCGGTGGCCGCCAGAAGGTGACGAGCGTCGCCGTCGCCCCACCGATGCCGACGACGATCGCGATCACGAGTCCCCACCAGTGGCGAGGAATGAAATCGATTGCGTGGTCGAGCGACCATTTGCCCGGTCCGAGACACGCGATGGCGAAGAGCGCGGCCACCAGGTTCATGATGTATTCCCAGCCCTCGGTGGGGCGCCGGAACACGAAGAAACCGGCCTTGCGGTGGTTCGTGACGAACGCGACGAGCAGCGTCCCGATGAGCGCGCCCGCGGCGAGCGGAGTGAGCAACCCCAGGACCAGCGCCGCGCCGGCGACGAGCTCGGTGATACTCGCGAGCCAGGCGTGGAAGATGCCCGGCTTCATCCCGAGACTCTCGAACCATCGCCCGGTACCGGCGATCTTGCCCCCGCGGAGGACGTGGTTGTACCCGTGCGCGATCATCGTGCCGCCGACGGCGACGCGCAGGATGAGAAGGCCGAGATTGATCTGGTCGGGTGCCATGGGCGCGCACAGTAGTACCGTCGCACCATGGCCAGTCCGGATCTCGACCCGGTTCGCGACACCGACGTCGACGCCGACTACGACCCCTTCGAGCAGTTCAACTTGAACGCGGGAATGGGCGTCGTCGAGAACCCGTATCCGTTGTTCGCGCTGGTGCGACCGCAGCACCCGATGAAGCGCGAGGGCGACGACGACGCGGTGTTGGTGCCCGACGGTTCCGACATCGACTTCATCGAGATCGATCGGAGTGGCGGCGTCTTCACTGCGTACAGCTTCGATGCCGTGCAGCAGGTCTTGAAGGACGGCGAGACGTTCTCGTCGCAGGGCTACGCCGACATCATGGGCAAGGTGCTCGGCCATTCGATCCTCGAGATGGACGAACCCGAGCACCATCTCTACCGCGGCCTCGTGCAGCAAGCCTTCAGCCGCAAGGCGATGGAGACGTGGGAGCGCGAGGTCGTGCGCGACGTCGTCGACGAGCACATCGACGCGTTCATGGCACGCGGCACGAACCACGCCGATCTCGTGCACGAGTTGACATTCCCGTTCCCCGTCATCGTGATCTCGCGCCTGCTCGGTCTGCCGCGCGAGGACCTGCCGATGTTCCACCGACGCGCGGTCGAGGTCATCAGCGCGGGATTCGAGCTCGACCGCGCCGAGGCCGCCTCCCAGGAGCTGTTCGAGTACTTCTGCCGCATCATCGCCGACCGGCGCGCGCATCCGTCCGACGACGTCATCTCCGTGCTCGCGCAGGCCGAGCTCGAGGGAACGCGCCTCACCGACGAGGAGATCTGCTCGTTCCTGCGCCTCCTCTTGCCGGCCGGCGCCGAGACCACCTACCGATCGTCGTCGAATCTCATGTTCGGCCTGTTGACGAACCCCGATCAACTCGACGCGCTGCGCGCCGACCGCACGCTGCTTCCACAGGCCATCGAGGAAGGCCTCCGCTGGGAGCCGCCCCTGATCGGCATCATGCGTACGGCCGTTCGCGACGCCGAGGTCGTGGGTGTCTTCGTCCCGGCCGGCTCGTTCGTCGCGGTCAACATCGGCTCCGCGAACCACGACGAGAAGGTGTGGGAGCGCCCGGAGGAGTTCGATATCTTCCGCCCGCCGCGCCAGCACCTCGCGTTCGCGTGGGGGCCGCACATGTGCCTCGGTCTGCACCTCGCCCGGATGGAAACGCGCGTCGTCGTCACGCAGCTCCTCGATCGGCTTCCCGGACTCCGGCTCGACCCCGACGCCGAGCCCGCTGCGATCTCCGGCGCGATCTTCCGGGCTCCGGCCGCGCTGCCCGTCGTCTGGGACTGAGCGCGCTCGCGGATGTCGCGCAACGTCGTCGGGACCGAGCTCGAGCCCTGCAGCTTCGATCCACTCACGGGTTTCGCGCGCGACGGTTGCTGCGAGCTGCACGGCGGCGACATGGGCGTCCATCTCGTGTGTGCCCGCATGACGAACGAGTTCCTCGCCTTCTCGACCGAGCGCGGGAACGACCTCGTCACCCCCCGGCCGGAGTACGGGTTCGCGGGCCTGGTCGCCGGCGACCACTGGTGCCTGTGCGCGCCGCGATGGCAGGAGGCCTACGAGGCCGGGGCCGCGCCGCTCGTGGTGCTCGAAGCCACCCACGTCGGCGCGCTCGAGTGGTGCTCCCTCGATGCGCTGCGCGAGCACGCCGCGGAGGCGTGACGGCGGGTACGTCTCGGCCTTACACTGACATCGACGTCAGGTTTCAGTCCGGAGGGGAAGCCATGCAGCTCGAAGACCTCGTCCTGGTCAGTGTCGACGACCACGTCGTCGAGCCCCCCGATCTTTTCGAGGGTCGCCTCCCGCAGAAGTACGCGGAGATCGCGCCCAAGCTGGTGCGCAAGGAGTCCGGCATCGACGTGTGGCAGTTCATGGGCGCGGAGCTCCCGAACATCGGGCTGAACGCGGTCGCGGGCCGCCCGCCCGAGGAGTACGCGATGGATCCGCAGTCGTTCGACGACATGCGGACGGGCTGCTACGACATCCACGACCGCGTCAAGGACATGAACGCGAACGGGTTGCTCGGATCGATGTGCTTCCCGAGCTTCCCCCAGTTCTGTGGCCAGCTGTTCGCGCGTGCCGCGCAGAAGGACGAAGCCCTCGCGGTCGCGCTCGTGCAGGCGTACAACGACTGGCACATCGAGAGCTGGTGCGGCGCGTATCCCGGCCGGTTCATCCCGCTCGCGCTGCCGATGATGTGGGACGTCGACAAGATGGCCGGTGAAGTACAGCGCGTTGCCGGCAAGGGTTGCCACGCGGTCACGTTCTCGGAGAACCCGGTGCACCTCGGCTACCCGAGCATCCACTCCGGCCACTGGGACAAGTTCTTCGCGACCTGCGAAGAGGTCGGCACGGTGGTGAACGTGCACATCGGTTCGTCGTCGAAGATGGTGATCACGGCCGACGACGCGCCCATGAGCGTGCTGATCACGCTGTCACCGATCAACATCGTCCAGGCCGCGGCCGACTTCGTATGGTCCGCGACCGCGATGAAGTTCCCCAAGCTCAAGTACGCGCTGAGCGAGGGTGGTATCGGGTGGATCCCCTACTTCCGCGAGCGCATCGATTACACGTACGACCGTCACCGCTTCTGGACGGGACAGGACATGGGCGATCGCCTGCCGAGCCAGGTGTTCGACGAGCAGGTGATCTGCTGCTGGATCGACGACCCGGTTGGCATCGAGATGCGCGACAAGATGAACGTCGACATGATCTGTTGGGAGTGCGACTACCCGCACTCCGACTCCACCTGGCCGCAGTCGCCGGAGCAGTTCATGAAGCAGATGCAGGCCGCGCACTGCTCCGACACCGATATCGACAAGATCTCGCATGCCAACGCGATGCGGCTCTACAACTACGACCCGTTCTCGGTTCTCGGCAAGGAGAACTGCACGGCGGGCGCGCTGCGCAAGCAGGCCGAAGGTTGGGACATCAGCATCAAAGCGCGCGGCATCAAGGCGACGGGCGTAGGTGCGGCCGACCTCGCGAAGTTCGCCAAAGCCGACCGTTAGCCGCAGCGGCCGCGGTCCGCTACTCGACTTCGGCTTTGACCCGCTCGAGGGTCGTGCGCATCCCGTTGCGATTGGTCTTGCCGCGCGTCCAGCCGAAGAGTGCCCAGTAGAGCCGCAACGGCGGAGTCTTCGCGAGCGCGAACGACTCGGTGACGTCGGTGCCCTCACCATTGGGCGCGAGCGTGTAGCTCCAGACGTTGAGTGGCTTGTCGGGAGCGCCCACACCGAAGGTGAACTCTTTGCCCGGCTCGCATGCAAGCACCGTGCACGTCGTCCAGTAGATCGGCCCTTTGCCGTTGCGTTTCACGTGGCCGCGAAAGCGGACGCCGACCGCGGGACCGGTCGCGCCGTCGAGCCATTCGCCTTCGAACGTCTCGGGGCTGTAGCGCCCGATCCTGGTGACGTCGCTGAGGAGATCCCAGATGTCGCCGGCGGACGCAGCCATGTGAACGGTCACGGAATCCTGCACGGCTGAACCCTACGCGCGGCCGGTGCGGGCGGTCAGGGCGTGTGGCACGGCTGGCCGTTGCAGACGTCGATGATCGTGCCGTTGTCGATGAACGCGGCAACGAGCGCGAGTGCCCGCGGCTCGTCCGCGAGCTTCCCGTGCGGATCGTCACCGGCGCGGTTCGGCAGCTCCGCCGCCGGCGGCGTCGGCGTACCGAAGTCCCAGATGACGAGCCCCGAGCCCCGGTGCGGCAGCGACGGGAGTGGGTCGATGCCGAAGTAGGGCTCGACGTCGGCCGAGCGGCCGGCCGCGAGCGTCGGCGCGCGGCGCTCGATCTCGAGCGTGCGCGCGAGCTTCTCGGTGGCGACGTTGGCGACCTGATGATCGCCGAACGCCTCCAGCATCATCACTGTCTTCGGACCGTTCGAGCCGGGATAGGGCGAGGTGGTGAGGTGCTCGGCGTAGCCGGTGTTCTCGCCCCGGTCCCAGAGCTGTTGCATGAGCTCGAGCGCGATCGCCTGGTCGATGTGGTCGGGATACGCGGCTTCGAGCGGCGGTGCGAACTGGTCGAAGTCGACGCTGCGGCGGAGCAAGAGGTTGTATCCCATACCGCCGACCGCGAGGATCACACGGTTCCAGTCCTTGGTGATCGACGACGGGACACCCCCCAGGATGCCCCCCTGGCTCGCGCCGAGCAGGCTGAGCTTCTTCGGGTCGATGATCGACGCGCCGTTCGGGTCCTCGAACGCCTTGTTCGTCGCGAAGCCGCGCGGGCTGGCGAGCAGCCGTCCGAGCTCGAGGAAGCCGAGCGCGCCCTGCTGGAGCCGGTCGGCCTGCGTGCGGAACTTCGACAGGTCGGCCAGCTCGGCGAGCACGGTCGGGATGTCGGCCGCGCTCATCCCGATCTCGTCGACCGCGCAGAAGCCGAGCCCGACGCTCGTCGCCTCCGTGCCGATGCCGACGGCCTCGTCGCGCGAACCGAGCAATCCGTGCCCGTAGAGCACGAAGGGCGCCGAGCCCGCGGGCGCGTTCTTGGGGACGGTGCAGACGAAGTCGTCGGCCATCGTGCCGTTGCGGCGCGGGATGCCGTTCGGGTCGCCCGCGTTGTTGAAGACGGTGCCCGGGCCGCCGTTGCCGGTGAGGTACTTGGGCATCGTGAACGAGCCGCGCACCACGCGAGCCGAACCCGAGTCGGCCGACGAGGTGACGACGAAGGGCGGCGCGCCGTTGCCGAGCGCGGCCGACGTCTCCGACCACATGTGCCGGAGCCGTCCGGAGAGGTCCTGCTCGGACGCGACGGTGAACGACCACGCCATCGTGAGCGAGCTGGTGGCGACGCCGGCGCGCGCCAGCGCGTCCAGCCACTGCTGCTGGTAGGCGGTGGGCCCGGCGACGAGCTTGGCGAATCCCGCCGAGGGCGCGACTGCGGTGCCGTCGGTGTGCCGCAGGTCGCGCAAGGCGATCGCGATGCGATGGCCCTCGGCGAGCCCGACCGCGGGCACCACGCGCAACAGGCGCTTCGCCGGATTCGTGACGCGCGGGTCGACCTCGGCCCACGCGGGGACGCGCCGGCCGGTGGTCACGTCGAGAACCACAAGTGGCGAGGCCGGCGCGAGCGACCGGGCGATGTCGGTTTGCGGCGGCAGCTTTGACGCGGCGATGTCGAGGTTCGGCACGACGGTGATGCCCACCGACGACGGGCTGAAACCGTCGTCGCGGTTCCACTCGGTGGGATCGATGTGCTTGCCTGCCTTGTTCGCGGGCGTGCTCGCGGGCGGGAGATCGAGCCGCCGACCGGTCGGCGTCGAGGCGTCCGCCCGCGTGTACGCGTCGCTCGGGAACGGCAACAGGCAACGCGCCGGGTCGGTGTCGTCGCACGTACCCGTGCCGACGGGTTGCACCTTCACCGCGACGCTGGTCGGAGTGCCGTTGGCCCCGTTGCTCGCGCCGTTGTTGCTCCCCGCGCACGCCGCACCCAACAGCGCGACCACACCTACGACGACAAAGCTCCTGGCCGCGCTCACGCGTTCCCCCCGGCTCACCCGAACGCCCGACACTGCCACGAATCGGTATCAGCCCGCGAGCACCCCGGCCGCGATCAGGGCGGCGCGCGCTCCGTCGACGCCTTTGACCTGCTGCGCCGCGAAGCCGGCGCGCGTGGCGCCCTCGACGTTGACGAGATTGTCGTCGAGGAAGAGCACTTGGCCGGCCGGAGCCGGGAGGAGCTCCGCGACCCGATCGAACAGCTGGCGGTCGGGCTTCACGATGCCGAGCTCGAACGACAGGAACCGGAAGTCGAACAGCTCGAGGATCGCCCAGCGCCCGAAGTGCTCGTCCCAGTGCAAGGCGTTCGTGTTGCTCAGAAAGCCCGTCGGCGTCGTGCGGCGGACCTCGGCGACCAGCGCCTCGGCGCCCGGCAGCAACCGGCCCGGCCACACCGTGAACTCGTCGAGGAACGTCTGCGGTTCGATCGGCAGGTCCCAGTCGTCGACGACGCCGGCCGCGAACTCGTTTGCGGAGCACTCGCCCCGCTCGAAGCTGCGCACCCAACGGCACGTCAGCCACCTTCGCCACAGCTCGTCGTCGTCCTCGATTCCCGCGAGCTTCTTCATCGGCTCGACGCCGCCGAAGTCGACGAGGACGCCGCCCAGATCGAACAAGACGACGTCGATCTGCATGGTCCAACCCTACGGCAAGCGCGCCGCTGCTCAACTCACGCGACGGGGGCGGTGCCGCAGCTCGGGAACCAGACCACCACCCTGCAGTACGCGCAGCGCGCGCTCCTCTTCGGCATCGATGAAAAGCGCTTCGCCCGGCTCCCGTTGCAGGATGAAGCTGACGACGCAATCGTCGCACGCGTCGGTTCCGGCCATCACGCATTCTTCGCAGTCGATCGTGCGCATCCTCATGCCCGACAGCATGACAACCGGGTGCGACAGCTACGCGGGCGCTTCCGTTTCTTCTGCCTCGATGCTCTCGCCGGAGGCGTTGCACCAGCGGCACGTGACCCGCTCGACCCGTTCCTCGAGCATCTCCTCGTCCTCGATCTCGAGGTCGCCGCCAATGGAGTAATGATGAAAGGCCCGGGTCCGGCGGGTCGCCACGACGTCGAAACGGGTGACGTTCCCGCACGCCCGGCAGCGGTAACGCGTCGTGCTCACGGCTGCGCACCCTAGCGAATGTCGGCCCGCGACCGAACACTTGTGCGTGCGAACGTCTGTTCGGTTAGGCTCCGGTCTCGTGGCGCCCGCTTCCCCGCCCACGCTCGCGCTGGCCGGCTTCGAGGCTGCCGAACCGGCCGTCCTCGGCCTGCCGCGCCAGCAGTCGCTCGCCGATCTCGGGACTCCGCTCTCCGAGACGACGTTCGTCGTACTCGACCTCGAGACGACGGGCGGCTCGGCCGCGATCGACGCCATCACCGAGATCGGCGCGCTCAAGCTGCGCGGCGGTGAGCTCCTCGGACGGTTCGAATCGCTCGTCAATCCGGGTATCGCGATCCCGCCGACCATCACGGTGCTCACCGGGATCACCGAGTCGATGGTGCTGCCGGCGCCGCGCATCGCCGAGCTGCTGCCGCCGTTGCTCGAGTTCACCGGCGACTCCGTGATCGTGGGGCACAACGTGAGGTTCGACTGCTCGTTCATCGACGCCGCGCTCGTCGCGCACGGCTACCCGAGGCTCGCGAACCGCCGGGTCGACACGCTGGCGCTGGCCCGCCGGCTCGTGCGCGACGAGCTCCCGAACCTCCGGCTCCACACGCTCGCGCGCCACTTCCGGACGTCGGTCGAGCCGGTACACCGTGCGTACGCCGACGCGGCCGCGACCGCCGAAGTGCTGCACGCGCTGCTCGAGCGCGCCGCGAGCTACGGCGTGCTCGGCCTGGACGACCTGCTGGCACTCCCCTCCATGCGCGCGCACCCGTCAGCAGCGAAGCTCGCGCTGACCGCACGGCTACCGCGCAAGCCCGGCGTGTACCTCTTTCGCGATCGCGACCACCGCGTGCTGTACGTCGGCAAGGCAACGAATCTCCGCGCCCGCGTGCGGTCGTACTTCGCGTCGGACGACCGCCGCAAGGTGCCGCAGCTGCTCCGCGAACTGGCGACCATCGAGCACCGGGTGTGCGCGACGCCGTTCGAAGCCGAGATCCGTGAGCAACGGCTCATCCGGCGGCTGCAGCCCCGGTTCAACCGCCAGGGCAAGGCGGTCCGCGGGGCTGCATACCTGAAGATCACCGACGAACGCTTCCCGCGCCTGTTGGTCTCACGTACGCCCCCGAGCGAGGAATCGGGGCTCGGTCCCTTCCGTTCGACAGCCGTGGCGCACGTGGTGCGCGAGGCGATCGAGACCGCGATCCCTCTGCGGCGCTGCGCGATCCGGGTGGGGCGGCGCGCGCCGATCGTGCCGGGACCGGCGTGCGTACCCGCGCAACTCGGAGTGGCGTCGTGCCCGTGCCGCGGACACGTGGACGAAGAGACATACGCCGGATTCGTCGCGCGGGTGCGGCAGGTGCTGACGGCCACGCCCGACGTCGCGCTCTCGCCGCTCGAGCGGCGGATGAACCGGCTCGCGGACGACGAGCGGTTCGAGGAGGCGGCGGCGACGCGTGATCGGCTGGACGCGCTCGCCCGCGCCCTCGACCGGCGGCGCACGGTGTCGATGTGGCGCGGGGTGACCCGGGCGGTGATGCAGTGCGACGGGCAACGAATCGAGATTCGCCGGGGCGTCGTGCTGCTGCCCGACGACGATCCCGAAGAATTGGCGGGAGCGCCCGGCCCCGGCGGCCGCCCCCTCCCCCTACCCACCTGCGAATCGCGCCGTTGCGAAGATTCTTCGGAAGATTCTTCGCGACGGGATTCTTGGCAGGACGACGTCGGGGAGATCCTCGTCGTCGACCGGTGGATGCGACGCAACGCCGGCCGGCTGCGGATCGGCCGGGTGGAAGGCGAATTGGTCAGCGCGTGGCCGAGAATCGTGGTCGGAATCGAGCCGCGAACCCGCTGAAGCCTCGCGGATCGCCCCAACCACACCAGAGCGCCGCACCCGGAACCGCCCACGCACCACTCAAGCGGCGCCCCGAGCGCGACGACGGTTGCTGGATGCAACTGGGATCGGGCAGCGAAGCGGGCTGTCACTTCGCGGGCGTGAATACGTGGCTCCTCGTCCGGTATCTGCGCGAGCACGCCGCGCCCGGCGCCGTCGATCGCCTGCTCGAAGAAACCGGCGAATCCCGCTCGGCCGACGAATTGCTCGACCTCGCGTCCTGGAGCTCGTACCACCAGCTCCGCCGGCTGCTCGAAGTCACGTCGTCGACGCTCGGCGGCGCCGACACGCTGCGGCGGGCGGCGGGCGGCGGGCTCACCGACCCGTCGATGCCGGAAATGACCAACCTCCTGCAGTCGCTCGGATCCCCCGAAGCGTTGCTCACGATGATCGCGGAGTCCGGCGGCGCCAGCCTCGCGCCCGTCATCGCGCTCGAGGGCCACGCGGTCGGCCCGACGGAATGGCTCGTGTACGAACGATTCGTCGACGGGTTCGACCCGTTTCCCGCATACTGCTCGTGGGCCGCCGGTCTCTACTCGAACATCCCGATGCTTTTCGGCATGCGCCCGGAGGTCGAGCATCTCGCGTGCGCGTGCGACGGGGCACCTGCCTGCGAGTACCGCATCCGGTGGTTCCCGAACGAGGCCGAAGCGGTCACGGACTTCCTCGAGCAGCGGGTCGAGGTGCTCACGGCCCGGCTCGAGTCATTGCACCAGACTGTCGGCGACCTCGTCTCCGACGACGACCTCGAACGCGTCCTCACCAAGATCGTCGACTCGGCGGCCCACGCGATGCACGCGCCGATCTTCGTGCTCGCGCTCGAGGCACTCCCGACGGCACCGAAGAACGTGTACGCGAGGGGCATCGCGGACGACCGGGCGGAACACCTCGCGGCGGAGCTGCTCGCCGGCAGCATCCGGGACGAGGAGCACCACGTCGTCGTCGACGTGCTGTCGAGCCAGCGCTGCTACGGACGCCTCGCCGCGGTGAACCCGAACGGCGTCTTCTTTCCGCAGGAGCGCGTCGTCCTGCAGGCATATGCCCGGCTCGCGGCCGCCGCGCTCGACTCGGCGTGCGCGCTCGAGGACGCGCGCCGCCAGGCGCGCACGGCTCGCGCGCTGCTCGATCTGTCGAACGCGCTCGCGCAGCTGGCGACGACCGACGACATGGCGACCAACATCGTGCGGGCGCTCCCGGGCGTCATCGGCTGCGACCGCGCCGCGGTCGCGCTGTTCGAACCCGGGATACCTTACGGCCGGGTGGTGGCGACGCTCGGCTACTCGATGACCGACGACGTGCGGCTGCGCTCGATGGAGGTCCCGGTTCCCGCACCGCGCGCCGGCGACACCGCGGTCACCGTCTGGGACCGGGAGAGCGCCGCGCACCTGAACGTGCTGCCGTTGCTCATCGAAGAGCTCGGTGCAGCCGCGGTCGCGACGATCCCGATCGTGGTGAACAACGAGCGCGTCGGACTGGTCGTCGGCGACGTCGTCGACCGGCCCCAGCGCATGCTCGACGACCCCGAGCTCGCGGGCCGCCTGCGCGGTGTCGCGAGCCAGGCGACGATCGCGATCGGCAACGCCCGGTTGCTCGAAGGCATACGCCACCAGGCGCTCCACGACGCGCTCACCGGGCTGCCGAACCGCACCTTGATCCTCGACCGCGTCGAGCAGATGCAGGCACGTGGCAAGCGCAGCGGCAACGAGACCGCCGCACTCTTCCTCGACCTCGACGGCTTCAAGCAGGTCAACGACACGCTCGGCCACGAGGCCGGCGACCGGCTGCTCAAGTCGGTCGCGGCCCGGCTCCTGCAGACGTTGCGCGAGGGCGACACCATCGCCCGGCTCGGCGGCGACGAGTTCGTCGTACTCGTCGAGGGGTCGAACGCGGCCGGCAGTCCCGAGCTCGTCGCGGAACGATTGCTCGAAGTGCTGCGCGAGCCGTTCGAGATCGACGACGTGGCGCGGCCGACCGTCCGCATCTCGGCGAGCATCGGCATCGCGCGCGGCAACAAGATCTCGGCGGCCGACCTCCTACGCGACGCCGACATCGCGCTCTACGAAGCGAAGGCGGCCGGTCGCGACCGCTACGTCACGTTCCAGCGCGAGATGCAGACCGCGGTCGAGGACCGCCTCACGCTCGAGCTCGACCTGCGGGGCGCGCTCGATCGCGGCGAGTACTTCCTCGTGTACCAGCCGATCTTCGAGCTCGAGACGGGCAAGGTGCTCGGCGTCGAGGCCCTGCTGCGCTGGAAGCACCCGGTGCGCGGCCTCGTTCAGCCCGACGCGTTCATTCCGCTGCTGGAGGAGACGAAGCTCATCGTCGACGTCGGCCGCTGGGTGATCCGGGAAGCGTGCCGCCAGGCGCGGGAGTGGCGGCTCGACGCACGCGACATGTACGTGTCGGTCAACGTCTCCGCCCGCCAGCTCGACGGCGACCACCTCGCGCGCGACCTGCGCGATGCCCTGGCCGCGACGGGATTGCCCGCCTCGTCGCTCGTGATCGAGCTCACCGAGACCGCGATCATGTACGACGCGACGTCGACCGCGGAGCAGCTCCGCACGATCAAGGATCTCGGTGTCGGCGTCGCGATCGACGACTTCGGCACCGGCTACTCCTCGCTCGCGTACCTCCGCCAGTTCCCCGTCGACATCTTGAAGATCGACCGCTCGTTCGTCAGCGCGATCAGCGATTCGGTCGAGTCGAGCGCGCTCATCCGCACACTCGTGCAACTCGGCAAGCAGCTCGGCTTGAAGACACTCGCGGAGGGCATCGAGCAGCACGACCAGTTCTGCCAGCTGCAGCAGGAGCAGTGCGACAGCGGGCAGGGTTTCATGTTCGCACGCCCACTCGCGGCGGGCGCGGTCGAGGACTTCCTCGCAAACCTGCCCCGCCCGCCGCGGCCTATGCCCGCCGAGAGTGAGCCAGCGGCCCGGTGACGCCGCTCGCCGGCGCACCGCGCTTGCGCCGGCCACGTAACCGGGCCAACCCGTAAACGCCGCCCTGCACGAACGACGCGGCGACGAGCGCGACGAACGGCAGGAGACGAGCCGCGGGCCAGAACCGGCCCGTATTGCTGGCGAGGAAGAGGTCGGAGAGCTGGTTGCTCGTGAAGACCCCCAACGCACGCGCGATCGCGAAGACGAGCAGGAACCCGACCGGTATCGCGACGATCCAGAGCAGGAATCGCATCCACCAGGGGACGTGACCCAGGCGGTGAGGCTCACGGCCGGCTCCTTGCGCGAGCTTGCCGAGCCCGTCCTGGCCGACCGCGGGCGCGACGCGGGTCTGTTTGGCCTCGGCGTCGGGACCGTTCGGGTTCGCGACCGCGGTCGCGATCGGCTGCGGCGCCGGAGCGGGTGGGATGACCGACGGCGAAGCTGCCGCGGGCGCGACCGTGCTCACCGCCCGCCCGCTCACCGACTCGGGCACCTTCAGGACTCGTCCGCACCCGACACACGAGAATGCGCCCTGGGCGGGAACACGGTCGAGCGGGTGCTTCTCGCCGCAGTCGGGACATTGGAGGACGGGCGCCATCGGGTCAGCTCTTCTCCGCATGCTCGGCCGCGGCGGCCTCGTTGCTCACGCGTACCAGTGTGCCGAGCGCGGCGGCGGCGCGGCCGTCATCGATCGCGGCCGACGCCGTCTCGACGCCATGCTCGAAATCGGGCGCCAGATTCGCGATCACGAGCGCGGCAGCCGCATTCAGCACTGCGATGTCGCGATGCGAGCCGCGCTCACCCGCCAGGACGGCCTCGATCGCGCTCGCGTTCTCGGAGGCGTCGCCGCCCACGAGGGTGTCGGCCGACGCGCGCGGGATGCCGAGGTCGAGCGGATCGAGCGTAAACGACCTCACCTCGTCGCCGGCCAGCTCGTGCACCGTGCTCGTCGTGGAGGTCGTGAGCTCGTCGAGGCCGTCGTCGCCGTGGAACACCATCGCCTGTTCGGTGCCGAGCAGCCGCAGCGCGCCGAGCATCCGCGTGGCCATCGTCTCGTCGCTCACGCCGACCGCCTGGCGCTTGACGCGCGCCGGGTTCGCGAGCGGCCCGAGGAAGTTGAAGGTCGTGGGGACCGCGAGCGCCGCGCGCGCGGGCCCGAGGAACCGCATCGCGGGGTGGTACCGCGGCGCGAGGCAGAAGCCGACGCCGGCCTCGGCGACACAACGCGACACACCGGCCGGTCCGAGCTCGATCGCGACGCCCAACGCTTCCAGCACGTCGGCCGAGCCGCACTTCGACGACTGGGCCCGGTTGCCGTGCTTGACGACGCGCGCCCCCGCGCCCGCGGCGATGATCGCGGCCATGGTCGACACGTTGACCGTGCCCGAACGGTCGCCGCCCGTTCCGCACGTGTCGATCGCGCCCGCGGCGACGTCGACGTGCTCCGCGTAGCGGTGCATGGTGCGAACGAGCGCGGCGAGCTCCTCGACCGACTCGCCTTTCGTACGCAATGCGACGATCAGCCCCGCGGCCTGGATGTCGGTGACGCGTCCTTCGAGAATCTCCGCGAACGCGGCCTCGATCTCGTCGGGCAGGAGCTCGGTGCCACGCGTGACCCGGGCGAGAATGGGCGTGATGACGTCGTTCACGGGCGCCGCGCCGGAACCGGGATCGCGCGCACGGCTAGTCCCACCACATGTCGCGGTCGAGCACGCCCCGCGCGATCAATCCGAGCTGCACCTGCGACGTTCCTTCGACGATCGTGAGCTGGCGGGCGTCACGGTAGTAGAGCTCGGTCAGGTGATCCTTCATATAGCCCGCCGCACCCAGCATCTGTAGCGCCTCACCCGACACCTTCACCGCGACCTCCGTGGCGTAGTACTTCGCCATCGACAGGTACGGCACGTATTCCTTCGTGTACTTGCCCTCGTCGGCCATCATCGCAGCCCGGTACGTGAGCAGGCGCGCGGCCTCGATCTCGGTGGCGAGCTCGGCGATCTTCCATTGCATGCCCTGCATGTCGGCGATCGTGCGGCCGAACGCCGGGCGCTGCTTCACGTAGTCGACCGCGTACATGAGCGCACCCTCGGCGAGCCCGATGCCCCGCGCCGCGACGATCGGCCGCATCGAGTTGAGACCGAGCATGGCGAGCCGGAAGCCGCCGACCTCGCCGACGACATTCCCGGCGGGTACACGCACGTCGTCCAGCACGAGCTCGCCGGTGTCGACGCCGCGCACACCCATCTTGTCGTCGGTGCGCCCGACCGAGACACCCGGAGCGGACCGCTCAACGATGAAGCACGAGATGTCGTCGTGCTTGCGCGAATCCGCAGGACCGGTCTTGGCGAACACGCAGTACCAGTCGGCCTGCACGACTCCGGACATCCAGCACTTGGTCCCGTTGAGCACCCAATCGTTGCCGTCGCGCACGGCCTTGGTGCGCATGCCGACCACGTCGCTCCCGGCCTGCGGCTCGGAGAGCCCGAAACCGGCCCGCTGCTCGCCGCTCGCGATCGGCCGCACATACTTTTGGCGCTGCGCCTCGCTCCCGGCGATGAGCACCGGTCCGGTGGGCAGCCGGGTCAGCAGCAACATCAGCGCGGCCGTATTGGAGTACTTCGCGACCTCCTCGA
>Ga0335085_10005410_pt1 | contig 20512 bp, 19 predicted proteins | sample Lox_Sample_45_FD_206712 | JGI IMG/M metagenome (GOLD analysis project Ga0335085, IMG submission 206712) | Soil microbial communities from Loxahatchee National Wildlife Refuge, Florida, United States - Lox_Sample_4.5 | ecosystem: Environmental > Terrestrial > Soil > Wetlands | place: USA...
GCCTCCAGTATGAGTCTTATGGTTGACGTCCGCTCCCTTTTCGATCAGAAGTTGTACTTCGTCGAAGATGCCATTCTGAGAGGCCACTATCAATGCGGTAAAACCAACGTTATCCTGAGCGTCAACATCTGCACCCTTCGCAATCAGGAACCGCGCTACGTCAACTCTGCCTTCATTTGTACTAGCCTCCAATGTAGTAACCTCCAATGGAGTCTCACCAGCGTTGTCACGGTTGTTAACTTTGGCACCGCTGGCGAGCAATTGCCTCACGACTGGGAGATGACCCTGCTGCGAAGCTTCCAATAGTGCATCCCAGCCGGTTGCAGTCCGAGCGTTAACATCCGCGCCCTTTGCAAGAAGCAGTTTCACCACATCGAGATGTCCGGTTGAAGATGCCGCCATCAACGCAGTCGCCCCGTCCTTTCTCACCCCATTGACCTCTGAGCCTCCAGAAAGCAATTCATCAACGCGGGCGAGATTGCCCTTCATTGCTGCCGTAAATAGGTCGTCTTTCGCGCTAGCATGCGCCTGTTGTGCGAAGGAATGGTGTGCCAAAAGGAGCAGAACGGCAATCAACCATACGCCGCCACTTGCAATCTTGGTCTTCATTGTATCAGCTCCACGCGCTTACAGTCGGCCCCATCATACGGCAAATCGAGTTCTGGGTGAATTACGCACCACCCGAAAACTAAGCTCTCGATTAGCCAATCGATGCTTCACAACGGGTAAGTCTTGGGACGCAGTTGCAAGGTCCTCTGTTCAACCCTTCCGAAGCCCCCCAATCCCCATCCGAATAATGGCCCCATACGCCACGACATACGTACAAAGCGCTGTGCGGGCGTTTGACAGAAAAAATTGTTCATTGGAAAACACTCTTGGCCGACGCGAAAAATCAACTCGCGGCACGGCCAGAAAGGAGGATACATGACCAGCAGGGCTCGGCGGGTCGCGGTATGGGCGCGGCCCCTGGCAGTGGTGGGGATTGCGGTGCTTCTCTTCGGGAGCTATGCGCTAGCCCAAAACCTGGGGGCCGCACCACAACTGAACGTCGCAGTGCAAGGTCAGACGGGCGCGCAACCGGAAGGGGCGTTTCTGAACTTCATCAACTGGGTCGGCAACGTGATCGCCCCCGTGGGAGCTGGCGGCTGTGTCGTCGGCGCCATCGTGGCATGGCTCACGGGGCGGGGGTTCGGCCGCTGGGTGTTCGCGGCTGGGTCCCTGCTTGCGGTGTCGGGCGTCACCCGTCTGATCGAGTTCTGGATCACGAACGGCACCGGCGGCGTGCGGTAGTCCAAACAATTGTCCCCTCAAACGTCAACCCGGGCAGGCAAGCGGGATTGAGCCTGGTTCCACAGTTCCGCAGGCCTGCCCCCAACCAATCTGATTGCGGGAGCTTCGTATGACTACACCACAGCTTCTTACCGACATTGCAAACACGATGATGCTTCTAGCGCCCTCGGCCGCGCTTTTGTGCCTGGTCCTGGCGGGGATCAGCCTGCGCGGAGATGGGGGCGGCGTGAGCTTCATCATCGGCAGCGGATTCACCAAATGGATGTTCTGGGCAGTGGTGTTCGTGACCTTGCCAGGATTACTCATCTGGTTCAGCAGTTCCGGGATGAGCGTGCCGCCGCTCGGAGGCGCAATTGGTTCCCCGTGGCTTGCAAGCTTTGAAAACACAGCCTCCGGTTTCGTTCAAAACTTCGTCGTTGCGCGCATGGCCCTGGTTTTGGCCGCGTTCATGGCATTGAGGGCGATCATGGACATGGCCGAAGGCAGAAATCCCCTCCTTTCGGTCCTGGCAGCCTTCTTCCTGCTCGGAGTCCAAACGACTTACACGTTGATGCAGCAGTACAACACCGGAACACAGTACGCCATTACTGACGTTTTGGGGAGCCTGTGGACTTATCTCGCCAGCGTGATCATGCCCTCGGCGGCGGGATTAGGAGTCTTCGCGGCAATCGTCAAGTTTGCGACCGGAAAGCCGGCGATGCGCCTGGTGGCGGTCTCGCTCGCCTTTTTGTGTGTATCGGGCCTTTGGAAGTTAGTGCAGGCAATGGCGCAGTAGGCGGGGAGGCACTATGTCGGTTTCGAACGGCATCCTGAATCTGACCAACTGGGCTGGTAACGTCATCCTGCCGACACTTGCGGGGTTGTTCTTCGTGCTTGCGGTACTGCGCTTCTCACGGGGTTTGGCGTACTCCCCGGCGATGTACGGAGGCTTCCTGTGCCTCATGGCATCAGGGCTCGTGCGAATGCTTGAAACCTTCAGCCGGCAGACGACATGGAGCGACCCCAACGTCTATTGGACATCGATCGTAACCCTGGTGAATTGGCTGGCCAATGTCATTATGCCGCTGTTTGCCGGCCTCGAAGTAGCTGCGGGGGGAGTGTCGCTTGCGGCGAACATGCGGATTCACCACACCAGTAGCTGGCAGCGGCACTTTCTTTCCGCAGGTCTCTGTCTGTTAATTTCGGGATTCTTGCGCCTGGCCGAGTTCTTCGTAACGCGCGGAACAGGCGGGGTGAGATGAGCCCGGTAGGTCTCGGCAAGAGATGAGGAACAGCGATGGCGCTTGATATCAGCCCGGTACAACGCAACCTTCAGACGAGAGTCACATTCGTCGGTCTCGAAGCAGAGGACCTGTTTGCAATCCTCCTCGTGGCCGTGGTCTCGAACGTCTTCGGAAGATTCCTACACCGGGAAATGTTTGGCATGCCCATGAACATGTTCATTCAATACCTAGTACCGGTGTTGAGTGTCCCCGGCCTCATGCTTTTTAAGTACGGCAAGCAGCGGGGATACCTTCTCGACTGGGTGCAATTTCATACCAAGCCCCACGTTTACGCGGGGATCGACCGCGATACCCAGATCGAGACGCCTTACCTGAACTATGGAGACGATTGATGCCGATCACCTTGGACGAATACGAACGCCTTCTCAATGCTCCTCCGCTTTGCGAGCAACTACAACTCCGCGACCTGTTGGACAACGTCGCCGTCCAATTCGATGGCTCGTTCGTTGCGGGGTACGAGCTTGACGGCCTTGCCTCATTATATGCGAGCGATGAAGAGCGCAACCGCAACAAGCAATCGCTCGAAGCCTTGATTCGGGCGCTTCCGGAACGGTCCCTGCGCCTTCAGCTGCGATTTGAGATCACGGAAGGAACCGGCGACCTGCTCGACCGGCACAGCCGGGAGAAGCGGAATTCAAGCGTGATTTTGCAGACCATCGACCACGAGCATCTGACGGCGTGGCAGACGCGGGAGGGGGTCGGAGACTATCTGCGCCACTTGTTGCATGCCTATTTCATTTGGAATCCGCGCGTCCATCACCAATCGCCCGACTTCGAATGGAAACACAAGATGAAATCGAACGGCGGCGCCAGGTGGAGCCTGTCCGCTGGCAAATGCATCGAGCGGACACGGCAGGAACACGAGGATCTGCTTGCGGAATTCAACAGCCTGATGTCTGGGGTCGAGGCGAGCCTGCATTCGACCGGTATCGGCGCACGCCGGATGACACACCAGGAAATCTTCCTTGAGCTCAAGCGGGCGCTTAATCCCCTGCACCAAGACACAATTCCCCTCATGCCGCCGGAAAAGCAGTTCGCATACGAAAGCGCCCGCAGCCAAGCGGCCAACGTCAATCTGGAGGATGAAGCCGACGACCACATTAAGATCGGAGGTCTGCTTCATTCGTATATCAGCCTCAAAGACCTGCCCGACGCCACATTTCCCGGGATGTTGCGCGAGCTTCTGTCCATGCCGTTTCCATTAGTCATCAATGTCGAGCTAACGCTCCCCGATCAGGCAAAAGTTCAAAAGCAGTTCAAGTCACGACTACGAAAGATGATGGCCGCGCAGCGGGACATCCATGGCGGTTTCAGGCTGAACGTCGACGCCCAAGTGGCGGAAGAGCAATTAATCGAGGTATTGAAGAAGGTCATCTCCAGTTCGCTCAAGGTCTGCGAAGCAAGCCTCATCATCGGAATCAGGACATCGAATCCGATCTGGAGCCGCACAGATCGCGGAGAGGCGGAACGGATACTCGCGGACAGGCGTCAACGTATCCTCCATGCATTAGCCAGGATGAATGGAGCCCGCGGCATTCCCGAGATGCTGGCGCAGAAGCGCCTTCATTTCGGCAGTCTCCCCGCTATGGGCGGCGATAACAAGCGGGAAATTCCGCAGATTACGCTCCATGCCGCGGACCTTATGCCCGTCGAGGTCCCCTGGCACGGCACCCCGCATTCACCCCTAATGCTGTTTGAGACGCCGCAGAGGGAATTGATTCCCTTCTCGCCGTTTGACCCATCACTCGGCGACGCCAACATGCTGATTATGGCGAAAAGCGGCGGGGGGAAGACCTTTATGGCCCAAATGTTCTTGCTGATGATGTCTCGGGCCAATCCCCTAATCTCGATCTTGGAGAGAGGCGATTCATATGAGCCGCTCGTGGAGCTTATGGGAGGTCGTTCGATCTCGGTCGATCTTGAAGGCCGGGAAACCCTCAATCCTTGGGATCTGCCGCCCGGAGAAACCGAGCCCACCAAGGATAAGATCGCGTTCCTCAAAAACCTCGTGTTTCACATGATCGGGCACGACCGCCGCACAGACGATAGCTTGCTCGACAACCTTCTGGGGGATGCGGTCGCGCGCACGTATAAGCGGTGCGCGTCGCGATTCTCAAGCCCCATTCCCACATTCAACGACCTCAAGGAGGAGCTTGCCAACTGGCGGGATGAAGAGCGCATGGAGAGGGTGATGGATGAAGCGAAGCTCGCGGCGATCAAGCTGCGGTCGTGGACGGGTGAAAAGGGCGTGTATGCCAACCTTTTCGACCGGCAGACGACCATGCGCCTTGATTCGAACTGGCTGTTCTTCAACGTCGAGGGACTGAGCGCCGACGCGCGCCTGGAGACAGCGATGAGCATGGTGATCGCCAATGCCGTTTCGCAGAGGGCTTCAGGTAAGGGCGGCCAGGCATCGATCACCGTGCTCGACGAGTGTTGGGCTCTGCTGGATTCGCCCAGCCTTGCGCCCGAGGTAGTGCAGTTATTTCGGACGGCGCGCAAGCGGCAAGGGAGTGTCTGGGGAATCAGTCAGACGCCCGAAGACTTTGTTGGAACGGATACAAAGCCTCGCGAGCACGGTCCCGGAATTCTCAAAAACGCCACAACGAAGATTGTGGGCCAACAACCGGGGGACACGACTCCGCTGGTTAAGCATTTGGCGCTCAATTCCGCGGGCGTCAGCGCGGTGAAGGAATTCAGCGCGCCGCGCAAGGGACAGTACGCCCAGGCGCTCCTCGTATTAGGCGAAAAGGCGGAAACGACGCAGACCATTCGGCTTGTTCCCACGGCACTGGATTATTGGATCTGTACGACCTTCCCAAGAGAACGGCGATACCGGCAACAGTTTCTGCGTGAAAGCAAGGGGCGACCCTTTCTTGAGTCCTATCAGGAGTTGGCGAAGAAGTTTCCGCAGGGGCTCGCGGACCTGCCACCCCTACCAGAAGAATCTTTGGACCCAAAGGGGGCAGTGGGAACCCGGTAAGCGCCGATTTTCGTTACCGCGCGGCTCGCAACCTAATACGGAGGCATGGCATGACAACGGCTTTATTCCTTCTCTTTTCGTGGGGTATGGTGCGCGCCAAAACTCAGCGCCAAGTTTTGGCACTTACACTCGCCGGCCTGACCGGCGCGGTTGTGGTCGCTCAACCCTCAGTCACTTATGCCCAGGGGCTCGTGGGAGCGATTCAAAGCGTTTTGAACGTCATCAACGGAACCATCCACTCCGCGCTCAATGGGGTTAACTCTGTGCGCAACTCCGTGAGCAGCCTCTACCAGACCGTTGCCTGGCCAACCCAGCTTATTAATCAGGCCCGGGCACAAATTACGGCAATGACCAACCGATTCCGAAACCCGATGAACGGCATCTTCAATATCAATTTCGCCAGCGCGACACTGCCGGGGACCCAAACTCTTGAAAACATCATGCGCAACCACCAGACCAGCGACTTCGGCACTCTAACTAGCAACTATCACATCGTCTTCGGTCCCCTGCAGAACCGCGGTGCCACTAGTCCCCAGGATCAAGCCATGACCGATATGGATGATGCCTTGGCTAAAGACAACTTGAAAACCCTTAAACAGATCGACTCGATCGGACAAACGACTCTTGCCATGGCCGACCAGATTGAGGACACGGCCAGTACGGCGGCGCCGGGTTCGGCCCCCTTTCTCACGGCAACGGCGGTTGCGACAAGCATCCAGAGCCAGGCGTTGACTCAGAAGATGATTGCGGCCGAACTGCGCCAGGAAGCAGGCCGGCTGGCACACTCGAATGCGCTTCGCAAACGAGGGACAACCTGCACCAATCAGTTCAGCGGGGCGATCCAGCAGATTCTGCAATCGCGGTGAAGCATCAGGAGGGATGAGATGATAAAGCCACGTATTCAAGAACTGGTCCGGGCGACCGGGGGTGCCGTCAGCAAAGGCTTGCGGTGGGCACTGACGCACAAACTGAGGGTAGCTATCCTAATTGTTGTGGCAGTCCTGCTGGCGCCGCGGCCGGCAAAGACTCAATTCCTTGACCCGTGTTGTGCCATTATGCAAGCGGGTTTGGCGAGCATTTCGAGTGCGCTGAGTCATGTGATCGGAGGGGGACTCAATTCCGTCCTTTCCACCGACCGGGCGACACAGAACTTCCAGCAGTCGGTGGTCTGGCCGCAATCGGCAATCTCCCAGGCGCAAGGGCTCGTAGGCAGTCTCCAGCGTCTCTTCAGTCAGAACCTAAGCATCATCAGCGTGCCGGTGGCGAGCGCCACGCTGCCTAGCACCCAGCAGCTCGAAAATGTCCTGCTTTCCCGCAACGCAAACCAGATCCCGAACACTCCCTCGAACTATACGGCGGTTTACGGGTCCGTCCCAAACTCAGCATCGGCCCCTCAGAATGTCCGCAATCTCATCGATATGAGCGATGCCGTCGCGCAGGACGCGATGAAGCGCGCCATCTCGATCGACAATCTGGCGGATTTGGAGTTGCAGGCGGCGAGCCAAATCAATCAGAGCATCCAGACCGCTGCTCCTGGCAGCGCTCCTATCATTGAAGCCCAAGCCGACGCATGGCTCGTGCGCTCGAATGCGTACACACAGGCGGCATTGGCAGACTTGATGCGGGTCAGAGCGGTTGATCTGGCGAGCGCCGGAGCGGACCTCAAAACCGGGGCGAACAACGCCTCCAGTCTCCAGCAGAAGATTCAACAAATCCTTCAGCCCAGGTGAGCCATGTTTTATTTTCAGTCGATGTTTGCAAACGCCATGAATGGGATCGATAGCCAAAACATCACCTTGGGAGTGGTAGGGATCGCCAGCACCATCCTGGTCGTGAGCTTCCTTTTCGCGGCTTACCAGGCTTTTGCCAGCGGTGGCGATGTGCGGGCGTTGGGAATTGCGGGCATAAAGTATTTGCTGCTGGGCCTGGTGTTTGCGAATTACGGCGTGATCTTCCGTGGCGTCACCAACATGTTTAACTCCGTGGCCCAGTCGATCACAAGCTTATCGGGCGCGACTGACATGTTCAGCAACTGGATGGGGCAATTGCAAGCGTACTGGAGCAGCAATGGAACGCAATCGCTGTGGTCGATCATTGGAGGCGTGGGAGCAAGCCTGTCGGGTCTCCTCGATGCCTTGCTGATTCTCGTGGCATTCATCCTTATGCCCATAACCTATGCGCTTTTCGCCCTGTTTTACTCCCTCTATGGGTCTGTCCTCTATGTAACCGGTCCCCTGGTCCTTGCTCTCCTTCCGACCAACGGCGTTGGGCAACTAGCCCGCACGTACCTCGTCAATATGCTGGTTTTCCAGTCTTGGGGATTGCTCTATGCCATCTTCAGCGCGCTGATGGTGGTCCTAAATGTGAACAGCGTCAACAACGTCCTGAATTCGGGCGGCGTTGCCGGCTTTTTTCAAAACGCGAGCCAAGACCTGCTGCTGGCGCTTGCAAGCATTCTGTTTTCGATTTGCATTGCCCTGATTCCTTTCATGGCCAGCCACATTGTCAAAGGCGATGTGGGCGGCACGGCGATGGTGCTCGTTCGCTCTGTGACGTGGTCGGGAAAGATGGTCGGCAAAATCTAGGTCTACCGGCGCGCGACTCGTTAGATGGGGAGGCAAGGGGATGAAAAAGCTGGACGAAATTGCGAAGGGACCTGACAGAACGATTTACGCCAAATACTATGAGCACGACGGTATGTTGCGCGCCTATGCCAACCGCTCAATGCTTCTTGCTGTCATTTTCGGCGTGATTGCCTTCACTTCCCTTGCGTTTGCCATTTATGTGCGCCTCCAACCTCCAACTGTCATCCGCGTCGACAAAGAAGGAAATGCCACTGTCGTGGGAGCGGCCCGCCGCGGGCCTTCGCGCCTTTTTGACTTGTCGGGCGCGGCGGCAGCCGAGGCCGCGCCGACGGACCTCGAAGGCAGAGCTGTGGTGAAACACTTTCTCGAACGCTACCTGAGCTATACGCCGGATTCGGTTGATCGGAATCTCTCCGAAGCACTTAACCTGATGACTGAAAACCTCCGGACATATACCCTTAATCAACTCCGCGACTCGGATACCGTAGGGAAAATCCAAGAAGATCACATCATTTCAGATTTTGAAATCCGATCCATTGAGCATTTAAAAGTTACGCCGTGGACTTACGTCGCGTTCGGTGTGAAGGAGATCCATCAGCTCCGCAATGGGTCCGAAGTCACTGACCGCATCGTGGGGAGGTACACCGTGCGCCTAGTCGAAGACCGCCGGACAGACGACAACCCCAGCGGGTTACTGGTGGGGGAGTACAGGGAACAGCAGATGGTCGGCGACCGGGAAACAGGTCTATTGCAGCACAGTTCGCTCGAAACCTCATCACCCGACCAGCAGTAGCCAGCGCATCCAAAAACGTGAGAAAGGAGGAAAGAATGGCAGCAAGCACTACGGAAGTGCAAGGAGGCAAGGGACCACAGAGTGCGACTGCGGCTCCACGGGCACCCAGGGAAAATGGGCTGTCGCAACAAATCCCCTTGCCGGCGAGGTACTTCCTTGCGAAACCCGACGGTGGCGGTGCCGCTCCCGCCTTCGAGCGGGAGTGCGCGAGTGAAGCCGAGGCGATCGCAGAAGCCTTTAAGGCCGGCATCACCTACTACTCGATAGTCGAGTATCGAGCTCTCGTTGACTGCAGCGGTAAGCAACCCGTTTTCAAGAAGGAGGTCGTGAAAAGGAATCCCTGAATTCTACCGGCTTCATTTAAACCGAAGCTGACCGCGAGCCGTATCGCGGAAGAGTTCTGACCCTGCCGCCTGATGGCAGAGCCAGAAAACCTCTCTCTCGAATCCCGAGGGAAGGCAAAAGACGAATATCCGGTTCTTCGCTGGAAGAGCCGAGAGATTTCCCACCTTTCGGCACTGGACAGCGAAGAGACCGCGTGCGGCCTCCGGACTGTTCTGTGCCCGACCAACCCAGAACAGGAGGAGAGCCATGACTGATTCGACAAACGGGGCAGCCGCTGTGCTCGCCCTGGAAATCAACCGGAACGGTGAGGTTACAAAGAAGTTGAATCCGCTCGATCGCGAACACGAACTTTCGAATACCCTTCTCCAAGGGCTCTATCCGGGCATTGCTGTGGCCACGGTGGATGTTCCTCAGGAGGAGCTTTCCCCTTTTGAGCGTGCGACGGTTGAGCAAGCCCTCGCGCGCGTGGAATGGGAAGGGCAGAAGTTCGCGCTGATCGGGGCCAGCGGATCGGCCAAAAACGGCAAGTTCTACGCCGTTGACCCCAAACGTGAGCGGGAGATTGCTTCGCGCTTTGGCAACTGGCCCGAAGCCGCCATGACGTACTTCGGCATCCTGGTTTCGGACTGCCTGGTGCGCATCCAGAAGGTCGAATGCCGGGTACTGGTGGTTGAGGATCATGAACTGGGAACCAACGACTGCCGGGGTTGGATCTCCGAGACGCTCTTCCGCGAGTTGCAGATTGGCCATAAAGCCGCCCTGCTCAAGCGGGAAATCGAACGTCTGACGAGAATCCATCCTAACCTACCCGCGGAGGAGATACACCACAGCGCGGAGAGGAACGTTCGTTACTCGGTGATTCCGTCGGGCGCGTTCTACCAATTCCGCCTCGCCTTCGAGCGAACGCAAGCCAAGGGTTCGTTCAAGGTCATGACGGATACGGTCGCGGAGCGCCTCGATGCGGATATCATCCTGCCGGCGTCCTCGGTCAAACCCGAATACAAAGGCAAGCCGACCATTCTCAAATGGCTCACAGGCTCTGCGCGTACCTTCCGCGGTCCCATCGTCCTGGGAATTCGCGATGTGTCCCGCACATTGGAATTTCGGGCAAGCTACACGCTTGTCGAACACGCTCCCGCCGACTCGATGGAACTCGAGATCAAACCTTATGCTCTACACGAAATCGAGAAGGTGCGGACGGCCTTTGAGGGAAAACAGTTCGAATCCCTGCTGGAACTGTTGGGGACTTCCGAGGCTCAGGCTGTTATCGGAGTCGATGACGATCAGAACTTCGATTCTGAATTCACCGGAATCGAACACACGATTGTCGAGGCGGTTCTTAAGGCCGATCCCACAGGATACATGCTCAAGCATCCGTGGATCCATGCCCAACTCGACCGTTTACTTGCCAAATGGGCATACAAGGTCTCAACCGCCGGCGGCCTGCGCTTGCCGGCATTTGCGCTCGCCGATGATGGCTTCTTGGTGGAACACTGCGGGGAGATTTATTCCGGTTCAGACTGGATTCCCCGCAATTCGGCATCGGCGAATCTGGCTTCGAGCCGGCTGTTGTCTGTCCGCTACCCTATTCGAACTAAAGAAGACCTTCTTCCCGTAACGCGGCTCACCACCTCTGAACTTCTGCCGCTTGTCATGGAGCGACTCGGCAAGATGGGTTGTTCGATGAACGACAGGGAAGCCCTCGACCGGATTATCGACCCTCAATTGCGCTTGCGCGGAACCCTGGTGATGCACTCCCAAACCGCCAAGCTGAACGGTGGGGATTATGACTTCGATTACATCTGTGTTGTTGAGTCGGAGAAGTTTCCCCGCTGGATCGAGGACCGCTTCAATTACCAGGACCGTTTCTCTAACCACAAGCAGAAGCTTTCGAAGAAACGCTCCCCGTGGTGGAACCTCCCCCAGGTGGCCATGGCTGCCAAGGGTAATTCGATTGGCGCAATAACAGACCTGAAAACAACTGCGCTGGCGGCCGGGCGTACGGACTTGGCCGAACAGTTGGCGATTGAACTTCAGGCGGCGCTCGACCAACTCAAGCACGGAACAGAACCCAATCGCGAGCGCATTTCGGAAATCCGCAAGGAAGTAGGCGCGGCGGCACCCTGGCTTAAATGCAAAACCGCCAGACGCACCGAGGAATTGCCGCTGCACTTTGACGGTCTTGCGTCAAGTGACGTGGTGGGCGAACTCTACAACTCGGTCAGGAAGGAGATTCATTCCTTTCTGTCGAAAGAAGAAACGCTCCCCGTCTCCTCGTTTGGCGGCCTTATCGCCGGGGCGAAGTTCGAGGAAAAGATGTTCGCGGAAGCCGCCAAGCTCAACCGGATCTATGCCCGCATGCTGGGACGTATCCGGAAGAAACAGGCCGCCTACGAGCAGGCTGCAAAGGAGGCCGGAGCCGAATTCGAGCGGGTAAAGGACAACGCACGGAGGCGAAAAGAAGCTCTCTTTCGGCTCAAGCAGGCGCGTGGTGCATTGCGGTTCTACGAACGGGAGAAGTCCCGCCAGGAGATGAAAGCCGCGATTTGCCTCGTGCGTAAGTGGGCGGAACGTAAAACCGACAATCGGCAGGGATGGCTTCAAGCCCTGCACAGCAAGGTTTGCCAGGGACAAGGGGTCGGCTCGATCGTGTTCTACGCCTTTCCGCAGGAATTAGTAAACGGGATCGTGGAGCGCACGGGTGGACGGCCGATCATGGTCCGGATTCCCGACTTGGCCGAAGGCGAAGTGGAGATCGGACCGGATGGGGAGGTCTTCCTGGTTAGCCGGTTCACGGGTCCTGATGGCGAAGCCCATGAAAGGCGCATCCTGTATTGCCACATCACGGAAGACGGCGACCTTTACATGGATTCGAAACGTGGAAAGCCGGTTCTGGTGGAGAAGATTCGCCCGTTCAAAATCAATTCCGGCCGCAGTGAAGTTCGGTCTGGCATGTTGGTCATGCCGGAAACTGCCCAGCGTCCGGCCGTACCGGCGCGCAGGGCTATTTGAATCTATCAACCCTCGGGAGGCTCCCCTCAAGCCTCCCGGGAACCCTCATCCGGGATTGGGCACGACGTTTAAGGAGAGAAACCGATGCGGCGTCTTTTATTCGGAATCATCGTTTGGGCACTGGCAGTTCCACTGTGGAGTCAGAAAATTGAAACGGCGTTGCCGAGCCGCGATCGGGTAGTGCCAGTCCACACAGCACTTGACCACCTGACAGTAATAGAGGTTGGAGAACCTGTGGTCACGGTTGCGGCTGGCAGCCCGGTCTTCAAGATTGAGTGGCGTGACAATAGGGTCTTCATCGAACCGACCGAGGCCGGTGTCGCAACCAACCTTTTTATTTGGACATCTACCGGTCGCCTCAACTATGAACTCAAATCCGGGCCGGTGGGAGAGATGGATGATGCAATCGACTACCCGAAGCTGACAGCGGCTCCAGTCAAATCCGCGCTCCCATCCACTTCCCACGGTACCCATGAATATGCACTGGCCCCGTCGGATTTCATCGCGCCCATGTTGGGCGGACAGCCCGTTAGGTCGGAATTCCTCAAGCCGTCTGCTCACGGCGTGGATATATTCCTCAAGGATTTGTTCGAGCAAAAGGGCACTCTCTACATTCGTTTCGAGATTCGCAACAATTCGGCAAGTGCGTACACGCCCGGACAGCCTCGGGTAGCTACGTTGGAGGGAATCCGTTCCGCAGCATCCCTCACGGGACGTGACGATTGGCAATTGAGTGACTCGGAAGTCCACAAGCTTAAGGCGTCCGGTCAGCTCCCGTTAACCATTGTTGACGGAAGGTTAAGGGCGTCGACTCTTGCGCCCGGTGAGTCAACCGTCGGTGTTGTGGGCGTCAAGCTGCAACCATCGTCTCAAAAGGCGCGTGTGCTCCGTATCGATTTCGCTAGCGATGGACACAGTCCAGTGACCGCATCGCTGGTGCTTTAGGGAGGCGACTCGGCGCCATGGAAACTCCCGCCGCTCCCGCACAACAGTCCTCGGACTCCCGCCAACTATTCCACCAATACTTCCAATCGCGGCCTGACATCGGATTCGGGAAGATGCTGCTCGGTGTCGCGCTTGAAGCGCGGGAACCTTTCAAGCCACTGAAGCCCCGGAAATGGAAGAAGGGGTTTATTGCGGCCCTGCTGGTTTCAGGCCTCGCCATCGCCTGGTTCGTTTGTTGGAACGTTTTGAATTGACAACGCAAAGGAGGAGTTATGCGACCCGCGTGGGAAGTACCCACCACCCAGTCCCCACTCGAATTCACCCCGGAGATTCTCGCTGTCTTCACCTTCTGCGGTGCGTTGCTCGGATTCTCGTACATCGGCTCGCACGCCTGGCATTTCACGGCACGGCAAGTCATCGAGATCGACGGCTACCTTGTTCTTCTGGGGCTTGGCGGGTTTCTCGCGTGCTGGTTTCCCTTAACGGCGAGAACCCGCAGGGAGCAGCAGTGGCCCCACCCTCCAGCATCGCCAAAGCCCGACGTAGACGAGAAGCACTGCCGGAATGCGTGGCACCAGAATTCCGTCGTGCTTGGCTACGACATCCATGGCAAGCCATTCCTGTGGTCCGATCGCACCAGGGTCATGCAAGGTATCGTCCTTGGGATGACCGGGATGGGAAAGACCACCCTCCTCAGGAACATCATCAGTCAAGACTTGGAGCGGACCGTCGAAACCTCGAACGGCCCGCGTCGCATCCCCATGGTGATTTTCGATGGCAAGGGCGACATGGATTTCTTCTATGATCTCTTGCCGCACGTCCATCATGCGGGGAGGCTCCACCAACTTCGCGTGCTCTGCCCCGCCCGCCCCGACCTCTCGGTCCTGTACAACCCCTTCCACTGTTCCGAAGAGGACTACATGGCCGTCGTCAACATGGTGTTCGGCTCCTTCAACCTGCACGATGAGTTCTTCGCCAAACACCAATTGAACTATCTCGCCGACATCGTCCGCGTGTTGGTCTATACCGGAGTGCGATTTAACTTTTACGACGTTTTGGTTATGGCGCTGGATGCGGAGATCCTGAAGGAGCAGGTCGAGAAGGCGAGAAAGGCGATCGCCGGCGACTCATCAATCAGCAATCAGCGGCGGCTCAATTTCGAGATGTCGGTCAAGAACCTTTACAAATCTCTGGAAGACCGGGAGCGGGTGCCGAAGATTCAAGGACTGCTCAATGAATGCATGACCTTCCTCGACGACGAGTTGTCTGTCATCACCGGCCCCTATGAGGACTCATTATCTATCGATGAGGTCATTGACCAGGACCTGATCCTGTTCGTGAGTCTGAACGTAAACAAGAACACCGAGCCGGTCCGGGCGCTGGGCAAGATGCTGCTGCAAAATCTTCAGCTCGTTGTGGGCAAACGATACGAACGGGCGAGGCCGTCCGACCAGCCTGATGACGAGCGCTCGTGGCAAGTCGATGGCCCGATCTTCAGTGTCATCTTGGATGAGTTCGCCCCCTTTGGCTATCAAAACTTCGCCCACATCCTCAACACCGCTCGCGGCACGAATACCGCCTTCTTCTTCTCCATGCAGAGCATCCCGCAGTTGCTCAGGGTCGGTCGGGGCTTCAAGGAGGATGTCACGTCTGCCCCCAACACCACCATTCTTTTTAAGACCCAGAACGAGGAGACGGCCAATTACTTCCTCCAGGCGTCAGCCTTGCATCGGGTGCCGCGCCGGAGTGTGACGCTCGAAGGCTGGCGGATGTTCGGGTTCGAGAAATACCGACCCACAGGGAGGGTGGTCGAGACGGAACAACTCGAGACGCGGGCGGCGGACTTCCACGTCAAGAACCTGCCTAAGGGCCAGGTTGAACTACTGATGACCGACGAGACCGAAGGGACTTTGCATAGCCTGTTGCATATCCGCCCACCTTCCGACGTGCGCGTGCCGGGCTGGACGCCGGAGCTATACACCAGGTTGCGCCACCCGCGGTCTCAATCGATCGGAGCAAACCTTCGCTTTAAGAACAACGAGCTTCGGGTGCAGCACGGCAGACGGTATACCGGGGGCAGAGCATGAGTCGAATAGTCATCGCGCTCGTTGTGATTTCCGCGTTTACCAGGTTGGTGCTTGCCCAGGTTGAGCCCCGGCCACGGGACGGCCGTCAATTCACCGTGCCTGCGGCCTCATCGTCGCCCACAGATTCAGCCTCTCCGGCCCCACGGCCGTACAAGCGCGGTGCAAATCTCTACGACTTTGTGCTCCATCAACTGAACCCAACCGATTTCGACTGGGGCGCTTGGTACGAAGCACGTCGGCGGGCTCTACTCGAAGCCACCGCCTACAACCCCGACTTCTGGTACTGCTTCTTGGCGACGGTGATCGCTATCGTTCTCTTTGCGGCCCTCCTGAAATCCATGTATGACCACAAACGTAAGGTCCACATCATGGGCGAGCAGATGGATCAAGTACGGAAGCATCATGCCTACTCCCAGTGCGTGGCGGAGGAAGCTATCCGCCGGTACAACGTTCACACCGAGCTATGCAACCGGGTTGTCGAATCCGAACAAGGCGGGTTCGCAATCGCCACGGGCGAAGGCTCCCAAGTTGCGCAACTCCAGGCGGACCTTGCCAAGGCGCGGGATGAGATCGAGATGCTGAAGCGGGACAAGTCCCGCCTGGGGGCCGAGGTCGCCCGGCCGGCGGCCCCGAACTCTGAGCCGTCCCGCCGCAACGATGCCCCTCGGAACAAAGCGAACGGTCACAGTCAGATCGAGCCGCTACCCCCTGCCCACGGCGTTTCCCCCGCCGAGTTGGTCAAGCAGATCAATTCCCTCCAACAACAGTTGTTCGCAGAGAAGGAGAAGAACAAGCACCTGAAGGGAGGAGGCTGAATCATGCGCGTGGGCGTCCTCGGTTTCGGCAGCGTGTGGCGGCGACGATTGGGGAAGGACCCCGCCGATCCGAAGCGTTTCGTCCGAGCGGCGTACTTCAATACCACCGGGGTTATGGTGAAGGGAAGCCTTCGGACCCGTCCGCGGATTATCGGGCACGTCCGCTTTAACGGCGCGGGAGGCTTCAACCCCAATTTCACGGGCCGCATGATCGGGCGGGTTTTCGAGTGCGACGAACCCTGCATCTGGCAGGGGCAGAACAAAATCTTCTTCAAAGCTATGCTCCCATCCCGCGTGAAGCCTGACCGATACCTCCTTGCGTTGCGGGCGGCGGAGTTCGGCCGGTTGATGGTGGGCTTACCCGGGTGGAGTTCGGAGGACGTCTGGGTAGTGGCCTTGAGCGAGTGGGAGGAGGAACAGGAAACCCTGTTGCTCATGGGCGTCCACGGCTGGCTGCGGACCTCCGTGGGGAGGTACACCCTGAAGCCACCGGACTCATCGGATTCGCGGGCAAGACTCGGACTGAGCCTCACCCAGGAAGCATAGTCAAATGCGTTATTGGAAAGGGTCCATTCAACTTAGCCCCTCGCAGGACTTCCCCCTGCTGCGGCAGATCCTTCGCTCCGACCACATTACCCACTCCCAGTTGTTCGAGTTCATGCAACTCACTTGTCGAGAGCGGAGCCGGCAGTCGTTTGCCTGGAGAATCCGCCGCCTCGTCAACCACGGACTGGTCAGAGGTCGGAGGACAACTTGTTTTGGGGGTGAGCCGGTTTATTCATTGACAGCCGAGGCAGCTCAGGAACTCCAGGGTATGGAGGAATACTGCCTGGTATCAGCCAAGACCCGCCCCGACCACGCGGCCAACGATCTCCTCCACGCCGTCGAGTTGAACAACATTCACTTGGCATTGCTCCGGGCGGGGATCCCGGCGCGCTGGGTCCCCACATCGGAGATTCGCTCACTGAACGAGCTCACGACATTTGGGTATGCCAAGGACTACGACGCGGTCGTCGAGGTCCGGGCCAACGGTGGCGAGAGGAAGTTCGCGCTCGAGTACGAACGCACCCGCAAGTCAAAGGCCGACTACGCTTGGATCGCTGGCAGGGTGGTGGGTGAGGCGCGGGTGTCGCTGATCCTCTATCTCGCCGCCAACTATGACCTGCTGAAGTTTGTGAGGAGAGAGCTTTGGGGCGTCTCGCCGCGGCTGGTCTTCGGATTGGTCCGGGAGTGGCACAGCCACCTACTTGAAATGTCCGTCGAGACTTTCGATCGCGCCGGCGCCCGCTCGTTTCTTGAGCTTCTACTCCAACCTGCCGCGCAGCTCCACCTGCCCGCGATTGCCCAACATTGATCGTTTATTGATCCACTTTGCCCTTTCCATGGGCCGCGTAAACGGCTGCCTCTTCGAGAGTTACGTATTGACTATAGTATTGCCGCGTGTCGTTTTTCTGCCGAAAAACGACACGCTTACATGCGGTGTGCTAACACCGGTCTCCGGTCGCTGACGTGCAGCAAGAATCTGCGCTCCACCCAAGAAATGTGGGTATAATGCTGCTTGGATACTTCGCACGCAGCGTAGCTATCCTGGAACTCGACGATATCGAGGAGGACCCCATGTCTCCCATTGCACAATACGTGACGCCGTCGAGCCTGCTCGCCGCCGCATAGCTTAGCCGGCCGGACGCGCTGGCTCCCACATTCAATTCAAGACCAGATCGCAGACAGGTACTTGTGTGTGTCGTCTGCTACGCGCCCGAGTGCGCGAAAGGGAGCCTTTGTGAAACAACGTTATCGTCGTCGGAATGAAACAGAATTTGTGAATTCGGACTTTGCACAAGCTCTGTACGGAAACGAGTCCGAAAACTGCTCTTCACATCGTCACGCCGAAAGGAAGGCACAGCAGTTCTGCCGGCAGGTGCAGGAAGCGTTGAATCTTGCGCTCGCAGAATCTGGTTCGGACGAGAGTCTTGCGAGTCTGTATGTCGAAGAAGTTTCGCCCGCGCCCGACTGTGGGCGTCTGCTCGTGCACGTAGTTGTCCCGACCGGCTGTGCGATTGGCGAGGTGATCGCTACGCTCCATCGGAACGCTCCACGCCTCCGTTCGGAGGTGGCAATGGCGATCACCAGGAAACGAGCGCCGGAACTGGTGTTTGTTCCGGCCTTCGGGGAGGGAGGCAGTAATGAGTGAATCAGAGCCCGCCCCCGTTCGAACCTGGCTGGCCGCGCCCATGGGTCACGACGTGTCGGAGGCAATTGAGCGTCTCCGGCGCGCGCCGGATGTTCAACAAATAGCAGTAATGCCCGACGTGCACCTGGCATCCGACGTATGCATTGGCATCGCCGTCGCCACTTCGAATTTGATCTACCCGCAGGCAGTTGGCGGCGACATTGGCTGCGGCATGCTCGCGGTGGGGTTGGATGCCGATGCTGCATCTCTGAAAAACCCGAAGGTGGCGGGGATGGTTCTGGCCGAACTCGCTCGTGCCGTTCCCGCTCGGCGCCGGAATCGTCGTATGACCATCCCTTTGCCAGATGGGCTCGCCAATGACAGACTCAGTCATCCCAGCCTGGAGTCTTGTCGCCGGAATGATGGCGTGCTGGAGTTCGCGACCCTCGGCAGCGGAAACCACTTCATCGAACTCCAGTCGGATGAGAATGAACGGCTCTGGCTCATGGTGCACAGCGGCTCACGGGCGCTTGGCCAGGCGATCCGCGACCACCATCTGGCGGGGATACAAAGTGCAGGAAGCCGCTTTCGCATGTTCGATGCCGGCTCGCCGGAGGGTGTCAATTATCTACATGATGCCTCTTACGCGCGCCGTTATGCCGACGCGTCCCGGCAAGCCATGGCTACCGAAATCGGCACATTCCTGGGTAGAACACTTCACGCACGGATCTGCTGGGAGACCCTCATTACCACCGATCACAACCACGTCGCATGGGAACGCCACGGAGCGCACGATGTCTGGGTACATCGAAAAGGTGCGATGCCAGCCGGACTCGGGGAAAGCGGAGTGTTGCCAGGCTCGATGGGCACCCTCAGTTTTCACGTGGAGGGACGCGGGTGTGAAGAGGCTCTCTGCTCAAGCGCGCACGGTGCCGGTCGTGCCTTAAGCCGATCGGCAGCCCGAGTCAAAGTAACCGAACGGGACCTTCGGCGGCAAATGGAAGGGATTTGGTACGACTATCGACTGGCCGATAAGTTGCGCGACGAGGCGCCGTCGGCGTACAAGGACATCCGCGCTGTTCTGAGAGCCCAACGAGAACTGGTTAAAGTAAGGCGTACTCTCCGCCCAATCCTCAACTACAAAGGCACGTGACGCTCAGACGTATCTCGGAGAGGGCGAAGCACTATGGGATCTCACCGTCTGCCGTAGGCCGCGCGTACGTCGCTGCTGCAACGATGCCAGATCCCTCGGTGGACTGCTTGCCGATTTGGCCCTCATCCCGGTACTGACAGTTGTGTCCCAACTGAACGGATAGCCAACGAGGGCCGTTGCCCTGAGATGACACGAACCCCCGGGCAGCGGTGCCAGTCAAACCCTAATAGAAAAGGAGGAATTCGCATGATCATCGGTGTTACGCACGACACCGACGGCCGTGTTATCCAGCGGCTGTCGGTATCCACGAAGGTTTCGATCGGCCTGCCCCCGAATGGAGACCGGAACCATCCCACCAAGCTCGACCACTTCGTGTTCCTGCGCAAGACGAGGACAGCCAACAAGGTCGAGTGGGAGATTGACCCGGACCTGACGCAACATTACGGAGAGCAGTGCCGGGACCTGCACATCATCCTAATCGACGACGACGTTGAAAACGTCTTTCCCAGTTCCTATTCCTGGTGGACAGCCACCGAGCGGAAGTGCCGGGGTGACGGAGTCTCGGCCACCCGGCGCACGGCCGAAAAGCCTGGCGGCCAGCCTTGGAGTTCGTGTGGCAATGGATGCCCGGAGCTTGCCGCCGGCCAGTGCAAGCCGGGCGGAGACCTGCGCTTCATGCTGGCGGACTTCCCGCGCTTGGGGAGTGTCTGCCGCATCCACACATGTTCCTACCGTTCCATCCGGCAGATCCATTCCGCCTTGCAGGAAATCCAAACCTTCACGGGCGGACGGCTGGCCGGGATCACGGCCAAGCTGACCGTCCGCCCGGAGGAGGCCACCTACTTCGACCGCAAGGAGAAGCGGAAGAAGACCACCTCCATCTGGGCCTTGAGCCTCGAGGTGGATGGCGACGACGTCCGAAAGCTGATTGCCAACCTGACGGAGAACGCGCGCCTCTTCGCCGAAACTCGCAAGCTGCTGGGCTCCGGCGGCAAGGTCTTTGAGGTCGTCGAGGACGAGCAGGAGCAGGCCCCAGAGGTTGCGGCGGAAT
>Ga0335085_10005411_pt1 | contig 20508 bp, 18 predicted proteins | sample Lox_Sample_45_FD_206712 | JGI IMG/M metagenome (GOLD analysis project Ga0335085, IMG submission 206712) | Soil microbial communities from Loxahatchee National Wildlife Refuge, Florida, United States - Lox_Sample_4.5 | ecosystem: Environmental > Terrestrial > Soil > Wetlands | place: USA...
CGCCCACCACCAGGCGGCGCGGCGGCACGAGCGGCGCCGGCGTACCGAGCCCCTCCAACGCGAAGCGCACGAAGGACTCCACGAGCGGCACAAGCCCGAGCACCATGAGAACCAAACCCGCGGCGCGCGTGACATCGTGGCGGAACGGCATGGGTTGGAACTGCCAATGCGTGATCGCCCAAGGCACCAACCCCGCCACCGTGCCGGGCGCCACCAGCAGAAACACCAAAGAACCAGCCAGTGCGAGGATTTTCCGCATCAGGTCCTGCCCATCTTTGGGGCGACACGGCCGCCATTCGACTGCTAAATTGTGGAATCATGACGGCCAATCCCTACTCCGACCCGCTGGATTCGGCATTCGGCGAGGAACACGCGAGCGATACGCCTGCGCGCGAGCCTGCCTATCTGGCCGGCCTGAACAAGGAACAGCGCGAGGCGGTGGAGGCGACCGAAGGCCCCGTTCTGGTGCTTGCGGGTGCAGGCACCGGCAAGACGCGTGTTTTGACAACGCGACTGGCCCACATTCTCGCCACCCGGCGGGCTTGGCCGGGGCAGATCCTGGCGGTGACCTTCACCAACAAGGCCGCCCGCGAGATGAAGGAGCGAATCGGTCTCCTCATCGGCGGCGTGGTGGAAGGCATGCAGTGGCTGGGAACCTTCCATTCCATCGGCGCGCGCATGCTGCGCCGGCATGCGGAACTGGCGGGGCTGAAATCCAATTTCACCATCATCGACGCCGAAGACCAGCTTCGCCTGATGAAGCAGATCGTGGAATCCGAAGGCATCGACGAGAAACGTTGGCCGGCGCGCACACTTGCCGCCATGATCGACGGCTGGAAGAACAAGGGGCAGCGGCCCGCCGACGTGCCCGCGGGCGAAGCGCACAGTTACGCTTTCGGCAAGGGCCGCGAGCTCTACCGGCAATACCAGGAGCGGCTGAAGGCGCTGAACGCGGCGGATTTCGGCGACCTGTTGCTCGACACGCTGACCGTGCTGCGCGGGAACTCCGACATCCTGACCGATTATCGCGACCGCTTCCGCTACATCCTGGTGGACGAATATCAGGACACCAACGTGGTGCAGTACCTGTGGCTGAAGCTGCTGGCCGGGGGCGGTGGCGGCGCCACGGGCAGCGGCAATGTCTGCGTGGTGGGCGACGACGACCAGTCCATCTATGCCTGGCGCGGCGCGGAGATCGAAAACATCCTACGCTTCGAGCGTGATTTTCCCGGCGCCAAAGTGATCCGGCTGGAACGCAACTATCGCTCGACGTCGGCGATTCTGGGCGCGGCTTCTGGCCTCATCGCCGCCAACAAGGGCCGCCTCGGCAAGACGCTGTGGACCGAAGGCGAGCCCGGCGAAAAAATCAAGGTGCAGGGCCTGTGGGACGCCGAGGAAGAGGCACGCAACGTCGCCAGCGAGGCCGAGAACCTGCACCGGCAAGGCCATGCCTTCGCCGCCATGGCGATATTGGTGCGCGCCAGCTTCCAGATGCGCGAGTTCGAAGACCGCTTCATCGCGCTGGGCCTGCCCTATCGCGTGATCGGCGGGCCCCGGTTCTACGAGCGCGCGGAAATCCGCGATGCCATGGCTTACCTGCGGCTCACGGCACAGGGTGACGACGACCTCGCCCTCGAACGCATCGTCAACAAGCCCAAACGCGGCATCGGCGAGACGAGCGTCCAGGCGTTGCATGCGCATGCCCGCGCGCGACAGGTGCCGTTGCTGACGGCGGCGCGGGAATTAGGTGAGCTGGACGAAGTGACACCAAAAGCCAAGAAGGCGCTGGCCGAGCTGGCCGCCAACTTCTCGCGCTGGGCCGACACGGCAAAGGTGATTCCGCACACCGAACTCGCCGAGATGATCCTGGACGAGAGCGGCTACACCGACATGCTGAAGGCCGACAAATCGGCCGAGGCGCCCGGCCGGCTCGACAATCTGAAGGAACTCGTGCGCTCGATGGAGGGGTTCGAGAACCTGGCGGCGTTCCTGGAGCACGTGGCCCTGGTGGTGGAGATCGAGCAGAACGAGAGCGGCGACCGCCTCAACCTGATGACGCTGCATGCCGCCAAGGGACTGGAATTCGACACCGTGTTCCTGCCCGGTTGGGAGGAAGGGCTGTTTCCTTCGCAGCGGACGATGGACGAGAACGGTCTCGCCGGCCTCGAGGAGGAGCGGCGGCTGGCCTATGTGGGACTAACGCGGGCCAAGCAGCGCGCGTTCATTTCGTTCGCTGCCAACCGGCGCGTGCATGGCAGCTGGCAGAGCGCCCTGCCCTCGCGCTTCATTTCGGAGCTGCCGGAAGGGCAGATCGAAACCACCGTGGACGAGGGCTTTTACGGCGGCAATGCCGGCTTCCGCGACAACATGAGCGGGTTCGCCTCCACCTACGAAAGCCCAGGCTGGAAGCGCGCGCAGGCGAACAAGGACGCGGGATACCGCCGCGCCCGGCCGCCGCTGATCGAGGCCCAGGCCTTCACGGTGCAGACGAGCGATCCTTCGGCCTCGCAATTCGCCAGGGGCGAGCGGGTGTTCCATCAGAAATTCGGCTATGGCCGCGTGAAGGCCGTGGAGGGCAACAAGCTGACGGTCGATTTCGACAAGGCGGGCGAGAAGAAGGTGATCGACCAGTTCGTCACGAGGGGATAACCGCAATGACGTGCAAAACCATCAACGGCGTACGCGTGGCGACCGCGGACGGGCAAGGCCTCCATATGGAAGCCGATGCGCTGGCCCTGATCTCGAAGGCGCTGGAGCAGAAGGCCGACTGGCTGGTGGTGCCGGTCAAGGACATTGCGCAGGACTTCTTCCGGCTCAAAACGGGCTTGGCCGGGGCGGTGTGCCAAAAATTCGTGACCTATCGCATCGGGCTCGCGATCATGGGCGACGTCTCGGTCCACGAGGGCCACAGCAACCCGTTCCGCCGCTTCATCGACGAATCCAACGACGGCACGCACGTCTGGTTCGTGAAGGACATGGAGGAGTTGAAGGAACGGCTGGGCGCCGGCAGATGACCAACCCTCCCCTCTGGAAGGCTTCCGTCAACCTCACTAAGGCCGAAGCCGCCGATGTGCGCGCGCTGTTCGAGATCACGCCGCCGCGGCCGCAGGCCGTACTTACCGACGAAGAGCCGTTCAAGGACGAGTGCACGGTGGAAGCGCTCTATGACGCGATGCCCGACGGCGAGCTGCTGTCGAAGCTAGCGGGCAAACCCGTGCATGTGCAGCTTCTGCCCGATACCGACTGGATCAAGCTGTCCCGGGAAGGCCTGCCGCCGGTCAGAGCGGGACGCTTCTTCGTCTACGGCGCGCACGATGCGGGCAAGGTGCCGCCGGGCGTGATCGCGATCCGCATCGAGGCCGGCATGGCCTTCGGCACCGGCCATCACGAGACCACGGCGCTTTGCCTGGCGGCGCTGAGCGATCTTGCCAAGGCCCGCGCTTACCGCAACGTGCTCGATCTCGGCTGCGGCACCGGCCTCTTGGCCATCGGCGCGACCAAGCTGTGGCGGCGGCGCGTGACGGCATCGGACATCGATCCCGTGGCGGTTCAAATCACCCGCGAGAACGCCCTCGCCAACGGCACCGGCGCGCTGGTGACGGCGTGGATGGCCGACGGGCCGACGCACCCGGCGATCTTCCGGGCGGCGCCCTATGACCTGATCCTGGCCAACATCCTGGCCGGGCCGTTGACACGGCTGGCACCGGCCGTTGCCCGCGTGCTCGCCCCCGGTGGAACTTTGGTGCTCTCGGGACTGCTGACGTGGCAGGAAAACCTCGTCGCCAGCTTCTATCGCTCGCACGGCATCGTACTCAGCGGCACGCGGCGGGATGGAAGCTGGTCGGCACTCGTTCTTCAGAAGTCCTGATCCCCCCACCCCGATTTGTTCAGCAAATCGACCCTCCCCGTGTTGAGGGAGGGTGGATTCTGCGTCTTTGCGTAAGTAACCTGCCGCCATGGAAAAGACCTATCAAAGCTACGACGACCAAAGCGACGCGGCCCAATGCGGCCCGCGCCTTGCGGCGCTGCGCGCCGAACTGACGAAACGCGGCCTCGACGGCTTCCTGGTGCCGCGCGCCGATGAGCACCAGGGGGAATACGTGCCCAAGCGGGCCGAGCGGCTAGCCTGGCTCACCGCGTTCACCGGATCGGCCGGCATTGCCGTGGTGATGACGGACAAGGCCGCCATCTTCGTGGATGGACGCTACACCCTGCAGGTGCGCCGCCAGACCGACACCGCGCTGTTCGATCCGCGCGACATCCTGGGCGAAGGTCCCGGCGCCTGGATCGAGGCCAATGCCTGCAAAGGGGCCAAAATAGGTTTCGACCCCTGGCTGCATGCGCAGGGCGCGCTGGACAGCCTGATCCTCGCCGCCAAGAAGGCCGATGCGAAGCTGGTAGCGTGCGCCACCAATCCGATCGACGCGGTGTGGCAGGATCAGCCAGGCCCGCCGCTGACCAAGGCGGTGCCGCACGGCCTAGCGCTGGCCGGCGAAGCCGCCGAAGCCAAGCGCACGCGCGTCGCCGAAGAGATCAAGGCCAAGGGCGCCGACGCAGTGGTCCTGACCATGCCGGATTCGATTTGCTGGCTCTTGAACATCCGAGGGGCAGACGTGCCGCACACGCCGTTCGCTCTCTCTTTTGCCATACTGAACGCCGACGGCTCGACCGACCTGTTCATGGACGAGCGCAAGAGCTCGCCGGAACTGGTGCAGCACCTTGGCAATTCGGTGAAGCTGCGTCCGCCGTCCGAGTTCGTGCCCGCGCTCGAGGCGATGAAAGGCAAGGCCGTGGCAGCCGACCCGTTGAGCGGCGCGGCGGCGATCTTCGACAAGCTCGGGAAGGCCGGCGCCAAGATCGTGCGGCTGGCCGATCCCTGCCAGCTTCCCAAGGCGTGCAAAAACTCGGTGGAAGTGGAAGGCATGCGCAAGGCGCATGTGCGCGACGGGGCGGCATTGTCGAAATTCCTGTGCTGGTTTGCGCGCGAGGCGCCCAAGGGCGCCCTCGACGAAATTTCGGCATCGCAAGTCCTGGAGGAATTCCGCAAGGCGACGGGCGCGCTGGCCGATCTCTCCTTCGATTCCATCTCGGCGGTGGCCGAGCATGCGGCGATTCCGCACTACCGCGTGACGCGTTCCTCCAATCTGCCGGTCAAGGTGAACGAAATCTACCTGATCGATTCCGGCGGGCAGTATCCCGACGGCACCACCGACGTGACCCGCACGGTGATCGTGGGCACGCCCACGGCGGAGATGAAGGACCGCTTCACGCGCGTGCTGAAGGGCCACATCGCGCTCGCCACCGCGAAATTCCCCGAAGGCACGACGGGACAGGCGCTGGACTCGTTCGCGCGGCGGCCGCTGTGGGAGGCGGGCCTCGACTACGACCACGGCACCGGCCACGGCGTCGGTACCTTTCTTTCCGTGCACGAAGGACCGCAGAACATCTCCAAGCGGCCGATCCAGCAGGTGCTCAAGCCCGGCATGATCGTCTCTAACGAGCCCGGTTACTACAAGACGGGCGAATACGGCATCCGCATCGAGAACCTGATCGTCGTGCAGGAAGCGGCCACGCCAGGCGGCGAAAGGAAGATGCTGGAATTCGAGACAATCACGTTCGCTCCCATTGACCTCGAGCTGGTCGAGCCACTTCTGATGACAGACGAGGAGATCAACTGGCTCAACGCCTATCACGGCCAAGTGCGCGAGAAGCTGTCGCGGCACCTGGACAATGAGACCAAAGGCTGGCTGGAAAACGCGACACGGGCGATCTGATGCGCAAGGAACTCGAGCATCGGCCGGGCACTGTCCACACGCTTTGGTGCAACAGCAAGCTGCTCAAGGGCAATCTTCTGAACGATCCCGCCGAACGGCGCATCGACGTCTACACGCCGGCGGGCCATGACGGGCACGGTCTGCCGCTGCTGGTCGATCTTGTCGGATACACCGCCGGCGGGCCGGCGCACACCAACTGGAGGAACTTCGGCGAGAACCTGCCCGAAAGGCTCGACCGGCTGATTGGGGCCGGCGCCATGGCGCCCGCCGTCGTGGCCCTGCCCGACTGCTTTACCAGGCTCGGCGGCAACCAGTACATCAATTCCGAAGGCACCGGCCGTTGGGACGATTTCCTGCGCCTGGAAGCCGTGCCGTTGGTCGAAGAGACGTTCGGCTGCGGCGGCACGGGAAAACGCGGCTGCTTCGGCAAGAGCTCGGGCGGATACGGCTCGTACGTTCACGCCATGCTGCACAACGATTTCTGGGCCGCGGCGGCTTCGCATTCGGGCGATGTCGCGCACGATCTTCTGTTCTTCCCCGAGTGGCCCAAGGTGCTGCGCGCCATCGCCAAGACCGACAACTCCGTCCAGAAATGGCTGGAGAACTTCTTCGCCGCCAAGAAGGTGAAGGACGAAGAGGTGATGCTGCTGATGGTACTCGGAATGTGCGCCACCTACGATCCGGACCCTTCCGCCTATCTCGGCGTGCGCCTGCCGGTGACGCTCGACACTTGCGAGATCATCGCCGAACGCTGGGCTAACTTCGTGAAATGGGACCCGCTGACGCTTCTGGAATCGCATTGGCAGGGGCTGAAGCTCCTCAAGGCGTTCTATATCGATTGTGGTGACCAGGACCAGTTCAATCTCGTCTACGGCTCGCGGCGCATGCACAAGCGCTTGACCGAGCTTGGCGTGGGGCACACCTACGAGGAATTCCCCGACAACCATTCCTCGGTCGATTACCGCATGGACGTGAGCCTGCCGATCCTGGCCAAGGCGCTGACGGAGAACTGACATGATCGTGGAGATGCGCACCTACAAGCTCAAGCCTGGCACGCGCGCCAAAATCCTCGAGGTGTTCGCGAAGTCGCTGTTCCCCGAATGCAAGCGGATCGGGATGAAGGTGGCCGGACCGTTCCCCTCTGTGGAAGACGATGTGACGGTATTCTGGATGCGCGGCTTTCCCGACGCGGCGGCGCGCCAGAAGATGTCCAACGCGTTCTACGGCGGCAAGGCGTGGGCAGACGAGCTGTCGGATGCTTTCATGCCCAACATGGAAAGCTATCAGGTGACCGCCGTGGAGATGAACGAGAACGCGGTGAAGTGGGATTAGGCTCCGATCATCTTTAGCCAATCGTCCTCGTCGATCACCTTAACGCCGAGCTTTTGCGCATCGGAGAGTTTAGAGCCCGCGCCGGGACCGGCGACGACGAGATCGGTCTTCTTCGACACCGAGCCGGCCACCTTGGCGCCCAGCGATTCCGCGCGCGCCTTGGCCTCGGGACGGGTCATCTTTTCCAGCGTGCCGGTGAAGACAACGGTCTTGCCGGCCACCGGCGAGCCCGTAATCTTGGGCGCGGCGACGTCCTGGACCTGTACCTCTTCGGCCAGTCGCGCGATGGCTTCAAGATTGTGCGGCTCGTCGAAGAAATCCCTGATCGATTCCGCCATGGTTTCGCCGACACCCTCGATGGCGTCGAGATCGGCGACGGCATGATCGCTCTTCATGGATTCGAGAAGCGCCTCCAGGCTGTGGAAATTGCGGGCGATGAGCCGCGCGGTGGTCTCGCCAACGTGGCGGATGACGAGCGCGTTGATGAAGCGATCGAGCGGAATTTCCCGGCGGCGCTCGATGGAGGCAATCAGGTTCTCGACGACCTTGTCTTCCTTGTCCTGGCTCTTCTTGAACTTCTTCTCGACCGGGTCCTTGCCCTCCTTTTCGCGGCGCGCATGGCTCAAGGCGGCGCGATGATTGGCGAGGAGCTTGCTCACCTGGTCGGGTTGGCGGACAAGCGCGAAGATGTCGGCGGGCTCCTTCAACAGCCCCTTTTCGTGGAACAACTCGATGTAGGTGTCGCCCAGACCTTCGATGTCGAAAGCATCGCGGGAGACGAAGTGGATGAGGCGCTCCACAGTCTGCGCCGCGCAAATAAGGCCGCCAGTGCAGCGCCGGTCGACGTCTTCCTTGCCGGTCTTCTCGTCCACCTCGCGCACTGCATGGCTGCCGCAGACCGGGCATTTGGTCGGGAACTTGTAGGGCCTAGCGTCCTTCGGGCGCTTTTCCAGCACCACACGAACGACCTGCGGAATGACGTCGCCGGCGCGCTGGACCACTACCGTGTCGCCGATGCGCACGTCCTTGCGGGCGATCTCGTCCTCGTTGTGCAGGGTGGCGTTCGACACCACGACCCCGCCGACCGTGATCGGTTTCAGCTTGGCCACCGGCGTGAGCTTGCCGGTGCGACCCACCTGAATCTCGATGTTCTGCACCACCGTTTTGGCCTGCTCCGCCGGGAATTTGTGGGCGATCGCCCAGCGCGGCGAGCGCGAAACGAAGCCGAGACGATCCTGCAGCTCCAGGCTGTCCACCTTGTAGACCACGCCGTCGATGTCGTAGCCGAGGCCGGCGCGCTTTTCCGCCATGGTGCGGTAGAACTTCAAGATTTCATCGGTCGTCTTGCAGCGGCGGATCAGTGGATTGACGACGAAGCCGTAGCCCTTGAAGGCTTCCAGCATGCCCCATTGGGTGCCGGCGGGCAGCTTCGACACCTCGCCCCAAGCATAGGTGAAAAAATGCAGCGGGCGCGACGCGGTGATCGAGGGATCAAGCTGGCGCACCGAACCGGCCGCCGAATTGCGCGGATTGGCAAAGACCTTCTCGCCTTGCTTCTCCTGGCGCCGGTTCAGTGCCACGAAATCAGCATGCGTCATGTAGACCTCGCCGCGCACCTCCAGCAGCTTCGGCGCGGCCCCGGCCAGGCGCAGGGGAATGTCCTTGATCGTCTTGAGGTTGGCGGTGATGTCCTCGCCCTCGGCGCCATCGCCGCGCGTGGCGCCCCCTACGAAGACGCCGTTCTCGTAACGCAGCGAGGCGGACAGCCCGTCGATCTTGGGTTCGCAGACGAAGTCGAGTGGGGCGTCGTCTTTGAGCCCCAAGAAACGGCGGATGCGGGTGACGAAGTCAGCGACGTCCTCGTCGGCGAACGCGTTGTCGAGCGACAGCATCGGCTTAGCGTGGACGACCTTGGCGAACTTCTCGCTGGCCTTAGCACCGACGCGGTGCGACGGGCTGTCGGGGCGGACGAGGTCCGGGAAGCGCGCTTCAATGGCCTGGTTGCGCAGGCGACGCGCATCGTATTCGGCGTCGGAAATCGTGGGCGCGTCTTCGCCGTGATAGCGGCGGTCGTGCTCAGCGATCTCGCAGGCGAGGCGTTCGAGTTCCTTGGCGGCTTCGGAGGCGGACAGTTTTTCGACGGGTTTGTCGGTCGACCCGGCCATCAGTTACCCCCTTCGGCCGCTGGGCGGCCACTTCCCCCGCTTCGCGAGGGTAGAAAAAAAACGGCCGTCGCTCATGCCCGCTTCCATGTCTTCGGCGCGGCTTCCGCGATCAAACGGCGGGCCGCGGCGCGCGCCTCATCCGTCACGGCGGCGCCCGACAGCATGCGGGCCACTTCCTCCAGCCGTGTATCGCCTTCTAGCAGTTCGACCGCCATCTTGTCGGCCTTGCGGGTGATGCGGAAATGACGGTCGGCACGGGCGGCCACTTGCGGCGAGTGGGTGACCAGCAGGACCTGCGTCGATCTGGCCAGACGCTGCAAGCGAAGGCCCACCGCGTCGGCCACCGCGCCACCGACGCCGCGGTCCACCTCGTCGAACACGAGCGCCGCGGGCGGGCTCGACTGCGCGAGCGCCACCTTGATGGCGAGCGAAAAACGAGCAAGCTCGCCGCCTGAGGCGATTTTGGTGAGCGGGCCGAACGGAGCGCCTTCTACGGTGGTCACCTCGAATGCCACGCGCTCCAGGCCCTGCGCCGTGACTTCGTCTTCGCAGAGAGGCGACAGCGCGACGCGGAATCTGGCATGGCCAAGCTTGAGGGGGCCAAGCTCGTTCGCCACGGCGCCTTCGAGATCGCGCGCCGCGGCGTCGCGAGCCTTCGACAAGCGCTCAGCAACTTTGCGGTATCCGGTAAGGGCGGCAGCGGCGCCAACCTCGGCCTGTTTCAGTTTGCCGCCGCCCAAACCCAGCAGATCGAGGCGGGCTTGCAAATCGGCGAGCACCTTCGGCAGGCCGTCCGGCTTCACCGCGTGTTTGCGCGCGGCGGCGCGGATGGCGAACAGCCGTTCCTCCTTGCGCTCCAGCGCCCCGGCATCGACCTCCAGGCGTGAGAGCAGCCTATCCAGCTCGCGGCGGCCTTCTTCGGCGAGCGCAAATGCCTGCTCCAGCGATTGGGCGGCCGCGGCGGCGGCGTGCCGCGCCTCCTCGCTCATGCGCGACAGGCGTTTCAGTGCGCCCGCGAGCGACGCTTCCGCCCCGCGCTCGCCCGACAGCAGCTCCGAAGCGACGGAGACATCCTCTGCAATACGGGTTGCATTCATCAACAGCGCCCGCTCGGCGGCCAGCGATTGCTCCTCGCCTTCCTGCGCGTCGAGGGCGGAGAGTTCGTCCACCGCGGCCTTGACGTAGTCGGCATCCGCGGCGGCGGCGACCTGAGCGCGGCGCAAGTCATCGACGGCGATGCGGGCGGAATCGTAGGCGGCAAATCGGGCGGCAACTTCTGCGGCCAAGTCTTCGAGGCCGCCGAAAGCGTCCAGCAGAGCGCGGTGGGTGGCGGCATCGAACAGGCCGCGGTCGTCGGATTGACCGTGGACTTCCAGCAGGGCGGCGCCGAGGTCCTTCAGAAACGCCACACCCACAGGCTCGTCGTTGACAAAGGCACGCGTGCGGCCGTCAGAACCAAGCGTCCGGCGCAGGACGATCTCGCCGTCGGCGGGAATCGACTGGTCCACGAGCAGACCGCGCGAGGGATGCTTCGCCGGCGGCTCGAACATCGCCGTGGCCGAGCCCTGCGCCGCACCGGGACGCACCGCGGCGCGTCCGCTGCCACGCCCGCCCGCCGCCAGGCCCAGCGCATCCAGCAGGATCGACTTGCCGGCCCCGGTTTCGCCCGTGAGCACGTTGAGGCCCGCGGCGAATTCGAGCGAAGCCTGCTCGATCAAAACGATGTCGCGCACGGTCAGGGCGGCGAGCATGCCCGCTCCAGATTCTTCAGACGGACGGATGCTGGACGACTGGATGGCCGGGTCAAGCCCGGCTATGACGATTTTGGGGGGATTGAGGAACTATCAGGGCAAACGGTGCGCGCCGATCAGAGGACCTTGTGGAATGCCCTGGAAATCCACGAGCCCTTGTCTTCCTCGGGCTTCAGATTGTGCCCTTTCAGAAGATTGTAGGCGTCTTCATACCACGGACTACCGGGGTAGTTGGCCCCCAAAATCGCGGCGGCGGTCTGCGCTTCCTTGTTGATTCCCAGGGCGTAATAGGCCTCGGTCAGGCGCTCCAGGGCTTCAGCGATCTGGGTGGTGCGCTGATATTGCTCCACCACCACGCGGAATCGGTTGATCGCTCCGACATAATCGCCCCGCGTCAGGTAGTAGCGGCCGACCTCCATCTCCTTGCCGGCCAGATGGTCGAGCGTAAGGTCGATCTTGAGGGTGGCGTCGCGGGCGTACTCAGTGTCGGGAAAGCGCTGCACAACGTCCTGCAACGCCACCAGCGCGGCTTCAGTGTTGGTCTGGTCGCGCTCGACGTCGACAATCTGCTCGTAGAGCGAGATGGCCTTGAGGTAGAACGCGTAGGCCACTTCCTTCGAGCCGGGATGCAGCTGTATGTAGCTGTCCGCCGCCGCGACCGCGTCGGTGTACTTGTTGGCCTGGTAGTAGCAGAACGCGCTCATCAGCGAGGCACGCCGCGCCCACACCGAATAGGGATGCTGGCGCTCGACCTCGGCGAACTGCTTGGCGGCGTTGTTCCAGTCGCGGTTCTTCACCTGCTTCCAGGCATCGGTGTAGATCTGGTCGATCGGCCGTTCCTGGTAGGCGGCGTCGCGCTGTTCGTCCTCGCTCTTGCCGGTGGCCTTGTCGAATAGCGAGCAGCCCGAAAGCGCCAGCGAACCCGCCATGAGCAGTCCGATCGCCAGCAAGCGTGAAAAACCATGAATCGTCATGCGGATCTCAGACCCGATTGCGGCTGCCTTATCGCATTTCGCCGGAAGTCCGGTCCAGAGGGCATCCTTCGAGGCTCCTTTCAGTCGCACCTCAGGATGACGCCTTCGAGGCTCCTTCAGTCGCGCCTCATGGTGAACGGAGATAGGTACTCTTACGGGCCCGCCCTTCGACGGGCTCGGGGCGAGTTTCATTACGAGGCAGAAACCATTCGGTAATTGGCCGGGTCGGCGAACAGGGCGCGCAAGGCGGCATTGTTGAGGGCGTGGCCGGATTTGACCCCCTCGAAGCGGGCGACCAGCGGGGCGCCGGCCAAGGCCATGTCGCCCACCGCATCCAGGATCTTGTGTCGCACAAATTCGTCCTTGAAGCGCATGATGCCGGCGTTCAGCACCTTGTCGCCGTCGATCGCCAGCGTGTTGAGCAGCGAGGCGCCATGGGCGCGATCGATCTGCTTCAAGGCCTCAAGTTGGGCAAGGTCGCCGAACGTGCGCGCCGGGGCGATCTCGCGCCGGAACGCCTCCGGAGTGAACTCAAGGGCGAAGATCTGGCGCCCGATGGCCGCCGAGGGGAAAACTATCTCGAAGCCGAACGACAGGCTTGCAGCGGGCACCAAAGCTACGCGCGAGTCGTTGTGCGCGACTTCCACACGGCGCAACACCTTGACGACCTTGCGCTCCGTCTCGTGTTCCTTCATACCCGCCGCGTCCAAGAGATCGAGGAAGGACAACGCGTCGCCGTCGAGCACCGGCGGCTCGGGACCGTCGAGGATGACTACGAGATCGTCGACGCCCGCCCCCGCGATCGCCGCCATGAGGTGCTCGATCACGGCAACCTGCGCCCGGCCAGAGGCAATGGTGGTGCCGAGCGTGGTCTCGACCACTGTGTCGTAGCGCGCCGGGACTTGGGCGCCGTCGAGGTCGCTGCGCCGGAATACCACGCCCACATCCGCCCCTGCCGGGGCCAGCAGCATGCGCACTTGCGTGCCGGCGTGCAACGCCATGCCCTCGCATGCGATCTCCCGGGCGATGGTGCGGCGCTTGGTCATGGCGCAAGCCTAAGCCTTTCGGAGCCCGGCGGCAGTCACGTTGTGTTGCGGATCATATGCGAGGCCGGCGCAACATGGTGAACCAAAATGGCGCCATCCTGGAAAGCACCCGCGCGGGCGGAGATTGACTGTAACGTTTGTTTCATGTAACAACAGTTACATGAGCGAGCGGCGCGACGAACTGATCGACAAGATCATCACTTGGCTTGAGCAGCACGGCGTGGCCGGGCTGTCGCTGCGGCCCCTGGCGGAAGAGGTGGGTTCGAGCGCGCGCCTTTTGGTCTATCACTTCGGCTCGCGCGACGGATTGCTTGATGTCGTTTTCGGCGAAATACGCAAGCGCCTGCAGGACTCGTTCACCCATCACCTCGGCAGAAACACGGCGGGCGCCGAAGTCATGATGGCGTTCTGGCTCTGGGCCATCCGGCGCGAGAACATCGGCATGGTGCAGCTGCTGTTCGAAGTGCAGATCCTGACGCTGCACGATCCCGCCCGCTACGGCCGCTTCCTCAAAAGCGGTTCGCAAGGCTGGCTTGAGCTGATCGAAAGTGCGCTTCCCGCAAGCAAGGACCGGCGCGCACGCGCCACGCTGTGCATGGCGGTAATCGACGGACTTTTGTTCGAGTACATCGCCAGCGGCGACGTGCGGCGCACGACGAAGGCGCTGGCCATCTTCCAGGAATCCATGCGGAGGGCCACGTGAGCGAGATGCCTACTGTCAGCAAGCGGCATTTCCTGATCTTCCTCGCAATAGCGGCGGCGGTCACGGGTGTGGGTTTCCAGCAGAGCGGCGGGACGGGCCCCCGCAAGGACCAGTTGATTGCGGTCTATGTTTCGGCCGGCGTGCTGGACTGGCTGTTGTTCTTCTATTGCTGGCGCGGCGTCCGCGCGGCCGGCGGCACCCTGCGCCACCTGATCGGCGGGAGGTGGCCGACGCTACGCGATTTTCTCAAGGACCTGGTGGTCGCGGCGGCGTTCTGGGTGGCTGCAGGAGGCATGCTGTGGTGGCTGAGCCGGCCCGGGGGACTGCTCAACACGCCGCACGAGAGCACGATCGTCGCTGCCTTGCTGCCCCGCACGCCGCTGCAGATCGGCGTGTGGATCGCGGTCAGCCTGACCGCGGGATTCTGCGAGGAGTTCGTGTTCCGCGGCTATGTGCAGCGGCAGTTGCGCGCCTGGAGCGGCAATGTCTTGCTGGGCTTGGCAGGCCAAGCGCTGGTCTTCGGTGCGATGCATGCCTACCAGGGCGTTAAGCAGGCCGCTTTGATTGTCGTCTACGGCCTCATGTTCGGCGCGCTCGCCGCTTGGCGAAAATCGCTGCGGCCCGGCATGATCGCCCACGCTTGGGAAGACGTCTGGTCGGGCTGGTTGAGCGCGATCCTGCCCCGCTGACACGCCGCCGCACCGCACCCATCCGGAGCAGCCGGTAACCGGCCGCTAACAGGCCCGGGCGCAGACTGCACCCGGATCCGTGGGTCCGCAGGCAATGGCGCGCAAGAAACAGTCTGCCCGGGCAATCATGTCGGAGGAAGAATCCGGCCTGCGCCTGCTCGACAACTGGCTGCGGATCGAGAACGAGCATACCGATGCGGGCTTCACCCTGCCCAGCCGCGCAACGGTCGTGGGCTGGATCGAAACCCATGCCGTGGCCTCACTTCTGCTTGCCGGTGGGGCGGTTTTCGCGCCCGTGATAGGCGCCCTCACCTTCGGTTAGGCCGGCTTGCCCAGACCCGCGCAAGGAGAACTGCCGGCTCAACTGTCCGGGCCTGACAGCATTTCGCCCAGCCGATCGAGGCGGCGCTCCCACAGCGAGCGGCGATCCTCCAGCCAGCGGCGGGCCACCTCGAGGCCCTCGGGATCGACGCGGCACGAGCGCACACGGCCGACCTTTTCGGTCCGCACGAGACGAGCCTTCTCCAGCGCCTGGACGTGCTGCACCACGGCGGCAAGCGATATTTTGAGCGGTTCCGCCAAGGCGGAAAGCGGGACCGGCCGCTCGCTTGTTCTTTCCAGGATGGCGCGGCGGGTGGCATCGCCGAGGGCGTGAAAGACGAGATCGGTGTTTGGCTTTGTCATCGGAAGCTGAACGCCCCGCTCAAGCCCGACCACCATGGTCGAGATTCAGGCTGCAAGCGAGGTGGCCAATTTCTCCAGTAGCGTGCGCCAGCCCCGTTCGCGCATCTCGGGCCCGTCGGCACCATCGAAATAGGCGCCCTGCTCGGTGAACAGAACGTCCGTGCCGCCGCCGGCGGGCAGGAACTCGAACGTCACCAGCGAGGCCGAGACGATCCTGCCAGCGAACGCCAGGCTGTAAGCGTAGACGAGACGGCGGTCGGGCACGATGTCCTGATAGGTCGTGCGGTAGATGAGCTCGGTGCCAGGAAACGGCGTTCCGGCTCCCATTCGAAAGCGCGCCAGATCGTTGCCGCCGATGCGGAAATCCATGTCGAATTGTTCCACCGCCCCGTGCCCGGCGTCGGCGTACCAGCGGCGCTTACGTTCCTTGTCGGAGAAGGTGGCAAAAACGCGATCCGCAGCCGCCGGGTAGCGCCGCTCTACGGCAAAAGTCGCGTGCGTAACAGATTGATCAGTTATCGTTTTCTCCCATCAATCACTTAAGTAACTACTTAAGTGTTGTGCCTGGGATTGTCAAGCCTGGTTTCGACGCCTTCGCCAAAAGAAAAGGGCGCACCGCCTTTGGCTGCGCCCGTACTCTACTCACGACAGGTGAGGCCCCCCTCACCTCGGGCTTCGCCTATTCCGCGGCAAGCCCCAAACCTATCCTCCGGGGGAGAGGAAACCAATGCGCAATCCGGAAAAGCGTGAAGCGGTTCTCCGTCAGATTGCGCGGCAAAACAAAATACTAGTTCGTCTGCCGGCGCAGGAAGGCCGGGATTTCGAACTGCTCGTCGCGCCTGTGGTCCGGGAACAGATCATCGCCCTTGACAGACGCGGGCGCCTGCGGCTGGCGGGCCGGCTCGGTCTGCACCACGGCGTGCGCCTGGGCGGCGGGACGCGGCGGCGGTTCGCGGTGCGGCGCGGGTTCAAGGCGCGGTTCGGCCTTGGCCTTGCGGCTGCGCCCGAACAAACCCCAGCCGCGACGTTCCGGTTCCGGCTGCGCCGCTTGCTCGTGCCGGGGACGATGCGCCACGGCAATCGGCTCCGGCTCGACCGGCGGCGGGGAAGGTTCGACCGCCGGGGTATCCTCTGCGCCGAGGATCATGGCTTCGGCGGGCGACGCTTCGGTCATGGCGCCGAGCCCATCGGCGAGCGCCTCCACCTGACGGCGGACGGGATTGGGTACAGCCGCTGCAGCCGCTTGCCTGGAGGGCAGCGGCGATTCCATGGGCTTGGGCACCGGCTTCAGGCGGAACGGCTCGACGTTCTTGGGCAGGCGCTGCTCGCCCGCGTCGATGCCGGTCGCCACCACACTGACGCAGATGCGACCCTCCATGTTGTCGAGGATGGTGTTGCCGAAAATGATGTTGGCGTCGGGATCGACTTCGGCGCGAATGCGGTTGGCGGCCTGCTCGACCTCGAACAGCATGAGGTCCGGCCCGCCGGTAATGTTGATCAGCACGCCGCGGGCGCCCTTCATCGACACGTCGTCGAGCAGCGGGTTCGAGATGGCCAGATCCGCCGCCTTCTGGGCGCGATCCTCGCCTTCGGCCTCACCGGTGCCCATCATGGCCTTTCCCATCTCGGTGATCACCGACTTTATGTCGGCAAAGTCGAGGTTGATCAGGCCCGGCATGACGATCAGGTCGGTGACGCCGCGCACGCCCGCATGCAGCACGTCGTCGGCCATCGCAAAGGCCTGCGCGAAAGTGGTGCGGTCGTTGGCGACGCGGAACAGGTTCTGGTTGGGAATGACGATGAGGGTGTGAACGTACTGTTGCAGCTCGGCAATGCCCTTTTCGGCGATGCGCATGCGCCGGTCGCCTTCGAAAGCGAAAGGCTTGGTCACGACGCCGACCGTGAGAACGCCGGCCTCGCGCACGGCCTTGGCGATCACCGGGGCGGCGCCGGTGCCCGTTCCGCCGCCCATGCCGGCGGTAATGAAGACCATGTTAACGTCGCCAAGGTGCTGCAGGAGGTCATCGAGCGATTCCTCGGCGGCGGCGCGTCCGACCTCGGGCTGGGCGCCCGCGCCAAGACCTTCCCGACCGAGCTGGATGCGGTGTTCCGACTTGGACTGCGCAAGTGCCTGTACGTCAGTGTTGGCGACGATGAAATCGACACCTTCCAGCTTGGACGCGATCATGTTGTTGACCGCATTGCCGCCGGCGCCGCCGACGCCCAACACGGTGATGCGGGGTCGCAATGTCTGTTGTTCGGGCGCTTTCAGATTGATCGCCATATCTAACTCTCCTTGGCTTTCGCGCTTCTTTTCCCTTCGCGCACCCTTTCGGAATGCGCTTGTGGGTCGCCATTGCCCAAGCGAATCACTTTCTTATCGTTTGAATCATCCGAAGAGGCCTCCGGTCAACCGTGAGAGCCATCCTTTTGTTCCGTTTTCCGACGATTGCGAGGCGAGCTCCGGATTGAGAACTTCCGGCGGCATCGTCGCGCCCGCCATCAAGAGTCCGATCGAAGCCGAATAGTCGGGACCCGCCGACGAAGCCGGCAGGCCCGATTGCGGACGCGGACGGCCGACGCGCACCTGCTTGTTCAAGACGCGCGCCGCCAGTTCGCGCGCACCGGCGAGTTGACAGCCACCGCCAGTGAGCACCACGCGGCGGCCCGCCGCCACGTCGTAACCGGAATCGCGCAAGCGCTTCTGAACCTCCGCGAACGTCTCCTCGAGGCGGGCCTGGATGATGCGGGTCAGCATCGAGCGCGGCACCCTCAGGTCGGCTTCATCGCTTTCCTCGCCCATCTGGGGCACCGCCACGACGTCGGCGCCGGATTCGAGATCGCCCAAAGCCGCACCGTAAAGCACTTTGGCACGCTCGGCCGCGGCGAGCGGGGCCGCCAGCATGCGGGCGAGATCGGCGGTAACCTGCACCCCGCCGATGGGAACGACGTCGGCGTGGACCAGATGGCCCTCTAGGAACACGGCGATGGAGGTGCAGCCTCCGCCCATGTCTATCAGCGTGGCGCCCAACTGCTTCTCGTCGTCGGTCAACACTGCCAAGCCCGAGGCGTATGGGGCAAACAGGGCGGCGGCGACGTTCAGATGACAGCGCTCTACCGCGAGCCGCAGATTGGCGAGCGCGGTGGGCTTCACCGCCACGGCATGCATGGAAACGCCGATGCGCTGGCCGACCATGCCGGATGGATCGCGCACGCCGACCGCCTCGTCGACCACGTAGCTGGTGGGCATCGACTGAATGACGACATGGCCTTCCTTCTGGCAGCGCGAACGGCCTTCGTTGAGCAGGTCGCGCAGCACATCGTCGGTGACGAGCGCGCCATCCAGCGCCATGACCGCGCGCGAGGTGACGCTGACCGGGCTGCCGCAGTTGACCGAGATCAGCACGTTTTGGATGCGCGCGTCCGCCAAGTTCTCGGCGGCCGCCACGCAGTCGCGGATCGATTGCTCTGCCGCCGTCATGTCCATCACCGTGGCGGCCTTGAGCCCCCGGCTCTCACGCAGCGCCGCGCCCAGCACCTTCAGGGCGCCCGGCTCGGAGCGCGCAATCAGGCAGACCGTTTTCGACGAACCGATGTCCAGCACGGCCACGAGGCCCGTGCGATAGGCCGGCATTCCCTCAGCCGCTTTCAGCCGCACCGTTTCTCCCATCAGATGGCGCTCCCCGCGTCCTGTTTCTTCTGCTTCTGGCCCGTCCCGTTGCGGAACACAAAGAAGTAGTAGTCAGGAGGCCGCAAATCGATTTCCCGGATGTCCCTTTCCAGGATGCCCTTGTCCACGATCAGGCGATCGAGGGCGGAAAGCTGCTGCTGCCAGCCGTCTTCCGGCAGCTCCACCACGACGCCGTCGTCGAGCAGCAGATTCCAGCGCCGCTCGCCCACATATTCATAGGCTTCCACGCGCACAGCCACCGCGCGATGGCCCGCCACGGCGGCGACGAATTGCGCGGCCTTGAGCGGGGCCTGATCGCCGATCAGAAGCGGGAGCTTCGCGAACTGGTCGGCGCCCTCGCGCGTGATGGGGTGGCCGTCGCGCTCCACGACATAGATTCCGTCGGGCTGCTGCCAGCGCGCATAGGGAACGCGTTCGACGATGCGAACGCTGATGTCGTCGGGATAGAGGCGTTTGACCTCTGCATCGGCCACCCAAGCGAGCTGCATCAGGCGGGCGCGCGCGGCCCTGAGATCGACGGCAAAGATCGGTTGGCCCGCCTTAAGCCCCAGCGCCGCCATGATTTCCGCCGGCCGGGTGCGGAGATTTCCAGCGAGATGGACCTGGCTGACGCCGAACCCGGCATTGGCGACGAGCGAGCCGGCGGCGGAATCGGTTTTCTCGACCGTGCGGTTGAAGGTGTTGGAAGCGATCAGTGCGGCGAACATGAAGGGCAAGAGCAGGGTCAAGCTCACCCAGAGCATCGGGCGGCGCGCATCGAGCAATCCGCGCAGGAAACGCCCGGCTCGCGCCAGCATGCCGGAGCGCGCCCGGCGGTGGGCCAAAGGCGCCGGACCGCGGGTGATGCCGCGCGACGGCGTGCGGCCCGACGCCCCGCGCGTCTTCGGCGTTCTGTGCTCCTGTCTCACCGGTCGCACGAAGCGTCCTCCACGATCCATCGGCACAAGGCGCGGTAGCTCATGCCGTTCAAGGCGGCTTGCTCGGGAACCAGCGAAGTGGGCGTCATGCCCGGCTGGGTGTTGGTCTCCAGCACGACGAGGCGGTGCTTGCCGGTCGTGTCGTCATAGCGGAAATCGGTGCGCGACACGCCGCGGCAGCCGAGCGCCGCATGCGCCCGTTCGGCCAGCCGCATCGCATCGGTGGCGACGTGGGCCGGGATCCTGGCCGGCAGCGTATGGACCGAGCCGCCGGGCGCGTACTTGGCTTCGTAATCGTAGAACTCGAGATTGGTGGAAATCTCGGTGACCGCGAGTGCGGAGGATCCCATCACGGCCACGGTCAGTTCGCGGCCCGGCACGTATTCCTCCACCATCATCAGGTTGGAGAGATTCCAGCGGTCGCCGCCCAGCGCCTCCGGCGGACGATTGTCGCCCTTCCTAATGATGAAAACACCGACCGACGAGCCCTCGTTGACGGGCTTGACCACATAAGGCGGTTCCATCAGGTGCTCCCTGGCCGCGGCCTTGCGGTCCACGACGATGGACTTGACGATGGGCAGCCCCGCGGCGGCGTAGACGTCCTTGGCGCGCTGCTTGTGCATGGCCAGCGCCGAGGCCAACACGCCCGAATGGGTGTAGGGAATCTGCATCAGCTCGAGCAGGCCCTGGACGCAGCCGTCCTCGCCCCAGCGGCCGTGCAGGGCGTTGAAGACGGCGTCGGGTTTGGCCGCGTTGAGCTGGGCGGCGAGGTCCGAGGCGGA
>Ga0335085_10005413_pt1 | contig 20505 bp, 14 predicted proteins | sample Lox_Sample_45_FD_206712 | JGI IMG/M metagenome (GOLD analysis project Ga0335085, IMG submission 206712) | Soil microbial communities from Loxahatchee National Wildlife Refuge, Florida, United States - Lox_Sample_4.5 | ecosystem: Environmental > Terrestrial > Soil > Wetlands | place: USA...
TCACACGTAATTTATTTTGCGAATTCCATCTAGTGGCTGGGTGAGGATTTGGCGAGTTGAAGAGCGGCGAGGCGCTGGCGCGCATAGGCCGACCACGGCCCAAGCGGGTCAAGTTTGATATAGGTCTGCCAATGTTCGCGTGCTTCCGCATAAGAATGGAGCTTTTCGCAAACGAAGGCGAGATTGTAGTGGGCGTCGGAATAGGTTGGATCCAATTGCAGAGCCTGGCGCAAGTGGCGGCGTGACTCCTGGAGATTCCCCAGTTCTTCCAGAACACTGCCGAGGTTAAAGTGAGCTAGCGGGTTTTGCGGCTGGGCCGCTATCGAGCGTTGAAAATATTCGGCGGCTTTCTCGAAATTTCCTTCCTCGTAATAGAGCGTGCCGCAGTTCAAGAGTGCGTCGACATTATTGGGATCGACGCCGACACAACGGTCATACGCATCGATGGCATGGCTTCTCGTATCTTTGTCGCCCTCGTAGGACAATGCCATTTCCAGCCAATCGGCGGCCGTGCGCTTAGCGATGAAGCGAACGCTCTCATCCAGTTCGCGTGTTTCGAAATTCAGAACGAATTGGCCAGAGACAGGCTCCAACCTGGCGGCGCCCTGCTGCACAACCACGTCTTTGCCGTCGGAGAGAATGCGGAGTTGCGAAAGCGGAGTTTGGACCTGGGAAAGTTTGTCGTTAAGCGCGGAAAGGGCGCGTTGCAGGCGATTCGCTGAGACACCGCTTTCGAGTAACTGCTTGACCGTGCGCAAACCGATGAGGCCACGAAAGTCGTAGTAGCGCGCATCACCATCGGTTTGCGGAGAAACCAGGCGCAGGCGATCCCAATGATCCAATTGCTTGCGGGTCAGACCAACAATGCGTTGCACATCTTCAGAGCTGAAGCGATCCGTCGCACCCATCAAAACCTATCCGGCTACTTTCTTCCCCCGTTTTTGCGCTGCCGGCGCCGGTTGCACCGCGCGCGCAGGAGGCTTCTTGCCCGTCGGCAGGGCAACAGGACCGGACTTTGCCGCGGGAGCCGCCGCAGGGGCATGCTTTTCGGCGATGCTCTTCTTGAGCGCTTCCATCAAATCGATAACCGGAGCCAAGTGAGGTTGCGGCGCTTCCGCCACTTCCTGGCCCTGGAGCTTAGCAGAAATCATGGCACGAACATTGTCGGAGTATTCGTCGCGATATTTTTCGGGCTGAAAGGGGGAAGCGAGACTTTCGATGAGCTGCTCAGCCAGTTTCTTTTCCTGATCTTTCACTTCGACTTTGTCGGTGGGCACGGCTTCGGCCGCGCGAATCTCATTCGAATAGAACATGGTGTGCAGGGTCATCGTTTTCGCACCCGGGCGAATGATCACGATGTGCTCGCGCTGGTGCATGGTGATCTTGGCGATGGCGCCGTAGCCGGTCTCCTGCATAGCTTTCATCAGCAGCGTGTAAGCTTTCAGACCCGGATCTTCGGGAGTGATGTAATAGGAGGAATCGAGATAAAGGGGATCCATTTCGTTGAGCTTCACGAATTCGATAATTTCCATCACGCGGGCGGAGGGCGGCTCAATCTTATCGAGTTCATCTTCGTTGAAGAGAACGTACTGATCCTTGTCGTATTCGTAGCCCTTCACGATTTCGGAGCGCTCGACGTTGCGGTTGCAGACCGGGCAGAACAGCGGCTGCTTCAGGCGCGAGTGGCAGACGTTGTGGAGTTGGTTGAAGCTGACGCGCTCGCCACGTGCGGCGGCGAACATGCGCACGGGGATAGAAATAAGCCCGAACGTCAGGTGGCCTTTCCAGACGGTAGTGGCCATGGCGAGAATCCTCCCCTAGAGCGAATCGGCCGTAAAACGAGTCTTTAAGGTTAGCGAGGGGCCAGGCGGGATGCAAGCCGAAATGCGGGCAAAAGGCCCTAAAAAGTACCGCTAAAGACTGTAGAAAATGCTGGGATAGAATGCGGGGATGGCGAAAGCGAGAAAGCTGGAAGAGTACCGCAAGAAGCGGAAATTCGATCGCACACCAGAGCCATCCGGGGCAGAGGTTGGAGCGAAGACCGAGAATACGTTTGTGGTGCAGAAGCACGATGCCACGCGGCTGCACTATGACTTTCGTCTGGCCATCGACGGCACGCTGAAATCCTGGGCGGTACCGAAAGGCCCGTCCCTGAATCCCAATGACAAGCGATTGGCAGTGCGAACCGAAGATCACCCGATGGATTACGCCAATTTCGAGGGCAATATTCCCGCCGGCAGCTACGGCGCGGGGGAGGTGATGGTGTGGGATCGCGGGACGTTCCAGTTGGAAGGAAAAGGAGACGCGCTCAAGCAATTGGAGAAAGGAGAAATCAAGTTTTCGCTGAACGGAGAAAAACTGCGGGGCAGTTTTGTCATTGTGAAATTGAAAAACAGCCAGAAGGGCAATGAATGGCTGATGATCAAACACAAGGACGCCGCGGTGGATCCGAACTGGAACATTGAAGAGCACGATGGCTCGGTGTTGACGGGCCGCGTATTGGAAGAGATCAAGGCGGAAGAGGCACCGAAACGCAGGCCAAGCCCATTGCACGGGGCGGAACTGGAAGGCGCGAAACAGAGTGCGATGCCGACGCGAATGGGGGTGATGCTGGCTACGCTAGCGGACCGGCCCTTCTCGGATCCGAAATGGCTGTTTGAAATTAAGTGGGACGGCGTGCGAGCGCTGGCGTGGATCGAAAACGGCAAGCTAACTCTGCGAGCGCGGTCGGGCTCCGACATTACTTCACAATATCCTGACCTGGCGGGACTCCCCGGGGCGTTCAGCGGGAGGCAAGCGATTGTGGATGGGGAGATTGCGGTGTTGGACGACCGTGGCCATAGCAATTTTGAAAAACTGCAAGAGCGCATGCACGTGCGCAATCCAGCGCCGAAGCTGATTGCGGACTATCCCGTCGTTTATTTTGCGTTCGACCTGTTGTACTGCGACGGATACGACTTGCGAGCCGCGCCGCTGTTGCAGCGCAAGCAGCTTCTGCAACGGCTCCTGCACACTTCCGGGAATGTACGCTTTTCCGATCATCTGTTGGAGAAGGGCAAGGAGTTGTTCGAGCTGGCAAAGCAGAACGATCTGGAAGGGATAGTAGCGAAGCGCATCGACAGCCGTTATGTCAGCGAACGCAGCATGAATTGGTTGAAGCTAAAAACCTCCAAGACGCTGGATGCGGCAGTAGGAGGATGGACGGCGCCGCGTGGTGCAGGAGCGCCACTTGGTTCGTTGTTGCTGGGGTTGTATGAAGGAAAGAAGCTGCGCTTCATTGGGCACGCCGGAAGCGGATTCAACGCCGCAACGCATAAAGCCGTTTCCGCAAAACTTAAAGAGCTGGAAACCAGCAAATGCCCCTTCGACGAAATCCCGGAAACCAATGAAAAGGCCACCTGGGCCAAGCCAGAGCTTGTGACGCGCGTCCGGTTCAGCGGTTGGACGCAGGAAAATCGCTTGCGGCATCCCGTATTTCAAGGTTTGCGGGAAGACGCGAAGGCCGAGGACTGCAAGTGGGAAAACGAGGTTGCCGCGGCGCCAGAAACGGTGCGCGAACCTTCCCGTTCGCCGAATGTAGTGCACGCGCCACCGATCGTGGGAAAGGTTCTGAGCAAGAAAAGCCAGATCGAAGCGGAGTTGTTCGAAGGCCGCGCGGAGCACGCCACTTTGGAAATAGAGGGCAAGCGATTCCGGGTGAGCAATCTCAATAAGGTGTATTTCCCGGAATCGGGCTACACGAAACGCGATCTTATCGCCTATTACTACCGGATGGCAGATTACATACTTCCCTTTTTGAAGGACCGTCCATTGGTTTTGCGGCGCTATCCGGAAGGGATCAAGGGGCAGGCCTTCTTTCAAAAAAATATGAATGAAAGTCTGGGGCTTCCGGAGTGGTTTCAAACGGTTCCGATCGATTCGGAATCCAAGGGTGAGCAGAGGCCCTACGCAGTTGCCAACGATCGCGCTTCCCTGCTGTATCTGACGGGGCTAGGTTGCATCGACCACAATCCTTGGAGCAGTCGCTACCCCGACCTGGAACATCCGGACTATTTCTTTTTTGATTTGGATCCGTCGGAGGGCACGGACTTCTCGGTGGTGGTGAAAGTTGCGAAAGCGCTGTACGAAAAATTAGAAGAACTGAACATGAACGTTTTCCTGAAGACTTCCGGAGCGACCGGTATGCATCTCTATTTGCCGGTTGAGCGGATATACAGCTACGAGCAGTTACGCACGTTTGCGGAGATCGTGGCGCGCATGGTGACCGCGGAGCACGCGAATTTGGTCACGAACGAGAGGACAGTAGCGAAGCGGCCCGCGGGTCGGGTCCTGATCGATGTACAACAGAACGCGATGGGCAGGCCGCTGGCGGCGGCTTATGTGGTGCGCGCGTTTCCGAAGGCCCCGGTTTCCACGCCGTTGCATCCGGATGAACTGCGCACCAGCATGAAGCCCGAAAAGTTAAACATAAGAACCGTTCCCGAGCGCATTCAAGAGCAGGGCGATCTCTGGGGGGATTTCTCGAAGCGCAGCCAGCGGTTGGATGACGCGATCCGCCGGCTCAGCGGCGAGCTCCCTGCGACACTAGCGAAACAGAGATCCTGAACGTCCTTTAGCCGGCGGCCCTTTCTTCGGGCGCCTCCGAATGGCGTCAGCACCGAAAGACGGTAGCTGGGAGGCCGTTCTGAGTAATTGCGGTTCGCCTATCCTAACCAAATCATCCATTCTTCCGAAGGGCGATGAAGGCAAACATTCCTAGTTGGTGCATGCGAGAGCGTAGCGCTCGCTCGAGGGCAGCCCAAGCGCTGTGCGTGAAGCCGGGCATTAAGCTGCGAAGGCCCACGCCGCCAGACACAAGATAGCGAAAAGGAAGAAAGGGCCGGACGAACTCGATCGAGAGTTGAGGAAATTGCACAGCGAACTTCGCGCGGTCGCGGTCGAACAAAATCCAAGGTAGCGCACCGTTGGCACCGGAGAGTGGACCGGATTGCGGAAACGTCCAATCCGGCGTACTCACATCCAACGGTTCGTGATGAAAACGGGTGTAGACGAAGCGAGACCAGGAAGTGATCCACGGCTCGATCATTAACACTTTTCCACCAGGCCGGAGGCACCGTGAAGCTTCGCGAAAAAAGGCGCGAACGTCGGGGAGGTGATGCAGAACGTTGGTCATGACGATGGCGCGCAGTGAATCTGGTGGAAACGGCAAATTCGCCGCGTTGACTACCATCTGTACGCCGGGGTATGGAAACACTTCCGAGGTGATGGCGTCCGGAATGAATTGCGAACAATATCCTGCGCCCGACCCCAGCTCGAGAACGGCTCCCGGTGGAGGAGGCAGAGCGGCTGCCAGCAACGAATACCACTCGTCGTAAATGGAGCGGAGAAAAGGTTTCGACGCAATAATCTGCCGGCGCAATTGGGTGGTAGCGGGATCATCGAGATCCAAATCGGCGGTAAGCGGATGAGCCAAAAGCCGGCGAAGAAAAGAAGCAGCCAAAGGAGCTAGCCTCCCAGGCGCAGCCACGCGTGCCAGCAGATCCTCAGCATGCGCCAACCATTGGAAAAGACTTTGGTCATTTTGGTCACGCCGTGAATGCGCTCCTGGTAATGAACGGGCACTTCAACGATATCGAGGTGCAGTTTGCTGGCGCCAAACAGCAATTCGTAATCGCCCCAGAGATCCTGGATGCCCCAGGTGCCCAGATAAGGCGCGAGGCGGAGCCAGTCTTTACGCCAAAGAACTTTGGTTCCGCAGAGTGTGTCCTTAATGCGTTGGTCAAGTAGAAAGGAAAAAACCAGGCTGAAGAACTTGTTGCCCACAATGTTGGCGAATTTCATGGCCATCTGCTGCATGGGGTAGACGAGGCGGCTGCCATTGATGAAGCCGCCATGACCTCGTAGCAAGGCGTGCAGGAAAGAGGGCAACTCCTCGGGCATCACCGTGAGGTCGGCGTCAAGAATCATGAGCACATCGCCGCGGGCAGCGCGAAAGCCGGTCCAAACATTTTCGGCTTTACAGATTCCTGGGCCATCCAGCAGGCGAATATTTTTTTCCGGGTAAAGTTGTTGCATGCGGCGAACAGCATCGGCGGTACCATCGGTAGATTTGTCGTCACAGAAAAGAATTTCGGTGTGGCCACCCATTTGCGGGATACGCTCGACAGCCGCCTGAATATTTTCGGCTTCATTCCGACAGGGCACCACGACCGACACCACCACATCCGATTCCTGACGCGGCGGAACCAGCGGCCGCGCGACCATCACTTGCATCAAACAGAGCCGCCGCAGGCCTGGCAATCGGGCGAGAAAGTCATTCACGAAACTGCTGAGCAGGGGAATGTACTTCGGGAAAAGCATGAGGCGGTGTTTACGAACGGGGCGAAATCCGGCGAGACGCAGAAATCCGCGGATGTCATTTTCGCTGACCCAGTTGGGTTCGACAAAACGGGAGCGTAAGCCAAGTTTGGTGGCCAGTTCCAGCAGCGGCTGCCAGAATTGGTTGTAGTTGATGACGATGACTTGCGTGTCAGCGTGGCAATGTACGCGAATTCGTTCGAAGGCGCGCAGGATATCGACGGTGTCGAAGATGTGGTCGAACAGAATGTAGTCGAAGGTTTCGTTAAGATCGAGTTCTTCGGGGTCACATTGCAGGAAATGCAATTCCGGGTGGTCCGCCTGCGCACAAGAGACCATGGCCTGGCTGATCTCGACTCCCACCCCGTAAGCCGGCTTGGTGCAGGCCAAGCTGTCCCCGGTCTCGCAACGCAATTCCAGAACGCGCTGGTTGGGCTCGACAATGAATCGCAAAAGGCGCTGAATACGGCCGTAGAAGTATTGGTTCGCACGAATCCATTTGGAACGCTGCGGCGCAACGGATTCCTGATGACGGCGGCGCGCCTGGCGGATCTGTTCGAGAGCCGGAGGGCCCCAGTTGGCAGCGTGTTCGACTTCAGGTTCGGTGTCGATCATGAAGGACGTTGTGCACCCGGAATGGATGATAGCAACCGAAAATGACGCGACACGATTGGGCTGGGCGCGTGGTGCTGTCTCAGTAAAGGAGGCGCGGGTGTCAGGCGATCAACGCGGGTTCCGCAGGCATAGCAGCTTCGGCGATTTTGCGCCATTTCGCGAGGCGATCCGCCGCACCTGTCTCTCGCAGGAACTCCATATCGAATGGTGGGGGCGGTACACCTTGTTGAGCGGCGGCTACTTCGTGCGCCAGAATATTTGAGACATACACAGCGGTGATCATGTCCATACCTTCTGGCGGGATACGACGAGGATGGTGGTGATGAAGAACGGCCTCCACGATGGCATAAGGCAGCCCCCAAAGGCTGAGAAGATAGGCCCCGACCTCGGCATGGGAGATGTTGATCAGCTTTTCTTCGACCTCGTATAGGGGCAAACCTTCTTGTTCGGACTGCGCGACGGAGCGGGCGAAGTGTACGGGAGTGCGCTCGGCGATCACCAGTTTGCCTACGTCGTGCAACAGTGCAGCGACCACGACCACCGGCGGCAGCTTGGCGTCCTGTGCAATTCCTGCCGCGATGCGCGCCGATAGTTGGGCGTGCCGGTGGAACTCTTCCAGATATTCCTGGGAGACATACTCGTTGGGCTGCAGAGAGCGGAACACCTGCAGCGTGACCACCAGATCATAGAGGACATTCATGCCCAGGCAACTGACCGCGGTTTTCACGGCAATGACATTCCGCGCCAAGCCGAAGAACGCAGAATTGACAAGTTGGAGAACCTTGGCGCTGACCGCCACATCTTTTTCCACGATCTGGGCGACCTGGTCGATAGTGGCGTCGGAACGGAGCAGGGCGATCTTCAGTTCGTCGAACACGCGCGGCAAGGAGGGCAACTCGCGCAAGGATCCGACGAGGCTGGTCAACATTTTGCTATTGAGCAATTCACCCAAGCTGGTGGCGCGGGCGATCCCAGCGCGCAGCATGGCCGGGTCGCAGGGCTTGAGCAGGAACTGATGAGCGACGGGAACGGCGCGCAGCGATGCCTGGAGTTCCGTATAGCCGGAAAGAATAATGCGCAGCATGCTGGGATGACGCTCGCGAACAATTTCGAGGAGTGAAGCGCCGTCCAACCCGGGCATGCGCATGTCGGTAACGATAACATCGAAAAGTTTGGAATCGAGCATCGCAAGAGCCGCCTCACCGCCATTGGCGAAGGACATCTCCCATTCGGAACGCATGGGGCGAAGCAGGCGCTTCAAGCCATCGAGTATGCTGATCTCGTCATCGACAAAGAGAATACGTTTCATGTCACCAGCGCCTCCTCGCGCATCGTGCTTCCGGTTAGCGGAAGCCGTATAAAAAAAGTCGTGCCCTGGCCGATGTGGGTCTCGAAAGTGATGGTGCCGCCATGCTTATCGACGACGATGGCGCGCGCCAGAGCCAGTCCTTGTCCGGTGCCGCGACCCACGGCTTTGGTAGTGAAGAATGGATCAAAGATTTTGTCGCGCGCTTCCTGCGGAATACCCGTTCCTGAATCGGCGATGGAAACTTCCACCCAATCGCCGTCCCGGCGGGTGGTAACCGTGATGGTGCCCTTGCCGCCGGTGTCTTTGACGGCGTCTTCAATGGCGTGCGCCGCGTTGACCAGAAGGTTGAGGAAAACTTGATTCAGGTCTCCGAGATGACAGACCACCGGAGGCAACTCTCCGAAGGCAGTCTCCACGTCGGCGACATACTTCAATTCATTGCGCGCGACGATTAAGGTGCTTTCCAAAGCGCGATTCAAATCGCCCGGAGCTTTCTCGTTGGTGCGATCGACGTGGGAAAACTCTTTCATGCCGCGGACAATGGTCGCCACACGGCCAACACCGTCGAGCATCTGCTCCATCGCGCAGGGGATTTCGTGCTCCAGATAATCCCAATCGGTTTCCTGCTGGACGCGGGCGACTTCGCTCAGGAGTTCCGGTTCGATATGTCCAGATTCGGCGGCCTGCTTCAGTTTCTGAAAAATGTGAATCAGCTTCAATTGGTCCTGGAAGGCGTTCTGCAAGAAACGGGTGTTGTCGCCGACGAATTGAATGGGAGTGTTGATTTCGTGGGCGATTCCGGCGGCCAAGCGTCCGACAGCTTCCAATTTCTGACCGTGGCGCAGTTCCATTTCTTTGCGTTTGCGGGCAGTGATATCGATGAAGGAAACCACTGCGCCGGCTACGGTGCCGTCGCGCCGAATCTGCCGAGAGCCGTACTCAACCGGGAAACTGGTGCCATCTTTCTTCCAGAAGACCTCGTCGGTAACGTGAGCGTCTACACCGTCCCGAAAACTGACAAAGACGGGACACTCCGCTTGGGGATAAGGCGTGCCGTCGGGGCGCGAATGATGAATCACACCGTGAATTTTCCTGCCCAAAAGGCCTGTAGCATCCTGGTAACCGAGCAATCGTAAACATTCCGCGTTGCAAAAGGTGCAGACACCATCGGCATCGACTCCATAAATCGCACCGGGGGTGGAATCTACCAGGAGCTTGATGAGTTCGCTGCGCTCAGCCAGTTCCGCAGTGCGTTGAGCGACGCGGTCTTCCAATTCCTGGTGCGCTTGCAGAAGCGCTTCTTCGTTGCGTTTGAAATCGGTAATGTCTTCCGTGAGGCCGATAATCTGCTTTAGCTGGTGGTCTGGTCCGTAGGAAGGAAAGGCTCTTTGCCAGAGCCAGTGCAACGAGCCATCTTCCGAGATGATACGAAAATAGAATTCGACGGGCTTGCCCCTCGCATAGCCGCGCTTCATCAGAGTGGCAAACTCACGGTCGAGGGGGTGCAGCAAGGCATGCCAGGAATCGGGGTCCGCCGCCAGGCTTGCGCGGGGACGACCAGAGACTTTCTCGAATGCACGACTGATGTATTCGTAAGCGCCGGTCTTGGCGTCTTTGATCCAGAAGATTTGATGAATGTTTTCGGCGATAAAAAGGAACTGCCCCTGGGTATTTTCCAACTCCTGCAGCATGCCATTGATACTGCGCGCCAATCCCGAAAGCTCGTCGTCGCCGTGCACTTCGACCCGCTCACTGATGGCTTTGCGTTCACCGATGCTTTGCACTTCCCTGGCCAGGGCGGTCACGCGGGAGACCACGTATCGTTGTAAGAAAAAGAGGATGACCATGGAAAACAAAATCGCGCCGCTGAGTGTTGCCACGAAGAGGTAGTGCTGGATATGCATCCCGCGCAAGTAGATGGGCCTCGGCGTATCCACGCGAAGAACCAGATAGGGCTGGCCAAATACGTCGGGAATTAAGGTGTATCCCGCAATGCGCGTTCCGCTCAGCGATTGCACAAAGATTTCATCGGGAATGCGCTGTAGCGATTGCAGGGCGAGCTGACAATCCGGAGATAGGGCATCGTGGCCGATGCGCTCGAAATTCACTTGAGAGTGGACAAGATCGATGAGGTCCGCCACGCGCTCTTGATCGAAACGCCTGGCCATTAGAAATATGCCGCGTGCTTCTCCGGCGCGCGCAGACGTCAAGATGGGCCGTACGGAGATGAAATAAGGGCCATCCGGAGAGTCCACCAGACCGTCGAGAGGCATACTAGAGACCGCGGAGGGCTGCAACTGTGGCTTCTGAAACATTTTTTCTAGGAATTCGAAGGGCGGCGGGATTTCTTGAAGGGGCTGACCGCCCAATGCTTTGGCAGAGACGGTCTTACCCTTGAGGTCGCGAATGAGAACTAGATCGATACCAAGCTCTTCCATCGACGCATTCTGAAATTCCGGGGAGATCACGTCCGTCGTAGGACCCAGCATGAATTGATAGGTGCGATCCGAATAAGCGCGGTCATTCGTGGTGGCACCCAAGGGGCGGTAGGAGGCGTAGAGCGCGGCGGCGGCATCTTCGACTTCTTGCTTGGTCTGGTCAATCTCGAGTTGACGGAAATGCGAAAGAAGGAGGGACCGCGAGAGAAAGTAAAGGACGGCCATGGTACCCAAGAAGGTGGTGGCGAAAACCAACAGTAATCTTCTAGAGAGATTCACAGCAAATCCCCATGAAACGTTTGCAGCTTTGTGATGGGTACGGGAGGAGCGCAGCTCCCAAAACGGAACAGTACGTCCCGATCTCGCACTCCTCTACGGGCACGTTGTATCGGTGTCGCGGTGTAACCGACCTCACTTGGTCACCTCCCATTGCACCGGCACCGCTAAAGCGGAACTGGCGTGGCCGTAAGGCGGCGGAAAGCCATTTCTCTCAAGAACATGGGTCGAAATATGGTGGGCACGAGGATTTCCGGGATTCATCGTGAATTTTTCTAAGAGAATTCGCATCGAGCAGCCATCGACATTTGAAGGAGATTCTCCGCTTCCAGTGGCTCTGTTCATGCATGTAGAGAACCAGAAGCTGGAGGAAGCCGTGAGCGCACCCAACCCGCGATCCCAACCATACGTGCAGCAGCGACGCAGCCAACGCATTCTGTTGTCCATCCCGATTGTGGTGTCAGGCCGCCAGGCCAACGGTTCGGCATTTTCCGAGCGGACAAAGACACAAGTGGTGAACGCGCATGGCGCGGCGATTCAATTGCGGATCCCGGTGCTGTCCGGGCAGGAACTACGCATTAAGAACGTAGCAACCAATGAGGAAATAACCTGCACGGTTGCGGATATAAATCCCGGGTCAACCGACGTTCCGGAAGTGGGGATTGCTTTCGCAAAGGCTTGCCCCAGTTTCTGGCGGGTAGCCTTTCCGCCGGAGGATTGGAGTCCGCACAGTCCCGAGGCCAAGCGGGTTTCTTGCGTAACCATGGCGGGCAAACCATTGCTAGTACGAAAATAAACCAATCGGTCGAGGTACTAATTTCTTTCCAAGGCTGTAGCGCCACTCCGCCCGTTCGCATCCAACTTGTATGTCAAAGACGGCAAAATTCTGGTATCGTCTGCGGGGGTGAGGTATGGGGAAAATGCGTATGTTGTTCGTATGGTGTGCGATGGCTGTGGTGATTATCGCAGGTGCATCGCTGTGGGCGATGAATCTGCGCGCCGGGGACAAGGCTCCCGCGGTGGGAAGCGAAGCGCCGGATTTCACGCTGAATTCGCAAGACGGCAAGCCCATCAACTTGCACGATTTTCGTGGGAAGTGGGTGGTTCTGTATTTTTATCCCAAGGACATGACCACGGGCTGCACGATCGAGGCGCACAATTTTCAGCGGGATCTGGCGAAGTACGATGCCAAGAACGCGGTGGTTCTTGGCGTGAGCGTGCAGGATGAAAAATCGCATCAGGAGTTTTGCGCGAAGGAAAGCCTGAACTTCAAGCTGCTGGCAGACACGAAGCACGAAGTCTCGGAAAAGTATGACTCGCTGACGAATTACGGAGTAGCCAAGCTTTCCGCGCGGCACACGTTCCTGATCGATCCCACGGGCAAGGTTCGCAAGGTGTGGACCGACGTGGATGTGAAGAAGCACAGCGACGAAGTGCTGGCTGCGCTGGATGAACTGAGCAAGGCCTAACTCCTCATCAATCCCCGAGTCCGGACATGACGAGAACAACTGGCATTCCTGCCGGTGCCCCGCTACAATGCTCAGCGTTTTCCTCCAGGAGGTGCCTATGATTCGCCGCGTTTTTCTATTCGCGCTTGTGCTTGTTTTGTCGCTGCTATCCGCTGAATGGTGTTCCGCCGCAGCGAACACGCAGACGGTCAGCTATAAAAGCGGCAACGAGACCGTGAGTGGGTATTTGGCGCTGCCCTCCGGGGGAGGCAAACACCCAGCCGTCATCGTGATTCACGAATGGTGGGGATTGAATGACTGGGTGAAAGAGCAGGCGCAAAAATTCGCAGGCGACGGCTACGTGGCGCTGGCCGTGGACCTGTACCGCGGCCAAGCGGCGAGCACTCCCGACGAAGCGCACATTCTGATGCGCGGGCTCCCCGACGATCGCGGGCTGAGGGATTTGGAAGCGGCGTTCGCGTATCTATCGGCGCGGCCCGATGTGGAAGTAAACAAAATTGGGGCCATCGGGTGGTGTATGGGCGGAAGCTGGTCGATGAAGCTGGCGGAGGATCAGCCGAAGCTTGCCGGGTTTGTCGTGAATTATGGTTCTCTGCCTACGGACCCCGCGATCATCGCAAAAGTGAAGGCGCCGATGCTGGGCAACTTTGGAGCGGACGACAAAGGCATTCCGCCAGAGAGCGTACACGCGTTTGAAACCGCAATGAAAGCCGCGGGGAAAAGCGTCGATATCAAGATTTACGAGGGCGCGGGGCACGCGTTCCAGAACCCAAACAATAAGGATGGCTACCGCAAGGAAGCGACGGAGGATGCCGACAAACGGATCACCGCGTTCTTTCGGAAAACTCTGGGTTCGTAAGCTTTGGGTTGACTTTGCGGATGCGGTTACGCGCTTGCGGGTGCGCCAAGTGCCGGCGAGCGCAACTCGCGCGATGATTCCTGAACCTGCCAGGGCGCACCGTGCAGCGTGAAATAAACCCAACTTAGAAAGTCGGTGCTCGGTTTAGAGAGCAGAATTTCCAGGCCAATCAAATTTTCTTCGATTCGCACACTGCTGAATTTTGTGTGCGAAATCATCCCTTCGAATTCGCCTCGCGTGTAAGCGCGCTTCAGCAACATGTAACGAAAAGTCAGCTTGGTGATGAAAGCGTTGAGGGCGTTGACGTTCATCCCTTGTACGGCTTCGCTGATCGATTCCATGGAAGCGTCTCGCCGCAAATCGATGATCAGAGCTGTGCCGCCGGGCTTCAGTACGCGATGCATCTCCTCGAGTGCCCGGACTGGCTCGGTGAAATTCTTAAAAGCCGCGCGGCAGATCAGGAAATCGAAGGATTCGTCAGCGAAAGGCAAGTCGGAAGCATTGCCGCGTCGAAAATCGACCCGCACTCCAGCGTTCACGGCGTTGGAACGCGCGATCTGGACAAACGTTTCGCTGATGTCCAGTCCGGTGATCTCATAAGCGCCGAGTTTTGCCAATTCAATGGCAAAATAACCGGGGCCAGGCGCGACTTCCAGGACTTTGGCATGTGGTGGAATTTGCCGGGCGATGCGTCGTGCCAGCACCCTAAATTCCTCGAGCGATTTCTTGGTCAGGCCGGCGTACCATCTGGCGACGGCGCCCTCCATGCCTAATCCTTTATAGGGTTTTGCGGCGGAATGGTGAGCAGACATGAGAGCCTCCTTGGTCTGCTCTGATCGTAGGACCCCAGCGCGGCGCGCAACATAGAGAGTCGGCGAACGCCCTGCCGAAATCGGCGAACGAACAATCCAAGTCGGCAACTACGGTTCGTCGTCGCCGTCTGAGGCTCCTCCGAGCTCTTCGTCGGGTTTCTTGCGGGGATCGATTGGCGAGAGCCCCGCTTTACTTAAAGACTTGTTGAGCTCGGGAACATCACGCTCACGCATTGCGCTCCAATGGCGACGCAGTTCGGTTTCACTGTCTTCGAGGTCTTTGAAGGCAGCAACGGCCTGCGTGGTTGGAGCGGCGTCGGTGCTATCGGCCACGGCAAGAAGTGCGGAAAAGTGTTGGTTCAGGGTGGAAAAATTTTCGGGTGGTTTGCCACTGGTCGGCACACCGTAAAAGGTGTGTTGCGTGGCGCCTTCAAGCTCGGCGCACTGGTTGTCGAGCTCTGCCAGCTTCTTGGCGAATTTATCTTTGGCGGTTACTTTCTTCGAAAGCTCTTTGATCTGCTCACGTACGGATTTCACTTGTTCGAGTGATTCATAGCTTTCGTTCATGCCTTCGACCGAGCCTGTTTCCATGTCGAATTGTCTGCGCAGATCGTCCGGAGAGGTTTGAATCCGCGGATCCATCTGCAATGTGAGTGGCTGGGTATAACTTTTCCCATCCACGGTGAGTTTAACGGTGTAGGAACCGGGGAGCGCACGAACACCAAGCGGAGACAACGGCGTATCGTGGAGAATCGCGGAAATTGGGAATTCCATTTCGAGGGCCTTGGGCACTGGGTAGTGCAAATCCCAGACGAAGCGGTGCATACCCGCTCCTGCGGAAAGTATTTGGGTCGGACGAACCCAGTACATCGGTATGGGATATTCCGCCGCCAATTTTTCCATCGATGGTGGGCGGTCGGCGCTGGAGTAGCGCCGAACCAGTTCACCTTTGGCGTCGATAATATCGAGCGTGACCGGTCCCGTCGAGGTTGCCGCCAAGTAGTAATCGAGAATCGCGCCGTCCGGCGGATTTTTTCCAGCCGGCACTTCCGGGGGCAGCGGGGTATCGGGATTGCGATTCCAGCGCCAACGCATTGCGACCTGCGGCGCGTAGAGGACCGCCGGTTCTTGAACCAGTTTGTCGGTCAACTGACGCAACGGTGTAAGGTCGTCCAGAATCCAGAACGAGCGGCCATGGGTGCCGACGATGAGATCGTCGCCATGAATCGTGAGATCGCGCATGGAAGTGTGCGGCAGGTTGAGCTGCAACGATTGCCAGGAATCTCCATCGTTGAACGAAACATAGACGGAGTTTTCCGTACCAGCGAATAGCAATCCTTTATGCTCGGGATCTTCGCGGACGACGTCGGATGGAGCGTTCGGCGGAAGGCCGGTCACGATTTCCTGCCAAGTTGCGCCGTAATCGCGGGTACGGAAAATGTGCGGGCGCATATCGTCCAGTCGAATGGTGTTCACGGCAGCATACGCGGTAGCGGGATCGAAGTGCGACGCCTCCAAAATAGAGACTTTCGCCCAAGGTGTCATGGCGGGAGGCGTAACATTCTTCCAAGTTTTGCCACCGTCGCGGGTGAGTTGAATCAAGCCGTCGTCGGTGCCCGTCCAGATTGTGTCGGGTTCTTTGTGGGAAGGAGCAACGGCATAAATGGTGCCGCGATGCTTACCATTTTCCGGGTCCCCAGCGGAGAACGCGCCGAGATTTGCCGGCATTTCATAAGACTCGCGCGTTAGATCCGGACTGATAATTGACCAACTGCGGCCCTGGTCGGTGGTTTTGAAAAGGACGTCGGCGCCAAAATACAGCACCTTGGGATCGATTGGAGAAAAAATCAAAGGCAGCGTGCGATTGTAGCGATACTCGCCGCGGCGGATAGGTTCGGGCGCAACGTCAGCGACTTCGCCGATGTCTTGCTGCGTGCGAGTGAGTTTCGCGCCAAAAACGATATTGGGATCCTTGGGATCGACGGCGACTCTGCCATATTCGAAGACGCCTGGAAGCGACCAGTCACGAAACGAAATTTCCCCAAAATCGCTGCGGCTTTTTGTGGCCACGCTTCCGGATTCCTGCTGGCCGCCATACACCCAATAGGGGAAGCGATTGTCAGTGGTCACGTCGTAAAACTGGGCGGTGGGCTGGTTGTACCAACTGCTCCAGGTGGCGCCACCATTCACGCTGATCGCAGCGCCTTGGTCGGCGGAAATGGCGATGATCTGGGGATTTTCTGCGCTGACCCAAATGCGCTGGTAATCGTCGCCGCCCGGTGCGCCTTTCCAGCCGACGAAGGTCTTGCCACCATCTGTCGATTTCCAGGCCGCGGTGTTGGCTACATACAGCACGTCGGGATTATCCGGCGCGACCGCGATGCCCATGGCACCCGGTCCGCGGCCACCGATGCGATGATCGCCATTGACCAGTTGCCAGGATTCGCCCGCATCGTCGGAACGATAGATGCCGGCTTGGTCTTTTTTCGTCTCGACATCGAGATACATGCGCTTCGGATTACTGAGGGCGATGGCGATACCAATACGCGATAGACCGTTTTCCGCTGTCGGGAGTCCTTGAGTGATGGGACGCCAAGTACTGCCGCCGTCGGTGGACTTGTAAAAACCGCTGCCCGGAATCGTGAACGATTCGCCAGAACGAACTTCCCAGGGAGCTACACGCGCGGCCCACAGCGAGGCGAACAGGACTTGAGAGTCGCTGGGGTCCATCACCACGTCGGCCGCGCCGGTGTTTTCGTCCTTATACAGAACCTTCTCGAAGGTCTTGCCGCCATCGAGCGAACGAAATACGCCGCGCACAAGATTCGGTCCATAGGGATGACCTTCCACGGATACGAACACGCGGTCGGGATTTTTAGGATCGACCACGATGGCGGTGATTTGCTGGGCGTCGCTCAGGTCCAGATGTGTCCAGGTTTTGCCGGCATCCGTGGATTTGTAGATCCCATCGCCGACGGAAAGATCCGGTCGCTGCAAGCCTTCGCCACTTCCTACATAGATAATGTCGGGATTCGAAGGAGCCACCGCGATGGCGCCGATCGATCCAGTGGGTTGACTGTCAAAGATCGGATTCCAGGTATTGCCAAAATCGTCGGACTTCCACACTCCGCCATTCACTGGCGCCATATAAAAGAGATTCGGCTGGTGCGTGACGCCAGTAATCGCCACGGTGCGGCCCCCGCGGAAAGGACCGATGCAACGCCAGCGCATTTCAGAGAACAACTTCGCATCATATTGTTGGGCACCAAGCGGCAGCGCCAGCGTTACGGCGAAGCCGGCGAGCGCAATGCGGCGCACGATCGTCAGAAAGGGCATCGGGTTCCTCCAAGGAACAAGCGAGAATAACGCGTGGACCTGCTGGCGGCAACTAACTGGGCCGGAACTTGCGCCGCTCAAATGTTCGGCAGAAAACAGGCAACGGTCATCGTCTATGTGTTATACGCTTTTCGCACGGGCCGATTTTGGGCTTGCAGGCGACTTCTAAAGGCTTGGAGCGTCCGAAATTTCAATGGCAGACGAAAAGACGCGAATTCGCACGAAGGGAGAAGGACCGCGCAAGCCCGTGGAACTCGCCGCCCTGTCGTTTCTCGTGGGAGCCGTGGCAGGTCTGGCGGGAGCGCTATTTCGCATCGCCCTGCGGCAACTGGATATTTGGCGCACGCTAAGCATTACCAAAATGCATGCCTGGGGCTGGGGCGCGAGCGTGATCGTTATCGTGGTGGTGGCGCTTGCGGCGGCCGGGGCGGCGTGGCTGGTCCGGCGTTTATCGCCGGAGGCGACCGGCAGTGGAATTCCGTACGTGGAAACGCAATTGCGCGATGGCTGGATCGGCAATCCTTTTCATATTGTGTGGGTAAAGTTTCTGGGCGGCTTGATGGCGATCGGAGGAGGACTGGCGCTCGGTCGCGAAGGTCCCACGGTGCAAATCGGCGCGGTGATCGGCCACGTGGTGGGAGGGGTTTTCCGACGAAGCGACAATGACCGTCGCGTATTGTTGGCAGCTGGAGCGGGAGCCGGACTGGCGACGGCATTCAATGCGCCGATCGCGGGCGCGGTCTTCGTGCTGGAAGAATTGGTAGGGCAGTTTGACGTGCCCATCTCGATTGCGACGTTGGGCGCTTCGGCAGGGGCCATCGGCGTAGCGCGATTGTTGTTGGGCCAGGCCCCCGATTTTACCGTGCCCACGTTGGGGGAACTCCTTAATGTGGGGAACGTGTCCGCGGTGGGCGCCCATCTAATTTTGGGGACGGCATTCGGATTTCTGGGCGTGGCGTACAGCCGGACGATTCTGGGATGCATCGCGCTACAGGGCCGCCTCCACCGCGTGCCCATAGAATGGCGAGCGGGAGCGATCGGAGCGCTCATTGGATTGCTGGGCTGGTTTGCGCCAAGCCTGATCGGAGGCGGCGACAATCTGACCCAGCAGGTTCTGAGTGGGAGTATTTTACCCGGTATGGCGGGGCTCTTTTTGCTGATTCGCTTCGTGCTCGGCCCAATTTCCTACTCTGCGGAAACTCCGGGGGGCCTATTCGCACCGATGCTGACGATCGGCTCGTTAGGTGGATTGCTGATGGGTTGGCTGTGGGCTCACCTATTTCACAGTGGCGCGATTCTCCTGCAAGAATTCGCCATTGTAGGAATGGCGGCGTTTTTCACCTCGGTGGTGCGGGCACCGGTCACGGGAATTATTCTGGTCATCGAACTAACGGGAAGTTCTTCGCTGCTTCTGCCGATGCTGGCGGCCGCGTTTGCCGCGATGACAGTTGCGACGGTTCTGAAGCAACCACCCATCTATGAATCGTTGCGAGTGGTACGCTAGAGCTGCCGTGGTTCGATTGCGATGAGTTTAAAATCCAAGCTGATCCTGCAGTGCACCATTACTTTCTTGGCGGCTTCGGCACTGTTGTTCGTTCCAGCGCTCACACTGAAGTTTTGGGAAGCCTGGACGTACCTCGCGATTGTGTTTATTCCGATGTTCGCGTTCTCGGCCTACTACTACAAGCATGATCCAGCCGTGGTGAAGCGGCGGATGCAGACGCGAGAAAAGGAAACCGAGCAAAAATGGATCATGCGCGCAGCCATGACGATCTGCATTTTGGGTTTTATGGTTCCGGGGCTGGACCATCGATTGGGATGGACGCGCCGGGTTACGGGTGGTGTTCCGTTGTGGGTGGAGATTGTCGCGCAAGGATTGGTCTTGGTGGGCTACCTCGGGACGATGTGGGTAATCGATCTGAACCGGTACGCAGCGCGCACCGTTCAGGTGGAAGAAGGACAGCGGGTGATTTCCAGCGGGCCGTATCACTATGTCCGCCATCCCTTGTATGCAGGCGGTTTGTTGATGTGGCTGGCCACGGCAGTGGCGCTCGGTTCGTATGTGGCGCTGCCGTTTTTCGCGCTACTAGCTCCGGTGTTCGTGCTGCGCCTGTTGAACGAAGAGAAGGTGTTAGGCCGGGATTTGCGCGGCTACGCAGAGTATTGTCAGGAAACCCCCTATCGTCTGATTCCGTATATCTGGTAGGATGCGGGACTTTGCTTTTGCCGGCAGACCGGGATCACCACCGGCAGCAGTCGATTTAGGATAGAATAGCGGCATTGTGATCGCCGCCGGGCCGCCCAATTCTGGCGATCGAACTAATCAGGAGTGAGTCAATGAATCGTCTTTCGAAGTTTTGTCAAACCATCGTGTGTGCGTGCGTTCTTGTGAGTCCGACTTTCGCTCAGCAGAAACACCAGATTCCGGCTTCCGACGTCGTCAGCAAATCCATCAAAGCGGTTGGCTATGAGGTAGGCGGCGGAGCGACGAAGGTTATTTTCGTGGGCACCAGCGCCGTGCCCAACGCCAGCGGAGAGGCCAAAGTCGATGCCAAGAAGACGGGAACGGAAATCGATCTAAAAGTAAAAGGGCTACCGCAACCCACAACGCTCGCGGCGCAGTTTCTCACCTACGTGCTTTGGAGCATCACCCCGGACGGTACCACCACCAATCTCGGCGAAATTCCTATCGACAAGAATGGCGAAGGAAAGCTGAGTGTGAATGCGCAGAGCCAGACCTTCGCGATGATCGTTACGGCCGAGCCGTACTTCGCGGTGCAGTTGCCCAGCGAAATGGTAGTACTGGAAAACGACACCAAGAAGAACACCAAGGGCAAGATTTATCCCGACAACGACTACAAATTGATGAAGCAAAACCAATACGCCAAGCTTGGCAATCCTCTGGCGTTGACGCCTGACCTGAAGAAGGTTCCATTGGATATGTACGAAGCGCGCAACGCCGTGGACATTGCGAAATCGCAAAAGGCGGAGCAGTACGCACCAGAGATCTACACGAAGGCCACCAGCAGCCTGC
>Ga0335085_10005416_pt1 | contig 20499 bp, 18 predicted proteins | sample Lox_Sample_45_FD_206712 | JGI IMG/M metagenome (GOLD analysis project Ga0335085, IMG submission 206712) | Soil microbial communities from Loxahatchee National Wildlife Refuge, Florida, United States - Lox_Sample_4.5 | ecosystem: Environmental > Terrestrial > Soil > Wetlands | place: USA...
CGCCGGCGCGCCGCACCACGGTCCGGCCCGGAGCCGCGGCCGCGAGCTCCGCCGCGCGCGAGCGCGCCACGTGATCGGCGGCGTCGAGCGTCGTGACCCCGCCCAGGGCCGCGCTGGCCTTCGCGTTGGCGAAGGCGTCGCGCCCGGTCTGCTGCGCGGCGCCGGCCGCGCCGCCCCGCAGCACGCCGGAGACGGGCATCGGCGCCGGCTGGTTCCACGCCGTCCGCGGCTCCTGCACCAGGTACGAGGTGTACTCGGTCAGGATGCCGTAACGCAGCCCGAGACTGCGCACCTCCTCGACCAGGCTCGGCGTGGCGCCCTCGATCCGGATCTGACGGGTGAGCGCGCCGATCCGGCGCGACGCCCACAGCCGCGGAACGAAGTCGTTGCCCGCCGCCGTCGCCGGGAACACCGCCTCGGCCGTGAACCGCTCGGTGCGGCCGTTGCGCTCGCCCGTGACCACCACCGGGCCCGAACCCGTGCCCCGGTAGCGGCCGAACACCACCAGCTCCTCGCCGTAGAACAGGTCGGGGAGGCTCGCGGGGTAGATCTGCTCCAGCGCCACCGGACTGCCGGCGAGGCGGAGGTTCACCAGCGCCGGGTGCTGGATCTTCGCCAGCACCGCGCTCATCGCGGTCTCGATGTCGGCCCCGGGCGGCACGTACTCGGCGCTGCCCTTGCCCTCGACCGCGAGCCGGTCGAGCAGGTAGGTGTTGACGTCGGTCCCGACCCCGACGGTGAAGATGCGCGCGCGGCCGATGCGGCCGCCGGCGAGCGACGCGATGCGCTCGGGCGACTGCTCCCCCACGGTGGGGATGCCGTCGGTGACGAACACCAGAATGGGCAGCCGCTCCTCCGGCGTGTCCGCGCCGAGTACCGCGTCGAGCGCGCCGGCGATGTTGGTGCCCCCGTCGGCCGCGAGCCCGTCGAGGAACGCACGGGCGGCCGCCACGTTGTCCGCCGTGGCCGGCACGAAGCCGTCGCGGAAGTTGACGACGCGCGTCGAGAAGGCCACGAGGCGGAACCGGTCGTCGGGCCGCAGCGTCGCGATCGCCTGCCGCAGCGCCGCCTTGGCCTGGTCGATCTTCCCGCCGGACATCGAGCCGGAGACGTCGAGGACCAGGGTGAGATCGCGCGGGACGCTCGGCCCCGTCCCGGCCGCGGGCGGAGCGACGAGCAGCATGAAGTAGCCGGGCTCGCCGCCGGGCGCGTTGGCGACGACGCTGGTGCCCACCAGCCCGCGCCGGAGCGGGATGAAGATCTCGACGTCGCCTGCGGCATCGGGATCGAGGGCGATCTCCAGCCCCGATCCGGTGCGGCGGGTCGTCACCCGGTGGGTGGGGGAGTACGGTGTGCCGTAGTCGTCGGCGTTCGGCACGCTCACGGTGTAGCGGAACGCGTCGGTCGGCGCCGCGCCCGGCTGATCCAGGTAGCCGCGGCCGGCCGTCGTGGGCCGGTCGCCGATGGAGTAGCGGAGCCGCAGCGCGTCGCCGGCCCGGTCGAGCACCTGGGTGTAGCGCATCACGACCTTGCGGGTCTCGCCGGGGTGGAGCGGGAAGATGCGCGCCCGCACCAGTCCGTGGCCCTCGAGCGTGAGCAGGGCGGGGTCGCGGAGGCGCCGCACGATGTCCTCGTAGATGCCGCGGGCCTGCTCGGCGCTCATCACCTCGCCGCGCACCTGGTCCTCGCCCATCCACAGGGAGAAGTCGGTGAACACGGCCTCGCCGGGCAGCGGGTACAGGTAGCTGCCCTCGGCCAGGCCGCCGCCCGCGTTGCGGAACTGCTCCTCGACCTCGACCCGCGCCACGCGGCCCTCGATGTTGGTGCGCACGGTCGAGCTGACACGGACCACCTGGGACGGAAGCCCGGGGCGGATGGGGCGTTCGATCTCGATCCAGCCCTGGGCTCGGGCCCCGCCGGCCGTGAGGACGGCCAGGGCCCCGATGAGTGCGAGATGCCTGAACATGGTGCGGCTCCCGGTTGAAGGTTCTGACCGGGAGACGGGTGGGGGGGGAAAACTTGCACATCGGGGTGGGAGGCAGGCGTGAGAGGTGAGGGGTGAGAGGTGAGAGGTGAGAGGTGAGACGTTCACGTGAGAGGTGAGAGGCAAGGACGTGAGAGGGACAAAAGGCGTGAGAGGTGAGGAGTGATCCCCCTCACCTCTCACGAACCTCTCACGGCTGTCGCTTCTCACCTCTCACGTGAACGTCTCACCCCTCACTTCTCGCGTCTCACGCTTCAGTAGGCGAGACTGATCGTCCCCACATCCTTCACCTTCCGTGCCGGCGCCAGCTGGAACACCCCCGGATCGTTCTTCACGATCACCTTGGTCAGCTGGGCCACCCCGACGCCCTCGGGCGACAGCAGGGCCAGCTGGTAGTAGCCGTCCCTGAGGCCGGTGAAGGAGAACCGCCCGTCGGCGCCCGCGTCGGCCGCCGTCACCATCGCGGAGAGCACCGAGCCCTCCGACCGCGGCGCCTGGACCGTCGGGTCGCTGCCGGCGCCGGGCTGGTCGGCGATCAGCAGGGCCACCCGCCAGCCGGTGCCGGGCGCGGCGACGCGGCCGCTCACGACGCCGTCGACGTACGCGGGCCGCGCCGGCATCGTGGCCATCTCCTCGGACGTCGCCGGCGACAGCGCGCGCTGCCGCCAGGCCGCCTCGGTGGCGGTGTCACCGGCCAGCCGCGCGAGCGACATGAACCGCTTGGACGCCTCCGCGCCGTAGGCGAACTTCGTGGTGTCGCCCAGCGACGCCAGGACCCGCCGCAGGAAGGCGGGACGCGGCGTGCTCACGCCGGCCATCGCGTACAGGTAGGTCAGCGCGCCGATCCGCTCGGGATGCCGCGACAGGAAGATGCCGGCCCGGGCGGAGTCCGGCTCCCACAACAGGGCCTGCAGGGCGGCGCGGCAGCTCGCTACGCGCACCGCGGTCCCGTTCACCTGGTCCGGGTGCGTGTCCAGCCACGCGGTGAGCTTGCGGACGTTGGCGACGCTGCGCGCCGGGAGGTTGCGGCCCTCGGTGCCCGGATGCATGCAGTCGTCCGCCGTCGTGGACGGCTCGAGCAGCGGCCGGGCGATGAGCCGGCGCGCGGACGCCACGTTCTGGCCGAGCAGCAGCACCGGCGTGCGGGTCGGGGCCGTGCGGTCGAGCCCGAGCGCGGTGGCCACGTTGATGTTGACCTCGCGGGCCCGCGCCTGCGTCGTGCTGTAGGTGGTGGCCGCCACCACGACCAGGAACAGGGCCACCACGCCCGCGACGATCGCGCTGCCGCGCCGGTTGCCGGGGCCGAGGGACTGCGGCGCCGTCACGATGAGCAGCGCGCCCGCCAGCGCCATCGCGGTGGCGGCCGTCAGCACGTCGGACGCGACCGCCCAGCCGGCCGTGGCGCCGGGGGTCCCGTTCGCCGCGTCCGTCGTCAGCAGGGTGTAGAAGGTGTCCAGGGTGCTGGACAGGAACCCGCGCGCCTGGCTCGAGAGCAGCGTCGCGATGGCCACGGCGCCCCACACGGCGATGCCGCCCAGCGCGCCGTGCGAGATCCGGAGCGGGATCCGCCGGCCGAAGTCCTTCGGACCGATGAACGACCACACGCCGCCGAACACGATCGCGAGCAGGGCCCCGAGCCCCACCAGCTCGCGCCGCGCCTTGTCGGGGTTGGTGGCGAGGGCGTCGAACGAGAACACGCTGTCCACCGCGATCACCAGCCGGTACATCAGGAACGCCATGATGAACGCCACGACCACGGTCGTGATGCGGCGCGCGGGCGACACGTACTGCGGCCCCTGCCGCACCATGATGTCCGGGTGCATCACGACGATCAGGGCGATGGCCATGACCACCGTCGCGGTGACCGCCAAGAACGTCTCGGCGCCGGCGAGGCTGGTGGGCCAGCGCGCCGCGCCCGACCAGGTGGACACCGCGAGGCCCCAGCCCCGCGGGTACGCGAACCCGAACACGTCGCCGGTCGAGGCCGAGAGGTCCGGCGGCGCCGCGGCCGCGGCGCGCGCCAGCGCGTACAGCGCGCCGAAGGCGGCGAACAGGAGGGCAACCAGCACCGAGCGCCGCGCCTCGCGGCCGGGCGTCGATGGGTTGAGAACGGGCAGATCGGCGAGCGTCATGGTGACTCCGGGCCCTTCCCAGACGGCGTGAGCGGTTGTTATGGCGCGCGGAAAGAATGGGGTTTGCCGGGCCGGGCGTCAACCGTATAGCTTGAGCCCGCACTCGCGGGAGCACGGATGCGCAGGGTGACCGAAGCGGACCGGCAGCTCGCCGAAGTCCGGCGCCGGCTGACGATCGCCGGCGTCGCGGTGCTGGCGCTGTTCGCGGTGGGCGTGGCAGGCTACTCCATCATCGGCCATGGCCGGCACCGGTTCCTCGACAGCCTCTACATGACGGTGATCACGCTGACCACGGTCGGGTACGGCGAGATCATCCCCATGGACGCCAATCCGGGCGGCCGCGTCTTCACCATGCTGCTGATCCTGTTCGGCATGGGCATCCTGGTGTACTTCGCGTCCACCATCACCGCGTTCTTCGTCGAAGGCCAGCTCGAACACGTGTTCTGGAGGAAGCGTATGCGGCGGGCGATCGCGGAGCTCGGCGACCACGTGATCGTGTGCGGCGCCGGCGTGGTGGCCGGTCACTTCATCGACGAGATGCTCGCCTCGCGCCGCGCGGTGGTGGCCATCGTGCCCCAGGCCGGCGCGCTGCCGCCCCTCGCGACCGAGCAGGATCTCCTCTACGTCGCCGGCGACGCCTCGGACGAGGAGGTCCTCGCCGATGCGGGCGTCGCCCGCGCCGCGGGCCTCGTGGCCGCGCTCGAGTCCGACCGGGACAACGTCCTGGTCACCCTGACCGCGCGCCAGGCCAATCCGGCGCTCCGGATCGTGGCGATGCTGGTGGACGACCGCAACGAGTCGAAGCTGCGCCGCGCCGGGGCCGACGCCGTGGTGTCGCCGTTCCGCATCGGCGGCATGCGGATGGCCTCGGAGATGATCCGGCCGATGGTCGTGACCTTCCTCGACAAGATGCTGCGCGACCGGGACCGCAACCTCCGCGTGGAGGAGCTGCGCGTCGGGCGCGGCTCGCCGGCCATCGGCAGGTCCATCGCCGACCTCGACGTCAACGCCATGCCGGGGCTGCTGCTGCTGGCGCTGCTCGAGCCGGGCGCCTCCGCCTGGACGTTCAAGCCGGATCCCCACGCGCGGGTCGAGGAGGGGGCGACCCTGATCGTGATGGGCGATCCCGCGGGCGTCGGGCAGCTGCGCGCCCGCTACGGCGGTGAGGCCTACGCCGCCGTCTCCTGAGGTGCCGCCGGCCGCGCCAGCAGGCGCCTGAGCGGATCGGCGAGGGCGAAGCAGGCGAACGCGACGGCCGCCCCGGCCAGCGCGTCCACCGCGTAGTGGAACTGGCCGTACACCGTGCCGGCCGCGAGCCCGAGCGCCACCGGCGCGAGCGCCGCCGCGAGCCACGGCGCGTGCTTCCGCGCCATCAGCACCGCGCACCACGACGCCGCGACGTGCGACGACGGAAACGCCGTCCCCCACGATGCCCCGCTGTCCAGCACGGTCCGCACCAGCCGGCTGAAGAACAGGCTCTCCTGCGGGCCGGCCGGCGCCGGCAGCACGTAGTACGGGCCCGCGACGGGGAAGACCGCGAAGCACAGGTAGCAGAAGTAGAACGCGAGGGTGATGCCAAACAGCGCCCGCGCGCATGCCTCGCGTCCCGAGCGCAGGAACAGCCACAGCGGCACGCCGACGATGATGGCGTAGTGGGCGAGGTAGCACGCGTGCAGCACCGAGGAGACCAGCGGGCTGGCGACCGCCTGGTGCCACGTGACGCTCACCTGGCCGCCGAAGATGGCCGCCTCCCAGCGCTGCACCAACGCGTCGCGGGCGCGGCCCACGCCGGGGCCGATCAGCCCCAGCTGCCAGTAGTAGACCGGGACCAGGATGTAGGGATACCACAGGGCCAGCGCCCGGTCGAACCGGTGCGCGGACCGGCCGCGCGCCACGAGCTCCACCAGGACCAGCGCGAGCGCGTCGGTCGCGAGGAGCCACGGCCAGGCGCGGACCTGGCCGGCCGTCGCCACGGCCACCGCGGTCATCGCCACGACGAAGCCGCGGGTCAGCCACTCGGTCGGCCCAGCGCCGCGCCGCGCGCCTAGTTCAGCAGCTGTGCCGTCCGATACCATGCCACCGTCTCCGCCAGGCCGCGCTCGAGGTCGTGGGGGGGCTCCCAGCCGAGGTCGCGCCGGGCCCGCGCGACCGAGGTGCCCCACGCCGGCGCGAGGAACTCCGCCAGCTTGTCTTCGGACACGACGGTCCGCCGTCCCGCGGCCGCAGCGGCGCGGCCGATCGCGCGCACGATGGGCGCCGCCAGCGCGCCCGGCACGGGGAGGATCAGCGGCGCGCGGCCGCCCCGCACGGCGCGGCCCACCTCGCGCGCCAGCGTCCGGGCGGTGACGATCGCCGGGTGCGCGAGGTGGTAGGTCCCGCCCGCGGCCGCCGGCTCCCGGCCCGCCCGCGCGATCCCCTCGACCAGGTCGGCCACGTACACCAGCGACAGCTCCTGGCCGCCCAGCCCGAACACCGGCGCGAAGCCGCTGCGCGCGATCCGGAACAGCCGCAGCAGCTCCCGGTCGCGCGGCCCGTAGACCACCGCCGGCCGCACCACCGTCCATCGCACGCCCGCCGCCCCGCGCACCACCGCCTCCCCGGCCAGCTTGCTGCGGCCGTACGCCGTGACCGGGCGGCAGGGCGAGTCCTCGTCGAGCCGGGCGCCGCGCGCGGTCGGGCCCACCGCCGCGATGCTGGAGACGTACACCAGCCGCGCCAGCGACGGGGCGGCGGCCCGCACGGCGTCGACCAGCCGGACCGTGCCGTCCCGGTTCACCGCCAGGAACTCCCGCTCCGAGGCGGCCGCCGTGAGCCCGGCGACGTGATACACCACCTCCGCACCGCGGAGCGCGGTCTTCAGGCTCTCGACGTCCTCGAGGGATCCGGGCGCGGGGCGCGCGCCGAGGGAGGCGACGAAGGCGGCCTGCTCCGGCCGCCGGGCGATGCAGACGACGTCGTCACCCCGCCTCGCCAGTGCGGCAGCCAGGTGGCTGCCCACGAAGCCGGTGGCGCCGGTGACCAGGGCGTTCACGCGCGCCGGTCGTACACCCGGTAGGTCTTGTAGACCTGGAATCCCATTCGCTCGAGCCCGTTGCGCATCGCGGCGTTGGTCTCGAGGATCCAGCTCGACTCGCCCTGCGGCATGCCGCGCGCGTGGCAGTGCCGCCACAACCACTCGTACATCAGCGCGTCCGCACCCGTCCGCCGGTATTCCGGGAGCACGCCCAGCGTCAGGACCCGGGCGCGGTTGATCTTGCGCTGGTTCCACAGGATCCGGACCAGCCCCAACGGGAACAGGCGGCCCGATCGGTTGGTGCGCAGGGCGACGTTGAAGTCCGGCAGGGCGATGCCGAAGCCGATGAGCTTCTCGCCGATCGAGGCGAACACCACCAGGTCGGGGACCACCACCGGCTTGAGCTGCTTGGCCAGGTGGTTCATCTCCGCGTCCGTCATCGGGATGAAGCCCCAGTTCTTCTCCCACGCCTGGTTGTACAGCTCCTTGACCAGCCCGACGTCGCTCCAGAACCGCTTCATGGCGAGTGGGCGGAGCGAAATGTTGTAGCGCCGGGCGAGCTTGGGGCCGGCCGCCGCCAGGCGCTCGGGCACGGACTCGCGCCCGCCGTAGTAGGCCAGCAGGTCCATCGCCTTGGTGAAGCCCGCCCGCTCGAGCAGGGCGGGGTAGTAGCGCGGGTTGTGCGGCATCATCACCACCGGCGGCGTCGTGAAGCCGTCCACCAGCAGCCCGCAGTCGTCGTTGGTGGAGAGGTTCATCGGCCCGCGCATGACGGTCAGGCCGCGCTCCCTGAGCCACGCCGCCGCCGCCGCGAACAGCGCGTCCGCCACCGCCTGGTCGTCCACCGACTCGAACATGCCGAAGAAGCCGACCGAGGCCTCCTCGGGGTGGACGCGGCCGTGCGCGTCGTTCTTGATCGCGGCGATCCGGCCGACCACCGTGCCGCCCGGGCGCACCGCCAGGAAGCACGCCATCTCGGCGTGCTCGAAGAACGGGTTCTTGGTGCGGGAGAGCAGGGTGGCCACGTCCCGGCGCAGCGGCGGGACCCACAGCGCGTCGTCGCGGTAGTGCCGGTAGGGGAAGGCGATGAACGTCCGGAGGTCGGCCGCGGAGCCGACCGACCTCACGGACACTGCCTCAGCGGTCAGTGGATGACCCCGAGCTGCCGGCCGACCACGGCGAACGCGTCGAGCGCGAACTCGATCTGGTCCTGGGTGTGCGTCGCCATCAGGCTGGTGCGCAGCCGGCACTGCGACGCCGGCACCGCCGGCGGCACCACCGGGTTGGTGAACACCCCCCCGTCGAACAGCTTCCGCCAGAACAGGAACGTGTTCTCCAGCTCGCCGACCAGCACCGGGATGATCGGCGTCTCGCTCGGGCCGAGGTCGTAGCCCAGCGACCGCAGGCCGTCGGCCAGCAGCTTGGTGTTGGCCCACAGCTGGGCGCGCCGCTCCGGCTCGCTCTGCAGGATCTCCAGCGCCGCGAGCACGCCCGCCGTGTTCGAGGGCGGCAGCGCCGCCGAGAAGATCAGCGGCCGCGCGTGGTGCTTGAGATAATGAATCACGTATTCCTGGCCGGCGATGAACCCGCCGATCGACGCCAGCGACTTGGAGAACGTCCCGACGATCAGGTCCACGTCGTCGGTGACGCCGAAGTGCTCCGCCGTGCCCGCACCGGTGGCCCCCAGCACGCCCACCGAGTGGGCGTCGTCCACCGCCAGGGCCGCGCCGTAGCGGTGCGCCAGCTGTGCCAGCTTCGGCAGGTCCGCGATGTCGCCTTCCATCGAGTAGATGCCGTCCACGATGATCATCGCGCCCTTGGGACGGTTGTCGCGCGCCAGCAGCCGCTCCAGGGCCGCCAGGTCGCCGTGGTTGAACCGCACCACGTCGCCGAACGAGAGCTTCGCGCCGTCCACGATGGAGGCGTGGTCCAGCTTGTCCAGGTAGACGATCTCGCCGCGCCCCACCAGCCCCGACACCAGGCCGAGGTTGGCCTGGTACCCGGTCGAGAGCACCAGCGCCGCTTCCTTGCCCACGAACTGCGCCATCTTGGCTTCCAGGATCTCGTGCAGGTCGAGCGTGCCGTTGAGAAAGCGGCTGCCCGTGCAGCCGGAGCCGTACCGCTCCAGCGCGTTGCGCGCCGCCTCGAGTACCTTGGGATGGTGGGTGAGGCCGAGGTAGTTGTTCGACCCCATCATCACCTTGCTCTTGCCCCCGATCTTGACGACCGTATCCTCCGACTCGGAGATCGGGGTGAAGTACGGGTACAGACCGGCTGCCTGAATTTCACGGGCCTGCGTGAAATTCTTGCATTTCTCGAACAGAGCGATCTGTTGCGCGACTTCCGTCGTGGCCACCGGCTCCCCCGCTGAAAACGAAGCTCGCATTGTACCCCCGACCAAGGCAGGAGGCAAGTTGCGGCGCGCCTTGACATTCGCCCTCGTGCTGGTGCCGGCGATCGCCGGCCCGGCCGCCGCTCAGCCGACGTCTCCGCTCCGGTTCCGGGTCGGGCTCTGGCCCGACGCGGCCGTGCTGGGCGCCGGCGTGACGGCCGACCTCGTCCCGGTCATCTGGCCGTCGGCGTTCCCCTATGCAACCTGCGCGCCATGCGTCCCCTCGCACCTGTGGTCGCTGGACCGGTCCACGGTCGGCGCGGTGCGGCCGGTGCCCGACATCGTCAGCTCCGCCACGCTCGGCGCCGAGGCGGTGCTCGGCGTGCTGTTCCTGGCGTCCTCCCGCCGCGGGCAGGGCACCGCCGCCTTCGCGGAGGACGCGTCGGTGATTGCCGAGGCGCTGACGCTCACGTCCGCCGCGACCGAGTGGACGAAGATCCTCTTCCACCGTCCGCGACCCTTCCTCTACGTGCCGACGTCGACCGGGCCCTCGCGCCCGGACGACGGCCGCTCGCTCCCGTCGGGTCACACGAGCATGGCGTTCGCCGCCGCCGCGGCCTACGCGTCGGTCCTCCACCGGCGCCATCTCGCCGGCCGCGACAAGCTCCAGATCGGAGCGATGTTCGCGGCCGCCACCGCCACCGGCGTCCTGCGCGTCGTCGCGCACCGCCACTTCCCGACCGACGTCCTCGCCGGCGCCGCGCTCGGCTTCGCCATCGGCTGGACCGTGCCGGCCCTGCACTCCACGCTACCCTAGAATCAACTGAGACTTAGGACCAACTGACGGGGATTGGGGCAGTTTGTCCTCGGGATGCGCGCCCCGGCTCGGGCGTGATCCCGCCGGTCCCGGGCACGGGGCGTGCAGCGGCTGAGAGTGGGATTCAGTCGGGAGCCCCGTGGACACTGCGATCCGCCCCGAAGAACAGCAGACGAGCAAGGGCGTGGTGCGCCTGGTGCTCGTCGGGGCGCCGAACGTGGGCAAGAGCGCCCTGTTCGGGCGGCTGACCGGCATCTACGCCGTGGTCTCCAACTATCCCGGCACGTCGGTCGAGATCACCCGCGGCGCTTTCACGTCCGGCGATCGGGACGTGGAAGTACTCGACACGCCGGGGATGTACGGCCTCCTCGCGGTGTCCGAGGAGGAGCGGGTCGCGCGGCGCGCGATCCTCGCCGACGGGCCGCGCACGATCATCCACGTGGTGGAAGCCGCCCACCTGGAACGTTCGCTCCCGCTCACGCTGCAGCTGCTGGCGCTGGGCGCTCCGATCGTGGTCGCCTGCAACCTGCTGGACGAGGCGCGGCGCGCGCGACGCGCGCCCGACCTCGCCTTGCTCTCGGCGCGACTCGGCGTGCCCGTGGTGGGCACCGTCGCGACCACGGGGGAAGGGTTGCCCGAGCTGCTCGACGCGGCGCTCGCGGCGCAGCCGCCCGCGGACGGCTGGTCCCTGCCCGAGCCGTACCGGGCCCTGGTCGTCCGCCTGGTGGGCGAGGGCGAGCAGGGCGGCGTCCGTCTCCTGGCCGAGCTGGCGCTGGAGGGCGACGAGTCCGCCGAGGCCGAGCTGGGCGCGGACCCGGCGCGGTGGCGCGAGGTGGCGTCCGAGCGCGACGGACGGTGGGCCGGCGCGGAGGGGTTCGCGGTGGCGGTCGCGACGGCGCGCCGGCGCATGGCCCTCGCGCTCCTGGACGGCGTGGTCCCGGACGGGGACCGGACGGCCGAGGGAGGACGCACTCAGCTGCTCGACCGGCTCGCGCTCTCGCCCTGGACCGGCCTGCCGATCGTCGCGCTGGTGCTCTACGCGGGGTTCTACAAGTTCGTCGGCGGCTTCGGCGCGCAGACCGCGGTCGACTGGCTCGACCACGTCGTGTTCAGCCGCTGGGTCGCGCCGGCCGCGGCGGCCGTGACGGGCCTGATCCCGTGGCAGGCCGTGCGGGACCTGGTGAACGGACCCTACGGCCTCGTGAACCTCGGCCTGCGGTACGCCTTCGCCATCGTGCTCCCGATCGTCGCCGCGTTCTTCCTCGTCTTCGCGCTGCTCGAGGATTCCGGCTACCTGCCGCGCCTCGCGTTGCTGATGGACCGCGCGCTCAAGAAGGTCGGACTCTCGGGGCGGGCGGTGATCCCGCTGGTGCTCGGCTTCGGCTGCAACACGATGGCGACGCTGGTGACCCGGACGCTCGAGACCCGGCGCGAGCGGGTCATCGCGACGCTGCTGCTGGCGCTCGCCATCCCGTGCTCCGCGCAGCTGGGCGTGGTGCTCGGCATCCTGAGCGCGTGGCCCGGGGCCGTGGCGGTGTGGGGTGTCACGCTGGTGGTCGTCTTCCTGGCGGTGGGCCGGCTGGCGGCGCTGTTCCTGCCGGGCGAGCCGCCGAGCTTCTACCTGGAGCTGCCGCGCCTCAGGGCCCCGAGGGTGGGCAACGTGCTGCGCAAGACCGGCGCGCGGGTGCGCTGGTATTTCGCCGAGATCCTCCCCCTGTTCCTGCTGGCGAGCGTGATCCTGTGGGCGGGCGAGCTCACCGGCCTGCTGCAGCGCGCGACCGCGGCCCTGGTGCCGCTGGTGCGGCTGATCGGCCTGCCGGCCGATGCCGCGCCGGCGTTCCTCTACGGCTTCTTCCGCCGCGACTTCGGCGCCGCGGGGCTGTACGATCTGGCCCACCGCGGCCTCCTCTCGCCGGCCGCGCTCACCACGGCGGCGGTGACGATCACGCTGTTCGTGCCGTGCATCGCGCAGTTCCTGGTCATGAAGAGGGAGCGCGGGCTGAAGGTGGCGGTCGGCGTCCTGCTGGTGGCCACGACGACCGCGTTCGCCGTGGGCGGGCTCGTGGGATGGCTGGTGCGCTCGCTGGGAGGCTGGGCATGAAGTGCACGATGTGCGGGGCGGGGCCGAGCGCGTGCGACGGTTGCCCGATCGGCGCCAACTTCTTCGTCTCCCAGCGCCTGGCGTCGCTCGGTCCGGGGCAGAAAGCCACCGTGCGCCGGCTCGCAGCCGAGAACCCCGCGGACCTGCGGAAGCTCCTGGCGCTGGGGCTGCTGCCGGGCGTGGAGCTCGAGGTCGAGCGGCGGTGGCCGGCGATGGTCCTGAAGCTCGACTGCGCCACGGTGGCGCTGGACGCCGCGCTGGCGGGCGCCGTCCTCGTCGCGCTGGCGGCCTGACGCCGGCCGCGCCGGCCCGCAGGACCTACCGACCGGTCTCGCCACGCAGTTAGCTTGCAGCCTTCTACGCGCACGGAGAGCGGACGGGTGAGGTTGCGCGCCGACGTCGGTGGCGTGATCGTGGCGGTCGCCGGCCTCCTCGCGGCGGCGCCCCGGGCCGGCGCCCAGGCCGGAGGGGGGGGCGCGGACGTGATCCGGCGCGGCCTCGTGCACGGCGGGGCACGGCCTCCCGCCGGCTTCTTCCGCACCCTGGCGGCCGACCCCGGCGCGTTCGAGTTCAGGCACGGCTGGCTCGAGCGGGCGCGCGGCGTGCGCCAGGCGCGGCAGGCGCTGCGTGCCCGAGGCGCCTGGCGCCAGCTCAATCAGGCGGCGGTGCGCTCGCCCGGCGCGGCGGCGGTCGCGGCGTCGGCCACCGCGGTCGGCGGGACCCTCCGCTACCCGACCTTCCTGCCGCTGTTCTCGAACACCGGCGCCGCGGACGCCGCGGTGATGGACACCGCCGCGATCGCGGAGCGGTTCTGGGGCACGCTGCCCGCCCCGGCGAATCCGTACTCGGTCACCACCTACTACCAGGAGGTGTCGGGCGGGCGCCTCACGGTGACGGGCACCGTGATCGACACGATCCGGGTGTCGCAGACCGACGGCTTCTACTCGGGCGGCTTCCAGTGTCAGGGCCTGTGCGGCACCACGGGCGTGCCGGACCTCGTCGCCGAGCTGGTGCAGCACGCCGACTCCACGGTGGACTTCGCGCCGTTCGCCGATCCGGCGACGGGCATCGTTCCCGCGATCGTCGTCCTCGACCCGCAGGTCGGCGCCGAGTGCTACCTGCTCTATCCCCAGTCGGTGGCCAACATCTGGGCGCACCGCTTCTCCCTCAGCGGCTGGCAGGCCTTCCGGGTCGGCCCCGGACCGGTCACGACCCGGGACTCCGTGAACGGCCACCCGGTCGTGATCGACGATTACATCATCCAGGGAGGGCAGGGCGGCCAGAACGGCTGCACGCCCGGCGTGCTGGCCCCGATCGGCACGGTCACGCACGAGACCGGCCACCTGTTCGGCCTGCCCGACCTGTACGACACCAGCGAGCTGACCGAGGGCCTCGGCCACTGGGACCTGATGGCGTCGGGCAACGAGCAGAAGCCGTACCGGCCGGCGCACATGAGCGCGTGGACCCTGGCGACGCTCGGCTGGATCACGGAGCTGCCCGTCACGGCCTCGCGGAGCGTGACCCTGGGTCCGATCGAGACCGGCGACACGGCGGTGGTCGTGCCGGTCGCCGGCACCAACGAGTTCTACCTGCTGGAAAACCGGCAGCCGATCGGCTCGGACTCGATGATGGCGGGGCCCGGGCTGATGGTCTACCACCTCGACACGCTGTTGATGAGCCAGCGGCTGTTCACCAATGCGGTCAACGCCATCGTCCCGCACGCCCTGGCCGTCGAGGAGGCCGCGGGCGACACCGGGCTCGACTGCATCTATCCCTCGAGCTGCAACGACCGCGGCGATCCGGGCGATCCGTTCCCGGGCACGAGCGGCAACCCGGCCTTCGGCCCCGGCACCCTGCCCGCGGCGCGCACCAACGCCGGCGCGCCGGTGCCCCTCAGGGTCGACTCGATCCAGCAGCTCGCACCGTCCGGCGCCATGCGGCTCCGGATCACGCTCGGGGGCCTCACCACCGTGGCGGCGTCGGACACGGCGGCGAGCGTGCAGGTGGACGGCGTGCGGACCCGGGTGTTCCGGGACCTGCTGGCGGACGGGTCCACGCACGGCCTCGCGATCGACACGCTGCAGCTCAGCGCCAACGGGCGGACCGACTACCGGTTCACCTCCTGGTCGGACCACCAGCCGGCGCAGCACACCATCACCGGCTCGGCGGCGGGCGCGACCTACACGGCGCTGGTGGCGCGTCGCTACCTGATGAACATCGCCATCATCGGCCCAGGCGCGGTGAGCGCCACGCGCCCCATCGACCGGGTGGCGGGCAGCTTCCTGTCCGAGGGAGACACCGTCACCCTGACGCCGGTGCCGGATTCCGGCTCGGCGTTCGTCGGGTGGAGCGTGGACACCGTCACGGGCGCGCAGGCGCTCGCCTTCCGGATGGCGCGGCCCTACTCCCTGGTGGCGACCTTCGCCGGGTCGCGGGACGTGCTGTCGCAGCTGTTCACCGGGCGGAGCGTGCTCACCGGAGGCCAGGTGGTGGTGCTCGACGGGCTGGGCAACAACAACGGCCGGCTCGACCTGGGCGACGTCGTTGCGTGGCTCGACCGCAACCCCGGGGCGCTGCACGCGCCCGCCGGCGCCCGGCTCCGGGCGGGGACGCGGCGATGAGGCGCGCGCTGGCGTTCGCCGCCGCGGCCGTGCTCGCGGCCGGATGCCGCGGCGAGCAGGGGCCGGTGTCGGGCGAGCTGTCCGTGCGGCTCACCACGTCCCACGTCGGCGACCGCGCCATCCAGTTCGTGGTGATCGGCGCCGCGCAGGCCGCGACCGCGCCGACGGGCTCGGGCTACCAGGTGTTCTCCGATGCCCCCGCGGGGACGGACACGACGCACGTGGTGGTGGTCGCGCCGCCGGCCACGGGCCTGATCGCGGGAGACATCGCGCGCATCGCCGTGAACGACACCCGGCGGGTCCGCAGCTACGGCGCCCGCGTGATCGCCGTCGCGGTGCCGGACTACGGGCCCGGCAACACGACGGGCGTCTCGCTCGCGGTGGTGCGGCCGTAGCGGACGCCGGCGCCCGCAACCGGCTGGCGGTACGCATTTTGCTTGAGGGGGCCGTTCGGCCTAGCTACATTGCGGCGGCACTCGGCGGGGCGGTAGCTCAGTTGGGAGAGCGCGTGGTTTGCAACCACGAGGTCGAGGGTTCGATCCCCTTCCGCTCCATCCTGTTGCGTGCGCGGTCCCGCCCGCCGTCGTTCCCCTAGTCGCAGGGAGACATGGACGCTTCGACGATCTACCAGTACCGGTTCGTGCTGGCCTTCCTGGGCCTCGGGCTGGTCTTCGGCATGATCTCCGTCGCGGTCCCGCACTTCATCGCCCCGCGCGGCCGCGGCCGGGACACCTACAAGACGTACGAGAGCGGCATCGTCCCCGAGCGGGGGGCGTGGCGCCAGTTCTCGCTCGCCTACTACTTGTACGCGCTGCTGTACCTCGCCGTCGCGGTGGACGTGATCTACCTGCTCCCGGTCGCGCTCGTCTTCCGCTCCATGCACACCTGGCAGGTCCTGGTCGAGATCGTGGTGTTCGTCGCGATCCTCGCCGTCGCGGTGGTGTACTCGTGGCGCACCGGAGTCTTCCGGTGGGATTGACGCCGGCGCCGCAGGAACCCGAGCCGGTGGCGGACGCGGTCGTCGCGCCGCCCGCGGGATCCCGCCCCGCCGCGGGAACCCCCGTTCCCGCCTCGCCGGCTCGCCCGGACGGCGAGCTCGAGCGGCTGGCCGAGGACGCGGCGCCGTGGGTGCGGCTGGCGATGGTCGAGGACGTCTTGAACCTCGCGCGGGCGAATTCGCTGTGGCCGCTGACCTTCGGGCTGGCGTGCTGTGCCATCGAGATGATGGCCGCCGGCGCGGCGCGCTACGACCTCGACCGGTTCGGCGTCGGCCTGTTCCGGCCCTCGCCGCGCCAGGCCGACCTGATGATCCTGGCGGGGACGATCTCGCGGAAGATGGCGCCGGTGATCCGGACGCTGTGGGACCAGATGCCGGGCCCCAAGTGGGCGATCTCGATGGGCGGCTGCACGATCTCCGGCGGGCCCTTCAAGTACCCGGGCGAGTACGCCATCAGCGAGGGCGCGGAGAAGTTCATGCCGATCGACGTCCACGTGCCCGGCTGTCCGCCGCGGCCCGAGGCCCTGATCGCGGGCATCCTCAAGCTCCAGGACAAGATCAAGCAGGGACAGCGGTTTGAGCGCGCCGGCTGACCTGGCGCGGGCGGCCGAGGCGCTCGGCGCGACGGTGCCGGCCCCCGTGGACCACCCGTTCGCGGGCGCCGTGGAGGTCCGCTGGATCGCGCCCGGCCGCCTGGTCGACGCGTGCCGCCTGGTCCGCGACGCGGGCTACTTCTTCGAGTCGCTCACCTGCGTGGACCGCCTGGACCCCCACGGCACCTTCGAGCTGATCTACACCTTCAATGCCTTCGCTCCCGCCGCGTCCGGCCGCCTCGCGTGGCGGGTGTGGGCGCCCGGGGACGAGCCGGTGCCGACGGTGAGCCACGTGTTCGGCGCCGCCGCCTGGAACGAGCGGGAAGCGTGGGAGCTGTACGGGGTGGCGTTCGCGGGACACCCGAACCTGACCTGGCTGCTCCTGCCCGAGGGCACGGCGTGGCACCCGCTCCTCAAGAGCTTCACCGCGCCGCCGCCCTCCGAGTACGACGACAGCCGGCAGGCCGCGCCTGCCGCCGCGACCGATGACGAGCCCGCACAGCACTGACACGCTCGACACCTACACCCTCAACATGGGGCCGCAGCACCCGTCGACCCACGGCGTGCTGCGGATGAAGCTGACGCTCAGGGGCGAGGAGATCGTCGCCGCGGAGCCGGTGATCGGGTACTCGCACCGCGCCCACGAGAAGATGGCGGAGAACCGCACCTACGCGCAGTTCCTGCCCAACACGTCGCGGCAGGACTACCTGTCCGGGATGATCTACAACTTCGCGTGGGTCGAGGCGGTCGAGCGGATGGCCGGCGTCACGGCGCCGGAGCGGGCCCTGGTCGCGCGCGTCATCCTGGCCGAGTTCAACCGCATCGCGTCGCACCTGCTGTGGGTCGGCGCGTTCCTGCTCGACCTCGGCGCGGCGACGCCGTTCCTGTACGCCTGGGACGACCGCGAGGCGATCCTGTTCCTGCTCGAGTCGGTCACCGGCTCGCGGCTCACCTACTGCACCGGCCGGTTCGGCGGGCTGAGCCGCGACCTCGACCCCGGCTTCCCGGACCGCGCCCGCGAGGTGCTCGCCAAGCTGAAGGGCCGCCGGGACGAGTACGTCCGCTTGATCGAGGACAACGTCATCTTCACCAACCGCACCCGCGGCGTGGGCGTGCTGTCCCGCGACCTGTGCCGGTCGTACGGCGTCACCGGCCCGACGCTGCGCGGCTCCGGCGTCGCCTACGACGTGCGCAAGGCCGAGCCCTACGGCGCGTACCCGCGGTTCGACTTCGAGGTGCCGACCCGCGAGGAAGGCGACGTGTTCGCGCGCTACATGGTGCGGGTCCTCGAGATGCAGCAGAGCGTCCGGATCATCGAGCAGGCCCTCGAGCAGCTGCCGGGCGGACCGGTCCTGCTGCCCGACTCGATCGGCGTGAAGAAGCGCCTCAAGCTCCCGGTGGGCACCCAGTACTACGCGGTCGAGAGCGCGCGGGGGCACTACGGCATCCTGCTGGTCTCGGAGGGCGGAACGGAGCCGTACCGCGCGAAGTTCCGCACGCCCTCGTACCCCAACCTGGCGGTGCTGACCGAGGTGATGCCGGGCAACATGGTCGCCGACGCGGTCGCCATCCTGGGGAGCGTCGACCTGGTGATGCCGGAGGTGGACCGGTGAGCGCGCTGCACGGCCTGGCGGCGCGGTTCCTCGGCGACTTCGGGGCCACCCTGGTGCTGGGGGCGGGATTCATCCTGCTGTACCTGACCTTCAACGTGCTGTTCCTCATCTGGCTCGAGCGCAAGGTGTCGGCCCACGCGCAGCGGCGGCTGGGGCCGATGGAAGTGGGGCCGCACGGCGCGCTGCAGACCGTGGCCGACATGCTGAAGCTGCTCTCCAAGCAGCTGGTGACACCGCTGGCGACCGACACCTTCACCTTCCTGTTCGCCCCGATCCTGATCTTCATCCCGACGGTGTGCCTGGCGTCGCTGGTGCCGCTGGGCGGCGCCTCGGCGTTCGCCGAGATGCCCAACGGACTGGCCGTGGTGGTGGTGCTCTCGGGCATCACGGTCATCGCGATCTTCATGGCCGGCTGGTCGTCCAACAACAAGTACGCGGTGCTGGGCGGGATGCGGTCGGTGGCGCAGGTCGTGGCCTACGAGATCCCGGTGCTCCTGTCCGCGCTGGCGGTGGTGCTGATCGCCCAGACCCTCGACCTGCACGCCATCGTGGCCGGGCAGCGGGTCCCGTACGTGGTGGTCGAGCCGGTGGCGGCGCTGATCTTCTTCATCGGGATCACCGCCGAGACCAACCGCGCGCCGTTCGACATCCCGGAGGCGGAGTCGGAGCTGGTGGGCGGCTTCCATACCGAGTACGCCGGAATGCGGTTCGCGCTGTTCTTCTTCGCCGAGTACACCAACATGCTGGTCCTCGGCGCGGTGGGCGCGACGCTGTTCCTGGGCGGGTGGCGGGGGCCCGGAGCTGAGGCCCACCCGTGGCTGGGGCCGGTCTACCTGCTGCTCAAGGCGTACGCGGTCGTGTTCCTGATGATGTGGGCGCGGTGGACGTTCCCGCGGCTGCGCTTCGACCAGCTGATGAACTTCGCCTGGAAGCTGCTGATCCCGGTGGCCCTGGTGAACCTGGTGGTGACCGCGGCGGTGCTGATCGCGGTGCAGGCGCCGTGATCACGCCGCGCAGCGTGCTGAGCGGGCTGAAGAGCCTGGTGGTGGGCCTGGGGGTCACCGGCCGCCACATGGTGCGGCCGGTCGTCACGCTGCAGTACCCGCACCAGCGCCCGGACGCGACGCACTGGGGCGGGCCGATCGAGCTGGTGACCTTCCCCGAGACCGGCACGCACGACTGCATCGCCTGCAACGCCTGCGCCCGCATCTGCCCCTCCGACTGCTTCGACATCGCGGGGGTGCGGCCGCCGGGCCTCAAGAAGATGCGGGCGACCAGGTTCCTGCTCGACTTCTCCACCTGCAGCCTGTGCGGGCTGTGCATCGACGTGTGCCCCACCGACACGCTCAAGTACTCGGAGCGCTACGACGACGTGGCTTACCGCCGCGACCTCACGGTCAACGACCTGCTCGCGCCGTTCGGCGACGACCCCTTCCTCGCCGGGACGCAGCCGTGAGCTGGCCCGGGTTCCTGTTCGGCATGTCGGCGGCGCTGGCGCTGATCGGGGCGCTGTTCGCCGTCGGCCTCAAGAACATCTTCCACAACATCCTCGGCTTCGCGCTCTCGCTGGTGGGCGTGGCCGGCCTGTTCCTCACCCTGGGCAGCGATTTCCTCGCGATCGTCCTGCTGCTGGTGTACGTGGGCGCGCTCGGCATCGCGATGGTCTACGCGGTGATGCTGTCGCAGCCGCTCGACGCCCCGCGCGCCAAGCGCAGCCTCGCCAAGGTCGCCGGCGCGGCGCTGCTGGCCGCGGCGGTGGCCCTGGCGCTGTGGCTGGTGCTCCGCGGCGCGCGGTTCCCGCCGCTGGAAGGGGGGCTGGCCGTGTCGCCGCAGCTGACCGGCTCCCGCCTCCTGTCCGACTACGTCCTGGCGTTCGAGCTGATCTCGGTCCTGCTGGTGGTGGCGATGATCGGGGCGGTGATGGTGGCGCGCCGGGACCCGGGCCGCCGTCCGGGGGCGGGCGGCGCCGCGGCGCGCCGGGGGGCGCCGTGACGACGCTCGACGCGTATCTGATGGTGGCGCTGCTGCTGTTCTGCATCGGGCTCTACGGCCTGCTGCAGCGGCGCTCCCTGGTGGCGATGCTGATCGCGCTGGAGCTCATGCTGGCGGCGGTCTCGCTCAACGTCGTCGCGCTCACCAGCTTGCGCGGCGACAACACGGCGGACCCGCCCGCCTCGTCGGTGGGGCAGGTGGTCGCGCTGATCCTGATCGGCGTCGCGGCGGCCGAAGGCGCCATCGCGCTGTCGCTGTTCGTCGCGATCCAGCGCGAGGTCCAGAGCATCAACGTCGAGAACCT
>Ga0335085_10005417_pt1 | contig 20495 bp, 18 predicted proteins | sample Lox_Sample_45_FD_206712 | JGI IMG/M metagenome (GOLD analysis project Ga0335085, IMG submission 206712) | Soil microbial communities from Loxahatchee National Wildlife Refuge, Florida, United States - Lox_Sample_4.5 | ecosystem: Environmental > Terrestrial > Soil > Wetlands | place: USA...
GCCGACGGCAAGTTGGCCCACAACTGGAATCCATGCATGCGGCCGTGCTGGTCCCCTTTGGGCATCTCCTGGTGCAGGATACCGCTGCCGGCGGTCATCCATTGCACGTCGCCAGCAGTCATCTTTCCTTTGTTGCCCAGACTGTCGCCGTGCTCCACCGAGCCGGCGAGCACGTAGGTGATGGTTTCGATCCCGCGGTGCGGGTGCCAGGGAAATCCCGCTAGGTAGTCCTCCGGATTCTCATTGCGAAAGTCGTCCAACAGCAGGAACGGATCGAAATCCTTGGTTTTGCCGAAGCCGAAGGCGCGCTGTAGCTTCACTCCGGCACCCTCCAGGGTGGGCTGCGTTTGCGTGATCTTGCTTACGGGGCGTAGTGACATAGTATTCTCCCTCTACCGCCAGGAAGCAGCTTGGACGCCTATTTGGCGGTGCACACAACGGTAGTGGGTCATATTGAAATTGTAGCGGCGAGTTCACCTCGCCCTATGGCGACGCAAAGCCGCCTCTACATGAAACTGACCCACTACCCACACAATTCAAGCTTTGATGAATTGAACGTCAAGCGTAATGGTGACTTCGTCGCCAACCAGGATGCCGCCGGTTTCCAGCGCCGCATTCCAGGTCAAGCCGAAGTCCTTGCGATTGATCTTGGTGGTCGCCGCGAGGCCCAGCCGGGTGTTTCCCCAGGGATCCTTGGCCGGTGGGGTTGGTCCCTCCACGCTAAATACCACGATGTGCGATACCCCGCGAATCGTCAGGTCCCCGGTAACGGCGAGTTCTCCGTCGCCGGTCCGCTTTATGGCCGTCGATTTGAACGACAGGGTGGGGTGCGACTCCACATGGAAAAAGTCCGGGCTCTTCAGGTGCGCGTCGCGCTGGTCGTCGCGGGTGTTGAGCGATCCGGCGTCGATCGAGGCCTCGACTTGAGATTTCGTCACGTCCTGCTCATCCAGCGTCAAGACTCCGCTGACTTTGTGGAATTGCCCCTTCACATTCGAGATCATCATATGCTTCACCTTGAATTCGGCCACGGAGTGGACCGGGTCGATGTTCCAGGTGGAGGTTTGGGGTGCAGCTTGCGTATTCATCGTAGTTCTCCTTTCAAGAGATTTGATGCGTGACACCGATAATCGTTACAACAAATATCTGGGCCACAAATCAGGCGGCCGGCAGGCGCGCCAGGCGCAATAATTCGCTCAACGCGTGCAGGCGCTTCCGCCCCATATGGCCCAATTGCCGGCGGTGGGCGGCTTGCACCGGCCCGTCGAGCCGGGCGAGGAGTTTTGAGCCCTCGGGGGTGATCCGGCCAATGACCGTCCGCCGGTCCCGGGTATCACGATCCCGCGAGATCAAGCCGCGCTTCTCCAGGCGGTCGAGCAGGCGGGTGACGTCGGGGTCGCGCGTAATCATGCGGCTGGCGATTTCCCCGCAAGGGAGGCCGTGGGGTGCTCCGCGCAGGATGCGGAGCACGTTATACTGCGTCGAGGAAAGCTCCTCCGCCTTGAGCACGTGGCTCAGACTCCGCGACAGCATATCCGTGGTGCGCAGCAGATCCAGGAAGGCCGCTTCCTCCGGACCGCCCAAGCGTTCGTTTCCCTGCTGGTTCGTTGCCTTCATGAAAGAGATATTACTCGTTATAACGGATATTGTCAAGACGTATGTCGTGGTGAGCGGCAGCCGCGGTCACTGCCGTAGTGACCTTGGGTCTATATCTTGACCCATTGCGAAATGCCCGCATTCAGGGAATCGCTGACATGGGCTACCCGCCCGGTTGTGGGCATAACCGGTAATGATCAAGCGGCTTCAGTTCCCCTCGCGATTCCCTGTAAGGCCAGCCAATTCCGATTGGGCACCCCAAGCTTGCGCAGCAGGTTCGACACGTAGACCTTCACAGATTGTTCAGACAGTGCAAGGTTCGCCGCGATTTCCTTGTTGGCCTGGCCATGGGCCAGACACTGAAGAACTTCTTCCTCGCGCTTTGTCAACTTAGGTTCCCGCCATTGACTGACAGGGAGGAGGTAGCGGACTAGAATCCGAAAGATTTGCCCGTCACACCAGGCAATTCCATTTGCCACGGCGCAGATTGCGTCGCGCAGATTGCGCTCCGAAGTCGTCTGCCTGACAAGCCCGGCGGCCCCCGCCTTGAAGCAAGTGATGACTTGGTCAATGCGGTCTTCTCGGGCCAGCAGCAAAACCGGTGCGAACTTAGCGAGCTTTTGAATCAATTCGGCAAGTTGTCCATCGTCGCCCGAGAATGTGGCGACGTCAACCAGGACCGCATCGTATCCCTTGCAGTCTTTGTCCACGGGCCCCGGTTGCCCGTAGAGAGTCACCGACATATTAATTCGGGAAAGAGCCGAGGTAAGAGCCGTCCGGAAGAGAGGAGAGGCTTCTGCAAGGAGAATCGACCGAATATTCATGGGATCCTCCGCACCAACTCAACGGAATGCCTATTTATAGCCCCTGTGTACCCCATTGTCAATAGGCGGCATGGATAGGGTTAATTAACTTTGACCAAGCCGCCCGGCCAATTGCTATTTATGGAAGCTGTCCTCTTAATGTTGTCATTTGAAAGGAAGTGGGCCATTCCTTCGCGGAGGCCGAATTTCCAGAAATTGCCGCTCTTGTTCGCTTACGGGAGCGATGAGGGAGGAATTATGTGGAAGACTCTATGGCAGCATCAAGTTCTCTTAGGAACCCTGGCAATGTGGGTGTTCTCGGGTCTCTGCTACGCCTTACCGAACCCTACAGCGGACAGCTCGGCGTTCTATGTGTTCATCTACAAGGTGATCCAATTCATCGGGGCTAACTTGGCCCGGGCAGGATTTGCTTCGCATCCCGCACCGATTGAGGAACAGCCGCGGGTGGCAACCAAAGCGGCATAGGCGTATAGAGGACAAGGTATCCATCTCCGAAAGGGATTTGCCATTTGTAACGACTCGCTTTGCGGAAATGCTTTCGCGCAGGAGAGCCTGTGGCAACAACGTTTCCCTCGATTGAGATTCATCATTTAATCGTCACTCAATACCCATCCGAAAGGAGCAAACTACTATGGCGACAAAACTTGCATTCAGAACACCTGTCGGAGGCGTGTCATTACCTGCCGGACAGTCCAAGGAATTGGGCGTAGTGGATGTCAGCCCCTTCTCCCAGATCCGAGTTGTTGCCGATGAGCGGGTTGGCTCGGGTACTGGCGTCAACATCCGTTTGACCATAACATTGGGAAATGAGCTAGTGGCACAATTGGATGTCCTAACCCTTGCACCCCATAGTCAAGTAACCAGGGTTTACGAAGTTCCCGGAACCACGCTATCTGTCTTCATGGATGCCCTTGGGGGGACAGGTTCAGATGGCGTCGATGTCCTGATATTCGGAGCGTGATCCGCTCATCACGCCCCGGCCATGCATCGGGAGTTACCTTAACCCGTCGAACCGCGGTATATGGTTTCGTATAAGTGATGATTCGGGAGGGGTGGGCAGTGAATGGCTCCCCCTCTCCCGGACCCGCCTTGCTGTTATCTCGGCTCAGAATAAATATTCCTGCCCGGGCCTGCGCATTCCGACCTCAGCGAATACGAACCGGCGATGTTGCCGGGCCCTTTGGTTGTATCTCCATATGAATCCCAACACGATGGACCTATTAATCACAGGCCGGTCGTAAATCCGCTGGCTCCCAGCGGCGTCTGCGTGGATAATACCTAGACGCTGGCTTTGACCCAAGATTCCTGATCGGCATTCCGTGGCGCGTAGTTCTTGCGCCGTGCTGACGACTATGACGGCATAATTGAATGGATCCGAACTTGGGGCGGCAACAAATTCCATGGACAAACGCAGTCCAGTGAGGAGGAGTTGAAGCAGTGACGGATTTTGGTAGCAAGCTGCCGGCCCGGGGAAATAACCGAAGTCGAAGGACTAGCCGGGGCCTCGCCCTCGCTTGCCCCAGGACGGGAACGGCGTTGGACCTGCTCCGGAGCCTGGCGGCTTTGGCCCGGGCAGGGGCACTGCTTCTCGCAGCCTGTACGCTGTGCACGGCGCAGGTTACAAAAGATCCCGAGAAAATCAAGCTGGGGCGAGCGATGTTCCGCAATGCTTGTGCCCCCTGTCACGGCATCGATGCCAAGGGCGGACACGGACCCGACCTTACACGCGGAACCTTCAACAACGGCGATTCCGACGCCGATCTTTACCGCGTCATCGCGCACGGTGTTCCCGGAACCGACATGCAGGGGGTTCGTTCGGACCTTATCGATCCCCCGGGCATCTGGTTGGTGATCTCATTCATCCGCTCGGTAACGCAGGCGGAGGCGGGCCCGGCGCCGGGCGACCGTGCGGCCGGCGAAAGGCTGTTTTGGGAAAAGGGCGGGTGCGGCCAGTGTCATACAGTAGGCGGGCGGGGCGGAAGTTTTGGGCCCAACCTGACCAAGGTCGGCCGCGAGCGCAGTCTTGCTTACCTGCACGAATCCGTTGTATCGCCCGACGCCGACATCAGCCCCGGTTATGAGACCCTCTCCGTGGTCGCCCGCGACGGACGCAAAGTGACGGGCGTGGCGACCAATATGAATAATTTCTCGGTCGAACTGATGGACGCCTCCGGAAAAACCAACTCCTTCCAGCGCAGTGAGCTGAAGTCCCTCATCCACGAGCGCCGGTCGCTGATGCCGACTTACGGCAGCGCATTCTCCAACACTGAAATGAACGATCTGCTGGCGTATCTCAGCAGCCTGCGCGCGAACTCCGCCCAGCCCCCTGCACCGCCTGCCACTGCCTGGCTAAACGAGAAGCGGCTGCGGGCGGCGCAGGACGACCCTTCGACGTGGCTGATGTACGGCCGCGACTACGCCGGGTGGCGCTACAGCCCCTTAGAGCAAATCAATGCCGCGAACGTGGCCCAGCTTCGACCGCAGTGGATCCGCCCGACGTCGACCACGGGAGGATTTGAAACAACTCCGCTGGTCTACGACGGCATGATGTGGCTCACGGGGCCCTCCAACCATGCCTACGCGCTGGACCTGCGAACCGGAAGCGAAATCTGGAATTATCACTCGCGCGTGCCGGAAGGCATTAACACCTGCTGCGGGCTGCCGAATCGAGGCTTCGCGGCACTCGGCGGCCTGTCTTTTAAGGCCGATGTGGAAGGTGTCTTGGTGGCGCTCGATTCCAAGTCCGGCGAGGTGGTTTGGAAGACTCCGCTGGCAGACTATCGAAAAGGATACAGCGCTACGGGCGCGCCGATGGTGGTCAAGAACCTGGTCATCGTGGGCATCGCGGGAGCGGAAAACGGGCAGCGCGGATTCGTGGACGCTTACGAAGCCCAAACCGGGAAGCGCGTTTGGAGGTTCAACGTGATTCCCGCTCCGGGCGAACCGGGCAGCGAAACCTGGAGCGGAGATGCGTGGAAAAATGGCGGTGGCCACCCGTGGACCACCGGGACCTACGATCCCGCTTTGAACCTCGTGTACTGGGGGACGGGAAATCCCGGACCGGATGAGAACGGCGCGGTGCGCCCCGGAGACAACCTGTATACGTGCAGCCTGGTGGCGCTGGATGCCGACACCGGCAAGCTCAAGTGGTATTACCAGTTCACCCCGCACGACACGCATGATTGGGATGCCATCAGTGACCCGGTGCTGGTGGACCTGCCCTATCAAGGACGAACAGTAAAGGCGCTGATCCAAGCCAACCGCAACGGATTCTTCTACGCCCTGGATCGCACCAACGGCAAAGTGCTGGTCGCCAAATCGTACACGAAGGTTACGTGGGCGACGGGAATCGGGCCGGACGGCAAGCCCCGCGTCGTGCCCGGCCAGGAACCTACCGAGGAGGGAAACCAGACCTGCCCGGGTCTGGGCGGGGGGCATAATTGGCAAGCTACGGCGTACAGTCCGCAGACCGCTCTCTACTATTTTAATTCCACCGACCAGTGCGAGTTTTTTTACAAATTCCAACAGCCGTACGTGGAAGGCCAAATCTTCCAGTCCAGCACGGATGCAGCGATTCCCGGCGAGCCCGGCACCAACTGGATTCTGGCCGTCGACCCGACCACCGGAGAAACCAAGTGGCGGTTCGAGCTGGTGCGTGGATCGCTGGCCGGGCTTCTGGCTACCGGCGGCGGACTGGTGTTCACCGGCGACTGGCAGGGGTATGTCTTCGCGCTGGACGCTCGCACCGGCAAAGCATTGTGGCACTTTCACGCCGGCGGGAGGGTTGATAACGCCCCCATCACCTACACGTTGGACGGCAAGCAAGTTATCGCTGTGGTGAGCGGAAGCAATGTCGTGACGTTTACCCTGCCGTGACGGCATGCTGGTTCTATTGAGGGTTGCAAATTTATTGGTGGAACATTTTCGTAGCGCGGGCGTCTCACCCGCTGGGGCGGGGGCATCCTGCCCGCGCTACCTACGTAGGTGTCACTTCATTTTGCAATCGTCAGTAGCTTTAATATCGAATCGATGATGGCGGGCTCTGAACGCAGCATGTTAGGGCGGTGTCCCACCGCCCGGATAGTAACGGTGATCTCCGATCGCCGCACGCTATGGCGGTCGGAGACCGCCGCTACAAGGTAGGGTCGGGCAGCGTTCGGCCCAGGGCCAGCGCCGCTGGCCCCTACAAATTCGACTTCGGGAGCGGCAGAGCACGCCCACTTGTGTTAAGGTAGGCCCGCTATGAAAAACCCAAACCTTATTTCGCGTCGTTCGTTCATGGGTTTCCTGGCGGCCTCGCCGATGGCGGCGGTGGCGCACTCCAAACCGATTCCGGTGGGAGTGGAACTTTATTCCGTGCGCAACGAGCTGAAGAAAGACGTGATGCAAACCGTCAGGGCGGTGGCAGGGATGGGGTTCCAGTGCGTGGAGTTCTACGCGCCTTACTATAGCTGGACGCCCAATTATGCCCGGCAGGTGCGTGCGGAGATGGATCAACTCGGCATCCGCTGCTATTCGACACATAATGGGATGACGTCCTTCTCCTCCGAAGGGATGGACAAGGCGGTGGAACTGAACAAAATACTTGGCACTCATTATGTAGTGCTGGCGGATACTGGAAAGATAACGGGCTTGGCGGATTGGAAGCACGTGGTAAAGACGCTCAACACCGGCAGCAAACAATTGAGGAAGCACGGGCTGCGCACCGGAATTAACAACCACCGCGAGATCGAGTGGATACCCATCGAGGGGCAAAGGCCTGTTGACGTGTTAGCCACGGGGCTCGACAAAAGTATCATGCTGCAACTGGACGTAGGAGGGTGCTTAGCCACGGGGAACGATCCCGTTGCCTGGATCAATAGCAACCCGGGCCGTATCCGCTCCATGCACATCAAGGATTGGTCACCCGAGAAGAAGTTCAAACTTCTGACCGGCGAAGGGATCGCGCCCTGGAAACAGATCTTCGCTGCTGCCGAGAAAACCGGGGGCATCGAGTTTTATTTGATCGAACAGGAAGCCAGCGAATACTCCGAACTGGAAACGGTGGAAAAGTGCCTCGCCGCCTTTCGCAAACTCCATGGCTGAGGGGTCTCTGCCTTTCTCCGCTGAACACCAATATGCCAGGTAGTCCTGAAAACCTCTCCACGGAAACTGGCGGCTTGCCGCCGGGCATCTCGCCCCAGCCTTCCGTTCTCCCATTGCCGCGGGAGATTTGGACGCTGCGCGACCTGCTGCTGTTTATTGCCTTCATCCCCTTCGCATACCTGGCTTCTGATCTCTTGGCGCTGGTCAGCTACGTCGTGGTGCGACCATTCGTGGGGTGGCGCGAAACCGCCGAGGCGGCGCAGAAAAGCACGTTCTTTCTGCTCGCCATGCAGTGCCTGTTTTACATCTTTGTCCTGGGATACCTGCTTCTGGCCGCCAGGGTTCAACATCACCAGCCTTTCTGGCGTTCACTGGGTTGGCGAAGACCGAGCGGGAGGCAAGTTGGGGGGTGGCTGGTGGGCGGGGCCGGGCTCGCCGTGCTGGCCTTCCTGGCGCTGATGATTCGGCCCGATTCGCGCTCCTTCCCTCTGGAGGGAATGTTTTCCTCGCGGGCGGCCTCGCTGGCTATTGCCGTATTCGCCGTCGGAATCGCACCCGTCATTGAAGAGGTAGTGTTTCGCGGGCTGCTATTTGCCATCTGCGAGGCTGCGGTGGGGTTGCGTTTTGCGACGATCGTCACGGCCGCGCTCTTTGCCACACTGCACATCCCGGAATACTGGCCCGCCTGGAATCACATCGTCATCATCTTCGTGGTGGGGATGGTATTCTCGCTGGCGCGCGGCCGCTCCGGCGCCCTCACCCCGTCCATTTTTCTGCACCTTGGATACAATTCCCTGATGATTGTCGGGTTTTTCCTTGCCAATTGAAGCGTTGTGGCACGGCCATCCTGGCCGTGTGGGGGCTTGCCCCCCGGACAGCGGGCGGGACGCCCACGCTACGATCCCGCGCGCAGCAAACGCCTCCCGCTCACGCGTCGCGGCGGCGTTTGACGTCGATTTGCAGGCGTTTGATTTTCTGATTGAGTGTGGAAAGGGGAATTTTGAAGCGCTCGGCGGCTTCCGTCTGGCTCCAATTGGTGCGATTGAGCATCTCGAGAATCACCCGCCGCTCGCACCCTTCCATAATCTCGAACAGCGAACGGCCATCAATACTCTCAACAGGAAACGACCCCGTGTCATGCGCGCCATTCTTGGTGAGTTCTTCCGGAAGCAGCTCGGTGCCCAACGAATCACCTGAGGCCAACACCACGGCGCGTTCCACGGCGTTCTCCAGTTCGCGCACATTTCCGGGCCAAGCGTAGTCCATCATGCATTTCAAGGCTTCGGAGGTGAACTGCAATCCGGAGCGCCCATTCTCATCGCAAAATTTGCGGAGAAAATGCTCGGCCAATTGCGGAATGTCTTCCTTGCGTTCGCGGAGCGGCGGCAACTGGATGGTGATCACATTGAGGCGGTAGAACAGGTCCTCGCGAAATCTGCCGTCCACTACCATCTTGCGCAGGTCGGCGTTGGTGGCGGCGAGAATACGCACATCCACTTTGATGGTATCCGTGCCGCCCAGGCGCATGAACTCACGCTCCTGAATGACGCGCAGCAGCTTGGTTTGCGTTTCCACGCCCACGGTTCCGATTTCATCAAAGAAGATCGTGCCCTGGTTGGCGACTTCGAACAACCCGCGCTTGGTGGCAATGGCAGAAGTGAATGCCCCTTTGACATGTCCAAAAAGTGTACTCTCCAGCAAATCGACGGGGAGGGAGCCGGTATTGACGGGAACAAAGGGCCGGTCGGAACGGGGGCTGGTGGCATGAATGGTCTTGGCCATCAGTTCTTTTCCTGTGCCGCTTTCGCCGGTAATCAGCACGGTGGCGCGGCTTCCCGCCACCTGCGTAATCAGGTCCATTACCTTCTGCATCTTTTCGCTTTTGCCGATAACGTTGGGAAGGTCATAGCGCTTTAGGGCGCGGCGGAGCTGATAGTTTTCAAGCTGCAGGCGCGAGCGGTCGACGGCGTTGCGGATTTCGAGCAGCAGCTTGTCATTGTCCCAGGGCTTGGTCACGTAGCTGTCGGCGCCTTGCTTAGAGGCCTGGAAAGCCATCTGCGTAGAGGCGTAGGCGGTGATCATTATTACGCCCATTTCCGGGGTTTCGCGCTTGATGTGCTGGAGTATGTCCAGGCCGTTGCGATCCGGCAGATTGATATCGAGCAGCACGAGGTCGAAGAGGCCGTCTTCAATTCGCCTCAGACCCTCCTCACCGGTGGGCGCGGAATCCGTCTTGTATCCCTCCAGCTCCAGGAGCTGTTCGAGGCTCTCGCGAATTTCCGATTCGTCGTCAATAATGAGGATGGAGCCTTTAGCTGACATTCACTGGTTTCCTAACCGCGGGAAATTCCAGCCGGAAGGTCGTTCCGCGGCCGACCACGCTATCCACCTGGATCGATCCGGAATGTTCCCGGATGATGCCATAGGTCACCGAGAGGCCTAAGCCCGTGCCTCGGCTGGTTGCCTTGGTTGTAAAAAAAGGATCGAAAATCTTGTTGAGGTGTTCGGCGGGAATCCCCACGCCGTTATCTGCGACTTCCACTTGCACGGTGGAGTTCTCCGCCTCGGTGGCAATCGTCAATTCGCCGCCCTTGGGCATGGCGTCGCGCGCATTCATGATCAAATTCATAAAGACCTGCTGAAGCTTTCCGTGGTTCCCGTTCACGGCCGGCAGCGAGGTTTTTAACTGGGCATTGACGGTGATGCGGGCGGCCTTGAGCATGGGCTCAACCAGTGAAAGGCTTTCGGTGACTACGCGATTGACGTCCAGGTCTGAGTATTCGCTGCCGCCCACTCGCGAAAATTTCAGGAGGTTATTGGCAATCTCGGAAGCGCGGAATGCCTGGGTAATGATTTTATCCAGGGTGCGGGTGCGGGGATCGTCGGGATCCATCTGCCGCATCAACATTTGCGCGTTGGAGGTAATGACGGCAAGAGGCGTGTTCACCTCATGGGCCACGCCGGCCGCCAGCAATCCAATGGAAGAGAGCTTCTCGGCCTGCATCAACTGGTCTTCCAAATTCACCCGCTCGGTGAGGTCCGTAAAGATCAGCAGGCGCCCAATCACCTCGTCCTCTTTTCCAATTAACGGCACCACCGAGAGGTTTACAATCAAGGCGCGGTCCTCGGCATTGCGCAGACGGAATTTGTAGAGATTGAGCGTGTGATGCGGATCGGAAACCCGTGACAACTCGGTTCTAAGCTCGGGGGGAAAGATCGCTTCCAGGGTTCTGCCCAGCGCCTCCGAACGGCTGAGTCCATAGAGGCGCTCGAGGGCGGAATTCCACGCCTCCACCGCGCCTTCCAGGTTGCAGGCTAATACGCCGGCATTGATGGATTCAATGATGTTCTGGCTGAAATCGCGCAACGCCTGATAATCGCGGGCTCGCGTCTCCAGCGATTCATAGAGGCGGGCGTTCTCCAGGGCTATCGAAACGTAACCCGTGATCGTTTGCAGCAGGTCAATATCTTCGCTGGAGAGATAGTCGCCGTCGCGCGTCTTGCCCAATCCCAGGTAACCCAGCGTGCGCTCCTTGACTTTGAAGGGCAGGTAATAGTGCAGGCGCAATTGTTCGATGGATTTCTGTGCGGCGGGAGTGAAGCCATAAACCCGCTTGACGCTGTCGAAGAAGAGGTAGCCTTTGGCAAGCGCGGGCAGGGCGGGGTCCAGAAAGCTGGTGTCCATCTTGCCGGTAAAGTTCATCCCGCGCGAGCGCACCATGCGGAACCCCTCCGGCTCAGTAGCCATGAAGACGGAAAGCCGGTCAACGCCCAGGGTTTCGGAGAGGTGATCGCAAACCTGCTCGAGCAAGCTGTCCACGTGCAATTCCGAAGTGAGCTCGCGCGCGAACTCCAGCAGCGTGCGGCGGTAATCATAGCGCTCGCGAATGAAGAAGCGGTCCACCCACTGCTGGATGTAGTTCACTACGGGCTGAAAGAGAACGGCGGTGAACACGATCGCCACCACCCAGGCGCCCCGGCTGTTGATGGGCGGGAAGGTGGCACGGAAGAAATCCGCAAACAAGGCGATAAGGGCGAAATAGAAACCCACGATGCCGGCGGTGGCAAGGGTGTAAGAAATGCCCCGGCGGAAAATGATGTCAACATCCATCAGCCGATAACGCACAATGGCATAGCCAAAAGTGACCGGCAGCACCGCCAGGGACAAGGCGGAAGCGTTCATCCAGGCGTTGGGGACAAATCCCCAAAAAAAGGGTAAGGCATAAAGCGCGGCAAAGGGGACGATGGCCACCCAGGTTCCCCGCGTGACCCACTTGAGTTGGTGCTTCAAAATGGGGTCGCTGGCGCCGGCATAGGCATGGTGCAGAGCCAGGGCACCGGCCAGGAAGTAAATTCCCAGGTAGAGCATCTCCACCCGGTCCAACTGGACGCGCGCTTGGAGAAGCGACCAGGGTAACACCAGAATGTTGACCGCCACGAGGACATGGACTGCACCCAACAAGACTCCCGGCAAGTAGAGGAAGGGGGCTATATACCGGCGGTCCTGGAGCAGTTTGGAGCGCTCCGGGAAAGTCAGGCAGAAATGCAGGAACAGGGCAGGTTGCAGGAACCAAGCGGCCACGTTCAGCCAATAGATCGCCCAATCGAAAAGGTTCAGCTTGCCGGTGTAGGCGAACGAGTAGAGAACGAAGGAGGCCAGACAGAACAGATAGAAATGACGGGATTTCCGGGCTGTCCAGCGCCGGAAGAGGATGAAGGTGCCGATCAGGAGATAAAGCAGGCCCACCAAGGCCAAGTAGTTGCGGACTGACCCGGCATTGCTCTGCGCGTCGAGCACCAGACTCGTGTCAAAAGGTTCCCCATTGCGGGTCAGGCTGTAGTTGGCCAGCGACCAAACGCCCAGCCGGTATTTCTGCTGGACGGCCTCTTCCTCCGTGGCGACGGGCTGGCCGTCAATAGCCTTGAGTTGGTCTCCCTCATGGATTCCGGCCCGGTCCCCGGGCCCCCCACGCACGACAATCCAAGCCACAACCCCCTGTCGGGTATAAATCCAGGACACTCCGTCATCGGGGGCTTGATAAAGGCCGCGCTGCTGATAATTGAAGAGTCCAAACCCCACCAGCACCAAACTCAGAAGAGCAAGGGAGAGAGTGGTTAGTCGAAATGCGGGGATTCTGGTCATACAGAGGTACCGTGGCTCTGGAAACACTAGTACCTGAAGGATTGTAGCACGTTAGATTCCAGCAGTCGATGTACCTCCAATCTTTAAGCCATTTAATTGTATATAGATAGACGGCGCACTCTAAAAGCCGGACTCGTGATACAAGATTTTGTATATTAGTTACAATTTTTCATAGGTGCCAAGGTGGTCAACCCTCGGCATTTCTATCCTAGAAAGTCCATCATTCAGTAACATTATGGCCGTGGAGGTTTTAGGCATGCCGGGGTTTGGGGCGTAATTGTGGAATAACCCCCATGGATTTCCGGAGAGCGCCTATGACGCCCGAAATATCGCGCGTTCAAATCCCGGCAGGGCGCGTTCAATCGAGGCCAGCGGAGCAGTCAGCGATAACCGGAAGTACCCGCTACGCCCAAAGCCCGAGCCAGGCACGGCCAGAATCCCCTCGTCCATCAGGCTGCGCACAAAGGCCAAGTCGTCCGCGATCGGCGCTTTGGGGAACATGTAAAAGGTTCCGGAGGGTTTGGCAATGACGTAGCCGAGGTGCTTCAGGCCCTGCCAAAGCATGTCGCGCTTCTCCTGGTAAGGTCGAGGGTCAATGCGAAAGTCGGCCACTTCCGCCATGACCCATTGCCACACCGCCGGGGCGTTGATGAATCCCAGCGTCCGGTTCGCGAAAGTACACGCGTCGCGTATCGGCGCCAAATCCGGAAGGCGGGGGGAAAGCGCCAAGTAGCCGATCCTCTCGCCGGGAATCGCCAGCGCCTTGGACCACGAATAGGTCACTGCCGTGGCGCGTATCAGCGCGGGTACCGAAGGAAGCGTCAGCCCGTCAAAAATCAGCGCTTTGTAGGGTTCATCGGCGATAACCGTTACGGGATGGTCGAGGCCGGAAATCAAACCGTCCAATTCCCGTAGGAATTCGTTGGAGTAAACCGCGCCCGTGGGATTGTTGGGCGAATTAAGGATGATGGCCTTGGTGCGCGGCGTAAGGGCAGCCGCAATGCGCTCGGAGCATGGCTGGAATGCGTCATCCGTATCCACCAGCACCATGCGCCCCGCGTGGTTCTCAATGTAAAACTGGTATTCGGGAAAAAAGGGAGCCAGCACGATGACTTCGTCACCGGGATCGAGCAGCGACTTCAGCAGCACGTTGATGGCGCCCGACGCTCCCACCGTCATAAGAATGTGATCCGCCGTGTAATCGAGCCCGGTTTCCTGGGAGAGCTGGCGAGCGAGAACTTCCCGCACCGCTGGGAAGCCCGCGTTGGGCATATAGGCATGGCTGCGCGGGCGATTCTCTTCGACGACCCGCCGCAGCGCCGCGATCACCTCCAGCGGTGGTTCACCATCAGGGTTCCCCAAGGTAAAATCAAAGACGTTCTCTTCTCCGCGCTCTCGCTTTAGCCGGGCGCCAATCTCAAACATGCGCCGGATCCAGGAGGCATGTTCCATCTGTTCCGCGATTGTTTTGCCAATGCTCATCGGTCACTTCTCGATGCGCCGGCAAACTTCCGCAGATCCCACAACATTAATCCCGGCGGCTTGCAATTGTGCGATGGCTGCATCGGGTTTATCGAAGCGGAAAATCAAGACGGCCGTATCTGCGCGGCCGAATGTGAACGCGTACATGTACTCAATATTCGTGTCGGTGTTCTCAAAGGCGCTGAGCAACTCTGCCAGACCGCCGGGGCGGTCGGGAACTTCCACCGCAACCACTTCCGTAACGTTCACGACGTAACCGGCGTCCTGAAGAACGCGCGAGGCCTGCTCCCAATCGGAAACGATCAGACGAAGAATGCCGAATTGCTCGGTGTCAGCCAGGGTAAGGGTCCGAATGTCGATGCCGGATTCCGCCAGCAGATGGCACGGTTCAGTCAACTGGCTCGGTTTATTCTCCAAGAAGAGCGAAAGTTGATGAAGCTTCATGGATACTTCCTATTCAAGGCAGTGCCAACCCGGACGACCTGATCACCACCACCCCGTCGCTCGGCGCGCCACCCCTCCTCGTCTGAGGAGGGGCGCTGCTTGAAACTCCCCTCCTGATTCAGGAGGGGTGGCGCGCTAAGCGCCGGGGTGGTTACCCAATGCATAAGGACGCTCGCGAGTTCACTGGTCCAAATTCCTTCGATCGATGATCCGCTGCGCTTTTCCTTCGCTGCGCTTGAGGGTTTGCGGCGCCACCAGGCGCACATCCACCCGCACTCCCAGCGTTTGATTCAACGCTTGCGCCAGCTTATTATGTAGTCGTTCGATGGCCCCCACCCGGTCGCTTGAAATCGCGGAAGTCACCTCCACCTGAACCTCCATCCGGTCCAAGCCCCCCTCGCGTGTCAGGATGATTTGATAATGCGGGAGCGTTCCTTCCACGGCGAGCAGGGCGGTTTCAACCTGGGACGGGAACACGTTGACGCCCCGAATGATGAACATGTCGTCGCTGCGCCTGGAGATGCGCTTAATGCGGCGAAGCGTGCGTCCGCAGCGGCATAATCCCGTCACGAAGGCGCTGATGTCGCGGGTGCGATAGCGGAGCATGGGCATGGCCTGCTTGCTCAGGGTGGTCAACACCAACTCGCCTTCCTCCCCCTCCGCGACTGGGCGCCCGGAATTGGAGTCAATGATCTCCGGGTAGAAGTGGTCCTCAAAGATGTGCAAGCCGGCTTGGCAACGGCACTCGCTCCCCACGCCGGGGCCGGTGATTTCGGAGAGGCCATAGATGTCATAAGCCTTGATGCCGCCCGCCGATTCGATGCGGTGGCGCATGGAATCGCTCCAAGGCTCCGCACCGAAGACACCCACGCGCAGCGGCAACTCCCGCACATCCACGCCCATCTCGGCAGCGCGGTCGAGCAAATGCAGGAAGTAAGTCGGCGTGCAGCAGATGGCTGTTACCTTGAAGTCTTTCATCACCATGATCTGCCGGTCCGTATTCCCGCCGGAGATGGGAATCACCGTCGCACCGAGCGCCTCAGCCCCGTAGTGAGCGCCCAGTCCACCTGTGAAGAGGCCGTAGCCATAGGCGTTTTGAATGATGTCGCCGCGGCCCAGTCCGCACGCCGCCAATGTCCGCTTCATGGCATCGGTCCAAACGCCCAGGTCATCTTGCGTGTAGGCGACGACTATCGGCTTGCCGGTGGTGCCGCTCGATGCGTGCAGTCTGACCACCTCTTCCAGCGGACTGGCAAAGAGACCAAACGGATACGTGTCGCGCAGGTCCGCCTTCATCGTAAAAGGCAAATGCGTCACATCCTCCAGTGACTGGATGTCCGCGGGCGCGACGCCGCGCTGATCCATCCGGTGACGATAGAGTTCGACACAATCGTAGGCGCGTCGAACCGTGGTGCGCAGACGGGCCAATTGCAGGTCGCGCAATTGGGGTATCGACATAAAGTCCGGCGCGCGGGCGATGGGAATTTCCAGTAGCGATTCCTTACGATGGCCGGTCATGGCTCGGGTGGGCACAGGGACTTTTTGGCGGCCGTGCGTCCAGCCGCGAAGGCTTGAAGGTTTGTGGCATGCAGTTTTTGTGCCAAATTCTGGCGAATGGCGTCTTCCCAGGAATACCCGGGGAAGGGGAGACACGGACTCAGGCAGCCGAGCAAGGTCACATTCAGCTCGCGCTTATTGTGCAAACTGCCCTCTGGAATCATGTCCGGTGTGATCAGCGTTCCACCCTCCCGCAATCGCCAGCGATTATTTTCCACCTGATCCGGCGAGAGGACCAACAGGTAATCCGCTTCTCCCGAAGGCACCATGGGGCTGTAGACTTTTTCACCAAAGCGGACATCACTGGTCACAGATCCGCCACGCTGGCTCATTCCGTGGATTTCGCTTTTCTTCACATCGAGACCGGAGCGGAATGCCACCTCGGCGACAATATCGGAAGCCTTCAGCACTCCCTGCCCGCCCAGGCCCGCAATCACGATGTTGGTTACCTTAGTCCTGTTGCTCAGCGCAACTCTCCATTTCGTGGGCTGCGGACCGCTCATACTCGCGGATTTTGCCCGCCGCCAGCAGACAATTGCGGCGAGCGATGATGACCGTTAGCTCAGGTTTGCCGAGGCGCGCTGCGACCAACTCCTGGAAGGCGGTGGGATTGATGGTCGGGTCTGTCACGTACACTTTGGTAATGCCGAGCGAGCGCACCAGATCTTCAATGACCACCTTTCCGGTGGGCTGATGTTCAAGGGTCCGCCCCGTTCCGGGATGCTCCTGCAATCCGGTCATGGCCGTGGTCCCGTTGTCCAAGATAAGCACCACATGTCCGGTCTTGGGCGGGTTATAAACCATCTCCACCAGGCCCGTAATCCCGCTGTGGATGAAAGTGCTGTCTCCAATCGTGCTAACCACGCGGCGTGCCTGCTCGGGGGGCAGGGCGTGCCGGAGGCCCAGGCCCACCCCGATACTCGCTCCCATGCAAACACAGGTGTCAACAGCTTCAAAGGGCGGAAGCACCGCCAGCGAATAGCAGCCGATGTCGCTAGCCACGATGCAATCCAGATTGCGCAGCGCGGTGAACGCCGAGCGATGGGGGCATCCGTGGCATAGCTCGGGCGGTTTCCCGGGCACGGGAACGGGCTCAGGGGAAGTGTCGTGGGTGAGAATGCGCTTGACGCGTTCCACGCTCAACTCGCCAAACCGATGTTGTTCCGGCCTTTCCTCGGCCTCCGCGCCTGCGGCGCGCATGGCTTCCAGCAAGTAGGGATCTCCCTCCTCAATCACCACGCAACGGGCTACGCTCCTGGCGAAACGCCGGATCGTATCGAGAGGCAGGGGGTAAGTCATGCCCAGCTTTAGCACCGCTGCTTCAGGCGCCGCCTCGCGAGCATGCATGTATGAAATTCCAGAGGTGATAATCCCGAGCGACCGGTCGCCGTCGATCTCGCAGTTTGGCCCGTCCGTTTCGCTCCATTGCCGAATCTGCTCCAGCTTTTCGCGAAGCCGGCGATGGGCGGGCCGTGCGTATGCGGGAATCATGACTCGTGATTTTACGTCGCGGACGAATGTTGCGGGGGCATGCGAGTCCGCCAAAGCCCCTGCCGGGCGGACTACGGTTTTGGAATGACAAACGCGCGTGGTGAGGCGCAGCAGCACCGGAATGCCCCACCGCTCTGAAACCTGAAGTGCTATCAGCATGAAGTCGTAAGTTTCCTGCGAGTCCGCAGGTTCCAGCATCGGCGCGCCCGCCGCTACGGCGTAACGGCGATTGTCTTGTTCATTTTGGCTTGAAGCCATGCCGGGATCGTCCGCCGAAACAATCACCAGGGCTCCGCTGACTCCGGTGTAGGTGGCCGTGAAAAGTGGGTCGGCCGCGACGTTCAGTCCAACATGCTTCATGGTGACGATGGCCCGGGCATTGGTAAATGCAACGCCCAGCGCTACTTCCAGTGCCACTTTCTCATTGGGCGACCACTGGGCGCGGCCTCCCAGCCGGGAGAAGTATTCCAGAATTTCCGTGGAAGGCGTTCCGGGATACCCAGTGCCCAGCGTGACCCCGCCATGGAGCGCCGCCAAACCCACCGCTTCGTCTCCGCTCAACAGCAGTCGATCCGGCCCAATCATTGACTTAATGACCCTTCCATGTAGCAGGCGTCCACTTTTTTTCAGGGCAGATGGCCCAACCCAGGCGCAAAGTCAATTTATTGTGCATGTTGGTGACCAAAGATGAGAGCGGAAGCATGGAAAATGCGAGGCGCAGATTGCGAAGGAGGCGCTGCTCATTTGCCTGCGAGCTTGGGCATCGATATGACAGGATGTCCCGCGGTACATGCCAAACGTGGCGTCCTTGTGCGTGCTGTTTCCAGCCTTCCAATCGAAAAAGTGGGGCGTCAGGCAGAGGGTGAGAGCGACAATTTTACGTCTCCCTGATCGGGAGAATTGTCATGCTATTTATGAATTTTGGAAGATTTATTAAGTCGTCTATTTTCAGTATGTTCTCAGCTTCGTTTTACAATTGCTCGGCTTGCCGGTTCTTTGTTTTCAGTATGTTCTCAGCTTCGTTTATTTTTTCATCACGTGGACATTCTGTCGTACCGCAGTTGGGGCACATTGTCAGGCCGTATTCCCTCGTCCCGCCGGCATCATAACCGGGGTCATTTATCACCGCCGGCCCAGCCTTCTCCGACAACTAGAATTATAGCCTAAACAATGGGTTTTGTCAAGGGGAAAGGGAGGGCCCCAATCCGCCGATAATGCCGCGTGAAATCTTCGGGGCGCATGCCAAAGCAGCGGAGCGCCATGTGGCGCCGCACCTTCCGAGTACGATCAATACGACGTAGGGGAAGGGCTTGCCGTTTTGGGGCTTTGCCCCGCCGCTGTGCGGAAAGGCTCGGCCTTTCCGGGCCATGGGGCTGCTTCGTTTTTACACTTGGGCCGCCGGCAGGCGTAGCCTTTCGCGTGGCACCTGGGATTTCTACATTTCTGACTGCCCCGCCCCGCTTCGGCACTCAGACACCAATGCGCACGCCACATGAATGGTCAGGCGACTTGCCGGCAAGTGGCGGTCGGCGAGTCCGAACCGGAGCAATGAGTCTGCGAAGGACTGGGGGCGGCGGACGGGACGACCGGGGAAGCTTGCCACGAAACCAAGCGGTCGGGTAGAAGGAAGACCGCACTTTGCCGGGGCTTATCGGGAAGTCCGGGGCAAGGCTAATGCAAGGCGTGATCGTTGGGAGAAATTTAGTCTCCTTGAGTTGTGGCCGAATCGGTTCGATGGTACGTAAAGTCCGTGGACTCATAGTCAGAGGTCGTCCATGATGTGTTGATTATTCCGATGGGCAAGAGACGCGAAGCGGAGATTCAAAAACAATTCGGGGAAAGAGTGCGCGAACTCCGAAAGCAGAGGGGGTTCTCGCAAGAGTCGCTAGCGCTGGCCTGCGGCCTTGACCGCACGTACATTGGCGGGGTCGAACGCGGCGAAAGGAATATCAGCCTTATTAACATTCACAAGATCGCTGCAGCCTTGCATGTGGACGCAAAGGAACTGTTCATGCACGCGGACAATTCAGCCTAAATGGATCTTAAATTCGCCGACTTTAACGATTCTCAGAGCATCCTCGCTACCACTCACGCAAGCAAGTGGAAAGAAGTGGAAACTGCCTTGAAGAGCATGCCGCTGCATCTCAAGGTATCAGATCAAGACCGGAAACAGGGGTCTTTCATCTTTGATCCTGTAGGAACGAATGCTTGCATCAAAGAAAATCTCGAACCACATGGTTGGCGAGCCACCGGCATCGAAGAGCAGTATGCCTTCCTCGGGATAGACGTGGACTTCGCAAAGGCAGGAGTAATCGTTGAAGCGCAATTCTCTAACTACCCTTTCCTTCTGAACAATCTCTTGCGTTCTGAACTGTTCTTTCGAGAAAAGGTAGTATTTGCCGGTGAACCGCTGGCAGTCGTGATCATGGTCGTGAAAGCCGGAATGTTCCCGGCATCAAACAGTACCCTTTACTATGAGCAGGCATTAAAGCAATTGAACGGCCTTGTAAAGTTCAAGCTCTTCTCCGTACCGATGAGGCTGGTTGGTTTGTTCTCGCCCATACAGCGGGGTGTTGTTGCGACTTTCACGACATATTCGGCAGCTAGATACTCACGAAGCGTGAACGACCACACCTCGATCACGGTCGACATCAGCAAAGGGCGAGCTGACCGCTGCGGGATTGCACGCACTGTTTGAATCAATCAAAAAGAGATGCTGATTTCGGAGTGACAGGAGTTGGTTTTCCTGAGCCGTTTAGCTTTGGGTCGGCCGGAACCTCTTCGCCTCGCAACTTGCATGCAAAGGCCGTCTCTTCATAAGACAATCTCTCTTCAAATTCGGCTAGATGATGCTGTTCGGAATATATTTTGGC
>Ga0335085_10005418_pt1 | contig 20492 bp, 13 predicted proteins | sample Lox_Sample_45_FD_206712 | JGI IMG/M metagenome (GOLD analysis project Ga0335085, IMG submission 206712) | Soil microbial communities from Loxahatchee National Wildlife Refuge, Florida, United States - Lox_Sample_4.5 | ecosystem: Environmental > Terrestrial > Soil > Wetlands | place: USA...
TACCGCCGCGGGACCGAGACCAAGACGGCGACGCTCGTGGCCGAAGCGATGAAGGACATGACCCTGGGGCCGATCGGCCGCGACCGTGTCTTCGTCGGACCGGAGCTGCCGCGGATGCCGATGCCGCCGATGAACTTCGGCGGGCGCGGGTTCTTCTTGTACGGCGACAGCTGGGGCGATCTTGATCTCGTGAAGCTGAACCCCGACCTGGGCGATTACTTCGGGACCAAGGAGGGGATTCTGGTCGTGAAGGCACCGGCGGATTCATCGGTGCCCTTGAAGAGCGGTGACGTGATCCTGGCGATCGGCGGACGCAAGCCCTCCTCCCCGGCGCACGCGATGCGGATCCTGCGCTCCTACGAGCCGGGCGAGACCCTGACGATCGACGTGCTGCGCAAGCAGAAGCGGCTGTCGCTCACCTACAAGGTCCCTGAGGAGCGGTACAAGCCCGACGGGCGGCACAGCTGGTGGGGGGGCGAGAGCGGCTCCGACAATGAGCCCGGAGACCAGAGCCTGTGGCGCGGCCTCGAGGAGGCCCAGCAGGCGTTGCGGGCGGCTTCGCAGGATATGTCGCAGCAGCTGCGCCGGTCCATCGGGCAATCCATCGACGGCGACGTCGAGCGCCAGCTGAACCGGGCCCTGCGCGCGGCGCGGGTACGGCAGAGCGTCTCGCTCTGAACCGGAAGCCTCGAGACATGAAACAAGAGACGGTCGACCGGCGTATATAGGGTCGTCAGAAAGCTGTAGTCGAAGGACGGGGGCAGGGAGCACGTTCCCTCAACGGGCTCACTGCCCCCCGTTCGTTGTCCGCCCTAGCGTTTGGGCCCGATCAGAATCGCGTTCGTCACGAGCCGCGCCGTGCCGCCCCAGAACCCCCGGAACAGCGGATTGCCGAGGAACAGGACGACCCGCCCCTCGCCGCGGTTCTCGACCACGGCCCAGGCGGTGTTCTTGAGCAGGCGCTCCGTGTTGTCGGGCCAGGTGTACCCGGAGAGGGTGAGCCCCGAGGGCGCCGTGAACGCCACCGGATTGGCCCCGCCTTTGGACGGCTTCCAGAAGCTGTTCCCATCCAGGTAGACCGGCAGCTCCGCCTGCTGGTAGCCGAGGGTCAGCCAGTGGGTGCGGTCGAGGGTGGCGCGGAAGATAGCTCCCGGCAGCCATTCCGGCTTGTCGTGGGACGGAGCCGTCGCCGACGCGATCGGGGGCGCGTCGCCTTTCACGGTAGTGTCCGCTTTGGCGGCCGTGTCGGAGCCGACCACGGTCATGGTCGATAGCCCGACGTCCTTATTCGCGGCGAATTCCCCGGCGCCGCCGATCCCGATCAGGACACCTCCCGAGCTGACCCAGGCCTTGAGCTTCGTTACGCCATCGTCGCCGAGCTGCCGCTTGATCGCGCCGCTCGTCCCGTCCGGGATGATCATCGTGTTGTAACGCGCGAGGTCATCCAGCGATCCGATGTTCCTCAAGGACACCGGCGTGAACGGCGCCCCCAGATCCTGTTGCAGGAAGTACCACACCCAGCCGTAGCTCGTTTCCACGATGCCGTCGCCGGCTGCGACGAGGATCTTCGGGGTCTGGAGGCTGGTGATCGGGTCCGAGCCGGTCCCCACGTTGCCCGAATCGGCGAACGCGCTCTGGATCGCGGTGACCGCCACGCCGTTGGCCGGTCCGAGCACCGCGATCCGGTCGTGCAGGGTGGCGGGGTTGCGCTGCACGCGCGCCAGGAAGGTGCCGCGCGGCCAGGTGCGGCCGTCCGCGCGGAGGGGCTGCGTCGCCACGGCGACCCGGTACCCTTCGCGCTCGAGCGCCAGCACGAGGCGGGCCGCCCCGAGGTTGTCGTTCGTGAAGAGGTACGCGGACGCCGCCCGCGCCGGGGCGGCCGGCGGCGGGAGAACCGTATCGGTGACCGGCGACGCCGTGAGGGCCCCGGCGTCCTCGGTCCCGTACGCTTCGAGGTTGAAGGCGTAGGGGAGGGACCAGCCCGTGACGTCGTAGAAGCCGTAGTCCTCCTTGTCGGCGTCTTCACCGCGGCGGCGGTTGCGGGTGTAGCGCGCCAGCTGCTCGGACACGAACGACTTGTCGAGCACCGCGTCGGGCTCGAGCAGCGCCTTGGCGAGGCGCCGCTGCGGCTGGTTCAGGTCGATCACATAACTGCCGGCGGGCAGGGTGCGGCGTCCGGGCGCCCCGCCGAGGTACGGATGCGCGGCGGTCGACACGGCGTCCTGGGTCAGGCGCGAGACTTCGATCCCGCTGCGCAGCAGCAGGCCCACGACGTGGGCCGCCATTCGGGGATCGGCGCCGGGGACCAGCACGATCCGTTTCATCTTGTCGGTCGCCGCTTCGTCGAGCGCCGAGCGGCGAAACGCGTCGTAGTCCTTGATCCGGGCCTCGCGGTTCTTGGCCGCCGTTTCGAGGGTCGTGAGGGAGGCGATGAAGTGATGGGCGATCCCGTCCCGGAAGGTCGAGATCGTACCGTCGTCCCGGCGGACGGCGTAGGAGGGGCCGCCGTCCGTCTCGTAGGTCATCCCGGTGGCTCCCTGGAACGATGACCACTCGTCCCAGTACCCGACGTAGAAGAAATCGAACACCCCGCGCACGAAGTATTGCCATCCATAGCGATCGAACGCCGCTCCGTTGGCCCGGCCGAACACGTCGAACCAACGCGTCGTCTGGGCGGGCAGATTCTGGTTGACCGCGGGGGCCACGGGCGGAAAGAAGAAGGTCTGTGTCGTACTGTGATGGTCCACGAACACCTGGGGATGCCACCGCAACAGGCCGCCCATCAGGATGCGCGTTTCGGGCTGGCTCTGCGCGACGAGGTCCCGGTTCATGTCGAAGCGGAAATGGGTGTAGCGGCCGGTGATGCTCCACGGCTCGTCATTCTCGAACGCCGCGGGGAGGTCTTCGCCCACCGCGACGCTGTTGTACCAGGCCGCAAAGCGCTCGTGCCCGTCCGGGTTGGCCGAAGGGTTCAGAACCAGGACGACGTTCTTCAGGATGGTGTGAGTGACCGAATCATCGCCCGCGAGCATTTGGTAGGCCACCTGCATCGCGGCCTCCAAACCCGCCGACTCGTCGCCGTGCACCGAATATTGGAACAGCACGCTGATCGGCTCGTGCGCCGCGATCTCCGCGGCACGCGCCGGGGTGGTGCGCCGGGGGTCGGCGAGCTCGCCGATGGCGCTCCGGATCGCGTCGAGGCGGGCGAGGTTCGCCGGATCCGAGATGACGAGCACGCGATAAGGGCGTCCCTCGACCGTCCGGCCCCACGTCTCGAGCCGCAGCCGGTCGCCGGCGGTCGCCGCCAGCGTATCGATGTAGCGCTGCAGGGTCCCATACATCGTCTGATGGGTGCCCGCCGGGAATCCGCTGATCGCTTCGGGACGCGGGATATTCGGCCGGTAGGGACCACGTGTGTAGAAATCGAAGTCCTGAGCCGCGAGCGGCGCGGCGAAGCACAAAGCGAGTAGCAGAGCTGGGGGGCGCATGGGCAAACCCGGGAAACGGGAACTGGGGACCGGACCGAACTTCATGAACGCGAAGCGGAGTGAAGCTAACTCATGGTCACGTTGCAGGTTAGACACGGCATTGACACGATATATCGTCACATAGTATCGTGACGATGCATCGTACCAATTCCCCTATTTCTGGAGCAGCTCCATGTATCGCGATTTCGGTTTCGGCTTCGGTCCCCGGGGCTTCATGTTTCGCGGCCACCGCGGCGGGCGGCGCCGGCAGTGGTTCGAAGCGGGCGACATGAAGTACGTGATTCTCAAACTCCTGAAGGACAAACCCCGGCACGGCTACGAGGTGATGAAGGAGCTGGAGGACCAGATGCACGGCTTCTACTCGCCCTCCCCGGGCACCGTGTATCCGACCTTGCAGTGGCTCGAGGACGAGGGGCTCGTCAAGGCCAAGGACGTGGAGGGCAAGAAAGTCTACGAGATCACCGACGCCGGCCGCGCGTTCCTCGATTCCCACAAGGACGTGGTGGAAGACATCTTCGATCGCATCCGCGACGCCGTCGACCAGGCGCTCGGCGGCTCGATGGCGGAATTGAATCACGCCGTCGGACACCTGGTGAAAGAAGTGTACCGCACCGGGTGGAAGGCGCGCGAGGACGCGGTCCGCAAGAAGCTCGCCGAGATCCTGCAGCGCGCCGCGGCGGAGGTCGAAGCCGTCGCGAAGTAGGGACAAGAAACGCGTTATACTGGACGGCGACCCTCCGGAGGGCACGCATTCCAGTGTCCAGTCGCCGCGCTTTTCTCATCGACATCGCCGCCGCGGCCGGCGCTTCCATCGTGGCGCCGGCCGCGCTCGCGGGCACCCGGCGCCACACGGGTACGACCCTCGCCCTTCCCTCGCCGGCGCAGCTCGCCTGGCAGGATCTGGAAGTCGGGATGTTCGTGCATTTCGCGCCGAACACCTGGCAAGACCGCGAGTACGACGACCGCTCCACACCGCTGACCGCGATCACCCCCGAGATCGATACCGAGCAGTGGGCGGAGACCGCCGTGGCGCTGGGCGCGCGCTACATCGTGCTCGTGGCCAAGCACGTCGGCGGTTTCTGCCTCTGGCAGACCACGACCACCGACTACGGCATCCGGAACACCCCCTGGCGGCAGGGCCGGGGGGATGTAATGGGCGACCTCGCCGCCTCCTGCGGCAAGCGTGATCTCAAGCTCGGGGTCTATCTCTCGCCCCGCGACGATCACTTCGGGGCCGGGTTGTCGGGGCGCTGTGCCGATGCCGCCGCCCAATCCCGCTACAACGCCATCTACCGTCAGCAGCTGACGGAGCTCCTGACCCGGTACGGTGCGATCGTCGAGCTATGGCTCGACGGCTCGAGCGTGGTTCCAACCGGCGACCTGGTCTCGCGCTACCAGCCCGGCGCGATGGTGTTTCAGGGTCCCCAGGCGACGATCCGCTGGGTCGGGACCGAATCGGGGTTCGCGCCGTATCCCTGCTGGAACACGCTCGACGCCGGGGACGCGCGCACGGGCATCGCCACGGCGCTGCACGGCGACCCGGCCGGTGACACCTGGATGCCCGTGGAAGTCGACGTCTCGATCCGGCGCCCCAACTGGTTCTGGAGCGCCACCAACCAGACCAACCTCCTGTCGCGCGACGCGCTGCTTGAGATCTACTACCGCTCCGTGGGCCGCGGTGCACAGCTGCTGCTCAACCTCCCGCCCGACCGCAGCGGGAAGATTCCGGCCGCGGACGCCGCCCGGGCCCGCGAATTCGGCGACGAGATCCGCCGCCGCTTCGCGACGAGTCTCGCCGAGACGACCGGGCGCGGCGACCAGGTCACCCTCGAGCTGCCCGGCCCCTACCACGTGGATCACGTCGCGATCGCGGAGGACCTGGCTCAGGGAGAGCGGGTGCGCGCCTATCGGCTCGAAGGACGGAGCGGTAACGGAGGGTGGGTGACCCTGGGCAGCGGCGTTTCGATCGGTCACAAGCGGATTCATCCCGTCGGGCCACTGGAGTTGTCCGCGGTGCGCCTCGTGGTGACGGCGAGCGCCGCGACACCGAAGATCCGGCGCCTCGCGGCCTTCAACAGCGGCGCCCGCCCGCCCGCGACCTGGCAGGACCCGGTGGAGTTGTGGGCCGACGACGCCGTGGGCCGCTGGCGCGGTGACTCCCTGACGCTCGACCTCACCAAAGCCGTAACGATCGCGGGCCGCTACCGGCTGCGTCTCGTCCCCGACGGCGGCGGCACACCCATCTTCGGGGACGGCAGTCTCCGCGTGGGCGGGATCGTGCAGTCCGGGGCGGTCCAAGTTTCGGGCCGCCCCGACGTGGTCTACCTGAAGCTGGCGAAATTGGGGGCGCCCGTCGAGCTGCGCGGGCGCGTGAAGGGCCCCGGGGGCGGCGCGTTGCTGCTCCGGGCGCCGTAGCGCAACTTATCCCGATGATTCTTCGCCATGGCATCGCGGGCGCGGCTCTCTCCGCCGCCACCCTCGTGGCCTGTCGCCCTGCGTCCCAGCAGAGCCTCGGAACGGGAGCCGCGCGGCGCCTGCCTACGGGACAGGTGCTCGACCCGGCCGGCGTGACGACCCGAGTTGGGCAGATGCCGCTTGCGATGCTCGCGGCGCCCGACGGCCGTCGTCTTGTGCTCCTGCTCGATGGCTGGCGCGAGCAGGGGATCCAGGTCGTCGACCGCGCGGGGACCGTGCGTCAGACAGTGAACCAGGGCGCGGCGTTCGTCGGGCTCGCGTTCTCCCGGGACGGCAAGACGCTGTACGCCTCGGGCGGCAACACCGAAGCGATCTACCGGTACCGCTGGGCGGGAGACAGCGTCGCGCTCCTGGACAGCATCCTCGTCGCGCCGCGCCCCGCGAACCGAAAGGCCACCCACTACCCGGCGGGGATCGCCGTGTCCCTGGACGGCAGCCAGCTGTACGTCGCCGAGAACCTCGCCGACTCCCTGGCGGTGGTGGACCTCGCCGCGGGGCGTGTGGTGCAGCGCCTGCCGACCGGTCTCTACCCCTACGGCGTCGTGGCCGCGGGGAACGGCAACGTGTACGTATCGAACTGGGGCGGGAACACCGTGTCGGTCTTCGCCTCCACGGCGGTGGGGCGGCTCGGCCCCGCGGCGCCGATCGCCGCTGGCCGCCACCCCTCGGCGATGCTGCTCAACGCGCGCTGCACGCGATTGTTCGTGGCCTCGGGAAGCACCGATCGGGTGGCGGTCGTAGATCTTCGGGCTGGGCAGGTCATCGCGACCCTGCAGGACCCTCCGCCGTCCGGGCCGGATGAGGGCACCACACCCAACGCGCTGGCCCTCTCCCCCGACGGCTCGCGCCTGTTCGTGGCGGAAGCCGACGCCAACGCCGTCGCGGTCTTCGATCTGAGCGCCGGCACGGCCGACCTCGCGACCGCGAGCGGCCGCGACGCGCTCGCGGGGCGCATTCCCACGGGGTGGTATCCGACCGCCCTCGCCGTGTCGAGCGACACGCTCTACGTCGCGAACGGGAAAGGGGCCGGCACGGGGCCCAATCGCGACGGCCCGCAGCCGGGGCTCGCCCGCGTGCGCCACGAGGCGGCAGGCGTGGGCGACACGAGCTACACGCTGGGACAGATCCGCGGCTCGCTCTCCATTCTGCCGCTCGGCGCGGTGCGCGCGATGCTCACTGACTTCACGCCACGCGTCGCGCGGGCCAACGGCTGGGGCGGAAACGGAGGGCGCTTCGGGGATTATCCGCCTTTCACGCACGTCATCTACATCCTGAAGGAAAACCGGACCTACGACCAGCTCCTGGGCGACGTCGCGAGCGGGGACGGGGACACGAGTCTCGTCCTGTTCGGGCGGGCCGTCACTCCCAACCATCACGCGCTGGCGGAGCGGTTCGGCCTCTTCGACCGGTTCTTCGTGAACGCGGAGGTGAGCGCCGACGGGCACAACTGGTCCATGGCGGCGTACGCCTCCGATTACACGCAGAAGACCGCGCCCATCAACTACTCCGACCGGGGTGGCCGCACCTACGACTACGAGGGAACGAACCGCGACACGATCCCCGAGGACGACGTCGCCGAGCCGGCGCAGGGGTACCTCTGGGATCTCGCCGCCCGCAGCGGGATCACCTTCCGGAACTTCGGGGAATTCACCGTCGCCCTCCGGGACTCGAGCGATACGACGCAGTGGCGCTATTACGGGACGAAGCCGTACCTCGCGGCCAACACCGATACGCGCTTTCCCACGTTCGACATGGGCATCCCCGATCAGCGCCGGGCGGATGTCTGGCTCGAGGCCTTGAAGGGGTGGGTGGCCTCCGGCACGATGCCGGCCTTCCAGATCGTGCACCTGCCGCGCGACCACACGGCGGGCGCCACGCGCGGCATGGCCACGCCGACGGTAATGGTCGCCGACAACGACCTCGCGCTCGGCCGCATGGTGGCGGCGCTGTCGCGCACCCCCTTCTGGAGCAACACCGCCGTCTTCGTCATGGAAGACGACGCGCAGAACGGGCCCGATCACGTGGACTCGCACCGTTCTCCGCTCCTCGTCATATCCGCCTACAGCCACGCCGGGGTGGTGCACCGCTTCGCCAACACGACCGACGTGTTGCGTACAATCGAGGAGATCCTGGGGCTCGCGTCGCTGTCGCAGTTCGACCAGTTCGGCCGCCCGCTGCGCGACATCTGGACCGACCATCCCGACACGACCCCCTACTCGGCCATCACTCCGAGCGTGAATTTCGATGCGCGCAACGCCGCCGGGACCCACTCGGCCCGGCTGTCCGAACGCCTCGATCTGGCCACCGCCGATGCCGCCGATATGGACCTGTTCAACCGGATTCTGTGGATGGCGGTGAAGGGCGAGCAGGTTCCCTACCCGGGGAGCCGGCGGATGTCGTCGCTCGAGCTGCGCCGCGCGCATTGAGCGAGGCCCGCGCGCCGTCGCTCGTCGTGCTCGCCGCCGGGATGGGGAGCCGGTATGGCGGGATGAAGCAATTCGCCGAGGTCGGGCCGCCGCCCGATGGCGCTACCCTGATGGAGTACTCGCTCTACGACGCCCGCCGCGCCGGCTTCGGCGACGCCGTGTTCGTGATCCGCCCGGATATGATGGACGCCTTCCGCGGTTTCGCCCGGCGGTTCGAGCGGCACCTGCCCTGGCGCGTGGCCGTGCAACGGCTGGAGGACCTCCCTCCGGGCTTCACGGTGCCACCGGATCGGGCCAAGCCGTGGGGGACGGGGCAGGCAGTGCTCGCCGCCGAGGCGGAGGTGCAGGGCCCGTTCGCGGTCCTGAACGCCGACGACTTCTACGGCGCCGCCGCGTTCCGCGCCTTGGCCGAATTCCTCACGGGAACGGCCGCGTCGGCGCGGGCCACCTATGGGATCGTGGGTTACCGGTTGCGGGAGACACTGTCGGAGGCGGGGGCGGTGAATCGGGGGGTCTGCCGCCTCGGGCCGGACGGCTGGCTCGCGCACATCGACGAGGTGCTGGAGATCCGGCGAGCCGTCGATGGGGGCTATGACGGGCAGGGATCGGCGGGGCAGGTCCGGCTCGACGGCGACGCGCTCGTGTCGATGAATCTCTGGGGGTTCACCGAGTCGGTGTTCGACCTGTTGCGAGGGAGTTTCGGGGAATTCCTGCGCGGTGGGAACCTCGCCACGCGCGAATTCCTACTCCCCACCCTGATTCAGACGGCGATCGAGCGCAACAGCATCCGGGTGCGCGTGCTCGATCCCGGGAGTCACTGGTTCGGGATCACGTATCCCGCCGACCGCACCCACGTCGAGGCGACGCTGCGGCGACTCGTGGCGCGAGGGGAATATCCGGAGCGACTCTGGGCGTGACGGCCCCGGATGTCGGGAGCATCGCCCGGCAATTCGACCTGCGGGGGGACATCGAGTCGATCGCCCCACTGCCCGGCGGGCACATTAACGACTCGTATCAGGTGACGGTTCGTGGGGCCGGAGGGGGGCCCGGCGAGCCGACCCGCTACCTCCTGCAGCGTCTCAACACGCTCGTTTTCCCGAGACCCGATCACGTGATGGAGAACGTTTCCCACGTGACCCGGCATCTCGCGGTGCGCCTCGCGAACGAGGACCACCCCGATTGGCGCCGCCGCACGCTCGTTCTCGTGCCCACGCGCGACGGCGCCGACTGGCTCGTATCCCCGGACGGGGGGTATTGGCGGTCGTTTCCCTTCATCGAAGGCGTCGTGACGCTCGAGCACGTCCGAGGGCCCGACGCTGCCCGGTCGGCGGGCCTGGCGTTCGGGGAGTTCCTGAGGCTCATCTCGGACTACGCCGGCCCGCCGTTGCACGACGTGCTGCCCGGATTTCACGACCCGGTGGCCCATTACGAACGCCTCGAGGCCGCCGTGCGGCGGGACGCCGCCCGGCGCGCCGCCGGCGCCCGTCCCGAGATCATCGCGCTGATGAGCGTGCGGGGGCTGGTCGAGCAGCTGCCGCCGCGGGTCGCGGCGGGGGAGCTGCCGCGGCGTATCGTGCACAACGATGCGAAGCTCGCCAACGTGCTGCTCGACGCCGTGACAGGCGCGCCGCTCTGCGTCGTCGACCTGGATACCGTCATGCCGGGTCTCGTGCTGTACGATTTCGGGGACCTCGTGCGCTCGGCGACGAGCCCCACCGCGGAGGACGATGAGGATCTGTCGCGGGTCGGCGTGCGGCGGCCGCTGTTCGAGGCGCTGGCGCAGGGGTTCCTCGACGCGGTGGGCGGCACGCTCCGGACGACCGAGCGCGCACTCCTCGTGTACGGGGCCCAGCTCATCATCCTCGAGCAGGCGATCCGGTTCCTCACCGACTACCTGGAGGGTGACCGGTACTACCGGATCACACGGCCCGAGCACAACCTCATCCGCTGCCGCGCCCAGTTCAAGCTGTTCACGACTGTAACCGAGGCGCGGGCCGAGCTGGAAAGCTTGCTTGCGGCGGCGGGGTCTCATACTGTTGAGGGAGGAAGCCCTATTTCGGAGAGGACGTCATGACCGAGCCCACGCGCGATATGGCGTTCAACAACCTCCAGACCGCCATCCTGGGCCTCACCCGCCAGATCGACGTGGCGCGTGCGTTGCCGCCGCAGGGCCTCGAGGACCTGAAGAGCGCGCTCGACGACGCGCGGCTGCGCCTGTGGGGGGTGCTCATGGCGTCGAATTCGGAGGACTATCAGGGCTTTGCCGACCGATTCCGGATGCGGCGCGCCGCGGAGATGTGCCGCAGCCTGGCCGACGACGCTCAGGCCGGCAAACTGCGGCTGGGGTGTCACGAGGCGGGCGAGCTCGCGGCCTCGGTCCGGACCCTCTCGCAGCGCCTCGGCACCTCCCCGCGCTAGCTCAATCTGTGCTCGCGGACGCCGCGCCGCAGCCCGGGACGGTGACGGCGCGCCCCCCGCTGTCGGTCGGCGCCCTCCTCGCCCTCGTCGCGGCCAAGCTCGGCCTGCACGTCTGGGCCAACCTGATCACGCCGTATGGCTTCCACCGCGACGAGTTCCTCTACTTCGCGATGGGGCGGCATCTCCAGCTCTGGCGCATGGACTTCCCGCCGGCGATCGCGATGCTCGCCGCCACGGTGCGCGCGCTGCTCGGGGATGGCCTGTTCGGCATCCGGCTCGTCCCCGCCATCGCCGGCACGCTGGTGCTCGTGCTCGCCGTGCTGTGCGCGCGCGAGCTGGGCGGAAGATGGTACGCGCAGCTGCTGGCGGGCATCGCGGTGCTCGCGAGCCCGTTGTTCCTGCGCCCCGCGAACCTGTTCCATCCGGTGGTGCTCGACCAGGCGGCGTGGAGCCTCGCGCTGCTGGCGCTGGCGCGCCTCGCCCGCACCAACGAGCCACGCTGGTGGCTCGGGGTCGGCGCCGCCTGCGGATTGGGGCTCCTCGCCAAGTTCAGTATCGCGTTCATCGGACTCGCGATCTTCGTCGCGACGCTGATCGCCCCGCTGCGCTCGCAGCTCCGCACTCGCTGGCCCTGGCTCGCCGCCCTGCTGGCCCTGGCCCTCGGCGCGCCGAGCCTCGTCGGGCAGGTGCGGCTCGGTTTCCCGATCGTGCTACAGATGCGGGACCTGACCCACTCCCAGCTCGAGCACGTCACCCCGCTCGGGTTCGTGGCGACCCAGCTGTTGTTCGGCCCCGGGTCGCTCCTCGCGGTGGTCGCCGCCGTCGGGCTTGTACGGCTTCCCGCGCTCCGTCCGTTCCGGGTGCTCGGGTGGGCGTGTCTCGCGGTCTTCGTGTTGCTGCTCGTCGCGCGGGGTAAGGCGTATTACTTCGGCCCCGCCTATCCCGCGCTCTTCGCCGCCGGGGCCGTCACGCTGGAGTCGATCGCCTCGCCGCGGCTGGGGGCGACGCTGCGCTGGGCCGCCGTGCTGCTCCTGCTCGCCAATGGAGTGTTCTCCCTGCCCCTGGGGCTCCCGATCCTCGGGCCCGAAGCCTTGACCCGCTACCCCGGGAACATCAGCGCCGCCCGCCGCACCAACATGGGGGAGCTCGATCGGCTCCCGCAGGACTACGCCGACATGACGGGATGGGAGGAGCAGGTCCAGGCGGTGGCGGCGGTCTATCACGACCTGCCGCTGCGGGAGCAGGCCGACGTCGTGCTCGTCGGCGACAACTACGGAGAGGCGGGGGCGCTCGACTTCTACGGGCCGCGCTACGGGCTTCCCGCGCCGATCAGCCCGGCGGGATCATTCTGGCAGTTCGGTCCCGGGACCAGACCCGGGAAGGTCGTGATCGTGCTGGGGGAGCAGCCGGAGAGCCTGCGGCATTACGCCGACTCGGTGGTTCTGGTGGCGCGGGTGGTGAATCCCTGGGGGGTGGTCCAGGAGCGCGACGTGCCGATCATCGTGGGGCGGCGGCCCAAGACGACGGTGCAGGCGCTGTGGCCGTCGCTCGCGGGGAGGTACTGATAGCCGGTTTCAGGGCCCCCCTCCCGAGAGCGCCCACATTCGCGGCACAATCCGAAGCAGGCCTACTCCACTGACTACGAAGACGACCCCCCACGCCGCCGCCAGCGGCCAGTGCCCGTAGAGCGCGCTGCCGACCCCGAACAGCCCTGCATAGACGAAGGCACATCCCAGAACCCACCCGAGCAGTGACAGCGCGGGACTGTCGGGAGATGGCGGGAGCCCAGCCTCGGCCCGAATCGTGCTCCACCCCGGTCCCGCCGGCCGCACCAGGCGGTAGAACCGGATCAGCGTCTCCCGGTCTGTCGGAGTCGTGACGAACGCGACCGTGACCCACACGATCGTGGTCGCGAGCACCGACAGGGGCAGGGAAACGAGGGTTGGGACCGGGTGGCCGAGCTTGGCCGCGACCGTGAACCCCAGCGCCACGGCGAACGAGCTCGCCATCGCGGCGACCTCGCACCAGGCGTTCACCCGCCACCAGAACCAGCGCAGCAGGTAGAGCAGTCCCGTCCCCGCGCCGATTGAGAGAATCAGGTCGAACGCCTCCTTGGCCGTTGCCAGGGCGTAGGTGACGAGCGCCGCCGTCACCATGAGCAGCGCGGTCGTGACGCGCCCCATCAGGACGTAGTGCCGCTCGCTCTCCCCTTGGTTCAGGAACCGGCGGTACAGGTCGTGCACCAGGTACGAAGTGCCCCAGTTCAGGTGCGTTTCGATCGTCGAGCGGTAGGCCGCGAGCATCCCCGCGATCATGAATCCCAGGAAGGGCGACGGCAGGAATTGCAGCATGGCGGGATACGCCATGTCGTGCCCGATGAGCTTCGGATCCACGTACGGATAAGCCCGGGCGATGTCGGGGAGCTGGGGGAAGACGTACAGTGACGCCAGGGCGACGAGGATCCAGGGCCAGGGCCGCAAGGCGTAGTGCATCACGTTGAAGAGCATCGTCCCGATCACGGCGTCTTTTTCGGTCTTCGACGCCAGCATCCGCTGCGCGATGTAGCTGCCGCCTCCCGGCTCCGCCCCCGGATACCAGACCGACCACCACTGGATGGTGATAGGGATGATCATCACCGAGAGGGCGACCGGCCAGTTGCCGAAGTCCGGGAGCAGGTTCAGGGTGTGCACGTCCGTCTTGGCGAGCAGCCCCGCAAGACCGCCCACCTGCGGCTGCTGCAGGGCGAAGTAGGCGAGCGCGAAGGTCCCGGTCATCGTGATCGTGAACTGGATCGAATCGGTGACGAGCACCCCCCATAACCCCGACACCGACGCGAAGAACACGGTGATCACCGAGGCGACGACCAGCGTCCGCCCCATCGGCCACCCCAGCACGATGTTGGCGATCTTGGCGGCGGCGAGGTTCACCGTCGCCATGATGACGCAATTGAAGAACAGGCCGAGGTAGACGGCGCGAAATCCGCGCACGAACGTCGCCGCCTTCCCCGAGTAACGGATCTCATAGAACTCGAGGTCGGTGAGCACGCCCGACCGGCGCCACAGCCGGGCGTAAAAGAACACGGTCATCATGCCGGTGAGGAGGAACGACCACCACAGCCAGTTCTCCGCCACCCCGTGCTCGCGCACCATGTTGGTTACGAGGTTCGGGGTGTCGGTCGAGAAGGTGGTGGCGACCATCGACACCCCGACCAGCCACCACGGCGCGGCGCGCCCCGAGGCGAAGAACTCCGTGGTGTTCTTGCTGGCGCGGCGGGCGAAGAAGAGCGCCGGCAGAAAGGAAACGATGACCGAGAGCAGTATGACGACCAGGTCGCTGGGACGCAGGTGCACGCGATCGCTCGGGGCTGGTGGAGCGCTAAGATCGGCCCTCCCGACGCGGCACGCAAACACCGTGTTCCCTATATTTGAGCGTGAACACCCACTCGCGCCTGGCCATCGCCCTCGTCGGGCTCCTGACCCTGTCTCCTGCCTGGCCCGCGGCATCGCGGGCCGGCGCCCCGGCCACCACGAGCCTCCCCTCGACGCTCCCGCTGCTCCCCGTGCCGCGAAGCACCTCGGCGGACAGCGGGCGTCTGGTCCTCGACACGGCGTTTCACACGGCGCTCACCCGGTTCCGCAATCCCCGGCTCGATTCCGCCGTCACGCGGGCGCTGGTGCGGCTGGAGCGACGGATCGCCCTTCCCCTCTCGCACGCTTTTGCGAAAGACAGTGGGGCCCGGCTTGTCATCGCGGTGCAGGGCGCCGGTCAGGCGGTCCAGACCGAAACGGAGGACGAGTCGTATACGCTCGACGTCGTAGCGGGGAACGCCACCCTCCGCGCGCCCACCGTGGTGGGGGCGATCCGGGGGCTCGAGACCCTGCTGCAGCTCGTCTCCGCCGACAGCACGGGGTTCTACCTCCCCGCCATCCACATCGCCGACGCCCCGCGGTTCCCCTGGCGGGGCCTGCTCGTGGACGTCGGGCGGCACTTTGAGCCGGTAGAGGTGATCAAGCGGACCCTCGACGGAATGGCCGCGGTAAAGCTCAACGTGCTGCACTGGCACCTTTCCGAGGACCAGGGCTTCCGCGTGGAAAGCCGGCGCTACCCACGGCTGCAGCGTGACGGGTCGGATGGGCTGTACTACACCCAGGAGCAGATCCGGGATGTCGTCGCCTACGCCCGCGGCCGCGGGATCCGCGTGGTCCCCGAATTCGACATGCCCGGACACACGACGTCGTGGTTCGTGGGGTATCCCCAGTACGCCAGCGCGCCGGGACCCTACGAGCTGCAGCGGACGTGGGGGGTGTTCGACCCCGTATTCGATCCCACCCGCGAAGAGGTCTACACCTTCATCGACGGCTTCGTGGCCGAGATGGCGGCGCTCTTTCCCGACCCGTACTGGCATATCGGTGGTGACGAGGTGAACGGCGTGCAGTGGAAGGCCAATCACCGGATCCAGGCATTCATGCGGCGCAACCACATCGCCGACAACGCGGCGCTACAGGCCTACTTCAACCGCCGCCTGGCCAGGATTCTCACCCGTCACGGCAAGCGGATGGTTGGGTGGGACGAGATCCTGCATCCCGACCTGCCCCGGACCGCGGTGGTGCAGTCCTGGCGCGGCGTGCAGTACCTCCCCCAAACCGTGCGCGCCGGCCATTCCGCCATTCTCTCCGCGCCCTATTACCTCGATCACCAGAGCTCGGCCGAGGACGTCTACGTTGATCCTCTCCCCGACAGCCTGGGGCTCGCCCCGGTGGAAGCCGCGCGCATCCTCGGGGGCGAGGCGTGCATGTGGGGAGAGCACGTGTCTCCCGAGACGATCGACTCCCGCATCTGGCCGCGGCTCGGCGCGGTGGCGGAGAAACTCTGGGCGCCCCAGGCGGTGCGGGACGTGCACGACATGTATCGGCGCCTCCGGGTGACGAGCCTGCGTCTGGAGGAGCTCGGGCTGGGCCACAACACCCACACCGAACGAATGCTGCACCGGGCGATCGGGAACGGGCCGGACTTCGAGGCGCTGCTGGCGCTGCTGCGGGTGTCGTCGCCGGTGCCGTTCGGCCAGCGCAATCGCATGCAGGTCGGGATGACGCAGCAGACGCCGCTCACCCGGCTCGTGGACGCCGCCCGCCCGGACCCCCCGGCGCGCTGGAACTCGCTCACGCTGGTCGAGCGGTTCCTGGGAGACAGCTACCGCACCCCCGCTCTGCGCGACACGCTGCGGCTGATGTTCCAGGGGTGGCGAGACCTCGCCCCCGCGATCCGCGCCGCGGCGACCCGTGACCCGCTCGCCCAGGACGGCGTGCCCGCGGCCGAGGCGCTCGCCCGGGTCGGCGATCTCGGACTGGCGGCTCTTGACCGGCTGGGCCAGTCCGATACGGCGACCTCGGCGTGGCGCGACTCGGCGCGGGCGGTGCTCAATGCGGCCGCCGCGCCCCAGGGAGGGATGCTGCGACTCGTCGTGATCGACGCCGTGCGCTGGCTCGTCGAAGTGACTCCGGTCCGCCAATAGACAGGAGGCGACGAAGCTCAGTCCCCGTTCGTTGCCCCCCCCTGCAGGAACACCGCAAGCGACGCGATCTCGGTCGACGACAGGTTCAAGTTCGGCATCTCGGCTTTGCTCGTGCGCCGGTCGCCGAGGGTGCCCATCGGGTCCGCGAGGAAGCGAGCCAGGTAGGCGCTCGAAAACCGGCGATCGGTCAGCTCGGGACCGACCGCCAGACTGCCGTCGCTCAGGCCGCGGTAGAGATGACAGGTGGCGCACCCCTTCGCCATGAACAGCTGGCGCCCCCGCACCGCCGCCGCGACCGGCGGTGGCACGCGTGTGCCCGGCGCGATCGCCGTGATCGGCTCCAGCGTGTTCCGGCTGGCGCCCCAGCCGCTCTGGATCGTGATGGTCCAGGTGCCCGGCGATGGGAGCGTGAAGGTCGCGGCATAGCGCCCGGTGCTGCCGGCCGGGGTTGCCGCCGCCTGCACCGCGCCGCCGGCCGCCGTAACGGCCTGGATGCTCGGCTTGAGATCGTCGAGCAGGCGAACGCCGTGCTGGCGGACGGTGAAGGTCAGCGTTGTGGGCTGGCCGCTCGTCAGGTACTCGGGGAGGTCCTCGACCGTGACGGTGGCCCATCCCCCCAGGGCGGTAAGGGGGGCGAGAAACAGCAGCAAGCGGTAGTTCACCGGCTCCTCCAGGGTGGCGGTTGCCGGTGAGATGCCGCCTGCTGCCGGATGGTTTGAGTCCTAGTGGGCCGGCGCCGGCACGAAGAGCAGGTCCTGGTAGTCGAAGCTGAAGTCCGCGAGCGGGGAGCGAGCCTCCATTTTGAACTGCTCGATCGAGCCGTCGGGGTTCAGCGCGAACGAGACGAAGGCGTCGGGGATGTTGCGCCGGCGCCAGTGCGCGACGAAGACGTCATGGTGCCAGTGCTCGAGGTCCCCGACGAACGCGGGGGAGGCCGAAAACCGCAACACCAGATGGTCCCCTTCCGGTGCGATCGTCGCGTCCCCATACCAGCTGTCGGTATAGCGGCCCGCGTACCCCGCGAGCGGGAGGGATGGCGTGGTGCCGCGGGCGCGGGTCGAATCCTGATGGCGCAGCACGCTGTCGGCGCTCGCTTCGCCCGTCCCCGAGACCGCCTTGAACGCGGCGGCCCAGTCGGTGGGGGGGACACCGAGGAAGGCGTCGAGGATCCGGTACCCGAGTGCCGCGAAGATGGGCTGTTCGGCGTTGGTGAAGACCACGAGACCCAGGCGCTGCTCGGGGATCAGCATCGTCTGGGAGGTCATGCCGTCGAGCCCGCCGGTGTGGTTCAGCAGTTTGTAGCCGTGGTAGTCGCGGATGCCCCAGCCCAAACCATAGGCCGCGAAGTTGGCGCGCAGTCCGGCAAGGGGGGGCGGGGGATTGCCGAGCGGCAGGATGGTCTGGGCCGACCACATCTCCCGCGCCCGTTTGGCGGACCAGAGCCGGCCTCCCCCCTCCGCGTAGCGACCCGAATCGAGCTGCACGAGCAGCCACTTCGTGGCGTCGGTGACGTTCTCGACCAGCATCCCGGCCGCCTGGATGTTGTCGGAGGTGTCGTAGGGCACGACCTGGAGCACGCCGTCGAGCTTCGCGTGCGCGGCGGCGATGTTGGCGCCCGCGGGGACCTCGCTGATGCTGGTCCAGGCTTCCCGCATGCCGAGAGGCGCGAAGATCCGGGTCCGGATGAAGTCGCCCCAGGGCTTGCCGGTCACCGCGACCACCACCTGGCCCGCCACCATGTACAGCACGTTGTCATAGGCGAACTGGCTGCGGAAGCTCGTCACGGGTTTCAGATACCGGAACCGCTTGATCATGTCGGCCGACGTGTAGGTCGAATGGAACCAGAGCAGGTCGCCCGCACCGAGCCCCAGGCCGCTGCGATGGGTGAGGGCGTCGCGGATCGTGAATTCCCGGGTCACCCAGGGATCCCACAGCTGAAACTCGGGGATGTAGTGCTGGACCGGATCGTCCCACTGCAGCCGGCCGGAATCGGCGAGCATGGCGAGTGCCGCGGCGGTGTACGCCTTGGTGTTCGAGGCGATCTGGAACAGCGTATGGGCGTCGACGGGTGTAGGATCACCGAGCCGCCGCACCCCGTATCCCTTGGCGAGGACGACCTTCCCGTCCTTGACGATGCCGATGGCGAGCCCCGGCACCCCGAAGAGCTGCATCGCCTTCGTGACGTAGGCGTCGAAATCCTTGGGGAGGGCCTGCGCGCGGAGTGGTTGGCCACCCGCGAAAACGGCGGCGGCGGCGAGAGCGAAGCGACGACGGCTCAGTGGGGCCATGGGTGGGTGTCCTGGATGATGTCGCAGGGACGGACGTGGATCACGGCGGCACGTCCGTCGGTCTTGTAGCGCTGGCCTTCGGCGTTGCGGCCGCTGATCTGGGCGCCGGGCAGAGTCATGAAGTCCACGAGATCGGCGCAGCGCCCCGCTTCGAGGGTGCGCACGATGAAATCGCGCTCGTTGTCGATCAGGGGCTCGATCTTGTGGGTCACGCGCCCCTTGAAGGGATTGATGGACAGCCCCACGTCCTTGTTGGCCGCGGCCACCCAGACGCCGCCGAGCGTGTCGAGCAGCCAGATCCGCAGGTGATGCCGGATCCGCGCGTTGGGACCGGCAATCTCATAGGCGAGATCCTCCGGCCGTCCGGCGAAGTATTTGGTGCTGACCGGGGCGCCGACCGCGGGGTGCGCCGCGACGGCGGCGGTGACCTCGTGCGCCACCGGGCCGAATCCCCCGGACCCGGGGCGCAACCAGCCGCCGGTCGTGAACGCCCGGTCGAGGTCGGCGAGCGAACCCAGGAACACGAGATTGATCGGGTCCCCGGTCCGGCTCGCTTGCCGGTTGGTGGTGTAGGGCATAAATGTGGGCAGGTCGGGGAGCGCCACGAGATCGCGTTCGCCGGCCACGGGGGTGCAGGTCTCCGGTGCCGTCACCTCGAGCGGGGCCGCGAGCCGGATCGCCCCCGCCTCCCCGGCCAGAATCCTAGCGCGCGGACCATGATGAATCAGGAGGTAAGTGGAGAGGATGGCTGCGGGGACGAAGCCGACTTCCGCCGCGGCCGGCGTCGCCGCCGTCAGCTCCTTCTCGGCGCTGCTCCCCGGCGCGTGCAGGACGCCGGAGTCCCGGATCGCCTCGCCGGGCTCGTACTCCAGGGTGTCGAGGATCGCCTTGAGCGGCGTCCAGGTTCCCGGATGGATCTCCAGGGAATCGAAGATGAGCACCAGCTCGCCCCCTCGACCGAAGTGCCGGCCGCCGAGGGAGCGGAACACGTGGCCCGCGAGGTGGGTGTAGGCCGGCACCACGACGCAGCTGCTGTCGACCAGCGCCCCGAAGGTCTGGAGCAGCAGCGGCGTCCCCACGGTGTCCCGGCCGCTGACGACCCCCTCGAGGAACCGCACCGGAATGCGGGTCCCGGCCGGGAAGGTGACGCGGGTGGCGGTCTGTGCCCGGCTCAGGGCATGGATGCTGCCGGAGAGCGCGAGCACGATGGCGGCCAGACGGGTGGAAGCGGTCATCCGCGGCGGCCGCGCAGCTCTACGAGGGCGCGCGTGACGAACACGCGCGTCATCTGCTTGCGCCACGACAGGTCGAAATCGGTGTTGTCCATCGGTTTCGACGGCCGGAACGCCGCTTCGGCCGCCGCGGCGATAGCGTCGTCGTCGAGGCCGGTCCCAACCAGCGCCGCGCCGGCCTCGGGGACCTCCTGGGGGTGACTGGCGACGCCGCCGAGCACGATCCGCGCTTCAGCCACGGTTCCCGGTTTCCGTTTCCCGCCGGTGTAGCGGACCCACGCCGCGACTCCGAGCACCGGGAAATCGAACGACCCGCGACGCCGCAACTTGTGGTACACGGCGTCCCACCCGTCGGGAGCCGGCAGGCGGACGGCGGTGAGGATCTCGTCGGGTTGCTTGGTGAGATAGTTGATGCCGTCATTATGGTAGAACCGGCCGGCGGGCACCACCCGCTCCCCCTGCGGCCCCACCAGCAAGTACTCGGCCCCGATCGCCACCATCACCGGGGCCACGTCGGAGGAGTTCACCGCCCAGCAGCGGGGCGACGACGGCGCCACCCAGCAGATCGCGCCGTCCTTCTTCATGCAGAAGTCGATCGCCTTACGCCACTCGTAGCCCTGATCGTAGTAGTTGCAGCGCGTATCGAGGCAGAG
>Ga0335085_10005419_pt1 | contig 20490 bp, 23 predicted proteins | sample Lox_Sample_45_FD_206712 | JGI IMG/M metagenome (GOLD analysis project Ga0335085, IMG submission 206712) | Soil microbial communities from Loxahatchee National Wildlife Refuge, Florida, United States - Lox_Sample_4.5 | ecosystem: Environmental > Terrestrial > Soil > Wetlands | place: USA...
ACGCGCACGCTGTGGCCCAGCGGGGCGAAGTCGGCATAGCCGCGCACGTCGATCGCGTGCTGCGGGCAGGCCTTCACGCAGGAATAGCACTCCCAGCACATGTTGGGCTCGATGTTGTAGGCGCGACGGTACGTCTCGTCGATGTGCATGATGTCCGAGGGACAGATGTCGACGCAGTGTCCGCATCCGTCGCACCTCGTCATGTAGACGAAGGTAGGCATGAGTCCGATCCTTGGCTTCTCAGTAGTGGCGCGGTGCTTCGCGCTTGATGCCGAGCCCCATGTCCATCGGCGCGTTCTGCAGCAGCTCCATGGAGTGGCGCTTGCGCTGCTCGGGGTCGTCGCGCGTCTGCGTCGGCAGGTTCTCGGCCGTGCCGTCGGCCTTCGAGACGCGCTTCTCCAGGGCCGCCGCGGGCTTGAAGAACATGTGGGCGAACTTCGACCACGGCACGCCGCCGAACAGCACCGCGGTCGCGGCGAGGTACAGGCCGAAGAGCACGCTCGTGCACACGCTCCCGCCCGCCTGCGCCCAGGCCCAGGCGAGCCCGAGCGTCGCGCTCGCGAGCAGCGACAGGATGAACAGGTCCGCCTTCACGAGCCGGAACGGGGAGTGGCCCTCGGCGGCGACGTCCACGCGAATGAAGAACCAGAACCAGTAGCCGCCGGCGCAGATCATCAGGCCGCCGAGCCACCACAGCTGCGCCCAGATCGCGCCCGCCGCGGCATCGAACACCATGACCGCCGTCGAGAGCACGTAGAGCACGAAGCCGTACATGCCGAGCAGGTGCGCGACGCGCCGGCGCGGATTGCAGAACTCGCCCGAGGCGAGCACGTCGACCACGACGGTCTGCACCGCGATCGAGGCGAGCTCGCCGCCGCCGACCGGCCGCGCCTTCGTCCTGGGCTTGCGCAGGTTCTCGAAGAAGTACCGCGCGCTGCCCTTGTGCACGATGTCGAACAGCGTGCCCGCGACCACGAGGACCACCATGATCGCGACGAACCACTGCATGAAATGCGGCGGCAGGTGGCCGGCCACCGCGGCGAACGGATTGACGGAGAACATCCCCGGGTTCCCTCCTGCGCTGCAATTTTACGGGGGCGCCCGGCGCCGACCGGCAAAAAACGGCTATGCCGTCATAGAGGCGGCGAATGCGCGCCGGGGCGCCGGCGTCTATGGCGGAATCAGTTTCGTTCGTTGCTGCGGAGCGGGACGGGACGGACAATCCTCCCGTCGTGCCCGACGAGATCAAGACCACCACCTGCTACATGTGCGCATGCCGCTGCGGCATCCGCGTGCACCTGCGCGACGGCGAGCTCCGGTACATCGACGGCAATCCGGCGCACCCGCTGAACCAGGGCGTGATCTGCGCCAAGGGCGCGAGCGGCATCATGAAGCAGCACTCGCCGGCGCGGCTCACGCGGCCCCTGCGCCGACGCGCCGGGGCCGAGCGCGGCGCGGGCGAGTTCGAGGCGATCTCCTGGGACGAGGCTTTCGCGATGCTGGAAGCACGCCTCGCGGCGATCCGGGCGACCGATCCGAAGAAGTTCGCCCTCTTCACCGGCCGCGACCAGATGCAGGCGCTGACCGGCCTGTTCGCGCGCCAGTTCGGCACGCCGAACTACGCCGCGCACGGGGGGTTCTGCTCCGTGAACATGGCCGCGGGCATGATCTATACGATCGGCGGCTCGTTCTGGGAGTTCGGCGGCCCCGACCTCGAGCGCGCGCGCCTGTTCGTGATGCTCGGCACCGCCGAGGACCACCATTCCAATCCGCTCAAGATCGCGATCTCGAAGTTCAAGCGCGCCGGCGGGCGCTTCGTCTCGATCAATCCGGTGCGCACCGGCTACTCGGCGATCGCCGACGAGTGGGTGCCGATCCGTCCGGGCACCGACGGCGCGCTGCTGCTCGCGCTGAACCACGAGCTGATCGCGCAGGGCCTGTACGACCGCGAGTTCGTCGCGCGCTACACCAACGGCGGCCAGCTCGTGATCACGGATCCGCGCTCCGCGCGCCACGGCCTGATCGCGACCGACGAGGATGCGGATCCCGGCAACCCGCTCTACCCGCAGAACCAGCTCTGGTGGGACCGCCATTCGGGCGGCGCGGTCGTCAGCCACACGCCGGGCGCGGATCCGAGCCTGTTCGGCGAGTTCACGCTCGCCGACGGCACGCGCGTGCAGCCCGCCTTCCAGCTGCTCGCCGATCGCGTGCGGCCGCACACGCCGGAGTGGGCCGAAGGCATCACCGGCATCCCCGCGGCGACGATCCGCCGGCTCGCGCTCGAGATGGGCGTCACCGCGCGCGACGAGAAGATCGAGCTGCCGATCGCCTGGACCGACTGCTGGGGCGAGGAGCACCAGACCGTCACCGGCAACCCGGTGGCCTTCCACGCGATGCGGGGGCTCGCCGCGCATTCGAACGGCTTCCACACGGTGCGCGCGCTCGGGATCCTGATGAGCCTGCTCGGCACCATCGACCGTCCCGGCGGCTTCCGGCACAAGCCGCCGTTTCCGCGCGCGATCCCGCCTTCGGCCAAGACGCCGACCGGCCCCGAGGGCGTGCGCCCGAACGCGCCACTCGCGGGGCTCGCGCTCGGCTGGCCGGGCTCGCCCGAGGACCTGTTCATCGACGCCGACGGGCAGCCCGTGCGCATCGACAAGGGCTTTTCCTGGGAGTACCCGCTCTCGGTGCACGGGCTGATGCACAACGTGATCACCAACGCGTGGAAGGGCGACCCCTATCGCCTCGACACGCTGATGATCTTCATGGCCAACATGGCCTGGAACTCGACGATGAACACCGCGGAAGTGCGCCGCAAGTTGAACGACCGCGGCGCGGACGGCGAGTACAAGATCCCGTTCCTCGTCGTCTGCGACGCGTTCCAGTCCGAAATGACGGCCTTCGCCGACCTCGTGCTGCCCGACACGACCTACCTCGAGCGCCACGACGCGATGTCGATGCTCGACCGTCCGATCTCGGAATTCGACGGCCCGATGGATTCGGTGCGCGTGCCGGTACTGCCGCCCAGGGGCGAGTGCAAGCCGTTCCAGGAAGTGCTGATCGAGCTGGCGAGCCGCCTGAAGCTGCCCGCGTTCGTGGACGCGCAGGGCGCGCGCAAGTACCGCGACTATCCGGACTTCGTCGTGCGGCACGAGACCGAGCCCGGCTCGGGCATCGGGTTCCTCGCCGGCTGGCGCGGCGCCGACGGCTCGAAGTCGCTGCTGGGCGAGCCCAACCCGGACCAGTGGCGCCGCTACGCCGAGAACAACTGCGTCTTTCACCACGAGCTGCCGCCCTCGTACCGCTACATGCGCAACTGGAACCGGGGCTACATGGAATGGGCGCAGCGCGTGCGTATCCGGCGCTGGGGCGAGCCGATCCTCGTGCACCTGTACTCGGAGGTGCTGCAGCGCTTTCGCCTCGCCGCGCAGGGCAAGTGGCCCGGGCGCCGGCCGCCGCGCGAGCTCGCCGGGCGCGTGGAGAAGTACTTCGACCCGCTGCCGTTCTGGCATGCGCCGCTCGAGGCGCAGGCGACCGACCTGGCCGCGTACCCGCTCGCCGCGATCACGCAGCGGCCGATGGCGATGTACCACTCCTGGGATTCGCAGAACGCGTGGCTGCGGCAGATCCACGCGCACAACTACCTGTTCGTCAACCCGCGCACTGCGCGGGCGAACGGCGTCGAGGACGACGCCTGGCTGTGGGTCGAGTCGCAGTGGGGCAGGGTGCGCTGCATGGCGCGCGTGTCCGAGGCGGTGGAGCCCGGCACCGTGTGGACCTGGAACGCGATCGGCAAGCACGAGGGCGCCTGGGGCCTCGCGCCGGGGTCGAACGAGTTCACCAAGGGCTTCATCCTCAACCCCGTGATCTCCGAGGAGCTGCCCGACGGCACGTCGAACTCCGATCCCGTCACCGGCCAGGCGGGCTGGTACGACGTGCGCGTGAGGATTCTGCCGGCATGAGCAAGCAGCTCGCCCTGGTCATCGACCTCAACGTGTGCGTGGGCTGCCACGCCTGCGTGACGAGCTGCAAGGAGTGGAATACGGGCGGCGCTGCCGGCCCGCTCACCGACCAGAACCCCTACGGCGCCGACCCGAGCGGCACGTTCTTCAACCGCGTGCAGACCTTCGAGGTCGGCGAATTCCCGAAGACCGAGACCGTGCACTTCCCGAAGTCCTGCCTGCACTGCGAGGACCCGCCGTGCGTGCCGGTCTGCCCCACGGGCGCGAGCTACAAGCGCGCCGAGGACGGGATCGTGCTCGTCGACTACGACAAGTGCATCGGCTGCAAGTACTGCTCCTGGGCCTGCCCGTACGGCGCGCGCGAGCTCGACGCCGAGCAGAAGGTGATGAAGAAGTGCACGCTCTGCGTCGACCGCATCTACGACTCGAGCCTGCCCGAGCGCGATCGCAAGCCCGCGTGCGTGCTCGCCTGCCCGACCAGCGCGCGCCTGTTCGGCGACATCCATGACCCGGAGTCGGAGGCCTCGCGCGCGATCCGCGAGCAGGGCGGCTACGCGCTGATGCCCGAGTGGGGCACGCACCCGGCCAACCACTACCTGCCGCGGCGCAAGACGGAGAAGGCGCTGCATCCCGACGAGCTCGTGCGCCACGACAACCCGCTCAAGGTCGACGGGCGGCTGCCGCGCCCCGCGCCCGACGAGCCGGCGCTCGACGACGTCACGAGCTGGTAGCGCCGTGCGCCCCGCCTGGTCGGTGATCCTGCTCACGACGCTGATCGGCGCCGGGCAGGGGCTTTTTCTCGCGCTCTTCGCGTCGCGCGCGCCTGCGGCGCTTGCGCGGATCGGGCTCGCCGTGACGCTGGTGCTGCTCGTCGGCGGGCTGGCGGGCTCGTTCTTCCATCTCGGGCGTCCCGAGCGCGCGTGGCGCTCGGCGGCGATGTGGCGCACGTCGTGGCTCTCGCGCGAGGTGATCGCGCTGCCGGCGTTCATGGCGCTCGTGGCGGCCTACGGCTGGACGGGCAACGCCGCGATCGGCTGGGCGGGGGCGGCGGCCTGCGTCGCGCTCTTCGTCTGCACCGGGATGATCTACGCGTGCCTGCCGTTCCTGCAGGAGTGGCGCACGCCGCTGACCGTCGTGAATTTCGCGCTGCTCGGGGTCGCCTCGGGCCTGACGCTCGCGGCGGTGCTTGCGGCGCTGCTCGCGCCGGAGCTCGCGCGCGAGTATGCGGTGGCGGCGCTCGCGGCGGGCGCGCTCGCCTACGTCTCGAAGCTGGCCGCGCTGATGCGCAACGCGGGGCTGCGGCCGAAGTCGACGCTCGCGACCGCGATCGGCGTCAAGCACCCGCGCATCGTCCAGATCGCGCAGGGCGCCATGGGCGGCTCGTTCAACACGCGCGAGTTCTTCCATGGCCGACCGCGCGAGGTGGTGCGCGCGGCGCGCGGCGCGCTGCTGATCCTGCTGTATCCGGCGCCGGCGCTATTGCTCGGCGCGGCGGGGTCGTCGGCGGCGCTGCTCGGCGGGGCCTTCCTGCTGCAGTTCGCGGGCCTGCTCGCCGAGCGCTGGTACTTCTTCGCCGAGGCGCGTCACCCGCAGAACCTGTACTACCAGGCGATCGCCTAGGGCCTCACGTACGCCCAGCCCTCGCGCTCGCGCTGCATGATGTGCACCACGCCGGCCTTGACGTAGCCGATGCCGTTGTACATGTCGGCCTTCGTGGTCTTGGTGTTGTGCATGGTGTTCTCGCAGGCGAGCAGGCCGATGCTCTGGTCGAGCGCCTGCGCGAGGCGGGCCGAGACCTTCGAGTCGCCCTTCAGCATGTTCAGTCCCGGCCCGTAGGCGACGATCTCGATCTCGACGTTGTCCTTGCCGAGGTCCTGCAGCACGTTGTTCGCGTTGTTGAGGGCGAGATTCCACTTGGCGGGATCGTTGTCGCTCACCTGGAAGACGACCTTGTACCGTTCGCCTTTCTGGGCGTGCGAGACGGCGGGGGCGAAGGCGACCGCGGCGGCGAGCAGGATGCCGGCGAGCGAGGCGAAGGCTTTGAGGTTCTTCATGGGCTCCTCCTGGGTTGAACGGGCATCATGATGAGGCGGCGCCGCCCGCATAAGCAAATATTCCTATCGCGACATCAGTGCGAGCGCCGCGTCGACCGCGGCCTCGATCGAGTCGAACACGGCATCGGCGCCAAGCTCGCGCACGTCGCGCCCCTCGCTGTAGCCGTAGGTGACGAGGAATACCCGGCAACCCGCGGCGCGACCGGCCTCGGCGTCGTTCGCCGAGTCGCCGATCACGACCGCTTGCGAGGGCGCCGCGGCCATCAGGCGGCATGCGTGCATGAAGGGCTCGGGGTGCGGCTTGCGCCGGGCGACGTCGTCGCTCGTCACCACCGCGTCGAGCAGCGGCACGAGCCCTGTCTTCTCGAGCAGCGGCTGCGTGAACGCGCCCGCCTTGTTCGTCACGCAGGCGAGCCGCAGCGACGCCGCGCGCAGCCGTCGCAGCCCGTCGACGACGCCGGGAAAGGGCCGGCTGCTCCGGCCGTTGAACGCGCGGTAGTGCTCGCCGAACGCGCGCAGCGCGGGCTCGAGTTGCGCGCCGGCGGCGGCCGGTCCCGCCGCCGCGAGGCTGCGCTCGACGAAGCTCGGGATGCCCTGGCCGATGAAGTCGCGCACCACGCGCTCGGGCAGCGGCGCGAGCCCCAGCCCGGCGAGCATGGCGTTGGCCGCGGCCGCGATATCCGGCGCGGTGTCGAGCAGCGTGCCGTCGAGGTCGAGGAGGACGGCCTTGAGCGTCAGTACCTCCAGCCGTAGGCGACGCCGAGCGAGTCCTGCGACATGCGCAGGTTCGCCTCGCCCCCGCCATAGGGGACGGCGGGAATCGAGCCCGAGCCGTTGACCGTCTTCTCGAAGGCGTGCATGTACATGAACGACAGTTCGCTCGCGCTCGAGAGCTGGATCGTGAGGCCGAGCGTCGCATGATCCTCCACGACGCCGGGAGCCAGGATGTTGAAGAAGGTCTGGTTCGCGGGAATCGGCTGCTTCAGCGTGACGTAGCCCGCGCGCAATACCGTGCCGGGCTTCATCTCGTAGGCGAGGCCGATCTTGTACACGGTCGTATCCTGCCATCCGAAGCCGGGGCCGTTGGTGCTCCCGAGCTGGCAGGCGCCCATGAACAGGCAGTCCGCGGTGTCGCCGACGGCCGCCACCTTGCTGTAGTTGATCTGCTGGACGTCGGCGGCCAGGGTGAGCTTGGGCGAGGCCTGCAACGCGATGCCGACGCCGTAGTTCTCCGGGATGTCGAACTCGCCCTGGTTGGCGAACAAGCCCTTGTACTTGTCGAACTTGCTCATCTTGGTCTTGGATTGATACGTCGCGCCCAGGGTCACGGCCGAGGACACCCGGCCGGTCCAGCCGACGCGCACGCCGTAGCCGGTCGAGTCGTCATACCCCTGGTTGCTGACGTTGCCCGGGCTCTGCGACGCCATCGCAAATCCCTGGATGCCTTCGGCCTTGAACCGCTGGTAGGCGAGATTGAGCGACGCGCCGAACGAGTGGTTGCCCGTCTTCCACGCGATCGTCGGCGAGATGAACAGTTGCGACAGGTCGACGCCCGCCGAGCCGCTGCCGCCGTACGCGGCGAACGGATTGGTCTTGTAGTCGGTGTTCATGCCGCCATTGCCGTAGACGGCGACGCCGAACGTCAGGCTCGGGTTGATCAGGTGGTTGTAGCCGAATTCGGGGATCAGGAAGCTCGAGGTGCCATTGCCGTCGTAGGTCCCGTTCGCACCGGGCGCGCCGCTGCCGGTGATTTCAGCGCTGCGGTCGGGCTGAAACCAGTTCAGCCCGACGTCCAGCCGGTTGCCGACCCACGAGATGCCGGCCGGGTTGCTCGCGGCCGCGAGCGAATCCTGCGGCAAAGCGATGCCGACACCTCCCATCGATTGCGCCTTGACGCCGTAGCCGTGCGCGAAATAGCCGGTGGTCGCGGACGCCGCGCCAGGCGCGAGCGCCGCCGCGGTCGCGGCGGCAAGCAGAGCCTTCCTCATTTCCCCTCTCCTCGATTAGATGAACAGGCTGACGTCCGCGTCCCGCGCCTTGGGCAGGAACGTGGCCGCGCCGCAGTACTCCTTGACTTCTTTGATGAAGTCCTCGTGCGTGAAGCCGAACAGGTCTACGGTCATCTGGCAGCCGATCAGCTCGACGCCGCCCTCGATGCATGCCGCGCGCAGCTCCTCGACGCCGGCGACGCCCTTGTTGTGGATGGTCTGCTTCATGAGCGTCGTGGCGAGGCTCTCGAAGCCGGGAATCACCGCCTGCACGGCGTTCGGGATGTTCCAGTTGATGTGCTTGAACCACTCGGGACCGAACGGCATCTTCATCGGCATGCCGGGGTTGCCGAGCGGGCTCACCTTGAGGTCGCCGAGGTCCTTCTTCAGCAGGTTCAGGCCGTAGAACGTGAAGAAGACCGAGACGTTCCAGCCCAGCGCCGCCGCGGTCGAGGCGAGGATGAACGGCGGGTACGCCCAGTCCAGCGTGCCCTTGGTGGAAATGATGGTGAGCGAAGGCGTCTGCTTCTCGCGCAGCTCGGCGAGCTTCTTCGGCAGCAGCGCGTCGAGGCGCTCGTTGATGAGTCGGTCGAGATCGGAAGCGTCGGACATGGTCGGCTCCTGGCGTGGGGACGCTAATACTACGCGGGAGTATTGGCCAAACGTTTCCTCTGATGGATGTGAGCGCCCGGCTTATGTGGCGCCGCACCATGCAGGGTGTTCGGTTGTCCTGATACCCTGGGGTGTACACTGCGCCGGTCCCGCCGCCGGCACCATTGACAGCCTGGACCCGGCCGCCGACGATGAGTTGAGCCAGATCAACAGGAGGCGCGATGCCCGATCCGATACTGCACGATCGCGAGGCGAAGCGGGCAATGGACGCGCGCCTCGCACGCATCGAGGGCCAGGTCCGCGGCGTGCGGCGCATGATCGGCGAGGACGAGCCGTGCGAGGCGATTGCCCAGCAACTGGCGGCCGCGCGCCGCGCGCTCGACCGCGCGTTCTACGAAATGGTGGCGTGCATGCTGCGCCAGGCGCCCGAGCCGGGCGTGAAGGCGCGCGATGGCGCCGCCGAGCGCGCAGCGGAGCTGCTCACGCGTTTCGGCTGACGACCTTCGACTTTCCGACGACCCTGAAATAGGATTTGCCCATGAACTTCGACAAGGAACTCGACGCCCGCGGGCTGAATTGCCCGCTTCCCATCCTGCGCGCGAAGAAGGCGCTGTCCGATATGCAGTCGGGCCAGGTGCTCAAGATCATCGCCACCGACCCGGGCTCGGTGAAGGACTTCGAGGCGTTCTCCAAGCAGACCGGCAACGAGCTGCTGTCGCACGCGGAGGCGCAGAAGGAATTCACCTTCTTCATGAAGCGCAAGTGAGCTGGCGCGACGCGCTCTCGACGGTCGAGGCGCTCGAGGACGCGCCGCTGGACGCGGCGCTGCTCGGCGAGCTCGAGCGGCACGCGCCGCGCGCCGCCGGCCGCGACATCCGCTTCTCGACGCCGACCTTCAAGGCGTACTCGAGCTGCGAGCTCGAGGGTTGCGGCAAGAACAGCTTCCCGGCCTTCTCGGTCACGGCGGCCGGCTGCGCGCTGATGTGCGACCACTGCGAGGCGAAGATCCTCGAGCCGATGATCCCGGCGACGAGCCCCGAGATGCTCGAGCAGAAGGTGCGCGCGCTCGTCGCCGCGCAGGACCTGCAGGGATTCCTGCTCTCGGGCGGCTCGAACCGCCGCAACGAGATCCGCTACGAGCGCTACTACCCGGTGATCGAGCGGCTGAAGCGCGACCACCCGCGGCTGAAGATCGCGATCCACTCGGCGCTGCTCGACGCGCCGCGCGCGCGCGCGATGGCCGACGCGGGCGTGGACACGGCCATGATGGACGTGATCGGCGCGCAGCAGACGATTTCGGAGGTCTACCACCTCGAGCGGCCGGTCGAGGACTTCGAGGCGACGCTCGAGGCGCTGTGCGCGACGCGCATGGAGGTGGTGCCGCACATCGTGATCGGCCTGCACTACGGGCGCATCCTCGGCGAGCCGGCGGCGCTCGACATCGTGAGCCGGCACGCCGTGCACTCGCTCGTGCTCGTGGTGATCATGCCGTTCTACGCGAAGCCGGGCACGTTCGCGACGCCCGACACCTCGGACATCGGGCGCATCTTCCTCGAGGCGCGCGAGCGGATTCCCGACCGGCAGGTGCTGCTCGGCTGCGCGCGCCCGCCCGGCATGCACCGGCGCGTGACCGACGCCTACGCCGTCATGGCGGGCCTCGACGGCATCGCCTTTCCGGCGGACGGCGCGCTCGGCGTGGCACACGCGATCGGCCGGCCGGTGGCGCAGGAGCATGCCTGCTGCTCGATGAAGACCGGGCGCACGATCAAGTTGCACCCGCGCGCGGCGCTCGCGGCATGATCGACGTCCTCGTGCTGGGGCTCGGACCCGCGGGCGCGAGCGCGGCGGCGGAGGCCGCGCGCCGGGGCTGCCGCGTCGTCGCGCTCGACCGCAGGCGCGTACCGGGCGTGCCGGTGCAGTGCGCGGAGCTCGTGCCGGGCCCGCTCGAGGTCGGCGCGTCGGCCGTTCAGCGCATCGACGCGATGGCCACCTTCGTCGAGGACGACGCTGCCGACCTGCAGCCGAATTTTCCCGGACACATGCTCGATCGCGCCGCCTTCGACGCCGCGCTCGTCGGGCAGGCCGCGGCGGCCGGCGCCGACTGCCGCCTCGGCTCGCCGGTGAAACGCGTCGCCCCCGACGGCACGGTGGAGCTCGCGGGCGGCGAGCGGCTGAGCGCCCGGGTGATCGTCGGCGCCGACGGCCCGCGCTCGCGCACGGGCGCCGCGATCGGGAGCGTGAACGCCGAGCTGGTGGAGACGCGCCAGGTCAGGGTCCCGCTCAAGGCGCCGTCTACGGCCACCGACATCTTCCTGTCGGCGGACATTCCCGGCGGCTATGGCTGGCTGTTTCCGAAGGGCGACGCCGCGAACCTCGGCGCGGGCGTGAGCCCAGCGCACAAGGCGCGGCTGAAGCCGATCGTGGCGCGGCTGCACGACGCGCTGCGCGAGCGCGTCGGGCGGCGGATCCTGGCGACCACCGGCGGCGCGATCCCGGTCGGCGGGCTGCTGGAGCCCTGGGGCGTGCTCGGCGAGACGCTCGTGCTGCTCGCCGGCGACGCGGCCGGCCTCGCCAATCCCGTGACCGGCGCCGGCATCGCTGCGGCGGTGCACTCGGGGCGCCTCGCGGGCGAAGCCGCGGCGCGCGCGGCGCCCGAGGCCTACGAGCAAGAGCTGCTCGACGTGTTTGGCGCCGCGCTCGAGCGCGCGCTGCGCCGCCGCCGCGAGCTGCTCGCGCAGGCGCCGACGAAGCCGTCGCTTCGCCGCGGCTGGATCGCCTACCCGGAGTACTGGCAATGAGCTGCTTCGAACCTGCGATGACGCCCCGCGCGCCGGGCGTGATCCCGATCGAGGCGCGCAACGGCGCGCGCGTGAAGAGCGCGGACCTGCCGCCGCAGGGCGTGTACCGGCCGAACTACAACATCATGACGCCGAACATGCGCTCCCCCGGGTACGTGCAGATGTCCACGGCGGCCGCGCTCACGCTCGGCATCATGGACGGGCGCATGCACCGCGCCTCGTGCACGCGGTGCCTGAACCTGCTGCTCACCTACCCCGAAGGCTGCCGCGCGAACTGCGCCTACTGCGGCCTGGCGCGCCACCGCGAGGCCGAGCGCAACTACGCCGACCGCAATTTCATCCGCGTCGACTGGCCCGCGGTGCCGCTCGCGCAGGCGATCGACATCGTGGCGAAGGACGGCGCGGCGAGCGCCTTCCACCGCATGTGCATCTCGATGATCACGCATCCGAACTCGGACGCCGATACGCGCACGGTGCTCAAGGCCTGGACCGACCGCATCGACCCGGCGACGATCCCCGTGTCGATCCTGTCCAACCCGACGACGATGGCGCGCGAGGACGTGGCGGCGCTGAAGGACCTCGGCGCCGACATCTTCACCGTCGCGCTCGACGCCGCGACGCCGGAAATCTTCGATCGCACGCGCGGCAAGGGCGTGCAGTCCCCGCATTCGTGGTCGAAGTACTGGGAGATCCTGATGGACGCGCGCGAGATCTTCGGCCCGCAGAAGTTCGGCGCGCACATCATCGTCGGCATGGGGGAGACCGAACGCGACGTGCTCGAGCTGGTGCAGAAGCTGGTCGACCTGGGCGGGCACAGCCACCTGTTCTGCTTCTTCCCCGAGAAGGGCTCGCTGATGGACCACCTGCCGGCGACGCCGCGCGAGCAGTGGCGGCGCGTTCAGCTCGCGAGGTACCTGATCGATTACAGGGACGGGCGCGTCGAGGAGATGGAGTTCGACGAGGCGGGGCGCGTCCTCGGCTACGGCGTCCCCGAGTCCGAGCTCGAGGCGATCATCGGCGAGGGCGTGGCGTTCCGCACCTCGGGCTGCCCGGGCAAGTTCCGCGACGACGTCTCGGCCTGCGACCGCCCCTACGGCGACTCGCCGCCGTCGAACATCGCGAGCTACCCGTTTCCGCCGAACGGCCACGACCTCAGGAAGATCCGGCGCCAGTTGCGCTCGTGACCGTCCAGGTCGTCCAGCACACCTCGGCGGAGTACCTCGGCCTGATCGAGGACCACCTCGAGGGGCGCAGCATCCGCTTCCGCTATTGCCGGCCCTTCACGGGCAAGGTGTCGCTGCCCAAGGCGTCCGAGCTCGACCGCGGGCTGGTACTGCTGGGCGGCGGCCCTTGGGGCAGCGCGGGCGCGCGCGACGTGCCGACGCTCGCGGGCGAAGTGGCGCTGGCGCGCGCCGCGCTCGATGCCGACACGCCGGTCCTCGGCATCGGGCTCGGCGCGCAAATCCTGTCGATCGCGGCCGGGGGTCGGGCGCATCCTGCGCCGCTCGAATTCTCGGTGGGCACGGCGACGCGCGCCGGCGCGGGCGCGCTCGGCGGGTACTTGCCCGAGGCGTTTCCGGTCGCCGTGTACATGCGCGACTGGCCCGAGCCGCCGCCGGGCGCCGAGGTGCTCGCGCTCGATGGCCGCGGCCGCGCCGCGCTTTGGCAGCGCGATCGGGCGCTCGGCTTCGCCGCGCACCCGGGGCTGAAGGTCGCGATGGTGGAAGACCTCATCATGGAGTTCGAGGAAGGGCCGCCCGACGTGGAAGCGGGACTCACGCGGCTGCGCGCCGCGCAGCGCGCGATCGAGGATGCGCTGGTGCCGATCATGACCGGGGTCGTCCGCGCCCTGGGCTGGATGGACGCTGCTTAGAGCGCTGCGAATCGCGGCCCCTTCGCCGCACGCCTCGTGCCGCCCGCGATGGTGCGGCGCAGCACCCGACGATTCGACAGGGCATTGATCCACCGCAATAAGCGCCTTCGCTCGCGGGCGCAGGATTTTCTATCGGCAAAGCCCGCCGATTTAGTTTAGGAATTGCTAATATCTCTGATTGCGGCGAACCCGCCGAGGAGGCCGTCGTGCCGAAGAAGCTCGTGATCGTGATGGCCAACACCGACCCGCGCCACGGCGAGGAGCTCGGCGCGCCGATCTTCCAGGCCTCGGTCGCCGCGGCGATGGACTACGACGTCGAGGTGATCTGCACCGCGACCTCGGGCCGGCTGATGAAGAAGGGCGTGGCCGAGAAGCTGCACGTCAAGGAAGGCTCGCCGAAGACCGTCTACGACTTCATCAAGGACGCGCACGAGGCGGGCGTCAAGTTCTACTGCTGCTCGCCGAACCTGGACCTGTTCGACATGAAGCCCGAGGACCTGATCCCCGAGTGCTCGGGGATCGTCGGCGGCGCGCACCTGATCGAGGAAGTGATGGAAAGCGACTGCAAGGTGATGACGTACTGATGTCGCACGCCGAAACCACGCGGGTCCAGACGGTCATCGGCGACCCGGTCGGCGAGAAGGCGCCGCTGGCGCGCGCGAAGCTCGAGGAGATCTTCGCCGACATCCAGTCCGACCTGCGCTACGACCACGAGCTGAACGGGTGCCTCAACTGCGGCATCTGCACCGCGACCTGCCCGGCGGCGCACTACTACGACTTCTCGCCGCGCGAGATCGTGCAGCTGCTGTGGACCGAGAACCTGGAAGGCATCTACGACGCAATGCAGGAGAAGATCTGGGCCTGCGCGCAGTGCTACACCTGCGCGGCGCGCTGCCCGTTCGGCAACTCGCCGGGCGGCCTCGTGATGCTGATGCGCGAAACCGCGATCAAGCACCAGATGGAGTCGGCGAAGAACGTGCTGCGGCCGTTCTCGCGCGTGATGCTGAAGCTGATCTCGACCGGCAACCAGCTCGCGCCGGACATGATCAACAAGGACCACTTCGCCGACTGGGGTCCGAACATCTCCAAGGTCGACGCGCCGCTGAAGCTGCTGCGCAAGGCGATTCCGATGCCGACGCTGAACACGACGGCCACCGCCTGGGAAGTGAACCTGAAGACCTCGGTCGAGCTCTACACGATCTGGGAGATGACCGGGGTGCTCAAGCAGCTCGAGGGGATCGACGAGAACCTGTTCGATGTGATCCAGGACATCATGGACGAGAAGCGCGAGGACTGGAAGGACTTCCTCGCGGAACAGCAGGAAGGAGGCGGCGATGACTGAACGCTTTACGGGACACGGCAGCGAGTGGCGCGATTCCAACCTCAGCCCGGCCGAGGCGAAGGTCGCCACCTCCTGGGTCGAGCTCAAGGTCGACAAGCGCTCCATGCTCACGCAGAAGGACCGCGTCGAGGACGTGCGCGACGCGATGTGGCAGCTCGAAAAGGACGGCGAGATCGTCGTGCATCGCGTGCGCGACGAGCACCGGCCTGTCGTGGTGAAGACGCTGTACGGCTGGGACAAGAAGATCCCGACCACGCGCCTGTGGCACCACAAGTCCTGCGGCCAGTGCGGCAACATCCCCGGCTACCCGGCATCGCTGCTGTGGCTGATGAACCGCATGGACGTCGAGTACCTGGACGAGACCGACCAGACCTCGTGCACGGCGTGGAACTACCACGGCTCGGGGATCGGCAACCTCGAGAGCCTGGCCGCGGTGTTCCTGCGCAACTTCCACCAGGCCTACGTCGCGGCGAAGGCGCAGGGGCTGCCCGAGTCCTACTACTACCCGCTCGTGCACTGCGGCACCTCGTTCGGCAACTACAAGGAGGTGCGCGGCTACCTGATGCATTCGGCCAAGCTGCGCGAGAGCGTGAAGAAGATCCTCGGCAAGCTCGGGCGCCTGGTCGACGGCAAGCTCCTGATCCCGGAGGAGGTCGTGCACTACTCCGAATGGCTGCACGTGATGCGCGACCGGATCGCCTCGATGCGCGAGATCGACTGCAGCGGCATCCGCGCCACGATCCACCCGGCCTGCCACGTCTACAAGATGGTGCCCGCGGACGCGATCTACGACGACTCGATCAACGGCGGCAACCGCCTGGCGGTGTCCACCGGCATCATGCAGGCGCTCGGCGCCCAGGTCATCGACTACAAGACCTGGTACGACTGCTGCGGCTTCGGCTTCCGCCACATCATCAGCGAGCGCGAGTTCACGCGCTCGTTCGCGATCGATCGCAAGATCAAGGTCGCGGTGGAAGAAGCGCAGGCCGACGTCATGATCGGCCACGACACCGGCTGCATCACCACGCTCGACAAGAACCAGTGGATCGGCAAGGCCGCCGGCAAGGGCTACGAGCTGCCGATCCTCGCCGACTGCCAGTTCGCGGCGCTCGCCTGCGGCGCACATCCGTACAAGATCGTGCAGTCGCACTGGCACGCCTCGCCGACCGAGACGCTGATGGAGAAGCTCGGCATCGACTGGGAGGCGAAGAAGGCGGAGTTCGTCGCCTACCTCGAGGAGATCAAGGCCGGCAAGCAGGAGAACCTCTACGACCCGCGCCGCATGATCACCTCGGGCCCGGGCTACATCCCGATCAAGGCCGCGCAATGACCCGGCCCGTCCTCGTGGTCGGCGGCGGGCCGGCCGGGCTCGCCGCGTCGCACGCGCTCGCCGCGGTCGGGCAGGGCGTGGTGCTGGTCGACAAGGAATCGCGCCTCGGCGGCGCGCCGATCCTGTCGGGCTACGCGAAGCTCGTGCCCTCGGGCGCCTGGGCGAAGGATGCGATCGGCGGCATGGTCGAGCGCGTCGAGCGCGACGCGCGCATCTCGGTGAGGAAGGGCGCGCGCGTCGAGCGCTTCGAGGGCGCGCCGGGCAATTTCCGCGCGACGCTGTCCGACGGCTCAAGCGTCGAGGCGGGCGCCGCGATCCTCGCCACCGGCTTTACCCACTTCGACTCGGTGAACAAGCCCGAATGGGGCTTCGGCACCTTCCCCGACGTGGTGACCACCACGCAGGTCGAGCAGATGATCTCGTCGGGGCGCGGCGTGCGCTGCCCGTCCGACGGCCGCAAGCCGCAGCGCGTGGCGATCCTGCTCTGCGTGGGCTCGCGCGACCGCCAGATCGGACGCGAGTGGTGCTCGAAGATCTGCTGCACGGTGTCGTGCAACATCGCGATGGAGATCCGCGAGGAGCTGCCCGACTGCCACGTCTACATCTACTACATGGACATCCGCACCTACGGCCTGTACGAGACCAAGTACTACTGGCAGAGCCAGGAGGAGTTCAAGGTCAAGTACATCAAGGCGCGCATCGCCGAGGTCACCTCGGACGGCAAGAAGCTGATCGTCAAGGGCGAGGACACGCTGGTCAAGCGCCCGATCACGATCCCGTTCGACATGGTCGTGCACGCGATCGGCATGGACCCGAACGTCGACAACAAGGCGATCGCCTCGGTCTTCGGCGTGAACCTGCAGGAGCACGGCCACATCGCCAAGGCGCTTTCCTACGGCACGCTCGGCGAGACCACGCGCCCGGGCGTGTTCGTCGCCGGCGCGGCCACCGGCCCGGAGACGATCGACGACTCCATCGCGCAGGGCAAGGCGGCGGCGATGGCGGCGCTCGAGCTGCTGAACCGCAAGGACGCGGTGGCCGCGTGACGCTGGAGCTGTCCGGGCCGAAGCTGCGCCTCGCGTTCGAAGGCCTCGTCGCCCGCTCCGAGGAGCAGGGCGGCGTCGAGGCCTACGTCGACGCGCTCAAGCTCAAGTCGGCGCTGTTCCGCGATTTGCTGCAGGATCTCGACCCGAAGGGCTTGCGCACGCTGTGCGCCCACATGCCGACCGTGCGCCGGCGCATCGGGCGCCACGCCGAAGCGACGTCGTTCGACGCGATGCGCGCGCGCATCGAAACGCTGCTCGCTGGGCGCGAGGACGCCGCGGGCGCCGATCGGCGCGTGGCGGCGTTCTGCGCGGGGTTTCCCGAGGATCGCGACCACCGTTGGGTGCGCGATCTCGCGGCCGAGCTGCTGCACAATCTCGACCCCGAGCGCTACCCGCTGATGCAGCGCTGGGTGTGGGACGCGCGCACCAACACCGGCGTCATCCGCGAGATCTGGCACGGCGAGGACGTCGACGTGATCCGCATCGACGTGCCGGACGGCTACGCGACGTTCCTCGCGCTGCGCGAGGAGCTGGCCGGGTACCTGACGCAGAACGGCGTGTTCCGCGACGTGCTCTGGTACGTGGACGTGCTCACCGCGCACGTCTACGCCGACTACATCGGAGAGCGCGGCGGCACCTATCTGCGCACCGACTTCGCCACCCCCGAGGACCCGATGCTGCACACGCGGCGCATCCTGGGCCTGGACGGCGTCGACGCGGCCACGGGCCGCACGCGCCTGAAGGCGGCCGACGGGGTCGCCGACATCGCCGACATCGCCGACAACGCCAACATGGCGGCCGGACGCTGAGATGCCGATCCACGAGAAATCGCTGATCCGTCCGGAGAACCTGAAGGTCCAGGAGAACAAGGTCGTCGACGGCGTCGACGTCTCCGGGCACTGGAGCACCTTCATCGAGCCGCGCGTCGTCACCGACTACAACGAGGCGCTGCAGGACGAGATCGCGGCGCTGCCCGGCGGCGAGTACATCCACCGCTGCTGGCAGTGCGGCTCGTGCACCAATTCGTGCACGGTTAACGCGGTCAACCCGGACTTCAACCCGCGCTACTGGATCTACCTGATCCGCACGGGCATGGAGTCGGAGCTGCTGCGCGACAAGGACATCATCTGGCAGTGCGTCTCGTGCAACAAGTGCACCTACGCCTGCCCGCGCGACGTCTTTCCCGAGGGCGTGATGAAGGCCACCGCGCACTGGCTGGAGCTGAAGGGCCACACGCCGAAGTCGAAGTCGACGCTGTTCGACGAGGAGTTCACCGAACAGGTGCTCGCCACCGGCAAGATCGAGGAAGGGCGCGTGATCCGCAACTTCTTCGCCCGGACGAAGCAGCCGCTGCTGCAGGACTGGCTGGTCGAGATGGCGAAGCGCGTCGCGCGCCGGCTGCCGATCAAGCAGGGCCTGATGATGGGCTGGTCCGCCGTGTTCAAGCCGCGCACGCGCAAGTGGGCCAAGGCCTCGGCCGCGCTGAGCGACTACGTGCACGAGCAGGAAGCCCGCAACCGAAAGGCGCTCCACCTTGAGTAAATACCGGAAAGTCGCGTACTACCCGGGCTGCGCGCTCGAGGGCACCGGCCACGCCTACAACGCCTCGACCAAGGCCGTGGGCAAGGCGCTCGGGCTCGAGCTCGACGAGGTCAGGGACTGGAACTGCTGCGGGGCGATGGAGGTGAAGAATATCGACCCCAAGGTGCAGACCTATCTCTCGTCGCGTGTGATGTCGATCGCCGCCCACGAGATGAAGGCCAAGGTCGTCATGGCGCCGTGCAACGGCTGCTACCACAACCTGAAGAAGGCCGAGTACGACCTCGCGCACGACGAGGCCTCGCGCGAGACCGTGGACCGGATCTCGAAGAAGGCCGGCCACGAGACCTATCGGGCGGGATCGCTCGAGACCATCCATGCGCTCGACTGGATCAAGGACGGCGTCGGCGAGGAAGAACTGAGGAAGCGCCTGAAGAACTCGCTGAAGGGCCTGAAGGTGGCCAACTACTACGGCTGCATGTACACGCGGCCGCGCCATATCTTTCCCGAGAAGGACCGGGGGCCCGGCAGCGAATCGACCTCGCAGCCGCATTTCATGGACGACCTGCTCGCCGCCGCGGGCGCCGAGAACGTGGACTTCCCGCTGAAGACCGCGTGCTGCGGCGGCGCGCACACGCTCTCGGACAGCGATACGTCCACGAAGCTCGTGCTCAACATCCTGCGCGCGGCGGAGGCGGCCGGCGCCGACGTGATCGCCACCGAATGCCCGACCTGCCATTCGGGCCTCGAGATGCACCAGGTGCGCGCCGAGAAGGTGCTGGGCGAGAAGACGAAGGTGCGGATGCTCTACTTCACGCAACTGCTCGGCATAGGCCTGGGCGTCTCGCCGAGGAAGCTCTCGGTGCACGAGAACGTCTCCGACGCGCTCGGCCTGCTGAAGGAGAAGGGGCTCGCGTGAGGCAGGCCCTGCTCGCGCGCGCCGAAGCGGTGCTCGAGGAATGGCTGCGCGCGCGTGGCGAGACGCCGACGCAGGACACCGTGGAGACCTTCCGGCTGCTCGCGCTGCACCGCCAGGGCGCGCGTGGCGTGCCGAGCTTCAACGCCTGCCGCGAGACTTGCCGGGAAATCGCGTACCACTACAATCTGCTGGCGCAGGGCGCCGACGAGCGCGCCGGGCGCATGATGCAGATGCTGGTGGCGCACCTGGAGCTGTTCGTGCGCGGCAAGATGGAAGTGGAGGGGCTGGGCGAGTTCTGCTGCGCCTCGCGCCCGCTGCGCCGGGATTCGAATGCGGAGGAAAGGACCGATGGCTAATGTACGCGGCTGCAACCTGCCCGACGATCTGCTCTACGACGTCGAGAACCACATCTGGTACCAGGAGACCGGCGACGGCAACGTCAAGCTCGGCATGACCTCGGTGGCCACGGCGATGGCGGGGCAGCTGGTCGCCTACACGCCGAAGAAGGCGGGCCGCAGCGTCGAGGCGGGCAAGTCCTGCGCGACGGTCGAGTCGGGCAAGTGGGTCGGACCGGCCAAGGCGGCCTTCAACGGCACGGTCGTGTCCGTGAACGAAGAGCTCGCGACCAAGCCCGCGCTCGCCAACGAGGACCCCTACGGCAAGGGCTGGCTCGTGATCCTGAAGCCCGCCGACTGGGCCGCGGCGAAGTCCGCGCTCACGCCCGGCGCACAGGTGTCCGCGAAATACGAGGCCAAGATGGCCGCCGACAACTTCAAGGGCTGCGCGTGAGCCGCGCGGCCGCGATCGCCGACATGAACATGGGCGAGCTCGAGTCGCGCGCGCTGCGCGCGGCGAGCCTGCTGCGGGCCATGGCGAATCCCGTGCGGCTGAGGGTCCTGTGCCAGCTCGCCGAGGGCGAGAAGTCGGTGGGCGAGCTCGAAAGGGTGGTCGAGGTCAGCCAGTCGGCGCTGTCGCAGCACCTCGCGCTGTTGCGCGAGCGGGGCCTCGTGCGCGGGCGGCGCGACGG
>Ga0335085_10005420_pt1 | contig 20489 bp, 18 predicted proteins | sample Lox_Sample_45_FD_206712 | JGI IMG/M metagenome (GOLD analysis project Ga0335085, IMG submission 206712) | Soil microbial communities from Loxahatchee National Wildlife Refuge, Florida, United States - Lox_Sample_4.5 | ecosystem: Environmental > Terrestrial > Soil > Wetlands | place: USA...
CTTGCCGACAAAATCGCGTTCGCTCTTCAGGTCCACGGTCCAGGCCAGCCCTGATTCCAGCGGATTGACGGTTTCGTCCATGTCCTGGCCATACAGGTTCATGCCCGCCTCGAGACGCAACGTATCACGAGCGCCGAGCCCGATGGGCTTCACCCCTTTTTCCATGAGGGTAGCCCAGAAGAATGGAGCGGACTTGGCTGGGATCATGATCTCGAATCCGTCCTCGCCCGTATAGCCGGTACGCGCGATGAACATCGTGCCCATTTCCACCGCGTTGAATGGGGCCAGGTTTTCGGTCAATTCCCGGCTGCCTGGCAGCGCTTCCCAGACTTTTGCGCGGGCATTCGGACCCTGCACCGCAATCATCGCCAGTTCGGGGTGGTCGGCGATATCCAATTGGGGGGCATGCTTGAGCGCCTGTTGTTTCATCCAGGCGATGTCCTTGTCTGCCGTGCCCGCATTCACGACGATGCGAAACCACTTCTCGTTCAAGAAGTAGACGATCAGGTCGTCGATGACCCCGCCGCTTTCCAGCAGCATGCAGGAATATAAAGCCTTGCCTGGCGAGGCGAGCTTGTCGACGTTGTTCGCCAGCAGGAAGCGCAAAAAACCGCGCGCGCCGTCGCCCTTGATATCTACCACGCGCATGTGCGACACGTCGAACATGCCGCAGTTGTTGCGCACGTGATGGTGTTCTTCGATCTGGGATCCGTAGTTCACCGGCATATCCCACCCGCCGAAATCGACCATCTTTGCGCCCATCGCCCGATGCGCGGCATTTAAAGCTGTTTGTCTTAGAGCCATTGGTTCCCCGCTTGTCAATTTTGGGGAATTTCAGATAAGCATAACCGGCGGTTCGGCATGCGAGGAGCCGCACAGCGAGACACGGGACATATCTGTGAGATAGGCGAGTGGCGAGCGAGCAGGCAACAAAGCAGGTCAACCGCGCAGTAGGTTATCTGGAACTCCCTGGTGCTGCGCCCCATCTGTCCTTGTTACCTGAGAGTTTACAACTTGCGTTGCGTGCCCCTTCGGTGGTTGGTTGATCCAACGCTCTCCAGATTTGCCTGTGCCAACGGTTCTTGAGCCTGAGCGATTGCGGGTGTTGCGCCTTCGGCGGCGTCAGGGTTCATGCGACGCATGAAAGATCATGCAATTGAACCGGGCGACACTCTCTCCCATTGGTCTGATCAGCGGTGAGGAATATACCTTAAAGTACCCGAGCTGACAAATAAGCACGGTCGTCGCTTCCGGGTCCTGAAGATTATCTGGCCTTGCCGGCATTAGCGCGCTGCACATCGGCCAGCATTACCCGGTTTCGCCCCGCGTGTTTGGCCTTGTAAAGCGCCTTGTCCGCAGCATCGCTAAGCCTTGCGGCGTCCGGAAACTGTGAAACATCGGCGATCCCGCAGCTAAACGTCACCGAGAAATCCTTTTCATCCGCGACATGCCGCAATTGGGAAAAATCCTCGCGGATGGTATCCAGTACGTTCATGGCTGTCGTCCGGTCGGCGTCGATCAGGACCACTGCAAACTCTTCGCCGCCATAGCGCCCCACCAGATCGCTCGAGCGCAACCGCTGCTTGAGCAGGCGGGACAGGCTTTTGATGACCCGGTCCCCCGCAGGGTGGCCATGGCTGTCATTGATTTTCTTGAAGTGGTCAATGTCTATCATCGCGAAGGCCAGGGGTTTTTTCTGCCGTACCGCCCCTGCCACTTCACCGTACAGCAGGTCCTTGATCGCAGTGTGGTTGAGCAGGCCGGTCAGGCTGTCGCGTACCATGAAGGATCGCAGCAAAAGTGATCTGCGGATGCGGCTGGTCACCGAAGAGATCAGATGCTGGGGTTGGATCGGTTTGGTCAGGAAATCGTCCGCGCCCAAGCCCATCGCGAAAAGCTGCTTGTCGAGATCGCTTTCGGCTGAAAGGAACACGATAGGAATGCTGACGAAGGCATCCAGCTGGCGAATGACCTTGGCCAGATCCGTGCCGTTGCATTCGGGCATGTAAAGGTCGATCAGGATCAGATCCGGGGTGAACTCAAGCAATGCATCGATCACATTGAACGGGTTGTTGACGGCCTTCACCACCATTCCGGCTTGTTCGAGCACAACGGTATGATAGGCCGTAAGCGCTACCGAGTCATCAACGATCATGACGCGATACGGTTCCAGCGGCTTGTTTGAGGTCAGCGTATCGAGCTTATCGATCAGATTCCCGATATTGACCGGCTTGCATAAATAGGCAATGCTGCCTGCGCGGGCCGCCTCCAGCCTGGATTCAAATTCGTCGTGCGCGGAGAGGAAAACGACGGGGACAGGAACGTCCCTTCCGCGCTGGATGTCGATCATCAGCTGGGCTCCTCCCAGCCGATCCCCGGGAAAAGTGATATCCATCAGCACAACAACGTCATCCGGGGATTTCTGCAATGCATGCCGGAATTCTTCCAGTGTATTGAACACGCTTACGTCATAACCAAAATATCCCAGCTGAACCTTCAGCTCCTCCGCGAGCTCGTGTTCGTCCTCGACCACAAATATGCGGCGCGGCGCGGCAACTTCCAGGCCAGCCTGCGCGATCGCAATCAATCCGGACTGATCGGCCAGGGAAGCGTCCTTGAGATGCATCGCTTGATGCATTTCATCCATCGCTGCCAGTATGTGATCGCGTTGAACCCTGCTCAATACCGCCTTCGACTGGGCAAGCGGCCTGAGATATTCCTCCAGATTGCGCGCGATGTCGCCGAGCGACTCAAATCCAAAGGTTCGTGACGATCCGATCAATCCGTGTACCAGGCGCACGAATGTTTCGAAGGAGCGCTCGCTCCACTCCGTTTGGGGCAGATCAGCCAGGGCCTGCCGGAGAATCTTCAATCTTTCCGGTAATTGAGCGGCATAGGCGTCGCTCAAGGCAGTCAGTTTCGCCTGCAATTCTCCCGGATTATGCATGGCCGTTCCCGCGCGCTTCCCGGGTGAAGCTTGCCGGACACATAGGGTCGAACAACTCGAAGATATCCATGGCAATAATTTTTATAATACGCCCCTTAGCCTGGGATTGGGCACGGCATTAACGATTCGCTGGGTGCCCGTAAAGAAGAAAAATTCCAGTTACTGAAGTTAGCATATAACACCTTACTTGGTCATTGTCCAACCCCCCAACCCGTCGGGCTTCAACAGTCCCGCAGAATTGATGCTTGGCTGTCAGCTGCCTGAATTAAGCAGTACCAGACGGTAACCGGAAGGTTTGAGACTGCCGGTGTTGAGATGCAGTTTGACGCTGATATCGTGGTTGGGCAGCAGGCCTGTCGCTTCATTTTCGGTCTGCGGCAGATAATTCGCCGGCGTGAATGTACGGCGAGCGATCGGTTTGTCCTGAATATCGTTGAGCGTAAGTTCCAGATCGGGGAAGGCCTGCGCATACGGGGCCCGGTTGAGCAACAGAGCATTCAGACTGATCTGGCTGACATTGGCAGGGTCGGCCTCAAGTTCGGATGATTCGATGCTGATCAGATCGGTATGCTGCGGCAGCGGCACGGTACACTTAAGCATCCGGCAATATTCGACAAGCGCCGGCTTCAAGCCGGGCACCCGTGCGGCGAGGTCGACGCGGAAAAAGTACGCGGTTTGCGCGATCAACGTCAGCAGCAATAGTAATGACGCAACGGCCCACGGCCAGGCCCGGCGCTTGAAGTCGTATTCATTGGCATCATCCTTTATGAAGGCAACTTGCTCGGCCAGTGTCATGGGCCGGAGCACGGCCATTTTGGAATCGCGCGCGGGGAGGGGTTTGTCCAGTATGGGCAACTCGAGCTGCAGGTCGAGCTGATCCGGAGTAAAGTGGGGACCGGTATCGAAAGCCTGCAGGCAATGCCCGCATCGCACCATGCCATGATGCGCCTCCAGCTGTGCCTTGGTGATCTTGAAGCGGGTGTTGCAGTGGGGACAGACGGTCGTTCCGCGCATCTTATCGTTTGCGTCCGGACAGGCACGACCAGCCATCCTCGCTAACCGGGGCGTTCATGTCGAACCATTGTTGATAGCAATTCATCACGTCTTGCGCCTGTTTCTCAAGTATGCCGGACAACGCGATCTGCCCGCCCGTACGCGTATATTTTGCCAGCAGGGGTGCAAGCATGCGCAACGGATTGGTCAGGATGTTCGCTATGACTACGTCGTAATTGTATTGCGGGGCATCATCGGGTAGATAGAACCGCGCGTTTTCGGCCCTGTTGGCAACGGCATTGTCACGGCTCGCATTCACGGCCTGCAAGTCTACATCAACCCCGGTGGCGTGGGCAGCCCCGAGTTTGATCGCGGCGATGGCAAGAATACCGGAACCGCAGCCGTAATCCAGCACGCCTTCCCCGCCATGAAGATTGTCCTCCAGCCAGCGCAAACAAAGGCGCGTGGTCGGGTGGCTGCCCGTGCCGAACGCCAAACCGGGATCGAGCGCGATGTTGATCGCATTGGGCTCTTTGGCGGCGTGCCAGGTCGGGACGATCCACAATCTTTGCGAGATCGGGATGGGCTCGAATTGGGATTGTGTGACACGCACCCAGTCTTTGTCGTCCAGTATCTCGATGCGATGTTTCGGCGCATGTTCGAGCCCGAGATCTGCAGAGATCTTGCGCAGGATCGCGGCCACATCCTGGTTGTTTTCGAACAACGCGCTGACGCGGTTATGCAGCCATATTCCCGGGACAGATTCTCCCGGCTCGCCGAAGATCGCCTGCTCGTCGGGTGTGTCCGCATCGGCATCCAGCATATCCACCGACAGTGCGCCGTGTCCAAGCAACGCTTCGCTCAGCGCTTCGGCGTGTTCGGCGTCGCTATCCACGACCAGATTCAACCAAGGCATCATTTACCCTTAGTTCTCTCTGCCAAACGTTCTTCCAGATAATGAATGTTGGTACCGCCGCGCATGAAGGCCGCGTCCTGCAGCAATTCGCGATGCAATGCGATGTTGGTATCGATACCTTCCACAGCCATTTCCGAAAGGGCGGTGCGCATTCGCGCCATGGCCTGCTCGCGGGTGTCGCCATACGCGATGATCTTGCCGATCATCGAGTCGTAATGCGGGGGCACCATGTAATTCGCATACACGTGCGAATCCACCCGGATGCCGGGACCGCCGGGTGGGTGCCAGGTGGTGATTCGACCCGGCGAAGGCGTGAACTTGTACGGGTGTTCGGCATTGATGCGGCACTCGATGGCGTGTCCGTGGAAATGGATGTCGCGCTGCTTGAACGGAAGTTTTTCGTTGGCGGCGATGCGTATCTGCTGCTGGACGATATCGATGCCGGTGATCATTTCCGTCACCGGATGCTCGACTTGCACGCGCGTGTTCATTTCAATGAAATAGAACTCGCCCTTTTCGAACAGGAATTCGAATGTCCCCGCGCCGCGATAGCCGATCTTGCGGCAGGCTTCGGCACAACGCTCGCCGATCTTGTTGCGCAATTTGGCGTCCAGCAGCGGTGCAGGAGCTTCTTCCAGGATCTTTTGGTGGCGGCGCTGCATCGAGCAATCGCGTTCACCCAGATATACCGCATTGCCATGCTGGTCGGCAAGCACCTGGAATTCGATATGACGCGGGTTCTCCAGGAACTTTTCCATGTATACCATCGGGTTGTTGAATGCCGCCTGGGCTTCGGTGCGCGTCATGGTCACCGCATTCAGCAGGGCGGCCTCGGTGTGCACCACGCGCATGCCGCGTCCGCCGCCGCCGCCGGAAGCCTTGATGATGACCGGGTAACCGATGCTGCGCGCGATCTTGATGATCTCCGCCGGCTTGTCCGGCAATGCGCCTTCGACGCCCGGCACGCAGGGGACGCCGGCCTTTTTCATGGCGATCTTCGCGCTCACCTTGTCTCCCATCAGACGGATGGTCTCGGCGCGCGGACCGATGAATACGAACCCGCATTTCTCCACGCGCTCGGAAAAATCCGCATTTTCGGAAAGGAAGCCGTATCCGGGATGGATGGCCTGGGCATCGGTTACCTCCGCGGCGCTGATGATGGCCGGGATGCTGAGATAACTATGTGTGGACGAGGCGGGGCCGATGCAGACTGACTCGTCGGCCAGTTTCACGTACTTGGCATCCGCATCCGCCTCGGAATGCACCACGACAGTTTTGATGCCCATTTCGCGGCAGGCGCGCTGAATGCGGAGCGCGATCTCGCCACGATTGGCGATCAGGATTTTTTCAAACATGGTTGTGGCTCCGAACTTGGATTTGGCGCGTAAATTCGAGCCCGTGGTCTGTAAAGTCATGTTAGCTGAGCTGCTAAATAGTTATGCATTGGGAATCGGGGATGATTAGCCGGCTACGAACAAGAACCGGCCGAATTCCACCGGCTGGCCGTTTTGGCTTGGGTCGCGGTTCCGCTGCTTGGCTTTCTCTGCGCTCACATTAGCCGACGCCGAAACGGGCACGACAATGGCGAATATCTCTCTCATGGCATCATCCAATTACAAACAATGGCTGACCGAACTCCACCGGCTGGCCGTTTTCCACCAGGATGGCTTTGATGACTCCGCCTTGATCGGCCTCGATTTCATTGAGCAGCTTCATCGCCTCGATGATGCACAGCGTATCGCCGCTGTTTACGGTCTGGCCCACATCCACGAAAGCCTTGGCTCCCGGCGATGCCGAGCGATAGAACGTTCCAACCATGGGCGATTTCACCACGTGCCCCTCAGCTGCGGGAGGTTTGGCGGGTTCGGCGGCTGGCGCCGCTGCCGGTAGCGCTGAGGCGTGGATGACGGGTTGTGGAATGGGCGCAGAAGCCGGGGTGTAAGTCTGTTGAGCGGACGCGGCAGTGCGAGTGATGCGCACCCTCTCCTCTCCCTCGCTGATTTCAAGTTCCGCGATCCCGGAACTCTCCACCAACTCGATCAATGTCTTGAGTTTGCGTAAATCCATGGTGTCCTCCCTTAAACTTGATTTTTATGGCCCAGCGCGAATTGAACCGCGAATTCATACCCGGCTGCACCCAAACCGCTGATCACGCCTACAGCGAGATCGGAAAAGAAAGATTCCTTGCGAAACGACTCGCGGGCGAACACATTGGACAGATGCACTTCGATGAACGGAATGGCGACTGCCGCCAAGGCATCGCGCAATGCCACGCTGGTATGGGTGTATGCGGCCGGATTGATGATAATGAACGCTGTGCCATCGGCTTGTGCCTGCTGCACCCGGTCCACCAGTTCCGCCTCGGCGTTGCTTTGAAAGCAATACAAGTTCGCACCGTTTTTTTGTGCCAACTTCGTTAAACTTTCGTTAATTTCGTCCAATGTGGTTCGGCCATAAACCCCAGGCTCGCGGCTGCCAAGCAGATTCAAGTTAGGTCCGTGCAACACGAGAATATTTTTCATGCTCTCATTTTGCCGGAGATTAGGATAACTTGTCCAGAATTTTACCGAAGTTAGCTCAGTTACATTAGAGTCCGATGTCTTTCAGGGTTTTCAAAAATTGTGCTGCATCCTGATAACCGGTAACGCGAAAATCACTCAACTCATTGCCGTGTGTACCAAAGAACAAAATTCCGGGAGGGCCGAATAATCCGTAACGCTTAAGCAAAGCCTGGTCGGCTTCGCTGTTGGCTGTGACATCGGCTTGAAGAAGCAGCACCGGTCTTAGTTTGGCTTTTACCGCATCATCGGAGAAGGTGAATCGTTCCATTTCCTTGCAAGAGATGCACCAGTCGGCGTAAAAATCAAACATGACCAATTGCCCTTGACCGCCGGCTTGGGCAATCCGTTGGTCCAGGGCGGCCATGTCCTTGACGCGGTAGAATTGCAGGGTAGCGGATGTCTGCGCTTCCGCGCGCCCGATGTTGCCAAGCGGGCGCAACATGTCGCGAGCACCGGAAAGCCCACCAATCAAGTAAGCAACGCCCAGCAGCAGGGCAATCAGGCCGACGCCTTTGAGCAACTTGTGCCAGCCGCTCGAATTATGCGGCAAAGCATCCAGTGCGCGCAGATAGATCGCCGAGAAGATCAGCAACGCCGCCCACAGCAGCATGGCCACGCTGACGGGCAGCAGCGGCTGAATGATCCAGATCGCCAGCGCCAGCAGCATCACGCCAAAAAATTGTTTGACTGCTTCCATCCAGGCACCGGCCTTGGGCAGCAACGCGCCCGCCGAAGTACCGATCAGCAGCAATGGCGCGCCCATCCCCAGCGCCATCACGAACAACGCCGCGCCGCCCAGCATGGCATCATGGGTCTGGCCGATGTATAGCAGCGCTCCGGCAAGCGGAGCGGCCACGCACGGCCCCATGATGATGGCGGACAGCGCGCCCATCACGAACACGCCGCCGAGATGGCCTCCGTGCAGGCGGTTGCTGGTTTCGCTCAGTTTGCTTTGCAAAGCAGTCGGAATCTGCAGCTCGTATAGGCCGAACATGGACAGCGAGAGCAGCACGAACACGGCAGCAAAGCTGCCCAGCACCCAGGGAGTCTGCAATGCGTTGGAAATCAGGTTGCCGGAAAATCCCGCCGCCACGCCTGCAGCGGCGTAGGTGATCGCCATGCCCAACACATATGCCAGCGACAGGATGAACGCGTGCAGATGGGTTATCTTGTGGCCGCGCCCGACAATGATGCCGGATAGTATCGGTATCATCGGAAACACGCATGGAGTCAGCGCCAGCAACAATCCCGCGCCAAAGAAGAAAGAAACGATCAGCCAGAAATTGCCGCTCTTGAACAGCCGGGCAATTTGCGAACCTTCTGATACAGGAGACCGTGATGATGGCGGCGGAGCCTCGGAAATTACCGGGGGAGCAGGCTGGCCGGTCGCGGCATTCGGCAGGTTGACAAGTAATGTCTTGGTGATCGGCGGATAGCATAGACCTTCTTCGCTGCAACCCTGGTAGACGGCGGTAAGTGTGATGCCGTTAGCCGCATCGCTCGTGCGGTCCAGTTTGATCATGGCTTGAAACGACTGATGAAAAACTTCCGTGTCGCCGAAATTGGGGTCGTGCTTGATTTCGCCTTCGGGCAGATCGACCGCGTCGACTTTGGCACTGCCATCCTTCGTGTTAAAAGTGATTTTGTCGCGATACAGATAATAGGTGGGCGTTACTCTGAAACTGGCCTGCAGGGTATGCGCATCGCGAACGACCACATCGAGGCCGAAAGCTTCATCCGGCGGCAGGAAGTCTGGCTGCTTGCTGCCGGTCAAACTGGAAATACGATCCAGAAACCCGTCCGCATGCGAAACCGGCCCAACCAGACAAAGCAGCAGCAGAAGCGCAAAACGCATGTTTGTTCCTTATATTGTGGTGGTTTCCCCGCCTACCCAATCAAGATATGCGGGCAAGCCTGCTGTGACAGGGACAGCGATGATTTCGGGAAGTTCGTACGGGTGGGCTTCGCGTATCAGTTTTTCAAGGCGCGGGTATGCGGCACGGGTGGTTTTTATCAGAAGCGGCACTTCGGTGGCGGTCTCGATATCGTTGTTCCAGCGGTAGATCGAGATGCAGGCAGCGAGCCTGTTCACGCAAGCGGCGGCACGAGCCTCGACAAGCAGGCGCGATAGTTTGACCGCTGAAGCATCGTCGGGCAGGTTGGTTAACACCAATAAGATATCATTCATTTTGCAAAGCGCAATCCCAATTGCAGCAATTCATCCCATGCGTCGCCCTGGCGCAACCCTTTGATGGTTTTGTCCAATTTCGAAGCTTGCAGCATGGCGCGTTCGACGGTCGGAAATTTCAACCGCCGCGACGCGTTTTCGATCGGTCCCTGCTTGTCTTTGCGCACCCTCGCGTCGCGCATCGCGCCGCCGGGATTAGCGTTGAGCTGCACGGATTGCAGCACTTTTCCCAGTGTGCGGATATCCTCGCAGATCGCCCACAGCACCAGCACGGTGGAGGTTCCCTCAGCGCGGAGACCGTCGAGGATATGCGCGTACCGTGCAGCGTTGCCATTCAGCATAGCCTCCGTGAGCTTGAAAACATCATAGCGCGCCACATCCATGACCGAGTCCTTGACCTGTTCGAAAGACAGCTTCCCAGCCGGAAACAGCAAAGCGAGTTTCCCGATCTCCTGAAAGGCGGCAAGCAGATTCCCCTCGCAGCGATCCGCAAGGAATTCCAGGGTGGCATTATCCGCCATTTGTTCCTGACGTTTAAGGCGTTCGGCTATCCATCGGGGCAATGCGCCGCGGGGAATATCGTCGGCCGAGATCATCACGCCAGAATGCTGCAGCGTGCCGAACCACTGGCTCTTTTGGGCGGCCCAATCCATTTTGGGCAGCGAGACCAGCGTCAGAACGTCCGGGTTCAGGTCGGCACAATAAGCTTGCAACGCCTGTCCACCCTCTACCCCGGGTTTGCCGGATGGTATTCGCAGATCGACCACCTTGCGGGAGGCGAACAGGGACATGCTCTGCGCGCTGTTGTGCAATTGGCCCCATCTGAAATGTTGATCGGCGACAAAGATTTCCCGTTCGGTGTATCCGGCGGCACGGGCCGCCGCGCGGATATTGTCCGCTGCCTCGATGGCAAGCAACGGCGCGTCTCCAAACACCACATACAAAGGCTTCAGGCCGGAAGCAAGGTGGCGCGGAAGTTCTGTGCAGGTAATCGTCGTCGCCATGAATCAGTCAGACTGGGTTTGGGGTTTTGATCGGCTCAGGCGGCGCACGATCTGCTGAACCATTTCCGTACGCATGCTCTGGTTCAGCAGGTCTTCCGCGGCTTCCATCGCCAGAACATTGTTATCATCGTACGGGAAATCGCGGCGCAACATGAATACCTCGGCAGGAATCCATTCCTGCTTCTTGAGGTCGTATGCACGCAGGGATACGCGATAAAACAGTTCAAATTCATTCACGCGCCCGCTGTTGTCCAAAGTGAGGATCTGTTTGTCGGGGTTTTCAGAAACGATATCGAGGATCAAATCGGCCTGCTGCGCATTATCCACCAATTTCACCTTGTTCACTTCCAGGCTGCGCCGCAATTCCTTGATCATGTCCGTGTTTGGATTGGCCGCCTTCAGATAAATCGTATCGAACGGCATGCCTGCCTGTCCGCGCAGATGAAAACTGCAGGCGGCCAGCGTCATGGCGGCAATCAGGACTGGGAATCGAAGCAGCGCACGCAAAGTTTTTCCTATATGACGACGTTGATCAAGCGGCCGGGTACCACCACGATCTTCTTTGCCGCTGCGCCCGCCAGATGTTTCTGGACGGAAGGGTGGGCAAGCGCCAATTGCTCCAGCGTGGCCTTGCTGGCGGTCTTGGCTACCGTCAGGTTGCCGCGGAGCTTGCCGTTGACCTGCAGCACGATTTCGATCTCATCCTGTTCCAGAGCCTCAGCCAGCGGTTCCGGCCAGGGGGCCTGCAGGATATCTTCGCCGAAGCCCAGCTCACGCCATAATATATGCGTGATGTGAGGTGTGATGGGGGCAAGCAAACGTAACAGGATTGAAAATCCCTCTTTGACAACTTCATCATCAACTCCGGCCAAGCGATCCAGCGCATTCAAGATTTTCATGGCTGCGGAAGACACGGTATTGAATTGGTGCTTGCTAAGATCGTAATTAGCCTGCTTGAGTACCGAATGAATTTCAAAACGAGTGACTTTTTGCAAATGAGCGGCATTTGCAGGACCGCCGCCATTCCCGAATCTCACTCCAAAGTTCCAAAGCCGTCGCAAGAATCGAAATGCGCCCTCCACGCCGGAATCGACCCATTCCAGGGTTTGTTCCGGCGGCGAGGCGAACATCATGAACAACCGCGCGGTATCGGCCCCGTATTGATCGATGATAGCTTGCGGATCGACACCATTGCGTTTGGACTTGGACATCGTGCCCATACCCTGAAAATCCACCGTCCGTCCGTCAGCCAGACTCTTCGCTCCGATTACGCGGCCCGCCTCGTCTTTGATGATCTCCAATTCTTCGGGCGAGAAATATTCGACGGCGCCATTGTCGGGGTGGCGCGAGAAGATCAGGTTAAGCACCATGCCCTGGGTCAGCAGGTTCGAAAACGGCTCTGAATATTCGACCAGGCCGAGGTCGCGCATCACCTTGGTCCAGAAACGCGAATACAGCAGATGCAGGATCGCGTGTTCGATGCCGCCGATGTATTGGTCCACCGGCATCCAGTAATTGGTCTCTTCATCCACCATCGCACCGGACTTGAACTGGCTGGCATAACGCGCGTAATACCAGCTCGAATCCACGAAGGTATCCATCGTGTCGGTTTCGCGCCTGGCAGGCTTGCCGCATTTCGGGCAGTAAGTGTTGAGGAAATCCTCGCGCTTGAGCAGGGGATTGCCTGAACCGTCCGGTACACAGTCCTCCGGCAGCACTACCGGAAGCTGTTCGTCGGGTACCGGCACAGAACCGCAGGTGTCGCAATGGATGATGGGGATCGGGCAGCCCCAGTAGCGCTGGCGCGAGATGCCCCAGTCGCGCAATCGCCATTGCACCTTCTTTTCCCCCAGGCCTTTCTCGGCAAGGTCGGTGGCGATGGCATCCACCGCGGCTTCGTAATTGAGACCGTCGTATTTGCCCGAGTTCACGCAGATGCCGTGTTCCTTGTCGGCATACCATTCCTGCCAGGCGGCTTCGTCAAAGCTCAAGTTCCTTACAGATATGGATTGTTTGATTGGAAGCTTGTATTTCCTCGCGAAACCGAAGTCGCGCTCATCGTGAGCCGGTACCGCCATCACCGCGCCTTCGCCGTAACCCATCAGCACATAGTTGCCGACCCACACCGGCACCGGCTCGCCGGTCAGCGGATGCATCACCTTGAGGCCGGTATCCATGCCTTCCTTGTCCATGGTCGCCATGTCGGCTTCCATCACCGAACCGCGCTTGCATTTGTCGATAAAGGAAGCCAGCGCGGGATCGTTCTCGGCGGCATGCGCGGCCAGCGGATGTTCCGCGGCCACGGCGCAGAAGGTCACGCCCATGATGGTATCGGCGCGCGTGGTGAACACCCACATCCTGCCGTCATCGATCAGCGCGCCTGTGTTGTCGCGGATGTCGTGCGTGAACGCGAAGCGCACGCCGTAGCTCTTGCCGATCCAGTTGGCCTGCATGGTCTTCACGCGCTCCGGCCAGCCCGGCAGCTTGTCGAGGTCGGCCAGCAATTCTTCTGCATATTGAGTGATGCCCAAGTAGTAGCCGGGGATCTCGCGTTTCTCCACGATGGCGCCGGTGCGCCAGCCGCGTCCCTCGATCACCTGCTCGTTGGCGAGCACGGTCTGATCGACCGGATCCCAGTTCACCACCTGCGTCTTCTTGTAGGCGATGCCCTTTTCCAGCATGCGCAGGAACAGCCACTGGTTCCACTTGTAGTAGTCCGGCCGGCAGGTCGCCAGTTCGCGCGACCAGTCGATCGCAAATCCCAGCGATTTGAGCTGCCGCTTCATGTAGGCGATGTTGTCGTAGGTCCACTTGGCGGGCGGAACCCTGTTCTGGATCGCGGCGTTTTCCGCCGGCAGGCCAAAGGCATCCCAACCCATCGGCTGCAGCACGTTGTAACCCTTCATGCGGTGGTAGCGCGAGAGCACGTCGCCTATGGTGTAGTTGCGCACATGGCCCATATGCAGTTTGCCGGACGGATAGGGGAACATGGACAAACAGTAATATTTGGGCTTGCGGTGCTCCCTTTTGGCGCGGAACGCCTGGCTGCTGTCCCAGTATTGCTGCGCGAGTTGTTCGATGCTTTCGGGATGATAATCGGCTTGCATGCGATATGATTCGTTTGCGTGATTTAACAATGTGGCATTATAGCTTTATCGCCATTCCGCCGCGAACCCGGACAAACGCCGAAAGACATGGGGAGTCGATCATGAGAATAGTCGTAGCCGCAATTTTGCTGCTGGTTGCCGCGCCTTCATTTGCCGCATCGAATATCGTCGTGCAGGGCATCCAGATGCCCGCGTGGTTGCAGCGCGGAACAATCACCCGGCCGTTATCGATCGGAATGGAATTGGAAGACGGCGACAAGCTCATCACCGGGGCGGATGCACGCATCCTGTTGCAGGCGACCGATGGCAGTGCGATCAAGCTGGGAGAAAACGCCAGCTTGACCGTGTCCAATCTTGCGCAAAAACACGACGACAAAGGGTTGTTCCGCGCGCTGCTGGACGTCGCCAAAGGGGCGTTCCGTTTCACCACCGGCATCGCCGCAAAGCTCAGGCCGCGTGATGTGACCGTGCGGGTCGCGGGGGCGACAGTGGGGATACGCGGTACCGACGTGTGGGGCAAGGTGGGCGGCAAGATGAGCATAGCCGCGATGGAAAAGGCGATGGGCAAGAGCCTGCCCGATGCGGACAAGGAGGCGAAGATGGATTTCGACGTGGTGTGCCTGATCGAAGGCAAGATCAGCGTCGCGCACGGCAGCGAAACCCCGTTCGTGATGGATCAGCCGCAAACGTTTTACGTGATGCGCAAGGACGCAGCCCCGTTCCCGGTCGCCGGTCTGGCGACCGAGCAATTGGCCAAGTGGGCGCGTGAAACCGAGATTGCCTCGGGCCAAGGCGCGGCGAGCGTCGGCGGCAAATGGAAGGTGCAACTGCTGACCGCAAACAGCAAGCGGGATGCGATGGCAGTATTCGGCGAATTGCGCTCGGCGGGTTATGACGCCCGCATACGTTCGCTGCATGACGGGCGATACCAGTTGCGCATCACGCATCTGTCCAGCCGTGCCGAAGCGGAAGCGCTGGCGAGAAAGTTGAACGGGAAATATGGCATCAGCGCGCCTGCCGTAGCACGTTAGCTGCGAGCAGGGCATTCTGCTAGAATCGCCACGCATAAGATTTATAAAACCCTCAGGAGAGTTCATCATGTCCCGCAAACATCCCGTGATCGCCGTCACCGGTTCGTCCGGCGCCGGCACCACAACCGTCAAACGCGCTTTCGAAAATATCTTCCGGCGCGAAAAAAGAACGAACAACGGCGCAACGCACAGCGGATCGGAACGGCGCGGCGCGGACAGCGCCGTCCAAAGAGGGATACATGCCGCGATCATCGAAGGCGACAGCCTGCACAGCCTGGATCGCATGGCATTCCGGGAAGCGGCCGCGAAGGCGGCCAAGGCCGGCAACAATACGTTCAGCCACTTCGGTCCCGAAGCCAACCATTTCGACAAGATCGAGGAGACCTTCAAGACCTATGGCGAGACCGGCATGTGCAAACGCCGCTACTACGTGCACAGCCAGGAAGAGGCCGATCTGCACAACAAGCACTTTGGCCTGACCGATCTCAAGCCGGGCGTGTTCACGCCGTGGGAGGACATCGAAAAGGATTCGGACCTGCTGTTCTACGAAGGCCTGCACGGACTGGCCACCGACAATCAGAAGATCGATGTGGCGAAATATGTGGATCTGGGCATCGGCGTCGTACCGGTGGTCAACCTGGAGTGGATCCAGAAGATCCACCGCGACGCCGCAGAGCGCGGCTATTCCGCCGAAGCGACGGTGGATACCATCATGCGCCGCATGCCGGATTACATCAAATACATCACCCCGCAGTTCTCGCGCACGCACATCAATTTCCAGCGTGTCGCGACGGTGGATACCTCCAATCCATTCATCGCACGCGACATACCGACACCCGATGAAAGTTTCGTGATCATTCGTTTCCGCGATCCTAGGGGCGTGGATTTTCCGTACATGCTGACCATGATCCCAAATTCCTTCATGTCGCGCGCCAATACGCTGGTGGTGCCGGGCGGCAAGATGAGTTACGCGCTGGAGATCATTCTTGCGCCCATTGTGCATCAGATGATCGAGAACAAGAAAAAGTAGACGATAATCCAGAAGCAGACCGGGGGCGGATCTCTATCTGCCCCTTTGCTTTGCTGCATTGCAAATGCGGGATCGTGCCGTCGTTCACCTTGAAATGTGCCGAACGAGCGCTGTGGCATAATCGTTCCATGAATTCTTCCCTGCTTTCCGGCCTTAATCCCGAGCAGCGGCTGGCCGTCACCCTGCCGCACCAGTCCGCGCTGATTCTCGCCGGAGCGGGCAGCGGAAAGACGCGCGTGCTGACCACGCGCATCGCGTACCTGATCAGCACCGGGCAGGCCAGCCCGCACTCCATCCTCGCGGTCACTTTTACCAACAAGGCGGCAAAGGAGATGCTTGCGCGCCTGACGGCGATGTTGCCGATCAACACGCGCGGCATGTGGATAGGCACATTCCACGGCCTGTGCAACCGCATGCTGCGCGCCCATCACCGCGAGGCGCATCTGCCGCAGACTTTCCAGATACTCGACAGCGGCGACCAGCTTGCGGCGGTCAAACGCCTGATGAAAGCGATGAACGTGGACGACGAGAAATATCCGCCGCGGGAAGTGCAGAACTTCATCAGCGCAAGCAAGGAACAGGGCCTGCGCGCGCACGAGGTCGAGGCCTACGATCCGTACACCCGGCGCAAGGTGGAGATCTTTGACGAGTACGACAAGCAGTGCCAGCGCGAGGGCGTGGTGGATTTTGCCGAGTTGCTGCTGCGCAGTTTTGAACTGTTGTCGCGCAACGCCGCCATCCGCGAGCACTACCAGGCGCGCTTCAGGCATATATTGGTGGACGAGTTCCAGGACACCAATCCGTTGCAGTACCGCTGGCTGAAATTGCTGGCGGGCTCGGACAATGCGCTGTTTGCGGTGGGCGACGACGACCAGTCGATCTACGCGTTCCGCGGCGCCAATGTCGGCAACATGCAGGAGCTGTTGCGCGATTTCCACGTCGAGAACGTCATCAAGCTGGAGCAGAACTACCGCTCGCACGCCAACATCCTCGAAGCCGCCAACGCGCTGATCAGCCGCAACCGCAACCGTCTCGGCAAGAATCTGTGGACATCCGAGAGCGGCGGAGAACAGTTGCGCGTATACGAGGCCGCAACCGATGTGGACGAGGCGGCGTTCGTCGTCGAGGAGATACAGCAACTCAAGCGGGAGGGAGTAAAACTTTCCGAGATCGCGCTGCTGTACCGGTCCAATGCGCAATCCAGAGTGCTCGAGCACGCGCTGGTTTCCGCGGGATTGTCGTATCGCGTGTATGGCGGTCTGCGTTTCTTCGAGCGGCAGGAGATCAAGCACGCGCTGGCCTATCTGCGCCTGCTGGAAAATCCCGATGACGACAATGCGCTGCTGCGCATCATCAATTTTCCAACGCGCGGCATCGGCGCGCGCAGCATCGAGCAGCTGCAGGATACGGCAAAGCAACGCGATACGACCTTGTGGGGATCTGCTCTGCATTCAGGCGGAAAGGTCGAAGCCTTTGTCGCGTTGATCGAGTCGATGCGCAGCGCGACCAGCGATCTGCCGCTACCCGAAATCATCGAACATGTGCTGGAACACAGCGGACTGACAGCGCTTTACGAAATCGAAAAGACCACTGCATCGAAAAAACGCGAGGCCGAGGAGCGGCTGGAGAACCTCAACGAATTGATCAATGCGGCCACGCTGTTCGTTTATGAGAACGAGGACGACAGCCTGAGCGCCTTTCTAGCGCATGCCTCGCTGGAGGCGGGCGAGCACCAGGCCGGAGAACAGGACGATGCCCTGCACCTGATGACAGTGCATGCTTCCAAGGGGCTGGAGTTTCACACTGTGTTCATCACCGGGCTGGAACAGGGACTGTTCCCGCACCAGAACAGCATCGATACGGAGGGCGGGCTGGATGAGGAACGCCGCCTGATGTATGTCGCGATCACCCGCGCAAGGCGCAGGCTGTATCTCAGTTTTGCGCAAAGCCGCATGCTGCACGGCCAGGTGAATTACGGCATGGCATCGAGTTTCCTGCGCGAGTTGCCGGACAATCTGCTGCATTGGCTCACGCCGAAGGTGGCACACCACAACCGTTTTTCTGTCGCCGGATATTCAACGCCGCTCACCCCTGGCCCCTCTCCCGCAAGCGGGAGCCGGGAGCGCGTTAGCGCGGGAGAGGGTTTATGGCGCAGCGGCCAGGCGGTGTTTCACAGCAAATTCGGCGAAGGAATGATCGTCGATCTCGAAGGCAGCGGGGCGGATGCGCGTGTGCAGGTAAATTTCCGCAAAGCTGGGGTGAAGTGGCTAGCACTGGAGTATGCCAAACTGACGGCGATCTAACGCGAACGTCAAATTTGCATCTGGCTTTGGAATCAGTCACGCGTCAGTAATACGATTGATCTGGAGGGTTGGCGTCGGATGGAACCGGTGTGCGGCCGACTGTCTTTACAGCGGGGAATATGTCGCTGTAGCTGGAATACAGCGAAGTGAACACGAGAGGCAGCAACACCACCCAACCGAGAAACATCGGGAGGCTGGCAAGTACAGCCAAAAGCACGAACGTTATGCAGTACACCAGCATCGGGCCGATATTGTAGAGGAAGGCGCGCAGGCTGAGCCTCATCGCCTGCAGCGGCGGGACATTGTTGAAGTACACCAGCAGCGGCGCGAACTGCATTGCCATCATCAGCAAAGTGAACAGCACGACGCCGATTACTACGGCAAAGGTCGCGCCCGCGAGAGCCTGCATCATCACATTGGGATCGGTCTGCGGTTGGCCGCTCATCAAAATGCCGACCAATGTGGCGCCACCCGCCAGCATCATCAGACCGAGTATCAGGAATTGCACCACCAGCGAGATTCCCCCCAGGGTGACCAGTTGCGAGGTGTGCTGCTTGAATCCGCTGAACAAGTGCGCCAGTTCCAGTTCGCCGCCCTGGCTGAGCGCGCGGCAACCGACCATCAGCCCGACCAGTACCGCCGGGGTCAGCAGGCTGACCAGCGGTTCACCGACTACGGGCACGCTGGATATTGCGATCGCAGCGATCATGCAGATGAACAACAATACGATCCATAACAGGGGCGCCTTGACAAACAGCGCATAGCCCTGTTTGATCCATCCCCATCCTTGTCTGCTTTGCAAACGCTGCGGTTCCATCATCTTCTCCTCCTCAAGAGCCTGTCTCAGCAGACTTCAAAGCCATGCGGTTTTCGCGTTTGCGATGTGGCCTTTCAAGATCAGCTCGAAACGTCGCGGGTCATGGGCATTGATCAATTCCCCGTCGCGCGGCAGATATTTGTCAAACAGGCGCGACAGCCAGAAACGCAGCGTGGCGGCGCGCAACACCAACGGCCAGGCACTGCCCTCGCTATTCTCCAGCGGGCGCACCGCATGGTAAGCGCGCAGCAGCGCTTGGGCCTTTGACTCATCCAGCGTGCCGTCGGCATGCGTGCACCAGTCGTTCACGGTGATGGCCACATCATAAATCAATGCATCGCTGCATGCGAAATAAAAATCGATCAGGCCGCTGACGCGATTTTCCTCCAGCAGCACATTGTCGCGGAACAGATCGGCATGGATCACGCCCTGCGGCAGGGATGCCCAATCCTGCTGTGCCTGCAGCGCCATTTCACTTTCAAGCAGGGCCGCCTGCTGCGCATCCAGGAACTGCCGCACCTGCGGAGCCGTTGCAGCGCGCCACGCCGCGCCGCGCGGATTCGGCATGACCTGCGAAAAACTTTGTCCGGCGATATGCATCTGCCCCAGCATCGCACCGATGGCGGCGCATTGCACGCCGCTCGGCGCGGGGGTGGACTTGCCGTTCAGGCGGCTGACGATGCAGGCGGGCTTGCCATTGAGCGTGCCCAAAAAATCATTCGAGCGATTCGCCACCGGATTCGGGCAGGGAATACCGTGGCGCGCCAGGTGCGCCATCAGATTCAGGTAGAACGGCAATTCATCCGCGCCGAGTATCTCGAACAGCGTGAGCACGAACCGCCCATTGCTGGTCGTGACAAAATAGTTGGTGTTCTCGATACCGGATGAGATGCCTTGCAGTTCCAGCAACTGGCCCAGGGAATAATTGCCCAGCCATTCAGTCAGTTCCGCCTTGGAGACGCTGGTGAATACCGCCATGACTAAAAGCGGTGGATCACCCAACTCGGCGGGCGGAAGCCGGAGTCCAGGCTGTCCTGCCGCGCAAACTTGCCGTCGCCCCTGTCATCGATCAGGTAATAGGGTTTTCCGATCTTGGGGATGACCTTGATCATGTACAGCCTTCCGCCCACGCGGTATTCCTCTATGGTTTGCCCGGTCTGTTTGGTGATGGTCACTTCCGGTCCCTCGTCGGAGGAACTGTCCATTGCGGGGGGCGGGGGCAATGGCGCGGGTTTTGCGGGAGCCGGCTTGTCGGCATAGGCGCCGGCCGAGTAGGCGCTCAACAGCAGCGGGAGAAACAATCTAAGCGCAGTGATGGACATGTTGCGGAAAGAGAATATGGGAATGGATGCATTCTAGCCGATGCGCGCGGACTCTGCGCGTGTTGCTGACATTTGTTGATATCGATCCGCGCATCTTCGCCCGGCTCAGCCGGTGCTCCATCCCCGCGGGCGCTTCATGCCGGCGATCTTGCAGGCCTGCTTCACATAACCGTAGGGAAACAATTCGAACACCGCGTTGCGCGAGTCGGGGCCGAGGCGTTTCGAGAGATGCTTCGTCACATGGCGGACATCCGGTGCGATCTGATGATC
>Ga0335085_10005421_pt1 | contig 20487 bp, 19 predicted proteins | sample Lox_Sample_45_FD_206712 | JGI IMG/M metagenome (GOLD analysis project Ga0335085, IMG submission 206712) | Soil microbial communities from Loxahatchee National Wildlife Refuge, Florida, United States - Lox_Sample_4.5 | ecosystem: Environmental > Terrestrial > Soil > Wetlands | place: USA...
TCCTTTTAGTCGCGGTGCTCCTTTTTCCGGAGTTGCAGAGACGGCCCGTCTTCTTCTTGGGCCGTCCCGTGGTCTTCCTGATTTCGGGGCTGCAAAAGGGTCTGACCCGTACGACCGACGGCGTCGCCAATCTCTGGAGGGGATACATCGATCTGATTTCCGTTCGACGAGAAAACGTGCGCTTAAAACAAGACCTCGACCGGCTGCAAAGCGAAAACCTCCAGCTCCAGGAAGCCGCCCAGGCCAACGAACGCCTCCAGCAGCTGCTTGATTTTAAAAAGTCAAACGCCTATCCCATGGTGGCGGCTGCCGTGATCGGACGCGATCCGTCCAACTGGTATCGAACGCTGATGATCGATAAAGGAACCCGCGACGGCGTCGCGATCGATATGGGCGTCATCACCCCCGTCGGGGTGGTGGGCCGCGTGATCAAAACCGATTCGAAGGTATCACAGGTCCTTCTGGTCACCGATCGAAACAGCGCCGTGGCGGCGCTGATTCAACGCACGCGGGACGAGGGATTGGTGGAGGGGACGGAGCGGGGGCTGGCGCGGATCAAATACCTCTCGTTGCTGGCGGACCTGAAAGCGGGCGACCTCGTCTTGACTTCCGGCCTTACGGGTAACTTTCCGAAAGGGCTTCCGATCGGGACGTTGGGCCGCGTTACAAGAAAAGAGCTGGATCTTTTCCAGCAGGCAGAGGTGGTCCCGAGCGTGGACTTCTCAAAATTGGAAGAGGTTTTGGTGATCACCTCTTTAGGTGACCGAACCCCTCCGTCCGGCCGGTCGGGTTCACCCGCGGCGGAGAGCCCGCAAAACAGAAAATGAAACGTTGGACGTACGCCATACTTGTCCTGTTGTTAATCCCGGTGCAAACCACCTGGCTTCAGGCCATCGGCATGCACGCCGTCAAACCGGATTTGGCATTGCTTCTGATCTACTTTACGGGATTCTATGCCGGAGAGTTGAAGGGCTTTATGATCGGAGGGCTTACCGGAGCCTTGATGGATTTTTTTTCGGGTGGACCGTTCGGTCTCCAAATCGCCACGAAAGCGACGGCCGGATTGCTGTCCGGATTGCTGGGAAGATTTTTCTTGAATGCGACCGGAGCGCTGACCATGGGATTGGTTCTCTTGTTGTCTTTGCTCACCGGCACCTTGGGTTATTTTTTTCACGAACTCGTGGTGGGAGAGATTCCTTTTACGGAGGCCTTTCGCTGGACCCTGCTGCCGGAGGCGTTGTACAATAGTATTTTGGGAGGGGCGGTGTTTTGGGTTGTCATCCGACGGCTTCCGATCAAGCAGCCGTGGTCGGAAGACGCATCGTTTCCTATGAATCCCGATTGAGTCTTAATGATGGACCTCTATACCGAATCCGACAATCCCAGGGAAATTCAAAGCCGGCTTGGTTATTTGATGGTCGGAATCGTCGTGATCTTTGCGGCCCTGCTCATGCGGGCCTGGTACCTCCAGATCACGAAAGGCAGCTACTACAAAGAGCAGTCCGAGAACAACCGCGTCCGGGTGGTGTACATCCAGCCCCCCCGCGGCCTGATTTTCGACCGCCACGGCGAGCTGTTGGCCAACAACGTGCCGAGTTTTAATCTCTACCTCGTGTTGGAGGACATTTCGGATAAAAAGGGCGTGCTGGACGAGTTGGCTCGTTTCATCCAGATGGACCGCGGCGAACTGGAACGCAGGATCAACTCGCCCAAGAACAACGTTCCTTACATGCCGATGAAGGTCAAAGAGGGGCTGTCCTTGAAAGAAGTGGCGCTGATCGAATCGCACCGGCTGGACTTGGCCGGAACGATCCTTGTGCCCGAACCGCAGCGGAACTATTTGTACGGCCCCCTGGCGGCCCATTTGCTGGGATACGTTGGAGAGATTTCGCCGACGCAGCTCCAGGAACCCGAAAACGAGGAGGTGCTTCCCGGAACCTCCGTGGGGCAGAGCGGCATTGAAAAGACCTACGACACACACATTCGCGGCGAGGTCGGACAAAAAATCATCGAAGTGGATGCTGTGGGTCATGAAATGAAGGTCCTCCGCGTCCAGGAGCCGACGTCCGGCAACGACCTCTATCTGACGATCGATCTGAATGTCCAGAAGGTGGCCGAAGAGGCCTTGGGAAAAGATGCCGGAACGATCGTGGCGCTCAATCCCCGCAACGGCGAGATATTGGCCATGGTCAGCCATCCCGCCTTTGATCCGAATCAACTGTCGCAGAGCCTGTCGACCGCCGACTGGGAGGCGCTGTCTTCGGATCCGGGTCATCCCCTGACCAATCGGGCCATCCAGGGTCAGTATCCCCCCGGCTCCACCTTTAAATTGGTCGTCTCGTCCGCGGCGCTGGAAACGAAAGAGGTCACGCCGGAGGAGCCGATCCTTTGTACGGGCGGAATGCCGTTTGGCCGACGGGTCTACAAAGACTGGAAACGGGGCGGCCACGGTGTGATAGACCTTCATACCGCCATCGTCCAGTCCTGCGATGTTTATTTCTACGAGATGGGCCGCCGGCTGGGCATCGACCGCCTGGCCGATTATGCCTTTCGCTATGGATTGGGGCAGCCGACCGGTATCGAGCTGGCTTCCGAAAAATCGGGCGTGATTCCCACTTCTCAATGGAAGATCCGCACCAAGGGCGAGCCCTGGTTTCCGGGGGAAACGCTTTCGGCCTCCATCGGACAGGGGTTCGTCACCGTGACGCCGATTCAACTGGCGAATCTCATCGCAACCGTGGCCATGTCGGGCGTCCGATACCAACCCCATTTGATCAAAGCCATCCGCGATCGGGCCACCGGACGCTTGTTTGAATTTCCACCGGTGCAACTCGGGAAAGTGGAATTGGCCGAAGGAACCTACAACGCGATCCGACAGGCCTTAAGCGGCGTGGTTTCGGAACCGCACGGGACCGGCGCTTCCGCCCGGTCGCAATTCGTCACCATCGGCGGGAAAACCGGAACCGCCCAGGTGGTGGAGGAGAAAGCGGGCGTCGAAACAAAGTCCCTCCCCAAGGAACTTCAGGATCATGCCTGGTTCATCGCCTTCGCGCCTGTCGAAGATCCCCAGATCGCGGTGGCGGTCTTGGTCGAACACGGGGGCCATGGCGGAGAAACGGCCGCGCCGCCCGCCAAGCGGGTGATTGAGGAGTATCTGAAAAATGGTCGACCGGAGATTCATCAACAGCTTTGACGCGTGGTTCGTCGTCACCGTGCTCCTGATCCTGAGCCTGGGAGTCCTGTCGATCTACACCGTGACCTACACCGTCGCGCCCAAGACCCACGGGGCGATTTATACCAAGCAGGTGGTCTGGATCTTGCTCGGGCTGGTCGTCTTCTTTATCGCCGCCTCGATCGACTACCACGAGATTGCGCGATTCAGCACCTTCCTTTACGCAGCGGGGGTGATCCTCCTCCTCCTGGTCCTCTTGGTCGGGCGAACCGGAATGGGCGCCCGCCGCTGGATCTCATTGGGTTTTTTTGATCTGCAGCCGTCGGAATGGATCAAGCTGATCGTCATCATCGTCCTGGCGCGATATTTCGCAAATCGAGCCCTTCCCCGGGGGCTGAGCCTCCTGGAGTTGCTCGTGCCGTTTTTATGGGTGGGGGTACCGCTGATCCTGGTGCTGAAGCAGCCGGATCTGGGCACCGCCCTGGTTCTTCTGTTCATCCCGACGGTGATGATCGCCTTGGTGGGGCTGCGATCGAGGACGGCGGGCTTCTCGATCCTTCTTTCGCTCATGGCCTTTCCGTTTATCTGGGAGATTTTCTGGAACGTCCTCAAACCCTACCAGCGAAATCGGCTCATCGCCTTCATCAACCCGGCGATGGATCCAACGGGACGGGGCTATCATGCCCTTCAGTCAAAAATTGCGATCGGGTCCGGGGGGCTTTTCGGAAAAGGGCTGTTCGGCGGAACGCAGAGCCAGCTTAAATTTCTTCCGGAAGGCCACACCGACTTTGTATTTTCCGTCTTCGCCGAAGAGTGGGGTTTTGTGGGCGTATTGGTGCTGCTGACCTTGTATCTGCTTTTAATCTGGTGGGGAATCGACGCCGCCTACAAGGCCAAAGATCACTTGGGTGTTTTCTTGGCGGTGGGCGTCGTCTCGATGCTGGTGTTTTATCTGGCCGTGAATATCGGCATGACCCTGGGTGTGGCGCCGGTCGTAGGCGTCCCGCTTCCGTTGATGAGTTACGGAGGCAATTCCATCCTGACCACGATGGCCGGCCTGGGACTTTTATTGAATATCAAAATACGCCGTTTTATGCTATTTTATTGAATCAAACTATTCCCTCCTCATGGGTACCCCCCCAGCGATTAAGGCGAGCGAGAGGGGGAGCTAAGCGAGGATCGGGCTTGGCCCATCCGAGCGCGGGGCGTGGGGGCATCGGAGGACCGGCTTCAAGTATTGCCGCACGGGCCCCCACTGATAATGGCGGCGACGCGAGCCCCCCTAATAAGGATAAAGGAATTTATCATGGCAAATGAAATCATCATTAACACGGCCCGGGAAGAGACCCGTGTGGCCGTTTTGGAAAACCGCGTGGTCACGGAACTCTATATCGATCGTCGGAAAGACCAGGGGATCGTGGGAAACGTCTATAAAGGACGTGTCGTGAAGGTTTTGCCCGGGATGCAAGCCGCCTTTGTGGAAATCGGTCAGGAACGGGCGGCGTTTCTCTATGTCGATGACATCACGTTTAGCGCCGACGACTATTCCCGGTTCCTCGAAGAGGACGAAGAAGAAAAGACCGAAGCAAAAATGAGCGAGGCGATTGAGCCGTCCGAGCCGGCTCAACCCACCGATGCCGCCTCGACGGAGTCGCCGCTCCCCTCGGTCGGTCTCGGGGAGGGGGGCGAGGGGGCGCCGGTCGAGATGGAAAGCCCCGAACGCGGATCCCCGGAAATGGAGCAACGCGAACCCGCCCGCCCGAAGCCGCGCCGGTCCGGAAGCAAGGCCATCGAAGATTTGTTGCAGGAAGGCCAGGAGGTCATGGTTCAGGTGACGAAGGAGCCGATGGGGACCAAGGGCCCTCGCGTGACCATGTATGTCTCCTTGCCGGGACGGTACCTCGTTTTTATGCCCAACGTGAACCACGTCGGCGTTTCGCGGCGCATCGGCCGGGATGAAGAACGCGGGAGACTCAAGGACCTGATTTACCGGCTGCGGAAACCCGGAACCGGTTACATCGTCCGCACAGTCACCGAGGGCATGACGGAGGAAGAAGTCCGCGCCGATATGGCCTTTCTGGACCTGGTCTGGAAAAACCTCCTGAAGAAAAAGGAATCTCTCTCGGCCCCCGCCATGCTCCACAACGATCTCGACCTGGTTTTCCGGACGATCCGGGATCTCTTCACCCATAAGGTGGACCGATTGATCGTGGACGCCAAACCGGAATACGACCGGATCAAAGAGTTCGTCAACACCTTCATGCCGGCGCTGAGCTCGCGTGTCGAGCTGTATGACCAGGAGGAGCCCCTGTTCGACAATCTGGAGATCGAACTTGAAATTTCAAAGGCGCTCGGTCGAAAAGTGTGGCTCAAATCGGGAGGCTACATCGTGATCGATCACACCGAGGCCCTTACGGTGATCGACGTCAACACCGGACGCTTCGTGGGCAAACGGCATCTGGAAGACACCATCTTAAAGACCAATCTGGAGGCGGTCAAGGAGATCGCCTATCAGCTGCGGCTTCGGAACATCGGCGGGATTATCGTGATCGATTTTATCGACATGGAACGGGAACGGAACCGGGAGAAGGTTTACAACACGCTGCAGGAGGCCCTGAGCAAGGACCGGGCGAAGAGCCGAATTCTACGCATCTCCGAGCTCGGCTTGGTCGAGATGTCGCGCGAGCGCACGCGGGAGGATCTGTTGCGCATCATGTGCGAGCCCTGCAGTTATTGTGAGGGACGCGGCTACACCAAATCCCCCGTCACGGTATGCCACGAGCTGTTCCGCGAGATCCGAAAGATCGGGATCTCGCCCAAACACAAAAAGATCATCATCGGGGTTCACCCGGACGTGGCGAATCTTCTCTACGACGAGGAACGTCAGAGCATCGAGGAATTGGAGCTGGAGTTTCACAAAAAGGTGATCATCAAGGCCGATTCAAACCTGCATATCGAACAATACGACATTGTAACGCTGTAGAGACGGTGTCCTCGACTTTCCTCATCTGGATTCATCTGGTTGCCGCCATCACCTGGATCGGCGGCATGTTGTTTCACCGGCTGGTCTTGAATCCGGCTCTCGCGCGGCTGTCCACGCCGGCGAAAGGCCCGGAACTGCTCCCCGGAATTCTCACCCGAATCGAATCCCGCTATAAAACCCTTCGGTGGCTCAGCCTCGCAACGCTCCTGGGCACCGGGATCGTCCTCCTGATTCACGAAGGAGGCTCGGCCCGGCTGGAATCGACCTGGGGCGCATGGCTCATGCTCAAATTGTTTTTCGTATTGATGGTCATCGGCCTCACCGCGATCCTCGACGTCGGGATGGCGCCCGTCCGTCATCCCGGCGGAACCTCGATCGAACCACCCGGCCGCTCCGCGGCCGTCCTCGCCGATACCATCCTCGCCCTCGGCCTCGTCATCGTCTTCATCGCGGCCTATCTGGTGCAGTCGTAGCAGAGTGGTTGCGAACTACTTCAGCCCGCCTTCACGGCCACGGGGGCCTCGGCTCTTTCTTTGACTTCCTCGAGAAGGTGTTTGTGGGAAGAAGAACCGACGATTTCCTTGACCTGCGCGGAATCGGCCGGTTGATAGGGGAGGATGTACTTTTCCTTCATTTGAAGGATCCGGAGCAGCGACTGCTCGATCCGGGCCTCGCTGATCTTCTTATGCTTGACGGCATTCGCCACGGCCTCCAGCGCCTCGCGTTGCTTGTCCTCGTCGCGGCAGAACAGGATCAGATCCGCGCCGGCCTCGATCGCCTTCACGGCCGCTTCGCCCGGCCCATGCCGATCCGAGATGGCGGCCATCTCCAGGTCGTCCGTGACCACGACGCCCTTGAACCTCAGGCCTTCGCGGAGCAGACCGGTGATGATCCGCTTGGACAGCGTGGCCGGCTCGTCCGGGTCCAGCTTGGGATAGAGCACGTGCGCCGTCATGATCGAGGCCAGTCCGTTCGGAATGATGTGGAGGAAGGGCCGGAGCTCCACCTCTCGAAGCCGTTGAAGGTCGTGCGGGATGCGGGGCAGTTCCTTGTGCGAATCGGTTCCGGTGTCTCCATGGCCCGGGAAATGCTTTCCGCAAGCGATCACATGATTGTCCTGAAGCCCGGCCATCATCGTCAACCCCATCGAGCTGACCAGCGTGGGGCTGGCGCCGAACGCGCGGTCTCCGATCACCGGATTGGCCGGATTCGTGTTGACGTCCAGCACCGGCGCCAGGTTCATGTTGATCCCGACCGACCGCAACTCCCGGGCCGTCGCCTGCGCCACGCGGTAGGCCAGTTCCGTCGAGTGGCAGGCCGCCAGTTGAGCGCCGCCGGGAAAAACCGTGAAGCCTTTCGGGAGCCGTGAGACGCGTCCCCCTTCCTGATCGATCGAAATCAACAACGGCATCTTGGGCGATTGGACCTGGAGGGCGTTGCACAGCTTGGCGGTCTGGGAGGGAGACCGGAGGTTTCGGGCGAACAGAATCACCCCGCCAATTTGAAATTCCTTGATTAGCCGGATAACGGCCTTGGAGGGGCTGCTGCCCTCAAAGCCCACCATGAACAGCTGACCGATCTTTTCCTTGAGCGTCATGTCCGGTTCCGGGTCGTATCGGTCAGCCATTGAACCAGCAGCCGCACCCCCACGCCCGTCGCTCCCTTGGGCGCGTAGGGCCGGGGGTCGTCATTCCAGGACGTGCCGGCGATGTCGAGATGGGCCCAGGGATAATCGTCGACGAATTTCTGAAGGAAGGCCGCCGCCGTGATGGCTCCGGCGCCCCGGCCGCCCACGTTTTTTATGTCGGCCACATCGCTCTTGATCTGGTCCTGGTATTCATCCCACAGCGGCAATTCCCAGAGCCGTTCGCCGCAGCGTTCTCCGGCCCGCTTCAGCTGTTCAATCAACTTCGGGTTTGTTCCCATCACCCCCGTCGCACGATTTCCCAGGGCCACGACGCAGGCCCCGGTCAGGGTGGCCAGATCGACCACGGCGGAAGGTTTGTATCGCGCGGCGTAGGAGAGGGCGTCGGCCAAAATCATTCGACCTTCCGCATCGGTATTGATCACTTCGATCGTTTTTCCGGACATGGCCCGCACCACATCGCCGGGCTTGACGGCCGTCCCGGAAGGCATGTTCTCGGTCGCCGGAAGAAGTCCGACCACCGATACGGGAAGTTTGAGTTGAGCCAGGGCCTTCATCGTGCCCAGCACGGTGGCGCCGCCGGACATGTCCGTCTTCATCTGCTCCATTTTTTCAGCCGGCTTGATCGAAATGCCGCCTGAATCGAACGTGATGGACTTGCCGACGATCACGACCGGCGGCTCTTTCTTCTTCCCGCCGCGGTATTCCAGGATGATGAACTTGGGCGGCTCCAGGCTCCCTTTCGCGACGCCGAGGAAAGCGCCCATGCCCAGCGATTCGGCCTCATCTTTCTCGATCACTTTGCAGGTCAGACCGAACTCCTTCGCGATCGTTTCGGCTTCTTCCGCCAGGCGGGACGGGGTCACCACATTGGAAGGATGGTTGCACAGATCCCGGACGAAATTGGTGGCCTCGGCCAAGACTTGGCCCTCGCGGCTGCCGCCGGCCACTTCCGCGATCTTTCCGTCGGCCCGATCGACCAAGGTGATCTGTTGTACTTCTTTGATCTCCTCGCGTTTCTCGGTGCGATAGGCGGTAAATTGATACAGGCCCAGCAGGCTTCCTTCCACGATGGCTTGAGCCGATTCATGGGCCGAGATTTTGTTCTGCCCGCGTCCATGAAGGGGCGTTGAAAAAGCCTTGACTCCGGCATCGCGAATCTGGCGGCTCGCCGTGCCCATCGCCTGACGGATCTTTTCCGTGCTGACCTCTTTTTTCTTTCCCAGGCCGACGAGCAGGACCCGCTTGGCCGGGATCTCGCCCCGAAGATGCAGCATGAGAACCTGACCGAGCTTCCCCGTGAATTCCCCTCCGCCGATCAAGGTACGAATCTGTCCCCCCAGTTTCCGGTCCACGCCCGCGGACTCTTCCGAAAGGGATTTTTCACCCTCAAAGTGGCTCAGGACGATCGCCTCGGCCGCTTCCTCCTCCATTTTGCCCTTCTTGATTTTAATGTCCATTACTTCTTGAACTCCTTTCCGGGTCGTCTACCGTAGGGGCTCACGTCGCCCCCTCCATCCGCCTAAGGCGGAATGGAGCCTCCCCCTCTCACTCGCTTCCGCTCGCTGGGTCAATCCCTGCGGGGATCTATAACCGCCGCACGTCCTCCACGGCCGTCGTCACCACGAAGACTTTGGTATTGTTTCCATCCGGATCGGCCGGCTGCATAAAAAAACCTTTGAGGCTCGGATCGGGCGATGTGAGGAATCCGTCTTTCCAGGGAAGTTCCCCTTCGATAAACCCGCACAGGATCTCGCCGTCCCTGAACCGGACCATAATCCTTTTCCCCTTGCCTTCCATCGCTCCGAAGTACCGCTTCTTTTTATGCTCTCGGTTTCCGGCGAAGGACCGGACGTAATAAATCGCTTTTAGGTCGGCGACCTGTACCTCGATCGGCGACTGGGCCGTGTCCGATTCCGGCTGGAGATGCACCTTTTCGGCCGTAGGTGTAAAATCGGTGAGCAAGCCCTTGAGCAGTTTCCCCCCCCGAACATGAAGCACCGCCTGATCGCCGGATGAGAGTGATTCGGTCGGTTTCTGCATCAAACGCCCCGGGCCTCCGGATGCCAGATGTATTTGTGGATCTGAAGCTGGAGCTGAACCGCGCGGCCGTCCTCAAGGATCCAGTCGGCCAGAAGCCGGGGATCCAGAACCCCGAAGACCGGAGAGAAGAGGACGACGTGTTCGCTTAAGACGGGATATTTTGCCAAGACCTCCGCCGCCCAGTCATAATCGGAGCGGTCTTTGATCACGAACTTGACCTGATCCCGCGGCCGGAGCACCTCGATATTTTCCCAGCGCATGGCGTCGGACATCCCGCTGCCGGGACATTTGACATCCATAATCATGATCGCCCTCGGATCCATCGATCGGATATCGAGGCTCCCGCTGGTTTCGATCAACACCGTGTAGCCGGAATCCAAGAGTTTTTTCACCAGCGACGGGGCTTCTTTCTGGAGCAGCGGCTCTCCCCCGGTCAACTCCACCAACCGGCAGGCCGATGCCTCGACCTGGGCCAAGACGGCCTCTACGGTCATCTCGCGGCCTTCGTAGAAGGCATGCGTCGTATCGCACCACTCGCAGCGAAGGTTGCAACCCGTGGTCCGGATAAAGACGCAGGGCTGCCCCGCATAGGTCGATTCGCCCTGGATGCTCTTATAAATTTCGTTGATTTTCATGGCCGACCCGTTGATCGTAAACCGTCCTTGCGCCGGCCCTTTTCAAATTCCCGCAAACGACACATCCGAACGGACTCCGCTTTTATATTATATATGAAAAAATTAGGGTGGCGGGATTTTTTCCGGCCGGTCTTCCATCCGAGGATTTATTATGCCAAGCGGCCCGATGCAAATCAAGGGAAAAGCTTTGCAGGGGGGGTTCGGCCCAAGTCCCCTCTACCAGTCCAACACCGGCCAGCCGCGATCCGCCGCCAACCGTCGCATGGAACGGCCGGGATTGACCACATGCGGGTAGCCGACGGCTTCCAAGACGGCCCGATCGGCCGGACTGTCTGCATACGCATGGGATTGATCCAGGCGAACGGTCTCTATTTTGGCCCATGTTTCCAACAAGCCGCGTTTGGCCGCTCCGTAGGGATGCGGCGGGATCAAGCGGCCGGTCCATCGTCCGTCTTTCTCCTCCAGCCGCGACCCGATGATGGAAGCGATTCCGAGGGCTTCGGCCAGCGGCCGGACTAAAAACTCCGGACAGCCGGTCAACAATACAAGACAGTGTCCTTGCCTGCGATGAGACTCCAATGCGGTCAGGGCCTTGGGCGATACCGCCGGACGAACCTTGTCGGCCACAAACACGCCGGCCAACCGTTCCAAGGCCCGGACCGGCCGGCCGGCCAGATAACTTTTGTTCATCTTGATCCGGACCGAAAACGGCCCAGGGTTGTCGATCAGGAGACCCCGGATCGTTCGAAGGAGATCCGAAAATCGGAGTTCTCCATGATCCCAGAGATAGCGCACAAACATCCGCTCGATGGAGGTCCGGGGAACCAGTGTGTAGTCCACATCCAGAATGGCTGCGACGAGGGACGGTTTCGATGGGACGGTCAAATCATCATCCTTGCTTCGTTTCGATTCGGACATAGCGCCGGCCTTCGACCAGGACGGGTATGCCGCGGGCGAGGCAGAACGCGACGGTGAAGTAGACAAGCCACATTCCGAATTTGTATGTCCATGGCAGCCAGTTTTCCATTTCACCCAGATCCATTCCACGCACCTGGGCCTGGATCAGGGCCAGGTAGAGAAGAAGATAGCCGAAGGCGATGGCTTTGGCCGCGGCATAAACCGCACGGGAGGCGCGTGACGCCACAACCCAGCGACCGATCTTAGAGAACATCATCGACTTTTTCCCAAAAGCGGTATCGCCGCGGGTCCGCGCCATCGAACGGACGGCATCCGTGGCCAGTCCACGGACCATCACCACGATCGGAACCCAAACCGGGATCAACCCGATGTGGGCCAAGACAATCCAAAGCGCGTTCTCGACGACCCGGTCCCCGAAAATATCCATGACCGCTCCAGTTTCATCGGCTCGTCCCTCCCTCCGAGCGATCGCGCCGTCCAACCCGTCCAGCAGAAAAACGACGAGAACCATCCCGAACGCAATCAGTTCACCCGGAACGGTGTAAGTGTAAATAAAGCCGATCGCGACAAAGAGCAGAATGATTCGGAGGAGTGTGATCCGGTTGGCCATTAAGAAAAATAAAGGAAGGGTTGACGGTATGAGTTAAAAACCAATTTACGATTTACCACTCACGATTCACCAGAAAATTTCGCGCAATGGACGTAAAGGGTAAAAAGTAAATCGTGGAAAATTTATCCTGCGGGAAATTTTCTGGTGCCGAAGGGGGGAGTTGAACCCCCACGGGTTGCCCCACACGCCCCTCAAACGTGCGCGTCTGCCATTCCGCCACTTCGGCTCCACTTCTTTGTAGAGATGGTATTATAGGAAGCCGAAGGTCCCTTGTCAATTTTATATAGACTCGCTGCACGTGGGGCCGCAAGGTTCATATCTTCCGTTTCAGCGCGGCATTGACTATCCGATCCTCTGAGGATCAACGTCCACCTCAAACCAGACTTGGGCTCGCTCCGACCCGGTTCGAACGGCGCTCAACCCCGCACGAAGGGCTTCATGAAGGACGCGACTGTTCGGCGCCTTGATCAAGATCTGGCACCGGACCTTTCCATGCAGACGCGGCCGCATCGCGGCGGCCGGTCCGAGGATTTGAACCGGTCGCGAATCGTCCCATCGGACCGTCCGCTTGATCGCCTCCCCCAGCCTCTGTGCAACGGCCTGGGCCCTGGACTCGCTCAGAGACTTCACGGTGACAACCGCCAGGCGCGCAAAAGGCGGGTACCCCAAGGCTTTCCGTTGAGCCAGTTCCTTTTCATAAAATTCTCTTGGATCGCCCGTCATCGCCCACGCGATGGCTTCATGAGCCGGATGAAAGGTCTGGAGGATCACTTCTCCTCCGCTCGAAAAGTTCAGGACCCGTCGAACGAGCTGGAAGGTTTGTTCGCCGGCCCGGAAATCCGGGAGTTGAAAGGCCCCGTCCGCCTGCAACAGCCCGATCAGCCCCGGCCGGGTCACGCGGGGACCGGTGAGCAGGAGTTGCGTCCCGATCACCAGATCGATCTCGGACCGATTCAGCCGCTCGATCGCCGATGACACTGCGTTTGCACGCACCGTGTCCCGGTCCAGTCTCGCGATCCGTGCCGATGGAAATTTTCCCCCAAAAAATTCCTCGGCTTGTTCGGTTCCGGCTCCGACAATTTCCAGGCGGGTTCCGCGGCATTGAAGACAGCGCGGGGGCGGTGCCGTGACCGTTCCGCAGTAGTGACAGGTCAATTGGCTGCTTTGCTTGGAATAGACCATCGCCACATGACAACGAGGGCACCGGACCACGGCGCCACAGTCTCGACAGCAAAGGGCTCCCCCAAATCCCCGACGGTTCAGGAGCAGCACGACCGGTTCCCGTTTTTCCAACCGTTCCGCCACGGCCGCAAGGAGTTCACTCGACACAAACGCCCCCCTTGATTGACCGCCCATGCCAACGATCCTCACGGCGGGAGGCGTCGTGAGTCCGGACCGTTGGCCCTCCAGTCGGACGGCCCGATACTTCCCGCCTTGGATGTTCGCGTAAGTCTCGACCGACGGCGACGTACTGGTGAGCAGCACGAGCGCGCCATGATGCGCGCCGCGGAGCACGGCCACATCGCGGGCATGGTAGCGGGGGGACTCCGGCTGTTTGTAGGCCGGATCCTGCTCCTCCTCCACCACGATCAGCCCCAAATTCAAAACCGGCGCAAAGATGGCCAGCCGCGTCCCGATCACGATCGAGACATCGCCACGACGAATCCGCTCCCATTGCAGCCGGCGGTCTCGATCCGAAAGCCCGCTGTGGAGTATCCCGATCATGTCGGCAAGCCCGTTTTCGAGTCTCGCGGACCACCCGGAAACGCGGTCGATTTCGGGAACGAGTAAGATCACGGATTGCTTCCGATGAATCGTGGCCGAGATGAGGGCCAGGACCTCCGGCCGGGATCGCTCCGGCGAGCCCTCGAGACAAACAGTCTCGAACCGGCCCGAACCGGCCGTTTGAAAAAGATCGTCCGGAAGAGACGCCGGCGTCGGTATCGGCCCCTCCGGGAGCCGTAAGCCCGCGGCGGATGTGACGACGGGGGTTCGGGATAAACGGGGACGCGGCAGTACGTTGGTCTCGTCGACCCAGCCCTTTCGGACGAGGGCGGAAAGCGTTCGGGATAGCGGACCCGTGCCACTCTGGCGCGAGGGGGTTCCTGTCGTCGCTCGCCCCTGGAGAGCTTCCAGCCTCAGTCCTCGGGGGGACTGCTCCAGGACGGTCAAGATCCGTCGCGGTGAATCTTCCTTCCGGGATGATTCCGAAATCGCTTTTCGACCCGCCGCCGTAATCTGATAATGGGAGCCCACTCTTACTTCCAGCCCCGGCGGAAGGAAGGTCTTCATTGCGACACCCCAGCCGGTCATGTAATATTCCGCCAGCCATCGGGCCAGCGCCATCATCGACCGATCCAACAGCGGAATGGGATCCAAAAGATTCAGGATCGGCTTGAGTTCTGCGACGTCGGCCCGGTGAAGGCGGCGAGTCACGAACCCGGTCTGCCATTGATTCCGAAACGGAACCAGCACGCGCATCCCGGGTTCAAGCCGGTCCCGGAATTCCTCCGGCACCGAATAATGGAAGACCCGGTCGAGGTGTTTAAATAAAACCACCTCGGCGACGGGCCGCGCATCCTTCCGCTCGACCTTTTGATCACTCATGCTCGGATTCTAACAACTCTCCTGAATAAACTCAATCTCCATTAAATGGGTTATCCACCCGTCCCTGCGCAATTTGCATTTCCACGGCGGGGATGCTAGAGTGCGTGCGTTTTAAACCGAAGGAGGAGACCGGATGCGTTATGGATTTATGGTCGGCGTGATCGGCGCGGGGTTGATCGTCGGCTCGGCCCTTGCCGACGAACTGGCTTCCGTCAATGGAAAACCGATCACCACGGAGGTCTTCAAGCAAAAGCTGGCCGCGATGCCGGCTAATTTAAAGGACTCGATCCATACCGCGGAAGGCCGTCAGGAGGTGCTGGATATCCTGATTACGCGGGAGCTGCTGTACCAGGAAGCCGTAAAGCGCCATCTGGAAAAGGAGCGGGCGATCCAGGATAAGATGGCCGAGGCGCGCCGCACAGTTCTTGTCGAGGCGATGATGGACCGTCTGACGGACCGGATGGCCGCCGGCGATACGTTGAAGAGCTATTACGATGCCCACCGAAATGATTTCCGCGAAGTTCGGGCGAGCCATATCCTGGTGGAAAAAGAAGAGGCGGCCAAGGATCTCAAACAGCAGCTGAATGCCGGAGCGGATTTCGCAGAGCTTGCGCGTAAATTTTCGAAAGACGGGCGGTCGGGGCCGGCCGGCGGCGATCTCGGATATTTCACAAAGGCCCGGATGATCCCGGAGATCGCCAACGCCGCGTTCATCCTGCCGGTGAACGCGGTCAGCGAGCCGGTCAAATCATCCTACGGGTATCACCTGATTAAAGTGACTGACGCTCGAGAGGCCAAGCGGTTCGAGGAACTGCCGACGCCGGTCTTAGAGGATGTCAAACGCGCCGTCCTTCAGGAGGAGATCCAGGCCCTTCGCAACGCCAATGCGGTGACGGTCAACACGGGAAAACTCAATCAGCTTCGGTAGATACCACCAGCGAGCGCAGCGAGCGAGAGCGGGGAGGCTCCATCCGGCTTCGCCGGCCTGCACTCGGCGGTTTGCAGCCGATGTGTGGAGGGGGCGACGCGAGCCCCTACGGTTGTGTGCTCGGAACCGCCGCCGGTTTACCCCAATTCACCGGGATGCTGTAATACTCGCTGTTCTTCTGGTAGCGCAGCAGCCCGTGACGCTTCCCGTATTCGTAGAGGTCCCGAGTCAACCGCACATCCGCCAGACAATAGCTCTTGAGCTTTTCCATATCGCCCTCCCGGAAATATCGGATGGCATCCAGCCCGTGGCCCGTCTTCCCCTCCCCGAGCGTCGCCTTGACGAGGGTGTCGAGACTCAGGCGGTGGCCGAGAAAACGCTCGACATCTTCCATGATGTCCAGCGTAGGAAGATTCTTGAGGCTTCGCTTGAGGTAAGGCTCGAGCACCAGATAGTCAAAGCGCTTGATGTTGAACCCGACAATCAGGCCGGCATCCTCCAAGATCCCGCGAAGGGACGGAGTTTCCCACTCGGTAAACGACCGGAAGAGATCCTGGTCATAGGAGTAAATACCGACCAGGGACACCCGAAGCAGGTGAAGGTTGTCCCTCCCCCCAACCTCATCGAAGGTCTTCTGCGTCTCCAAGTCTAGCACGATCACATCGCCCATGATGGCTCCTTTCTCGGTTGGAAACCGCTCTTACTTTCCGCCGGAAGGCTTCAGCATGATTTTATGCGCGATGTATTTGCCGCCCTCCAAAGCATATTCGATCTCGACCGCCTCGCCGGGTTTGATGTCTCCGAGGCCTTTCTTATCATTGCCGGAAGTGATCGCGGTGCCGTTCGTAACGACAAACTTGATGCGGCCTCCCGACTCGGGATTTTTCACGATCACGTTGTGCTCCGCGGCGTCGGCCTTGACCACCTGTCCGGAATACGGGATATCGGCGCTCTGGGCCGGCGTTTCGAAGATGAGGATCGCAACAACGGCCGGGCCGATCAGCAACGCCGCGGCGGCTGCAAAAAAACGAGATCGGTTTTTCATGGCTGCTTCCTCCTGTCGGATGATTCGGGATAGGGCCATCATATCAAAGGAGCCGCGTGCGGAGCAAGCCGTGCGCTCTTTTGTCCTTCTGCAAAAGGGAACGCCGACCCCTACACTTTGGGATCGAGCTCGATCAGGCCTTTCCGGATGGCGTGAATGGCGGCCTGCGTGCGATCGTAAACGTGAAGTTTATGGAAGATGTTTCGGACATGGTTTTTGACCGTCTTCTCGCTCAGCTCGAGGTCGTTTGCGATTTCCTTATTCGTCTTGCCCTCCGCCACAAGTTTAAGCACCGTGATCTCGCGATCGGTCAGGCCGTGTTCGAGACGACCGGGCTTTCGCCCCCGGCCCTCGGCCAGCAGGGAAAACTCCGTTAAGATCTTGCTCGCCACCGACGGATGAATCAGCGATTCCCCTTCGGCGATGGCCCGGATGGCCTTGACGATCTGGGCCGAATCGGCGTCTTTGAGCAGGTAGCCGGTCGCCCCGGCCTTGACCAGATCAAAGATATACTCCTCCTCGGCATACATCGTGAGGACAACGACCCCGATGTGGGGGTTCTCCCGCTTGATCTCGCGGGTGGCCTCCACGCCGTTCATCCGGGGCATGCTGATGTCCATCAAGACGACGTCGGGAATCAACTGGCGGGCCTTCTCAACCGCCTCGACGCCGTCTTTGGCGACGCCCACCACCTCGATGTCTTCCTTGGTGTTCAGGATCGCCGAGAGGCCTTCCCGAACCACCTGATGATCATCCGCGATCAGCACTCTGATCTTGTTCACGGAGGAGCTGCTCCTTTCCCTCGAGCGGAACCCGAAGCACGATCTTCGTTCCCTGCCCGGGTTTGGTATCGATGACGGCCGTCCCGCCCAACAACCGGGCGCGTTCCATGATCCCTTTCAGCCCGAAGGAGGCCCATTTCTCCGGATGTGACGACACCGCCTCCAGGTCGAAACCGCGGCCGTTGTCCGAGAGGGTCGTCCGGAGATCCGAGAGGCCGATGATCAAATCCACGCCGATCCGCGTCGCCTTCGCATGTCGCTGGACGTTCGACAGCGCCTCTTGAATAATCCGAAACAGAAACATCTTGACCCGGGGCGGGATGCGGTGTTCATCGCCGCGGACCTTGAAATCGGTCCCGATCTGGTACTGTTTGGAATAGGTTTTCAGATAATTTCGTATGGCCGGGAGGAGTTCCATCCGGTCGAAATGCAACGGTCGGAGATTGAAGACCACCTGACGCGCCTCTTCGATGGCGGCCTTCAAAAGGTCCCGCGTTTCCAGAATCAATGTCCGGCATTTCGCGGGATCTTTCTCCATCAGCTCGCTGCAGAGATCCAGTTTGTAATTGAGTCCGACCAGCGTCTGGACCAGTCCGTCGTGGATATCCAGCGCGATTCGTGTCCGCTCTTCCGTAATGGCATGCTGGATCTCCCGCAGGTATAATCCGTAAAGGGCCTGGTATTCCCGAAGGTGTTTCTCAATTTCCTCCTTGTCTTTGATGCGGGCCTCGATCAACTGCCACATAAATTTGGCGGTGGGCCCGCCGATCACGGCCACATCCGTGCGAGGGAGTTCCCGGAGGCTTCGTTCCACCTTCGGGTTGCCCGTCACGTCGATAAGAAGATCCACCTTTTTCAAGCGAAGCAGTCGTTGGTAGTCTCTCGTTGTGGGAATCGACAGGCGCTTCGCGAGCAGGATCCCGGGCGCGCGGGGCTTCCGATCCGCCACCCCGACGATTTTCACCAACGGGTCGGGATGGAAGATCTCGATCAGGGACGTCCCGCCCCGTCCGGCTCCGATAATGGCGACATGGGTTTTGTTCATGGAGGCCGCGAGTGACCGCGATGGCGGTCGCAATCGTTGGACCGCGTTAGGCCGAAGCCTTGGTGGAGGATCCGCCCTCCTTGACCGTCAGGGGACGGGCGGCTCGATCGGCGGCGTTGTTTGGATCCCGGTCCAGGAGTCCCTTCAGCTCGGACATGAACTGGTTCAAATCCTTGAACTCCCGGTAGACCGAGGCGAAGCGCACATAGGCCACCTGGTCCAGATGGTACAGTTCGGCCATCACCGCCTCGCCGATGGCCCGGCTGGAAATTTCGGTCTCTCCGTTTTCCTGTAACTTTTTCTCGATGCGCGTGGCCACGGCGTCCAGCGTGTCCATGCTGATCGGCCGCTTCTCGCAGGCCTTTTTCAGGCCGGCGAGGATCTTTTGGCGATCGAGATGCTCCCGACGACCGTCCTTTTTGATCACCATCGGCGACATCTCTTCCACGCGCTCATACGTCGTAAAACGTCTTTCACACTTGAGGCATTCCCGCCGGCGTCGTATGACGGCGCCTTCCTGGCTCAGCCGGGAATCGACCACCTTGTTGTCGAGCGATTCACAATGGGGACATTGCATTGTCTTGCCTCTTTTATCTGGGGGCCCGTGCGGGAGCAAGACCCGTCCTCCGATGCCCCCAGGCCCCGCGGCAGCCCCAGGCAAAGCCCGATGGCTGCCTTTTTCACTCTTTGAACGGGAATTTTTTACAAAGCGCCTTCATCCGCTTGCGCGTCTCCCGGATAACGGCCTCGTCGTTCGGGTTGGCCGTCACTCGATCGATCGCCTCCGCGATGATCTCCATTTCGCGTTCTTTCATCCCGCGTGTCGTGACGCACGGACTCCCGAGACGGATCCCGCTGGCCACCGCCGGAGGTTTTTCATCGAAGGGAATGGCGTTTTTGTTGACCGTGATTCCGGCACGATCCAACGCCGCCTCGGCCTCTTTCCCGGTCACGTTCCGATTCGAAAGATCCACCAGCATCAGATGATTGTCCGTGCCGCCTGAGACGAGGCGGACCCCGCGCTTGAGCAGTCCATCGGCCAGCGCCTGCGCATTGGCCACGATCTGCCGTTGATAAACCTTGAACTCCGGCTTCAGCGCTTCTTTAAAAGCCACGGCCTTCGCCGCGATGACATGCATCAGCGGCCCCCCTTGCAGGCCCGGGAAGACGGCTTTGTCGATCGCCTTCGCGTATTCGGCTTTGCACATCACCATGCCGCCCCGTGGTCCCCGCAAGGTCTTCTGGGTCGTCGTCGTGACGAATTCCGCATACGGAACCGGGCTGGGATGCACGCCAGCCGCCACCAATCCGGCAATGTGGGCGATATCGGCCATCAGGAGGGCGCCGCTTCGATCCGCGATTTCCCGCAGGCGCTTGAAGTCAAAGATCCGGGGATAAGCGCTGGCCCCGGTCACGATAATCCGCGGTCGGTGTTCCTCGGCCAGGCGGGCGACCTCGTCGTAATCGATCCGGCCGGTCTCGCGGCGCACCCCGTAGAAGACCGGACGATAAAGACTGCCGGAAAAGTTCACCGGATGCCCGTGCGAGAGATGTCCGCCGTGGGCCAGGCTCATCGATAGAATCACATCGCCCGGTTTGAGCACGGCGAAGTAGACCGCCATATTGGCCTGGGTTCCCGAATGGGGCTGAACGTTGACATGGTCGACGCCGAACAGCGCTTTCGCCCGGTCGATCGCCAGCGACTCGGCCACATCCACAAACTCGCACCCGCCGTAGTATCGTTTTCCGGGAAGGCCTTCGGCATATTTGTTCGTCAGAAGACTTCCCTGTGCCTCCAGAACCGCTTTACTGGCATAGTTCTCGGAAGCGATCAGGATGATCTGTTCCCGTTCCCTTTTTTTCTCCCCCTCTATCGCGTCATAGATTTCGGGATCGGTTCTCTTTAATACAGTCACGGCCGTTCACCTTTTTTATCGGCTTTAATTTATTGGCTCCCGCACGCTTTTTTTTCAACCTCTTCGATCTTGGCCAATCGCCGGGCATGTCGTCCACCATCAAAACCGGTCGTCAGCCACAGCCGAACGATCTCCAGCGCCGCCTTCTCTTCCAACAC
>Ga0335085_10005422_pt1 | contig 20486 bp, 18 predicted proteins | sample Lox_Sample_45_FD_206712 | JGI IMG/M metagenome (GOLD analysis project Ga0335085, IMG submission 206712) | Soil microbial communities from Loxahatchee National Wildlife Refuge, Florida, United States - Lox_Sample_4.5 | ecosystem: Environmental > Terrestrial > Soil > Wetlands | place: USA...
AGAGCACCCAAGCCCTCAACTACCTCCAACCCAGGGACCCGGCCATGAGCGAGCCGCCGCGTCAAGGCGCTGACACTGCCTGAAGAGGACGTTCACTGCCGTAGTTCCGGACCTGGCAGGCGATCAGAAAGTCTTTGCTGCCATCAAACGCCATCGGGGAACCGTGCGACGGTTTGCGGTCCATGTCAACCACGGCCCCGCCCAGCGGGGCGGCGTCATACGGTCTCGATGTGGGCCGTCATGGTCCCGGCTGCCCGGCGTAGCGCGCCTGCCACGGGTGCCACCTTGTCTGCTCCAACGAGCGGATGGAGGCCGTCGGCGAAACCGGCCAGCTCGTCGAGGCGCTCGGCGAAGCGGAACCAGGCCGAACGGCGGTGCGGGAGCAAGAAGCTGGCCCGGTACGGCAGCTGGAAGCTGGCTCCCGCCGTGACACCAGGGTGATCCGAGCCCACCGGCAGGCGGGCGAGCAGGAGGCCGAGCGGCTTGATGGCCCCGAACATCAAGCTAACCGCGGTGCGCGCCAGCACCTGGCGCTGCCCGGGGGTTTCATGGCCGAACGCGAAGTAGCGCGCGATCATCTGCAGCAGCAGCTCATACACGGCATTGAACAGATCAGAGCAGGCGCCCGTGGCGGGATCGGAGATGTAGACGTCCGGCTCGATCCCTTCCACGGCTCTCACCGCAGCGGCGACGACCGGGTAGGCGGGCTCGAAGACCGGGTCCTCCATGCGCATCACCCGGTAGTCATCGAGCACCGCCAGGAACCGGCCGTAATGGGCATCCGCCCAGTCCCCTCTCGCCCCTTCGCCCTGCTCGACGATGCGCTCGATGGCCCGGGCGGCGCCCGCCAGGTCGGTGATCGGCCAAAGATCAGGCCACCCGAAGGCCGTCTCATCAGCCTGCTGGAACGCCGGGCCGATGAACAACCGGTCCTCGCCAAACTTGCCGGCCAAGTGAGCCAGGCCCCGCTCAATGGAGCGGTACAGGTGACCCACCGTGGCGAAGTCCTGGCCCCGCGGGATAATCTCCTGCGGCCTCATCGGCGCAGGCGGCGGCCCGGCGGGCCGGAAACCCTCAGCGTCGGCGCCTTCCATGCCTTCCGGCCGCTCCAGGTAGACAAAATGCTGCAACGCAGCCTCGCCGAACGGCAGCAGCCGCACCTGTACCCCGGGCGGGTAACCTCTCGCCTGATGCGGCATGTGCGGCCGGCTCACATAGGGGGCGGATCCGACCGCAGTCAGCAGGTTCTGAACCATCGCCCAATGCAGCATCTCCTCCCCGGCGATGCCAAGGATTATCCCGCGCCACCGCTCGACCGCCGCAAGCTGATCCTCGCGAAGACCGGGACCCGCCGTGCTCTTGAGGCTGAACGCGGCGTAGAGGTACTCGCACATCAAGCCGTGCTCAAGCTCGGCGGCCTGGGACAGGAGGTAGGTCAGCTCCTTGCGATCCCCCACCACGATGACCGGCTCTCCTCCCATAGGAGAAAAGTATCGGCAGCGACTGCCATCCTCAACGAGCAAGACCCCGAGAAGGCGCGGAAGGTGGCTGAGGTGGAGCCGCCGATTGGTCGCCCGGTTAGCCGAGGGCGTCGATCCACCGGGCGATCCGGCGGCTCTCCCCTTCCATCAGGCTAGGGTCGCGAAACGTGCTGGTGAGCAGCGCGGTGCCCTGGTACCTGGCGATGACCTCGACCGCGAGGTCGCGCGCGTCGGGGCTGCCCATGGCCTGGAACTGGCGTTCCGCCCAGTCAACGGGGACCCGGATCAGCTCGGCGGCCAGGCCGGGGCCGTCGGCGCGCTTGTCCAGTTCCAGGCACAGCGAACCGTGCGGGCAGCCCTGCCGCGCGATCAGGGCGCTCTGTTCGGCGAGCGCGCCGAAGAGCGCCTTCAGCCGCTCCCGCGGCGCGGCGTGGGCGGCCTCGATCGCGGCGAGCATCGCGCCGATCTCGTGCAGGCGCGTTTCGATCACGGCCTGAAGAAGGTCGTTCTTGGTCTTGAAGTAGTAGTAAACGTTGCCGAGCGGTATGCCGGCCGCGGCCGCGATGTCGGCGAGCGTGGTCTTCTCCACGCCCTGGGCGTACACCACCTGGCAGGCGGCGGCGATCAGCCGCTCGCGCTTGCTCTGGCGCCTGCCGGATCGTTCGGGCGCCTCAACTGAGTCAGTCATCTTACTGAGAAGTATAGACCGCCGCGAGTGAAGGTGTTAAGTTAGTCAACTAACTGATTACATAATTACAGGCGGAGGTACACCCGACATGGCGGCACCACCGCTCGCAACGTCGTCCTTCCTCGCAACCAGCCGGGGCAGGCTCGTCCTCGCCTTCCTGCTGGCGGTCGCCTTCCTCGACTTCCTCGACGCGTCGATCGTCAACGTCGCGCTCCCATCCATCGCCCGCGACCTGCACTTCTCCGTGCAGAGCCTGCAGTGGGTGCTCAGCGGTTACATCGTCACCTACGGCGGCTTCCTGATGCTCGGCGGCCGGGCCGCCGACCTGCTCGGGCGGCGGCGGATCCTGGTGGCCGGCACAGCGCTGTTCGGGCTCGCGTCGCTGGCCGGCGGCCTGGCGCCGAGCGCAGGAACGCTGGTCGGCGCCCGGCTCGCCCAAGGGTTCGGGGCCGCGCTGATGTCACCGGCCGCGCTGTCCATCCTCACCACCAGTTTCAGCTACGGCACCGACCGGGTGAAGGCGCTCGGGGCCTGGGGCGCGATGGCGGGCATGGCCTCGGTGGCCGGGGTCTTCCTCGGCGGCGTGATCTCGGCCGGGCCGGGCTGGCGGTGGGTTCTGTTCGTTAACCTGCCGGTTTGCGCGATGGTGCTCGCCGCCGCGTTCCGGCTGCTGCCGGCAGACGCCACGGGCCCGTCCGGGAAAACGAGTCTTGATCTGTCCAGCTTCGACGTGCCGGGAGCCATCCTCGGCACCGGCGGAATGCTGCTGCTCATCTTCGCCCTGGTCCGCGCGCCCAACGACGGCTGGGGCGCGGCGCGGACCATCGGCGAGCTCGCCGCCGCGGCGGCGCTGCTGACCGGTTTCGTGCTGAATGAGCGGCGGCACCGCAACCCGCTGGTCCCGCTGTCTATCTTCCGGATCAAGGGACTGGCCGCCGCCGACGCAACGCAGGTGATCGCGATGGCGGGGTTCTACTCGGCGTTCTTCTTCCTCACCCTCTACATGCAGGACGTGCTGGGCTTTTCCGCTGTGCGCGCAGGCGCCGCGTACGTTCCGGCCGCCGCGATGGTCGCCGTCTCCGCGGGGATCGGCACCACGCTGATCACCCGGGTCGGCACCAGGCCGCTCATCGTGGCGGGCGCGCTGATCGCCGCCGGCGGCGTGTACTGGCTGTCGCGCATCCCCGCCCGCGGCTTCTACGTCACCGACCTGCTCCCCGGCCTGCTGATCATGGCGCTCGGCCTCGGCGGCGTTTTCGTCGGCGTGCAGACGGCCGCCAACGCGGGCGTGCCGCCGCGGCTGGCGGGCCTGGCGGCCGCGCTTATCAACGCGTCCCTGCAGGTCGGCGCCGCGCTAGGGCTGGCCATCTTCTCGGCGATCGCCACCTCCCGCACCCGGCACCTGCTGGCCGCGCGCGTGCCGCCTGGGACCGCGCTCACCGGCGGCTTCCATCGCGCGCTGCTGGCTGGCAGCATCTCCCTGGTCGCCGCGGCGCTGATCGCGCTACGCGCCGCGAACACGCGCGGCGAGCCAGTCAGCGAGATCAGCGGAGTCGCCGTCCCGGAGGCCGTCCCGGATGCCGCCGGGTCGCGCCCACCCGAGCGTCGGGCGGAGCTGTGAGCAGCTGAGGCTCGGCCGGCGCCCTGGCCGCCGCGGCCTGGCCGGACACCGGGCGGCGGGCATCGACGCCTTCGATGACTCGGAGCTCTCCGAGCACATCAACCTCAAGGTGCCGGGACCGGCTCGGCGGCCTTATCCGCGAGTATGCCCAAGTCGGATACGGTGACAGGATTTCGGCACCACAACTACATGACCGCCCTGACCTGTGATCCTGCTCCAGAACCCGGTTCAGCACCCCGGATCACATGTCAGGCCCCCGACGACTGCTGCAGCGACTTCAGCCAGTCCACCAGGAGCCGGCTGACCTCATCGGCCTGCTCCTGCTGGACCCAGTGACCGCACCCGGGCAGGATGTGGCTGCCCCGCAGGTCCGGCAGGGTGTCGGGGAAACGGGCGATGGCCCGGGCCCCCCACCTGGTGGGACCGTCCTTGTCCCCGCCGATGAACAGGGACGGAACCCGGATGGGCGCGCCTTTCCACGGCTGGAGGTCCTGCCAGTCCCGGTCCACGTTGCGGTACCGGTTGAGGGCTCCCCGGAAACCCGTCCGCTCGAACTCCCCGGCGTAGAACCCGAGGTCGTCCTCGGTGAGCCAGCCGGGCAGCGGGCCCGGGGCGGGAAAGCGGTCTCGCAGCATCGCGCCGCGAGCCACGGTGGCAATGCTCCCGCCGTCCGGCCTCACCCCGTCGGCTGACGCCGCGACGTAGAAGCCGGCCAGCCACGACCGCACGTCGATCTCGGCTTCCCGCTCGGCGCGTCCCGGCTCCTGGAAGTAGTTGACGTAGAACTCCTCGTCCGGCCCGGCCAGCCTGCCCAACTCGGCGAAGGCCTCGGTGGGCCGCCGGCCGCCCGGCGGCCTGTAGGGGACGCTGAGCATCGCCACCGCGGTGAAGATGTCCGGCCGCAGCAGGGCCGAGTGGGCGGCGATTGGCGCCCCCCAGTCGTGCCCGATGACGATCGCCGGCGAGCCCGGCCCGGCCAGCGCCTCCACCACCCCGAGGTTGTCGCTGACGTGCTGGAGCATCCCGTAGGCCTCGACCTCGAGGGGGGCGGAGGACCGCCCGTACCCCCGGACATCGATCGCCACGGCCCGGAACCCGGCCCCGGCGATCACCGGCAGCTGGTGACGCCACGAATACCACGACTCGGGGAATCCGTGGACGAACAGCACCAGCGGACCGGACCCTTCCTCCACGCAGTGGATCCTCGTCCCCCGGGCGTCTACGACCTGGTGCCTCATGGGCCAGAGGCTATGTCACGGACCGGCGCCACACCCCCTCCCCGGCGTGCCGGCCCGGTACCGAACCGGACCCATCCCGCCTAGCCGATGCTCACCATGACTGTTCACGGGACCGGCCAGCCCAGCCTGATCCGTGAATACTCGCAGGTCGCGTGAAGTGACAGGATTCAAGGTGGAGAGCTGCCTGCGCGGTCTGCAGTAGGTTTCCGGATGCGTCCGTTATCGTCCCGGCTGCGGGTGCGGTAGCGGCCCGGCCGGGCCGATGGCCGGCTACAGCGCGTCCAAGGCCGCCGCCCACTCCATCACCCAGGCGCTGCGCGCCGAACTGCGCGACCGGGCCGTCACGGTGCTCGGTGCCTATCCCGGCGGTATCGACACCGACATGCTCGCCGGAGTCGAGGCCCCCAAGGCGCCGCCCGAGGCCGTGGCCGCGCGCATCATCGCCGCCCTGACCGCCGGGCAGACCATCGTGTTCCCCGACGACACCTCGGCCAGCGCAGGATCGGTCTACCTGTCCGACCCGGTCCAGCTCGAGCACCTGCTGGCAGGCTGACACCAGCCCCGGCCAGGGCACCCGGCGTTGCCGGTCATGACGGCCTCCGCATGTTAGCCCCCCATGGGGTTGCGCATAGTGCGCAGCAAGATCTGCGGGCCGAGTTTCACGTTGTCGCCGGTGTGCAGCAGGTAGCGGGCCACATCGACTACGTCCTCCACGGTCAGGAAGCTGGCGGGGTTGGCGCCGGGGACGACGTAGCCCATGGCCGTGTCGACGAACCCGGGACAGATGACCCAGGCCTTGATGCCGTTGTCGTGGTTACCGTCCTGGATGACTTCGGTCAGCGCCACCAGGCGTGCTTGCTGACGCAATAGGCGGCCAGGCCGGGGACGATGGCCACCCCGGCCTCGCTGCCGATGTTGATGATCCGGCCGAACCCCCGGGCCTGCATTCCGGGCAGCACCCCGGCGCTGAGGCAGGCGGCCGCCCGGACATTGACCGCGAAGGTTTGGTCCCAATCGGCGGACGCGGTTTTCTCGAGCGGCTTCCACACCGCGTAGCCGGCGTTGTTGACCAGCACGTCGACCGGGCCGGCCTCAGCCTGGGCCGTTTCCAGCAGCCGGGCGATCGACTCGTCGCTGGTCAGGTCGGTGACGACCGGGATGGCCGCGCCACCCCGCTGGCGGATACCGTCCGCTACCCCGGCCAGTTCTGTTTCCCGCCGGGCGGCTAGCACCACCGTCGCGCCCTCGGCCGCCAGCATCTCCGCCAGCCCCGCGCCGATCCCGACCGACGCACCGGTCACCACCGCCACCCGGCCGGCCAGCCCCGTCATCGCGACCCCCCTTTGAGATCTTGGACCGCCATTATGCCGGTCGGGCTCAAGTAGGGCAGAGCCGATACGTCCGCAGCTGGCGCGCGAGAGCCTGCTCCGGCAGCGTTCACGGCGCTCGCGAGCGCCCGCAGTTACCGTCTCTGCCCTGTAACGCCCGGCTGGCTTCCCGGACTGAACGGGGAGGGCCGTTCGGCCTGCGATACTGGCGGAGGCGTTCAGCGTGGGAGCTAGCAGCTGGCACCGGATCGATCCGGTGGACGTCCCGGCCGAGGGCCGGGTCCGCAGCGTTACCGTAGACGGCCGTACAGTTGCGCTCGCCCGGTGCGGCCCGGGGCTGGGCGCGCTGGAAAACCGGTGCCCGCATCAAGGCGGCCCGCTCGGCGAGGGCTCGATCGAGAACGGCTGGCTCCGCTGTCCCTGGCACGGGTATGACTATGACCCGCTGACCGGCCGGCCGCCGGAGGGCTTTTCCGACGGGGTGGCCACCTACCAGGTGGACGAGCGGGCGGACGGAGTGTACGTGCGCCTGCCCGCCCCGGCACCGAAGCCGCGGACGGTGGCAGACGTGCTGGTGGAGACGCTGGTCGCGTTCGGAATCACGCACGTGTTCGGCATGGTCGGCCACTCCAACCTGGGCTTCGCCGACGCGATGCGGCGAGCCGAGGAACGAGGGCAGCTGACCTTTACCGGGATCCGGCATGAGGGGGCGGCGTCCTTCGCGGCCAGCGCGTACGGCAAGCTCACCGGCCGGCCCGCGGCCTGTTTCGCGATCGCGGGGCCGGGTTCGACGAACCTGCTCACCGGCTTGTATGACGCCAAGCTCGACCAGTCACCGGTCCTGGCTATCTCCGGCCAGGTTCCCTCCAAGGTCCTCGGGCGAGGGGCCTTCCAGGATCTCGACCTGACCGCGATCTTCAGCGACGTAGCCGCCTGGACTGCCGAAGTGCAGGCCGGCAGCGATCATGCCGAGCTGGCCGCCCTGGCGGTCAAGCACGCCCTGGACGCCCGCGGCGTTGCCCACCTAGTGCTGCCCGACGAGGTCCAGACCCAGCCCAGTGACGCCGCCGCCAAGACCCCGCAGGGCCGGCTGGCCGGGCGGCTGACCCAGCCCGGCCTGCCGGAACTGGCCCGCGCCGCCGCCATGATCTCGGCTAGCATGCGGCCGGTGCTGACCACCTTCAAGGCCAAGGGCCTGATCCCGGACACCCATCCGCTGGGCGCCGGGGTGCTCGGCCGCAGCGGCACGCCGGTAGCGAGCTGGCTGATGAACGAGGCCGATCTGCTGATCGTGGTCGGTGCCTCCTTCGCCAACCACACCGGGATCGCGCCGTACAAGCCCATCCTGCAAATCGACGACAACCCGGCGGTAGCGGCCCGGTGGGCCATCTGGCGCGCGGAAAAGGCCCGGCGGGCCGCTGACGAACGAGGCCGTGGCGTGTCCGCCGCCGCGGTCTTCGACGCGCTTTCGCGGCACCTGCCGCACGACGCCGTCGTCACCGTCGATGTCGGCAACCACGCCTACTCGCTGGGCCGGTACCTGGAATCGGCCGGCCAGCCGGTATTGATGTCGGGTTATCTCGGGTCGATCGGGTTCGGCTACCCCGCCGCGCTCGGCGCATGGGCGGCCGCACCTGGCCGGCCCGTGGTCGCCGTCACCGGGGACGGCGGTTTCGGTCAGTACGCTGCCGAACTCACCACCGCCGTGAAGTACGGCATCCCGGTTAAGCACGTCCTGCTCGACAACCACTCGCTCGGCAAGATCGGCAAGGAGCAGCTCGCCGCCGGCTTTCCGGTCTGGCACACATCGCTGCACAACCCGGACTGGGCCGCCTACGCCGGGCTCTGCGGAGCGGCCGGCATCAAGGCCGACTGCCGCGACCAGCTCGACCAGGCCATGACCCGCCTATTCGCCGCCGACGGCCCCGCCATGCTGCACGTCAGCCAGGATCCCGAACTCCTGTGACACCGTGCCCCGCTCAGGGTTACTGCTGTTCGGATCGCCACAGCCGGTAGAGGTCGGTGAACTCGTCCCGCATCTGCGAGTCAGGTCCTCGGGGCTCAAGCCGGCCGGGGTGAGCCTGATCGTCCGCAGCCAGGGCCCGCGCTCGGCTGGGCCGGCCGATGATAGGACACCGGCGTGACACTACCCGCCCTGGTCGTCGCACGTTACAGTCGTTAGCAGGTACAAAGGGCCGATAGGCCCAGGTCCCCGCCGTGCGGGCGCGCTCGCTGCCAGCCCGCGCCGGCGGCGGGCGGAAATCTGTCGCTGCGGCAGAGGCGGTGGGGGTGGGTGACGGCTGGCACTGCCGAGGTCGTGATCGCGACCAAGTTGTTCAGGCCAAGCCTCCGGCAGCAGAGCGTGGAGCGCAAACGGCTGCATGACGTGCTGCGTCAGGGGTGCACCCTGCCACTGACCCTGGTCGTCGCGCCGGCCGGATGGGGCAAGAGCACGATCGTGGCCGACTGGCTGGCCCACGACGCCGTAACCGCGGGCTGGGTGTCGCTCGATGGCGGCGATAACGATCCCAAGCGCTTTTGGCGGTACCTGCTGCTGGCCGCGGACCAGGCGGGCTCGGCGGCGGGGGCCGCCGCGCTAAGGCGGCTGGACGCGGCCGGCTCCGACGTGCTGCGTGACGTGCTCCCGGCGTTCGTCAACGAGCTGGCATCGGCCGAGGCTCCGCTGGTGCTCGTCCTGGACGACTATCACCTCGTCACCAGCGGCGGGGTGCACGCGACGGTCGCCACGCTGCTGGATCGCTCCCCGCCGCAGCTGCACCTGATGCTCATCACCCGGGCCGATCCGCCGCTGCCGCTCAGCCGTCTGCGGGTGCGCGGGGACATGGTCGAGTTGCGGGCCGAGGACCTGCGGTTCAGCGCCGGGGAGGCGGTGGAGTTCTTCAGCAGTCGGCTTGAAGGGGTCGGCCCGCTGCTGTCCGAGCAGGACGTGCTCAGGTTGCTGGCGCGGACCGAGGGGTGGGCCGCGGGGTTGCAGCTGGCGGCCCTGCGGCTACGTGACCGGGCGGATCCGGCGGATTTCATCGAGCGGCTCACCGGCGCGGACTGGCACATCGTCAACTATCTCGGCGAGGAGGTGCTGGCCAGCCAGCCCCCGGAGGTTCGCGAGTTCCTGCTGGTGACCTCGGTCCTGAACCGCATGTGCGCGCCGCTGTGCGACGCGCTCACGGAACGGGCCGACGGTGCCGGGCTGATCAGCGAAATCTACCGCGCGAACCTGTTCCTGGTCCCGCTGGACGACGAGCACCGCTGGTTCCGGTATCACCACCTGTTCGGCGGCCTGCTCCGGCACGAGCTGGCCCGGACGGCACCGGATCGCCCCTCGGTGCTGCACCGGCGGGCCGCGCGGTGGTTCGCCGACCACGGCGACGCCGCCGAGGCGATCGGCCATGCGATCGCCTCGGGTGACGGATCGCTCAGCGGCCGGCTGGTGGCGGCGCACTGGCGCCAGCCGTTCAACGCCGGGCAGCTGGAGACCGTGCGGATGTGGCTCGATGCGCTGCCTGCCGGACTCGTCGCCGCCGACGCCTCCCTGTCGGCGGCGCGGGTGTGGGTGGCCCTCGACACGGGGCGGCTCGAGGAGGTCGGCGCCGCTCTTGACGCGGCCGAGACCTCGGTTCCGCCCGATACCCAGCTGATGGTGCTGCGCGCGCTGCAGATGTACAAAGCGGGGGACGTGGGCGGGGCGGCGGCCCGGCTGCGGGAGATCTCGCCGAGTGCCGATGACCCGTTCATCGCGACTGTCCACCGGCTGGTCCAGGGCATCTCCTGGATGTGGCTGGGGGACAGTGACCGGGCCAGGGAACTGCTGGTGGAGGCGGCCCGGCGGGCCGAGGGTGACGGCAACCGCCTGGCCTACATCTACGCCGAGGGGTGCCGGGCGCTGCTGGCGGTGAACCGGGGCGACCTGGCGCTCGCGGACTCACTCATGGCTGGCGCGGAGTCGGTGGTGGGCCAGGCGCTCAGCGACTCGCATTTCGTGGCCATGTTCCCGGCCCTGGCCCGGGCCCGGCTGGGGATCGAGCGCGCGGACTGGCCCGGGGCGCGGCGCGCGGCCGGGGCGGCGGTGGAACTCGGCCGCCGCGGCGCCGGCCGGGTGGAACTCGCCGCGGCCCTGCTCACCGCCGCGAAGGTCAACCGAATCTGCCCGGATCCGCAAGACCCCGGCGTCGATCCGGGGGCGCCGGTGGGTGAGGCGCGCGGCATACTGCGGCACTGCGCGGACCCTGGGCCGCTGGTGACCACGTGGCTGGCCGGAGAACAGCGCGCCGCGGCCGCACGCACCCGGCAGGAGGGGCTGATCGAGCCGCTGACCGACCGGGAGCTCGCGATCCTGCGGCTACTGCCCGCGCCCCATACACTGCGCGAGCTGGCCTCGGATTTGTTCGTCACGCCCAACACGCTCAAGACTCATCTGCGCGCGATCTACCGCAAGCTCGGCGCCGAATCCCGGGAAGAGGCGGTGATCCGCGCCCGTGAACGCGGCCTGATCTAGGGGCGGCCCCGCGCCCGCTCGAGCCCGTCGGCTGCCTTCCCGGCGAATCCGGGGATCGCGACGGTCAGGGCCAGCCCGGCGAAAAGCCAGCCCAGCACCAGGTAGGGAAGAAACCGGTACGGCGGCGGCGGCACCGGCCAGACGTTGTGGTACAGCACGAAGCCCGCGATGAGTACCCCGGCCGCCGGAGGAACGAGCTGGAGCAGCGAGCGGCGGCCGAGGTGCCGGGCGGCGGCCACGTTGGTGATCACGTACATGACCAGCAGGGACAGGGTCCCGATCGTCGCCAGGTAGAAGAACACGTTCAGCGCCGGGGTCCCGGCCAGCCGGAAGGCGGTGAGCAAGACCAGGCCGATGAGCATCTCCGCGGCCAGCGCCCGCTGCGGCACGCCGGTCGTCGCGGACACTCCGCTGAGCCGGCGCGAGGCCAGCCCGTCCCGGCCGAACGCGAACATCATGCGGGCGCCGACCGTCACCCCGCCGAGCCCGGCGCCGAGCGCGCTGAGCACTGCGCCCAGGTCGAGCAGGGCGGCCAGCGGGGTCCCCACGTACCGCCGGGCCAGTTCACCCAGGGGTGCCTGGGAATGGCGGAAGGCAGACACTCCCGCCGTGTCGGTGCCGAACCCGAGCGTCTGCACGGTAATGCAGGCCACGTAGAACACGGCGCCGAAAATGACCGCGGTGACGATCGCCCGAGGGATCATGCTCCTGGGCACGAGGGACTCCTCCCCTAGCGAGCCGGCCGACTCGAAGCCCGCGAAGGCCAGGAAGCCCGCCGTCGCAGCCAGGGTCAGGGCGGAGAGGCCGACCCCGGGCGGGAGCACGAACACCGTGCCGGACCAGCCCTGGCCGCCGGGCGCGGTCCCGGCGGCCAGCCGCCAGCAGATCGCGCCCATGAGCACGAGGATGAGGCAGACCGACACGATCTCGAACACCAGCACGGACCTGGTCGTCGGCCGGACTCCCCGGGCCGCGAGCACCCAGATGACCGCCCACGCGGACAGCGCCAGCGGGTACCAGTCGGCGTCCTGAACCAGTCCCGTGGTGCTCAGGAAGGCCCGCCCGAAGATGGCCACGCCCATGATCGAGACCGGCGGGAATACCAGGTATGTGCCGAGCAGCGCCCATCCGGCCAGGAATCCCGGCCGGGGGCCGAGGGTGTTGCCGACGAAGGCGTAGACCGACCCGGCGTGGCTGAACTCGGCGGCCAGCCGGACGAACCCGTAGGCCACCAGCCCGACGCCCAGGGCGGCGACCGCGAACGCCAGCGGCGCGGCCCGCCCAAGTTCGGCGGCCGCCGCCACCCCGGTGACCGACATAGCGAGCGTAGGCGCCATGACGCCGACCGAGACCGACGTCGTCTCCATGAAACGGAGCTCACGGCGCAATGCCGGCCGGGCGGCCGGCTCGGCTGAGTGCGGCTGGGCCATGCTGTCTTGACGGTTCATGATCGCGCCGCTCACCCTGCGAGCCAGCCGCCGTCGGCGACCAGGATCCGCATAAAGTCCTCGGCGACGGCGAGAGCGCTGGCCCGGCCGATGCCGGAGGCGGCCCCAGTGATCAGCGCGGCCCGCCCGGACAGGTCAGCGGCCATATCATCCCTCCCGCCGCATACGCGTCATCCACGGTAATACCCGGCCAGGGCCGTGCGCAGGGCCGCCCGGGCGCGGTGCAGCAGGACCCGCTGGTTCGCCGCGGAGACCCCCAGCGCGGCGCAGACCTCCTCGGCGGACATCCCGATTACGTCACGCATGGTCACCACCTGCCGCTGCCGTGACGGCAGCGTCGACACCGCCCGGTCGAGCTGGATCAGGGCTTCCCTGGACAGCACCGCGCTTTCCGGCGCGGTGTCCCACCGAGAGGTAACGTCGATGGAGGACCAGGTTCGCGCCGCCTCGCCGCCGGGACCGGTGAACCAGTCCTCCGCGCTCGGCTCGCCCCGAGTGACCAGCGGCGGCCGGGGAACCGTCCTGGCCTCACGAGCACCGCGGGTCCTGGCCCGGTTGACCAGGATGGTGAACGTCCAGGTGCGCAGCGACGAGCGGCCTTCGAACCTGGCCAGGCCGCTCAGCATTCCCAGCCAGGCCTCCTGGACCACGTCCTCGGCGGATTGCGGACTGTCCACGAACGACCGCGCCAGACGGAACATCGTCGGCGACCACCGCTCCACGAGCTGGGATATTGCCTCCTCGTCCCCCGCGCGGAGCAGCGCAACGAGGTCAGCGTCGGTGCAGGTAAGGTCATCTGCCTGGGACATCGCGGTCGCCTCCTGATCTCCGATGACCGCAGCGTCACTCGGCGCACCGGCGGGGCACCTCCCCCCTCACCCCATCTCACCCAGGTGAGACAGGCTGGGCGGGAGCGAGAAGCTGCCGGTTCGTTCGGCAAAATCTTGACCCGAACGGACCGGATGCCTGCCCTTGTAACGTCCGCGCGCCTCGCGGGACGGAACAGCCATGACAGCCATGATCGACAGCACCGACTGCCCGCCTGCTGACCTGGTGGCCACCCGGGGCAGCCTGCATCGCGTCGCGGAGCACCTGCTGGCCGCCGCCCGGTACGCCGCGTCCGGGGAGATCGGACTGGTCCCGGCGCCGGGCGGCTTCCGGACTCCGACGTTCGGCGCGGACGGCAGGTTCCTCGCCGTAGACGGCACCGACCTCGTCGTCGGCGACGCCGCCACGACCCGGCGGGCCGCCCTGACCACGCTCCGGGCGGCGGCCGAGTTCGCCGGCGTCACGCCGGGCGCCCCGGCCCGGGTGTACCGGCCCGCTACCCCGCTGGACCTGGACGGGCCGCTGATGATCGATCCCGGGGCCGCCCGTCTGCTGGCGGCGTGGTACCAGCTGGGCGCGCAGGCGCTGAGCCGGCTCGCCGCCGAGGTGCCCGGCGACCAGCCGAGCGCCGCCGTGCCGGGCCCGAGCGCTCGCCGCTGCCGCGGCCACCCCGGACAGGAGGACACCATGAGCGGACCGCGGCCGTGGCGTTCCTGGGCTCCGACGAGGCCGCCTACATCACCGGCCAGACGCTGTTCATCGACGGCGGCCTGACCCTGTACCCCTCCTTCGAGACGACCTGGCCTCCGAGTTACCTGAGATAACTGGGGCGGGCCGGCTATTGCGGGCGGTACCGGAAGAAGAGGAACCCGTCCTGCTCGCACAGCGATCGGATCTGCCAGCCGGGCCCGGACGGCAGGGCACGGCCGGCCAGGATTCGCTTGGCATCGCCGCCGGCTAGCAGCGGGCAGGTCGGCGGCCTTCTTGCGCTCGAGCGCCGGCGCTTCGGCGACGGTGATCACGATGGGCGGCGTGATCGCGGCGGTGAATAAGGCGGAATTCCAGTCGAGCCGGCAGGAACGGGAGATCACCGCCACGGGCACGGCCAGCGGCCCGTAGTGCTCCGCGCGAACGGTTCCGGCCGCGACGAGCACGACGTCTGCCTGGGAGCGGAGTACCGCGAACAGCGCCTGGTCGGCCGGGCCGCCCAAACCGCCGGACACGCCGGAGACCGCGGTGGCGCCGTCGATGCTGGCGATCATGTTGAGCCGCACGGCGGGCCGCGTCCGGACTGACGGCAGATCGCCGTACAGTTCGGCCGGGTCAACGGGGTCACAGGGAAATGGCAGGAGCTGCCGCATTGGTCGCCTCCAGGAGCCAGTGACCCGCGGAGCGGGCCGTGATGACTCATGGTCCCGTCAGCGGCATCCGGCGTTACGCCGCCGGCGCTGTAACACATCCCGGGTTGCCGGGACTCCGTCAGCAACAGACGACGACAACGATCGTGACGCAGAGGGGGAACACCTCGTGGCGGACACATACGACGTCCTGGTAATCGGCGCCGGGCCGGCCGGCGAGCACGCGGCGGGCCGGCTGGCCGACGCGGGCCTGCGGGTGGCCATCGTGGAACGGGAGCTCGTCGGCGGGGAGTGCTCGTACTGGGGGTGCATCCCGTCCAAGACGCTGATCCGGCCGGGCGACGCGCTCGCCGCGGCTCGCCGCGCACCGGGCGCCGCCGAGGCGGTCACCGGCCGGCTGGACGTGCCCGCCGCCTTCGCCCGGCGCGACTATATGACCTCCGGCTGGCGCGACGAGGGCCAGCTCCGCTGGCTGGACAGCACGGGCATCGGGTTCGTCCGCGGCACCGGCCGGCTGACCGGGGAGCGAGCCGTCGAGGTCGAGACCGCCGACGGTGCGATCCGGCCGCTCCGCGCGGTCCGGGCCGTCGTGCTGGCCACCGGCAGCCGCCCGTTCGTCCCCCCGGTTCCCGGCCTGGCCGAAGCCCGCCCCTGGGACAACCGCGCGGCGACCAGCACGAAGGAGGTCCCGCGGCGGCTGCTGGTGCTCGGCGGCGGCGCCGTAGGGGTTGAGATGGCCCAGGCGTTCAGGCGGCTCGGCAGCGAGGAAGTCGTGGTCCTGGAGGGCGCGGACCGGCTGCTCGCGCGCGAGGAACCATTCGCCGGCGAGGAATTGCGCGCAGCGTTCGAGGCCGAGGGCATAGAAGTGCCTGGCGGGCTGGCCGCCCGGGGCGGCGCAGGCCGCCTGCTGCTGTCCGCACCTGGCCGCTTCCTCCTCGACGGGGCCACCGCGCACGCCCGCCTGCACCTGACCGCCGGGCAGACGATGATGTTCGCGCTCCAGCACGCGCCGCTCTGGAATCCGCCGCTGGCGGCCTGGACGCCGGGCGAGATCGCGGCCCGGCTGGCGGACACGGCGGAAGGCTGGCGGTCCTGGTCGGCGATCCACCAGACCTACGAGGGGCCGTGGCGGGACCTGGTGCACCATTCAGGCCGGGTGCTGCAGGCGCTGACGTTCGCGCCGACCGGGGCCATCGTGGCCGCGCCCACCACGTCGCTGCCCGAGACGATCGGCGGGGAGCGCAACTGGGATTACCGCTACACCTGGGTACGCGACGCCTGCCTGACCATGGAGGCACTGTGGGTAGCGGCGTGCCCCGACGAGGCGGACAAGTTCTTCGGCTTCCTGGCTGATGCGGCAGCGTCGCAGCTGCAGCGCGGGGTGGACCTGCAGATCATGTTCGGGATCGGCGGCGAGCGCGACCTGTCCGAGCGGGAACTGCCGCATCTGGCCGGGTGGCGGGACAGCCAGCCGGTGCGGGTGGGCAACGGCGCGTGGACCCAGCGGCAGCTGGACGTGTACGGCGAGCTGCTCGGCGCCGCCCAGCGGCTGGTCGAGCAGCTGGGCGAGCTGGACCCGGTCACGCGGCGGTTCCTGGCCGCCGCCGCGGACACCGCCGCCGCCCGCTGGAAGGACAAGGATCAGGGGATCTGGGAGATCCGCGGCGAGCCCCGCGACTTCCTGTACTCCAAGCTCATGTGCTGGGTGGCCCTGGACCGGGCCATCACGCTGGCGCCGCAGCTCGGCGCCGGAGAGCGAGTCACCTCGTGGATGACCGCCCGGGACGAGATCCGGGCGGCCATCCTGGAGCACGGCTGGAACGAGCAGGCCGGGGCGTTCACCCAGGCGTTCGGCGGCGAGGATCTCGATGCCTCGAACCTGATGCTGGTGATCACCGGGTTCCTGCCCGGCGACGACCCGCGGATGAAGGCCACCATCGACGCCACCGCCGGCCGGCTGACCGACGAGCGCGGCCTGGTGTACCGCTACCTGGCGCAGGACGGGCTGGCCGGGGAGGAAGGCACGTTCCTGCTGTGTACCTTCTGGCTGGCCCAGGCGCAGGCGATGGCCGGAGAGGTGGACCAGGCGGTGGCCACGTTCGAGCGGGCCGTGTCGGCCATCAACGACGTGGGCCTGCTCGCCGAGGAGATCGACGCGGACGGCGAGATGATCGGCAACTTCCCGCAGGCGTTCAGTCATATCGGCCTGGTCAACGCCGCCTGGGCCATCGCCCAGGCCCAGCAGCGCGCTGCCTCGGCGGCGCCTGCCGGGTCGTCGCACAGGAGCTGACCATGGCCGGGAGCAGATACCGCATCGTGCTGCGGGGGCGGCTCAGCGAACGCTTCGAGTCCGCGTTCGACGGGATGGCCTTGGAACACGGCCCAAATCAGACGGTGCTGGTCGGCGAGGTCCGTGACCAGGCCCAGCTGTACGGACTGATCAGCCGGCTGCAGGAATTCGGAATCGACCTGCTCGCGGTGGAGCCTGACAACATCTCCGAGGTTAGGTCCGAGCCGGGATGACCCGACCGTCCAGGACGATCAGTCCGGGGTGGTGGAGGGTCTCGAGGTCGGTCCGCGGGTCGGCGGGAACCCCAGGCGTAGCACCCGCCGGCGACGTAGAGGTCCTGCTCGACCGCGCCGGGCAGGACGACCGCCCGCACGTGCAGGTCCACGGCCCGCCGCATCGCGGCCTCAGCCGTCCCCATGCACTGAGGATGCGCGCGGCCACCAGAAAGTTCAGCGTGTCACGCCGGAAGTGCCATTGACGCGGTGGCCGCGAACCGCTGCTCCAGCGCCTTCAGGCCGGGGATCAGCACGCCGTCGCGGACTCCGGCGATCACCTGGTCCTCGTCGGCCTCGTCACAGTCGAACCGCGAGGACCACTCCACGAAGGTGTGACCGGTCACGGTTACCGGCCGGGCGGTGATCGTAGAGGTGTAAGAGCGGACGGGCAGGCCCGCCGCGTGATCGGCAAAGGTGAACGCGATCCTCCGCCGCTGATCGTCGAGTCCGGTCAGGGTCTCCCGGTGACCGCCGGCGAGCGGGAAGACGCGGACACAGCCGACGCGGTCCGCGGGACCGTCCTCGATCTCAGCCGGCGGCAGCGCGGGGTGCCAGTCCCCGATGGCGCCGAAGTCCCGCAGCAAGGCCCACACCTCGCCGACCGGGCCACCGACCACCGTGCTCTGCGATATCTGCGGCATGTCAGCCTCCTGAAGGGTTGTGTGTCACAGTCCGCACTACGGCGGACGGGGGCCCGTTCACATCGGGTGCGGTTCGGGTACGGGCTGAGTCACGGCCGGGGAGGCGGCCGGGCCTGGCTCGTTCCGGCGCAGCAGCCCGAGTGCGGTCAGCGGGAAGATCAGCACGGACAGCAGGCCGGCGCAGACCAGCGCGGCGGCGGTCACCGAGCTGAGCTTGCCCAGCACCACGCCGATCTGGGTAGCGGTGACGATGAACGGCAGCGAGGTCGCCTGGAGCAGCCCGAGCGCCAGCGTCGGCCTGGTGCCGTTGGCGCGCAGGCCGAGCAGTGCGGGCAGGCCGCGCACGGCCAGCAGCGCGAGCAGGAACAGCGGGACCCGGACCAGCGCGGACGGGTTGTGCAGCAGTCCGGTCAGGTTGAGCCGGATCCCGCTGGCCACGAAGAACACCGGCACCAGGAAGCCGTAGCCGATCGCGTCCAGCTTGGTGCGGAAGTCCGGGTGCGAGGAGGAGTCGCGGTTCACCAGGCCGACGATGGCCCCGGCCAGGAAGGCGCCCAGGATGGATTCCAGGCCGAATCGCTCGGCCAGCACGGTGAACGCGACCAGCAGCAGGACCGCGAAGCGGACCCTGATCTCCGCGGTGGTGTCCTGCAGCCGCACGAGCACCTGGCCCAGCCGCACGGACCGGGCCGCGCCGGAGACCACGATGCCGGTGACGGCGACCAGCCCGGCGAAGGCGCCGAGCACGACGACCCTCGCGCCGGTGCTCCCGCTGGAGGAGGAGAAGAACAGGGACAGCAGTACGATCGCCGCGAAGTCGGCGATGCTCGCCGCGGCCAGGGCGGTCTGGCCGACCTGGCTGTTTACCTGGCCGGCGTCCTTGAGCACCGGGACGACGAGGCCGAGCGAGGTGGCCGACAGCGTGATCGCCAGCAGCAAGGGCTCGGACACCCAGCCGGCCGCCGTGAACGACGCACCCGCGCCATAGCCCAGCACCAGCGTGACCAGGTAGCCCAGTACGGCGAAGCGGAGCAGGCGGCCGCGCAGCTGGTGCACGTCGATCTCCAGGCCGGCCAGGAAGAGCAGGAACGCCAGGCCGAATAGGGCCAGGATCTGCACCGGCAGGTCGACGCGTACCCAGCCGAACCCGGACGGGCCGATGATGATTCCGCCGATGATCTCGAGGACGACTGCCGGGATGCGCAGCCGTGGCGCGAATCCGACCGTCAGCGGGGCGAAGACGGCGACGGCCGCGACCACGAGCAAGTTGGTGAATGACACGTCAGGCATGAGCGGTCACCAGAGTCGGGGCCTGGACGGCCACCAGCCGGCCACCGAGCCCCGGGTGGCCGCGAGTGGTATTGGTAGTGCCATATCGGTTGTGTCCCGCCACCTCGCCGAACGTTTCACCGGACCGAGGAGCGCGACGAGACATCAAGGAGGCGTGATGCCCGCCCGTTCGGCCGACGACGTCCGCATCGAGACCTACGGCGGGCCACGGGGCTTCCGGATGCGCTCTGTCGAGCGGGACGCCTTCACCCCCGCCACCGGCTACCCGGCCGGCCTGCTCATCGACGGCATCGAGCTGAGGGACCGGGTATGGCTGGACCGGGAGGTGCATGCGGGGCTATAGGTCGAAGTCGGCGCCGCCGCCCCGGATGTCCGGTCAGCCACAATGGGGTATGCCTACAGATGTGCTGGTCGGGCGGCGGCTGACCGTCGACGCGCTCCGTTCGGCCGTCGATACCGCTATGAGTGGCGTGGGCGGGGTCGTACTGGTGGCCGGTGAGGCCGGCATGGGTAAGACCGCGCTGGCCGTCGAAGCGGTGTCCTACGCGAAGGCGTGCGGCGCCGCGGCCGTGTGGGGAACCTGCTGGGAGGGCGATGGCGCGCCGGGGTTCTGGCCGTGGATCCAGGTGGTCCGGGCAGTGGCCGCCGGCGGCGCAGCCGGCCAGACCGTGCTGGCCGCACTGACCGGGGCCGCTGAGGTGAAGCGCGGCCGACTGGGCGACGAGTCCGCCGCTCGCTTCCGGACCTACGACATGGCGGTGACGTACCTGCGTGAACAGGCGGCCGAGCGACCGCTGGTGGTCGTGGTCGACGACCTGCACTGGGCCGACGTGTCGTCGCTGCGGCTGCTCGTGTTCCTCGCCCGCCAGCTGCACGACGCCGCCCTGCTCGTCATCGGGACGTACCGCGACCGGGAGGTAGCGGCCGACGATCATCCCGCCCGCCCGCTGCTGGCCGAGCTGGCCGGGCAGGCCGAGCTGCTCGGGCTCACCGGGCTGTCCGCCTGCGAAGTCGGACAGCTGATCGAGAAGGTGTGCGGCGAGCCGTCGCCGGCGGCGCTGGCCCGGGCCGTCCATGACCGTACCGCGGGCAACCCGTTCTTCACCCGGGAGATCGCACGGCTGCTCGTGGCGCAGGGCGTTCCCCTGGATCGCGCCCAGGTGGGCGGGGTGCCGCCCGCGGTGGGCGATGTGCTGCTGCGCCGCCTGGCCCGGCTGCCCCGTGAGGTGGTCGACCTGCTCGCCGCCGCCGCGGTCATCGGAAGGCACGTCCCCGTCGCGATAGCCGCCGCCGTGGCCGGCCTGCCGGCCGAGGACGCGGTGCCGCTGCTCGAGAGCGCCGTCCGGGCCGGCGTGCTGGAGCGGGACGAACCTGGTCGCGTCCGGTTCAGCCACGACCTGTTCCGCGAGGTCTTGGTCAGCGGACTGCCGACGGCCCGGCGATCGGCGCTCCACCTGGCGGTAGCCGGGCTACTCGAGCAGCACGCC
>Ga0335085_10005423_pt1 | contig 20483 bp, 14 predicted proteins | sample Lox_Sample_45_FD_206712 | JGI IMG/M metagenome (GOLD analysis project Ga0335085, IMG submission 206712) | Soil microbial communities from Loxahatchee National Wildlife Refuge, Florida, United States - Lox_Sample_4.5 | ecosystem: Environmental > Terrestrial > Soil > Wetlands | place: USA...
GAGGCCATGGTCCACGGCCCGTCCAAAGGACTCGAATTGCTCCGCGCGCTCGATTCGGACGCGCGAATCGCCGGCCACCATCGCCTGCCCTCCGTTCGCGCCCATCTGCTGGAAATGGCCGGCAACCATCTGGCCGCAATCAAACACTACCGGATCGCCGCCGACCGGGCGACGAGCCTGCCCGAACGGAACTATCTTATCAAGCAAGCCGCCCGCCTCAGCGAGACCACGCCATGCACAGACGGGAAGATTCGAGGCACCGATGAATAAGGAGCCGATGTACACAGCGAGCAATTATTGATGTGGCGCCGCAGAAGGGCCGGCAACTAACTCCAGATCTAAGAGGAGGTCCGCGCCAGTCACTATCTCGGCAAGATTGGGTCATTATTTGATTTTTTGGACTTGACGGGGGTCTCTTTCCAGCTTCAGATGGTATTGTGGATTCCGTGGGAACGCATTCCTGCACACGTGACCTCGCGGTCCGATGGTCGTGCCGTGGCCCCGAGAATCATGGCGGCAACGTCGAAGCCGTGAGTGCTTGAGCATCAAGCGAATCGCCCCCCACGCTTAGAGGACGAAGCCGATTACGCCGGTAGTCGGCTTTCGCATTGCAGCGGAACAGTTTTCGACCACCTGCAGCCGGCGAGATTGGATTTCGGCCCGGTCGAGATCGCCAAGGATGAAAGATGTTGAAATATGAAAATACTTTTGATACGATTCGCGGGCAATGAAAATATGTTGCATGACACATTGTCAACCGATCCCTCCGGGAACAAATTCTAGCGAGTTCAAGCTGCACATCGCATTTAAGGAAGGGCGCTTCTACGCGGCGGGGTCCTCATCGAGAACCTCGCAACTGGCAGTCCTTTCGTCATTACATTTCCTCTTCGGAGTTGGCATAGGGGCAAAGTGAAGTGGCTCACCAACGGCTTCCGAGCGGAGAAGGAGCAGGGGCATGCGTGCTCCTAGGGTACGGAGAAACGCAAAAACTACATAAGGAGAAAAATCTGTGTACACACGATATTACAATCCGGAAATCTTCGTTCAGTCGCTGGACGGTATTGACAAGAAGAATCACATAGTCGCCACGTACCATATGGACGACGAGCTTCCCGGAGAAGACTTCATCGACTACTTCGCCTTGATTCAGTCCATGGCCATTGAAGGCTCTACGGGGACATGGGAGAAGGTGGCGGAGGATACCCAGGACGTACGCGAGAAGCTGAGCGGGAAGATGGTGGGCTATTATGAAATCCCGACTCAAAATGCCTACCGGAAGTCGGCGGTAGTGCAGTTGGCATTCCCGATCGACGCGTGGATTGACAACGTCCCGATGCTGCTGTTGAGCATCGCGGGAAACTGTTTTGCCTATAGCCCCAAACTGCGGCTGTTAGATGTCCTCATCCCGGACGACTTGCTGGCCAAGTTCAAGGGACCCAAGTTCGGTGTGCCTGGCCTTCGCAAGGAGTTGAGTGTTCCCGAGCGTCCCCTTTCACTCCACATCATTAAGCCCAAGATGGGAATGACGCCGAAGCAGGTGGCAGACCAGTGCTACCAGACGGCGATGGGCGGCGTGGACATGATGAAGGACGATGAAATGACAAGCGACGTTTACAACAGCGTCTATGAGGACCGGGTAAAAGCGGTTCTGGAAGCGCAGGAAAGGGCTGAAGCCAAGACGCACAAGCGCACGATCTACTTCGTGAGCATTACGGATGAGCCGCGCAGAATCTTCGACAAGGCAGCGAGAGCGGTGGAATTGGGAGCCCGTGGGCTACTGATTTGCTACTCGGCAGGTCTACCAGTGATCCGCCAGATAGCGGAGGATCCCGCCATCAAGGTCCCCCTGCTCATTCACGCCTCGCACATGATTGCCGCGCAGCCCCGGATTTCCTGGCCGGTTTTCGCGAAACTCGTGCGGTTGTGCGGTGGCGACCTGATGCTCACGCCCACCTACTGGTCGAGCATTCCCATGGTGAGCCTGGAAGAAGGCATTCGCACGGCCCAGGTGAAACAAGCCCCTCTGGGCCACATCAAGCCCATGTGGCCGATGCCCTGCGCGGGCGTTTACCCAGGCTTGGCCCCTATCCTGATCGGGGAGTATGGAACGGACATCACCATTCCGGCAGGCGGAGGAATGCTGGGGCATCCGGATGGTTATACGGCCGGGGCGAAGGCGTGGCAACAGGCCATTGCAGGCGCGCTCTCGAAGGAGCCCTTCCTTGAATACGCTAAGAAGCCGGAAAACAAGGAACTCCGCCGCGCGCTCGAAAAGTGGGGCTACATCGAACGGCCTCGCACTCCGTGGCTCCGAGTTGCGCCCAAGTTCCACCCTAAGCCCATGAAGTTCGACGAGTAATAAGGGCCTGGTGTGGGCAACCCAGACGCCTTTTCTTCACGAAGTCGCGTGCTCCCCACCGCACTGGCAGACCGGGGCAGCGGGGGCACGGCATCCTTTAGGCCGGCGACTTGGCTTAATATGGCGGATCGCTAAAGGTTAGGAGGCCTGAACGGCGATGAGCTTGCATCGATTTCTCGCCTTTGACCTGGGGGCCGAAAGCGGCCGTGCCGTTGTGGGCACTCTCCAGGATGCCCGACTTTCCCTCGAAGAGATTTCTCGCTTCCCCAACGAACCCGTGCAGATTCGCGAGACCTTGTATTGGGACGTCCTTGCCCTTTACAACAATATTCTGAAAGGTGTGAAGGAATATACTCGCCGCTTCGGCACCGAAGTGGAAGGGATTGGGATCGACACATGGGGCGTGGATTTTGGGTTGCTCTCAGCGGGGGGAGAACTGCTCCAGAATCCTGTCCACCATCGCGATCGCCGGACGGCCTCAATGCTGGACGAGGTGAAGTCGCGGATTTCGCCGGAGGAATTGTTTCGCTGTACGGGCATGGCGCTGCTCGCCATCAACACCTCCCTCCAACTTCTCTCCTTGCGCGTGAATAAAAATCCCGTCCTTGATTGTGCATCGACGATGCTGATGATGCCGGACCTTTTCGCCTACTTCCTCACCGGGCGGATGTGCTGCGAGCGGACGAACGCTATCTCGACGCAATTGCTCGATCCCTTGAAAAGCGAGTGGAGCGCAGAGGTTGTCGGCAAGCTGGGTTTGCCTTGGTCACTCTTGCCGAAGCTCGTGGATCCGGGCACGGTGCTGGGCGAGGTGCTTCGCCCAGTGCGGGAGGCCGTGGGCCTGAAAAGTGGTGTTGTCATCGCCCCCTGCACGCACGATACGGCCTCGGCCGTGGCGGCGGTCCCCGCCCAGGGGGATGACTGGGCCTTCTTGAGCTGTGGCACGTGGTCGGTTGTGGGGACGCTGACCTCGGATGTGGTAACGACACTTCGGGCGTTCGCGGCCGGCGTATTCAATGAGCTGACGATTCAAAGCCGCTTCCTTTGTCGCAACATAAGCGGCCTGTGGCTGCTTCAGCAGGCGCGGGCGGCGTGGACGCGCGCGGGTCAATCGTATTCCTACGAGGAAATCGTCAAGCTTGCGGCGCAGGCGCCGGAAGGGGGACCACTCATCAATCCGGATGTGCCAAGATTCCTCGCGCCACAGGATATGGACCAGGCTATCCAACAATACTGCGCAGAGACGGGGCAGGCGGTCCCTAAACATCCGGGAGAAACGGCCCTGTGCATCATGGAGAGCCTGGCGTTTGCGTACCGTCGGTGGCTGGACGAGATTGCTGCGCTGTCAGGCCGCTCCTTCCGCGCGTTGCACCTCATCGGTGGGGGAGCGAAGAATTCCCTTCTTTGCCAGCTCACCGCTAACACCACGGGGCTCCCGGTTGTGGCCGGGCCTTCGGAAGCAACCGTGGCTGGAAATGTGATGGTGCAGGCGGCGGCGCAAGGGTACGTCACTACGCCGCAGGAGTTGCGCGAAGTGGTCCGCCGCTCATCCGAGCTTGTGGAGTACAGGCCTCAGGATACGTCGCGTTACCAGATTCGCTATGACGAGTATTTGCGCCTGGTGGCGAAGTTCCCGGAATAAAATCCCAGCGGAATGCGGGCGCTCATCCGCCACAGTGGAGCCTAAGGCAGGAAGGAGTCCCACGAATTGATTCGAGGAAGAATAGTAGATTTGAGCCACAGGCTCCGTCCCGGCAAGGAAGAGTACTCGCTTGAGCTAGAAACCCATTTCACCGATGATCTATACCCGCAATACAAGAGAGCGGCGGACGTATGGTACATCTTGCAGGACGTGCGGATGTCCTCCCACTGCGGGACGCACATCGAGTTCCCATATCATCACAACCGCAGCGGGCTGGATGCGGGCTCATTTCCGCTGGAAAGGCTGATTGGCGATTGCCTGCTTCTGGATTTTTCGCACAAGAGGGCCGGGGACGCGCAAACGAGCGAGGCCATCACCCTCCCTGAGCTCAAGATCTTCGATAATGAAATCCAGCCTGGGATGATGCTTTTGTTTAATTTCAACTGCGCGCAATTCTACGGCACCCCGCGCTCCCACGACCGGCCTCACCTGACTTACGAGGCGATCGAGTGGCTTGCCCTCGAGAAGAAAATCGGACTGATCGGCACCGACGCATCGGGAATTGAAAAGAAGGATGTGCCCAACCAACCGGGTCATCAGATTCTCATGGACAATCAAATTCCCATTATCGAATCCGCTGCGAACTTGGACCACCTCAGGAAGCGAAAGTTCACGCTCTTTGTGCTCGCCCTGTGCGTGGAGGGGCTCGATTCCTGTCCGGTCCGCTTGATCGCAGTCGAAGACGAATAGGTGAGACCTTCATCATGAAAGCAGACCAGGCCTTTTCGCTTTACAAGCAGATGGTGCGCATCCGCCGGTTCGAGGAAGAACTCTTCCGGCTCTTCCTGAACCGGCCCATGCCTGGAAGCATGCACCAATATGTGGGTGAAGAAGCTGTGGCCGTGGGTGTGTGTGCCCATCTCACCCGGGAGGACTACGTAACCAGCACCCACCGGGGGCACGGCCATTGCATCGCCAAGGGAGTGGACCTCAAGGCCATCATGGCGGAAATGTTTGCGAAAAAGACCGGCTGTTGCCATGGCATGGGGGGCTCGATGCATATTGCCGACTTCAGCGTGGGAATGCTGGGGGCCAACGGCATCGTAGGGGCAGGGATTCCCATTGCCAGTGGCGCCGCGTGGGCCTGCCAACTGCGGCACCCAGGGCGCGTCTCCGTCGCCTTCTTCGGGGAAGGGGCGGCCAACGAGGGCGCATTTCACGAGGGGATCAATCTGGCGTCGGTGTGGAAGCTCCCCGTGGTGTTTGTATGTGAGAACAACCTGTACAACTTCTCTGTGCACTATAAGAAGACCATGACCATTGACAATGTCGCCGACCGAGCCGCCGCTTACGGAATCCCCGGTGTGGTTGTCGATGGAATGGACCTGCTCGCGGTCTATCGCGCGGCCGGCGAGGCCATCCAGCGCGCACGCCAGGGAGGCGGGCCAACCCTGATGGAGTGCAAGACCTATCGATTTGTGGGCCATTCCAGATTTGAGCCGGCAGGGTATCGGACGAAGGAAGAAGTGGAAGAATGGAAAAAAAGGGATCCGATCCCGATGTTTCAAGAACGGCTTATTTCAGAGTTTAAGGCATCGAAGGCGGATTTCGACAAGATTGAAGCGGACGTAAGCCGAGAGATGCAAGTGGCGGTTGCGTTTGCGGAGCAGAGCCCCGATCCCGGCCCCGATGACTATGCGCATTACATTTTTGCATGAAGGACGGATGGGTCTACCGTGGAAGCCGCCACACTTTCGCAAGCCTTAAGGCAGGCGATCATCGAGGAAATGCAGAGGGATGATTCTGTCGTCCTCCTGGGCGAGGACATCGGGGCTTTGGGTGGAGCCTATACCGTGACCTCAGGCCTGCTCGAGATGTTCGGCGGCCAACGAGTGCGCGATACCCCCATATCCGAAACGGGCATCGTGGGCGCCGCGGTGGGGGCAGCGATGACGGGCTTGCGTCCGGTGGCAGAAATTCAATTCAACGATTTCCTCACTTGCGCCATGGACCCGATCTGCAACCAGGCGGCCAAGCTGAGATTCATGATGGGCGGCCAGATCAAGATTCCCTTGGTCGTCCGGGCGCCCGTGGGAGCCGTTGGGCGGGCGGCCCAGCATTCCCAATCCCTGGAAGCCTGGTTCATGCACACACCTGGTCTGAAGGTGGTGTTGCCTTCGACCCCTTACGATGCGAAGGGACTTCTGAAGACGGCAATCCGCGACGACAATCCGGTGATGTTTTTTGAACACAAGCTGTTGTACGGCGCGCGCTCCCCGGGAGGGAAAGCCGCGACGGCGGTGGGCAGCCTGACCGCGGCATTCCGACCGGCTCCCGAGGACGATTACACGGTGCCTTTTGGCGTCGCGGATGTGAAGCGCGAAGGGAGAGACGTCACCGTAATTGCTACGGGCTTCATGGTGCACCAGGCCCTCCACGCGGCGCTGGAGCTCGAGAAAGAGGGAATTGACGTGGAGGTGATCGACCCGCGAACGCTAGTCCCTCTGGACAAAGAGGCGATCTTCCGGTCGGTGCGCAAGACATCGCGGCTTGTAATCGTGAGTGAAGATGTCTTAACGTGCGGCGTGGGTTCGGAAATCTCCGCTCTGGTGGCCGAGCATGCGATCGACTCATTGGACGCTCCCATCCGGCGGATCTCCGTTCCCGACACGTCTATACCCTTCGCGCCCGTCATGGAGCGAGCTGTCGTACCACAACTCCACCAAATCACCCGCGTAATAAGGGAGCTTTTCGATTAGGAGTGGAGCTTTGCCCACACTTGTCCGGATTTGCAAGCCGTCGAATTCCCGAGGGCACTCAATTGTGGGCATGGGGGGGCGGACGTGAATTTCGCGTTTATCTTCGATGTCGATGGCGTGCTGCTGCGCACTATGGAAGCGCACTTTGAGTGCTACAAGCAGGCTCTCGAGGAGGCAAACGTACCCATCGAAAGGGCGCAGTTCTTCCGCCAGGCGGGCATGACGGGACAAGAGCAGATCAAGTATTTTGCCGCCAAAGCGGGTGTAAAAGTTGACGTCGAAAGGATCTACGGGCGGAAGCGTGAGCTGTTTCAAGAGCACAGGGATGCTGCTGAGACCATCGACTGTAATGTCCGGCTGCTTAGTGCCCTGAAATCGGCAAAATTTCCCGTGGCGATCGCAAGCGGGAGCTCCCGAAAATCCTGGGTCCCGCTTCTTGCCAAGTTCGGCATTCAAGCGGATGCGATGGTAGGCGCGGAAGACGTGGAACACGGCAAGCCCCATCCCGATCTTTATCTCCGTGCCGCGCGGGAGCTTGGAATTCCCCCCTCGGACTGCATTGTCTTTGAAGACTCAGACGCAGGAATTGACGCCGCCAAGGCCGCCGGCATGAAGGCGATGCGCTTTTATGATAATGTGGCGGGGAAATGATCCAGTTCGGTGTACGGTGCGGCTCTACTCAGCCCAATCTGGGAGTGGCTTGGCATTTGATTGAACAGGTCACCTCGAAACGATCCGGGCGCAAGAGTAAAAGTCGAAAAATCGCGTCAACGGGACGTAACCCATGATGAAGAAGAGGAGGATCTCATGATCGGAAACCATACTTTTGGAGCGTGCTTGCCAACCTTTGGGAACTGTGCGGACCGTTACTGCCTGGGCGGTTATGGCGGCGGCGGGAATACTATGGAGGAGATGCTCGATCTCTCCAAGCAAGTGACGGACCTCGACGGGCTCGAGTTGGTCGGGAATTGGCATGTGAACGACCAGAACATCCGTGACGTGGCGAAGATGTTTAAGGACCGGGACCTGAAGATCTGCATGCTGGTGCCTGACTTGTGGACACAGGCGAAATGGGGCCGAGGAAGCATTGCTGCGCCTGACGCCAAGACAAGGGAAGCAGCCATTAACGAGATCAAAAAAGTAATGGATTGGGGAGCGGAACTCGGCTGCCCCTATGTTGATGTGTGGCCCGGGCAGGATGGATATGATTACTGCTTCCAGGCCGACTATCTCGAAGCCTGGAAATGGCTCCGCGACGGAGTTGCGGTTTGTGCCGAGTACAACAAGAAGGTGCGTGTCTTAGTGGAATACAAACTGAAGGAACCGCGCACCCACTGTTTCGTCAACAGTGCCGCCAAATCGATCCTGTTGTTGCAGGGACTGGATAATGTCGGCGTCCTGCTCGACATCGGGCACTCTCTCGCCGCGGGGGAGAATTTCGCGGAGGCGGCCGCCCTTTTAAGCAGCTTCGGGATGCTTGACTACCTTCATCTCAATGACAACTACCGGAGCTGGGATGACGACATGATGTTTGGCTCCGTGCACTTGGTGGAAGCCCTGGAGTTCATATACTGGCTAAAGCGAATCAATTACAAGGGCTGGCTAACGCTGGACATTTTCCCCTACCGCGAAGACGGAGTGCGAGCGGCATCGCAGTGTCGCGATTGGGTCAAAGCTCTGTCCCGGGCCATCGATCGTATCGGCATGGAACCCATCGCGGAGATCATCCGCAAGGCTGACGCTTGCGAAGCCATCGACTTTGTTCGGCGCGCCTTGGTCGCCGGTTGATGGAGGCTCATGTGACCGCAATCGAACCTTTTGCGTATAAGGCTGACATTCGGCGGCTGGTCGGCGCGTTGCGCGGGGAAAAAACTGACCGCGTTCCGCACTTCGAGATTCTTATCGAAGATCAGCACGTCGAGCAGTTGCTGGGGCGAAAGGCGGGCAATACCCTTGGGGTCGGAGGTGACCCGGCCAAGGGTCCGGAGGCAGGAGAAGGCACGCGGCCGATGTATCCCCGCGACTACATCGAGCTTTGCCAGGCCATCGGTCAAGACGCCATTGCCCTGGAAGCGATCTGGACCCCCTTGAAGCAGGAACGTCCGGATGGCGCCGTGGGATTGATTACCGATCGGAGCGTCAAGAGGCGCGCCGACTTGGAACGTATCATCTGGCCGGGAGAAGCCGAAATAGAAGAACGCCTTCGGTATGTCCGCGAATACATCGAGGCAGCTCGCGGCACGGGCATCGGGGTCATTTTCCTGTGCGGTTCCGCATTTCAGACCCTCTACGAATTCGTCGTAGGCCTCACGGACTGCATGGTAATGATCATGGAGGAACGTGACCTGCTGGAAGAAATGATGGCGCGGTCCGCGGACTACTTTGCCTGCCTGGCCCGGCGAGTCGTCAACGCGGGGATAGACGTCTTCTTTGCGGCGGACGACTTCGCCTTGAAGACCGGCCTGTTCGTGCGCCCCTACATCTTCGAGGAAGTGTGGCGACCGCACTTCGATCGTATTCTGGCACCGGTCCGTGAGGCAGGGATTCCCATCATGTTTCACTCGGATGGCAAGATCGACGATGCCATCCCCATGCTGGTGGAAATGGGTGTTAACGCCATCCACCCCATGGACCCTTCGGGCGTCGATTATCGCGATTACAAGAAGCGCTATGGCGATCGCCTGACCCTTTTTGGAAACATCGACATCACCTGGCCCCTTGTGGAAGGGACTCCCGCAGATGTCGAACAGGACGTCCGCGCGCACATGGAGGTTCTGAAACCGGGGGGACGCTGGGTGGCCGCCAGCAGCCACAGTATCGTCAACTACATCCCGCATGAGAATTTCATTGCCATGATCAATTCCTTTCACAAATATGGAGTGTATTGATCGAGGAGGATCGGCAAACCCCACCACAGTTATTTAGTAGAGGTGAAACGAACGGTCATTTCTCCGTGTTCGCCGAGATGTATCCTCAGCTCGATAATGAAAAGCACCATGCCTTCTTCGTCCAGCAGCGGCCGGCCTTTCATAAGTTGCGCAGCATGCGCTGGCCCCGGGGGTTATTGACATCGCGCAAAGTTCCGACCCAGTGGTGGACTCAAACATCGGTTCTACGGATCTGTTTAGTCCAACCGCGCGTCGACCTTCTGGAGAAACGCTTCCTAGGACCGACCCCGTTCACCTGCCGGCGAGCTGTATAAAAAGAAGGAAGGCTTGAAAATGTCCATTTCGAGACGTCGTTTTCTTAGAACAACTACCTGCGCGGGAGTAGGGATTGCAGTCCGGCAGCCTGTGCTTCCGGACTCGCTTCTTGCCTCGGTTAGCGATTGGGACATTCAGTCTGATCTCACAGGGGAGCGCGTGGCGTATACACCCGCCACCTGGTATAGGCCGTACCGCTCGAAAATTGCTAGCGCGGCCGACTTGCGCACTTGGGTTCAGGTGGATTTGGGGTCGACCAAGCCGATCGATACCATCAAACTATATCCCGTTTATCAAGGTTTCCCGGTGCGCTTCAAGGTTGAAATTTCGGATGACCCTTCCTTAGCATCGGCTCGCAAGATCGCAGACCGCACTCAAGACGACTACCCCAATCCTATTGATCAAGTAGTTGGCTTTCGAACTGAGGGCGTTCGTGGACGCTATGTGCGTCTGACCGTGACGCGGGCCCGACTATTATGGCGGGCCGACATCTATGGATTTGCCCTGCGTAAGCTCGAAGTCATTTCACGCGGGAAAGACATCGCGGAGCGCTGTCCAGTTACGGCAGATACAACTTTCGGCAATCCATCCGATTTTGCCCAACTGACGCGTCCACCTCGTCCCATGGGAGAATGCGTAGTCACCGATCATCCGGAAAACGTCTCCGACCCATTGACGTGGAGACCGGTGGCCTACCGACTGAATGCTCCCCTGTCAGGAGTTTCCCTCCAAGGTGGTGTCTTCGAGACTGCGATGGAGAACAACATCCAATACCTACTGGAATCGTTCAGCGTCGACGACCTACTGAATGAGTTTCGTAATCGGGCTGGAAAACCCAACCCAAGCCCACTAAAAGATTCCCGGTCCTTCTGGATCTATGACTTGCCTGGATCGAATGCTGGCCGGTTCCTGATGGGAGCCGGGAATACGCTGCGGTGGATACAGCACGAGGAACTGCGCCTCCGGTTGAATGCAGTGATCGACGGCATCGAAGAGTGCCGCCAGCCTGATGGCCACATCATGGCCTTTCCCGAGGACACGATATTCGTCTCTGAAAGGGGAGGGTATACGTGTGCGTGGTTGACCCATGGTCTTATTGAGGCAGGCTATGCCGGCAATCCGAAGGCGTTTCAACTCCTGCGGGGATACTACGATTGGTTTAACAAATGTCCCTATCTGCCGGAACTCATGCGCCGCGCCGGCCAGGGCATTCAGGGCATGATCGCGAATGCGCGGATGTATTTCACGCCAGTTGGAAAGCCCGAAGACATCCAGCTTGTTCAGCGCTATTTCCAAGAGAACTATTGGCTCGACGGGCTCGCAAAACGCGAAGAAGCTATGGTCTGGCAGTATCCTTACGATCGCCCCCACTGCTACTTGCTGACGGATTTCGAAGCATATCTTGATCTCTATCGTGCCACAGGCGACAAGCGTTACCTGGACGCGATGCTGGGGGGCTGGAACCTCTTTCATGACCAATGGGAGCACGTCGGCGGCACCATAGCGATTGTAGAGGAGGAAGAAGACCCGCCTAAGTCATATCGACTTCACGGCGTGCCGAGAATGTACGGGGGAGATGCCGTGCAGACAGGCGAGCTCTGCGGGAGTGTTTTCTGGACCCTCTTCAACCAGCGTTTGCACTACCTCGACCCAGAGCGCGAAGCATACGTAACGGAGATTGAGAAATCGATTTACAATGCAGCGCTGGCAAATCAGGATGCCTCAAGGGGCATCATCTATCACGCTAAGCTACTCGGCACCAAAGAAGAGAGCACTCGCATAAACAGTTGCTGCGAAGGTCAGGGAACAAGGCTGTACAGTTCCCTTCCGGAGCACATCTACTCAATTGCGTCGGATGGCCTCTACGTCGATCTATTCGAACCTTCGACGATCCGGTGGTCGCAGGCTGGTGATCCGCTCGAGCTCACGATGGCGACGAAGTTTCCTTTCGATCCGGAGGTTGAGCTGCATTTTTCTCTGGCAGGACCGGTGAGAACGAAGATTCGTGTTCGCGTGCCTTCCTGGGCCGCTAAGGAAATGCAGATACATATCAATGGTGTTGGTACGTCGGTAGGCAAGCCTGGAACATATGTCACTTCGGATCGTCAGTGGTCAGATCGTGACACCATTTCCTTTACTTTGCCGATCGAACTCCGAATTACGAGGTATACAGGAGTCGAGCAGATTGCTGGCCATCAACGTTACGCAGTCGAATATGGTCCCATTCTGTTGGCTGCCGCCGGTTCGGAAGAAGCCACACTACGTGTTGTGAATGCGAAACGCCACGAAGATATTCCAGGTCAACTCCAACCCAAGCCAAATCGACCATTGCATTTTTCGGACCCGCAAAATCCTGGGATAGAATTCATGCCGTACTGTCAAGTATCCATGGAAACATTTACATGTTTCCCGGTCATCGACATCGGGGCGGAAGCTTAGGGCACCTTCCGCTAGAAGCCTGTCGGGGATAAATTTTGATTTCGGCTCGAAAGGGGGCCTCAACAGATCATGGCCGCAGATCGGGTCACTGAAACCGCAAATTTCTGGGTCAGGATTCCGACGCTATCGCACACCACCATACCGCCGTCTACCTGTTCTATGGGAGTTCAGGTGTCACCACTGATCAATCTAACAAGTCGGGCGTATGAAGCAGCAACAACGCTTGTGTCTGGAACTCTGGGAACAGCCCCGGTCTGAATGCCACGTGAGGAGCTTATGATGAAGCGACGTGAATTCCTAAGTGTCGGCCTACTCACAACTGCTGCCGTTGGAGTGCTAAACGAAACTGCAGTGGCGAGTAACCCCTCGCAGGCCGAGACCGTGGATGGCTGTCGTGTGGCGCTGACGGGAACGGAGGTTGAGCTCCATGCACCGACCTTTGGTTTCATGCTTGATACCTGTGCCGGCCTCAGAGCACGCTCCTGGGAAAACAAATTGAGCGGGCGGACGATCCAGTTGGAGGGTGATTCTGAACTGGACGTTAATCTGGACGCGGCGCAGGAACGAATCTGGATCCTGGGATGGAAACGGAACAATTCACGGGCGAATTCAACTGACTTCAACCAGGACCCCGGATATCAAGAGGGCTATGCTCGCCCCGACTACAACGATTCAAAATGGCGAGACATTATCAATCTTACCGTGGGGGAAGAGTCTCCGGCGTCGTTTACGTGGGGCCGGACGCACCTCGCGATTCCGGCATCCGCCCATGACGAGCCGCTCTCGCTGACTCTCGGCGGGTTTGGGCTCTACGATCACCGTTTCATGCATGTGTTCCTGAACGGCAACGATGTGGGGATGCGGCGGACGACGGGGCGTTGGCATGAGCCTCTTAAGATTGATCTCGGGCCTGGGTCGGGCGCGCATCCTTTTGTACGCTTTGGACAGGATAATCTTATCGCCGTGCAGTTATCGGAGTTTGTGACCCGCACCGGCCGTCTCGACGAACTTGATCCTCTCCACATGCAGTCAATCCCCGCGAGCCTGACGGGGACGTGTACTCCCGTGCCGTTTGAGCAATATTTGACCGTCGGCCTCCCACCCACAAAGGTCAAATGGGAAGCGGCCCATCTGGTTTCGAAACGCGACGGGCCTTCGGGTGAGGCCGGTTTCGAGTTGAAATCGGACGGCGCCGGCCTTTCGGCGTTGGTGACATATCGTTGGAATGGATCTGAGCCCGTCCTGCACAAGTTTATGAGCATCTCCAATCGCGGCGCCGGCCCGGTGAGAATTCTGGATGTGAGTTTGGGAAACTACCGGACCAACCTCGCAGTCACGGAAGGCGAAGTGGGATTTCCGGTTTATGTCGAGGGCGAGTTCTTCATGGGTTTGGCACACCCATATGGTTGGGCGACGGGGCAGGAGGGAACAGTCCGGCTTAAACAATACCCGGGAACAAAACTCCCGATGGGCCAGACGTTCAATTGCATGGAAGCCGTCTATGGAGTTGCGAAAAGCGATGAAGCCCGGAAGACCTTTCTTTCTCACCTGCATGGACGGATGCGGCGCGTTATTCGTGGACATGATAAGCCTTACGCCATTTTCGACGCTTTTGGTGGTCGGCCCGACGGCAAGAACCCCTTTGATGAGACGGAAGAATATTTGCTCGATAACCTTACCAAGGTCGCCGAGGGGGGCAGGGATTCCGGTTGCCGCTTTGATTACCACTCCATCGATTTCTGGGTGGATTATCACGGTGATCTCACCGAACCCGACGTGCAACGCTTTCCGCATGGGTTCAGCAAAATCATGCCGGAGTTGAAGAAACTCAACATGCTGCCCGGTCTGTGGATTGACAGTTCGTGGGAGAACTGGTCGGTGGGCGGCAATCCCGCCGTCAAACCGGACCTTGCCAACGATCCTCGTTACGTCAGCACCGGATACGACGGCATCGGATGGGATGCGCTTTGCCGGGCCAGCGAGCCCATCAAGAGCATGTACTCGCGTGCCTTTCGCCATCACATCCGGGAGAACGGTGTCCGCCTGCTGAAATTTGATAACTTCCGCCCACTTTGCTACAACCCCCAGCATGACCATTTGCTCGGCGTGTATTCCACGGAGGCCATCAGCAATGCCGTGATTCAGTTCCTTCGTGACCTCGATGCGGAGAGCCACGAGGTTTTTCTGATGCTTTACTGGGGCTATCGATCGCCCTGGTGGTTGCTCCACGCGGACACCCTGTTCGAGCCGGGTCTGTTTATGGAGGCATCTTATCCAAGCTCCGTATCGGCCCCCTATGCGCGGGACAGCGTGACGGCGGGGCTGGACCAGGCCCAGTGGTATTGCGTGGATGTGCCGCGTCTGGGGAAAGACTCTCTGGGTATTTGGCTTTCGGACTGGGGGTGGAATAGCTCGATTGGGAGTGAGCGTTGGCAGGAAGGCTTCGTGATGGATATGTGCCGCGGCAGCCTGCTGGCTCAACCGTGGACCGACACTTCGTGGCTCTCGCCACCCCAGCGCCAGCAGATGGCGGATTTCATCGCCCTCCTCAAGGAACGGGCTGATTGTTTCGGCAACCCCCGATTTATTTTAGGGAATCCCTGGAAGAACGAGCCCTACGGGTACTCTTGTTCAAACGGCAAGCGAGCTTTCATCGTCCTCAATAACTGCACCTGGAAGGACGCGTTCCTGACGCTGGAACTGAATCCGTCCTGGGGGCTGCCCAATTCCCAGGCTTTTGATCTCTACCGTTGGTATCCACACCCGGCGCTACTGACGTGTCAAGGGGATGGCTCCTCGCGACAAGCGCCAATCGCTCTCAGGCCTTTCGAGGTAGTTTTGCTTGAAGCCGTGACGGTGGGCGAAGCCCCTTCCTTGAATCGCCTGTTCTCCCCCAAGCCGAGGTCTGTCGCCTTCCCGGAGCCAAGCCGCGAACTTGTCATCGAGACCTCCGGCAAGCCATCGAGACTGGCGATCAAGGGAAGGCTGCCGAGTTGCGGGAGCGGCGGAACGCTGGCGATTGAAGTGCGGATGGCAAAGGGTTCCCTGGCTTTCATGTCGGGTGACGTGGGGAAGAATTTTGACATGCATGGCCAGCTTGCCGGAAGAGATGTTGATTGCCACCCGGTGCTGGGTAAGAGTCTCGCTGGGACGGCCTGCTGGCAAGCCTGGCGCGTTGCAGTGGAGGCATCACCGGATTCGCGACCATTCGAGTTCATCCTGGGCAATAGTTTTGAAAAGGACGTGGTGTTGACCACGGCTGCGCACTTTCTTCCCATATGAGAGGCCAATCCTATTCACCTGTAGGAAGGAACCTAAAAGACATGCGCTTGACTTTAGCGACGTTCCTATCTTCAATCTTCCTGTCAGCGGGATCAATTTTTGCGCAGTCCGCCGCTGTTTCTCCGGGGCAATCGGCCATTCCGCCTGCGTGGCGAAACTCGATACCGAATGCGCCGCGGACTATGCCTCTCTATGAAAGAACGATTCCAAACGCCACGGCAGCTCCGGATGAGGAAAAGCAAGGATCGCTGTTCGGATGGGCGATGGCCGAGAAAGTCTCCAGGCCTACGATCACCGCTTACCTTCCAGCACAAGATAAATCCGTCGGCTCAAGTGTGATCATTTTTCCCGGCGGAGGCTACGTCATGGAAGGCCTTTCAATTGAAAGCACGACTATTGCTGAGCTATTGCAGGACCGGGGTGTCGCGGCCTTTGTGGTGAAGTATCGCTTACCGAGCGATGTCACGATGGTGGATAAGTCAATCGGGCCCTTGCAGGACGCTCAGCAATCAATCAGGCTGCTGCGTGAGCACGCGTCGGAATGGAACATCAATCCCAGCAAGGTAGGTGTGATGGGGTTTTCAGCGGGTGGACATTTGGCGTCTACCGTGGGCACTCACTTCTCCAAGGCCTACGTCCCCAACGACGACAATGTGAATCTGCGTCCGGATTTTATGGTATTGGTCTACCCGGTCATCAGCATGATGAACGGCCTTACGCATAAGGGGTCGCGCGAGGCATTATTGGGCACGAATCCGACGGACAAACTGGTCCGCCTATTTTCTAATGAGCAGCAGGTAAATGATGAAACTCCGCCGACACTTCTTCTGCATGCGGCGGACGACAGAATTGTGGACGTAGATAATAGCATCGACTTTTTTGAGGCACTACGCCACCATAAGGTGCCCGTGGAGATGATTGTTTTCCCGAAGGGAGACCACGGATTCTTTCTCATTACGCGAGATGAATGGATACAGCCGATGTTCTTGTGGATGACGCGAAATGCCTGGATGAAGCCGTAGCGATGCGCCTGACTGCGGGTTCGCAATCACCTCGATTTGACACGATGTGTTTGCTGGCCCCCTCTGGCCCTGTACACAAATCGGGAGATTCCTGATCACCCGGTTAGGTCGGAACTATGATCGACCTCCGGAATTAAGCTCAACCTCATTTTTCCGATCCCTGGACCGGACGAGATGGGCCTAAACTACTTCAAGCACGGAAGCGCCATCCCCTACAGGCTGATGAAAAAGCCTTCAGAGGAGGCTTTCGCTGCCGTTGGCGTTGAAATGATTGGAGATTTGGCGGGGTAAAGCCGCCGCTACCTCGCGCCGAATGACTTTTCATCAGCCTCCCAAGGAGAGAATCATGAAACGACGAGACTTTATAAAATCTGGGCTGGTATCACTGGCATCAACGAACGCACTCGGGTCAGCAGCCATTGCTGATCTGGGAGCGGAAGGCAAGTACGAGGAGGGACGAAAGCTAACCCTGGGGAACAAGTACCTGGATTGGAATTTCCTGATGACCGGTGGAACCCTCAGGAGTGCGAGTCTACGCAACAAATTGAGTAGTCGCGACTATGAGCTTGCCGACTCCAAGGAATTCCGAATTACCCTCTCAGCGTCGAAATCGCGAATTGAGATCCCCTGGTGGTATGTCCACTTGGGTCCGGATAATGACACCGCCACTCCCGACAGCGAAGAGGGACTGAGGGCCGGATATCACCTCACGGATTTCCAGGACGAAGAGCGCTGGGGAACGACGCTCAATCTCCTGCTGCGGGGAGGTGACAGGGTGGAGTCGCCGCCGGTGTTCAACGGCTACGGCTGGTTCCGGCAGTGGTTCGAACTCCCCAAGGATGCCGAGGGGTCCCCGCTCTTGCTTTGCCTGGGAGGCTACACGCAGGAGGATTGGAACCAGTATTGGGTGTTCCTGAATGGAAAGCCGGTGGGCAACTGGAAAAGCTCCGGCCGCTGGCGGATTCCCGAAGAACTGGCGCTCGACCCGGGATCGCCTGAATATTCGGCCTTTCGCTTCGGGGGGGGCGAAAGGAACCTCCTGGCTGTGCGCACCTATCAGGCGGACAGGCGGTTCGAAGGGATCCGCGAAGAGATTCTGGACCGCTATATCTTTGAGGGCCGGCTCGCCGACCAGTTCATCAGCGTGGGACAACCTTACCTTCACGTTTCGGATTTCAAGCTGGACCGTTGGCAAAAGGTTGAAAGCGAGGAGCAGCCAGGATTTGTTTTTGAACTCAGCAACTCGGAACACCAATTAGGCCTCACTGTCCATTACCAACTCGATGAATTCATTCGCAGGAAGTGGTTCGAGATCAAAAACACCTCGGCACAGGATCGGCTGCTTCTGGATGTGGACGTGGACGACTTTGTTTTGAACGCCGCGATGACGGAGGGTGATATGGGCCTTCCTGTCCTCGTTGAGAAGGAACTATTCTGTGCGGTCGAACACCCGGCCGGAGTCAGCCAGGGTATGAAGGGAAGAGTTCGTTTGCGGCATTTCCCCGGCAAGAGGCTGGGGCCCGGGGAATCGTTAAAGAGCAAGGCATCGATCGTCGGCGTGGGCGGGCAGGGAGGTGGCCGCCAGCAATTCGTGGACTACATTCAAGCCCATAGTCCGCGGAAAGGCATGCTGGCGATCTACGATCCGCTGGGAATCACGGGTTTTCCCGACGAAGCAAATTGGGTTTTGAACGATGATGAAATGCTCGAAAGCACCGAGGTGCTGGAAAAACTCCAGAAGCAGGGCATCAAGTTCGACTATTACGTTCCTGACGTCGGCTGGCAGGATTGGTCGGGCGACCTGACCCGATTCTGGCCTCACGGATTTCCGGAAGGACCCGGAAAGGTCATCAAAAGGGTGAACGAACTGGGGATGAAATGGGGTCTTTGGTTTGCCTCAACTTGGGCAGACTGGTCGTGCGGCCTCAACCCCAGGAGTGAGCCGAGCCGGACCATTGTGCCGGGATGGAAATGGCCCGAGTACCAATTCCGGGACAATTTCGACTCCATGGACGGTAGACGGACACTTTGCCTGGCTTCCGAGCCCTATTTCGGCATCCTGCGCGACGCACTCCTTCACCACATCCAGCATGATCATCTCCGATTCTTCAAGCTGGACACAGGCAGCTATTTCTGCAACAGCACCACCCATGGCCACCTGCCCGGTAAATACTCCACCGAGGCGAACTACGACGCTGTTCTCGAAATAGCCCGCCAGGCGCATGCTGCGTCACCTGACCTCTACATCATGTGGTATTGGGGTATTCGCTCGCCCTTTTTTGCCCTGCATGGCGACTCCATTTTCGAGAGCCGGATCCGGATGGAAGGGGCTAGCACGGGCGACTACCCTGCCCTCTATTTCCGTGATGCCGTGACCCTCGCCATGGACCAAGGAGTCCATTTCAATGATCTCGTTCCACCCATGAATAAGGATAGCCTTGGAATCTGGCTGACGGATACCTGGTGGGGAAACGCCATGCGCAAAGAGCGCTGGCGCGAAGCGCTGGTGATGGACTTGGGGCGCGGGAACCTGTTGTTCCCGCAGTTATGGGGTGAATTGCGATGGTTCAACGATGCCGACGTGGAATTCCTCGCCCGTATCCAGAACCTGGCGAAGGCGAACGAGACGCTGTTCCACAAGCGGCACAACATCCTGGGAGACCCGTGGGACAACGAGGTATACGGATACTCTTACTTCCAGGGATCGCATGGACTTATTTTCATGAACAATGTGGACTTCAAGTCCCGGATGGTGCGCCTGAGCCTGGACGACACGCTAGGGTTGAAGACAGACGGCGCCGCACGCCTTCGCATCATATCCCACTTTCCGGACCGGGCGGAGTTGCAGGTAAGTGGGGAACCCAATTTCCGGCCAGGGCAAAGCATCGAGGTTTGGCTGCGTCCTTTTGAAGTGGCCCTGTGGGAAGTCGCTGCCCGCGGGAACACGGCTGGAGGAGGAGAATTAGCGCCGCGAAACGTCTCTGCGTCGCATAGCGGAGCAGAAAGTCACTCCCTGCCGCTGCAGCCCGGACTTGCCGAATCCTGGATGCAGATTAATTTCGCGGAACCAAGCTCGCAGTTTCGCTCGACCGTGCTCCGCCCAACCCTGAAAGAGTTCAAGGATATGGGGTACCAGAAGCGCTTGCTAGTGTTTCGATCAACGTTGCCGGCCTTTACGGGACCACACATGCTCGCCATGGTGCTGCGGTTCAGAAAAGATGGCAAATGGTGGAGGCATCGCCAACCCGCAGATCTTGTTCAGGCGAAGGCGATGATTGGCGGCCAACCTGTCATCCGATTTGAAACCGTTCCCAATTTTCGTCAGACCGAAAACAACGAGTGGTGCCCATGGCTCGTATTCAAGATCCGCACCAGTCCGGAATGGTCCGGGAAGAGCGTAGCTCTTGCCGTTAATGCCTACCTTCCGCCAGAAGTCGAGATGCAGTCTGAGGGTTGGCTGGTACCTCAGTGGTGGGGACCGGTGCTGGACATATAGGTCGGCAACACGGCACTCCGCAGTAGGGGAGAATTAGCAAAAGCACTGGTGAACCCCCATAAGGAGGCGTTATGACGAGGAGAACGGTTATCTGGTCGCCTGTGCTACTTGGAGCCCGGCGAGCCTGGAATGCGCTTGCCAAAGGCTTGGTACCGGCATCGTCCGGGAGTGGTTCATCTCCGACCCCGGCTACCGGCCCGGAAAATGGAATCCTGCTTGAAAACTCCAATCATAGGTTGACATTTGATCCCAAGAACGTACGATTGCTTTCCCTAAAAGCC